>ERZ795043.1023-NODE-1023-length-16508-cov-5.213213_pt1 | contig 16508 bp, 12 predicted proteins | sample MGYA00375127_ERZ795043 | MGnify/ENA primary metagenome ERZ795043 (study PRJEB30172, sample SAMN05518447) | compost metagenome | isolation source: Feedstock adapted compost from Newby Island compost facility, Milpitas, CA | place: USA:Newby Island compost... | reverse complement strand
GCCGATCGTCATTTTTTTGCGATAAACGAAACTCATGCGCGTCACCTCCCGCGGTGCTTGGCTTCGGCAGCCGCCCGCACGCCGGCGCATGCCGTCGGGCCGGCGGGCTGCCCCGCTTCAGTAAATGCCTTCATGTCCGAGCCTCTTCACCACGCGATTCGCGAGCGTGATCAGCACGAATCCGACGACGCCCTTGAACATGCCCACCGCCACGCCGGCGCTGACCTGCCCTTGCAGGATGCCGCGCACGTAGGCGTAGGTGTCGAACACTTCCGCCGTCGACATCACGAGCGGGTTCATGATCAGGAGGATCTGCTCGAAGCCGACGTCCACCATTTCGCCGAGGCGAAGAATCAGCAGGATGATGATCGTCGGCCGGATGGCCGGAAGCGTGACGTGCCAGATCTGCCGAAAGCGGCTTGCGCCGTCGATGACGGCGGCTTCATAGCGCTGGGGATCGACGCCCGCGATCGCCGCGAGGAAGATGATCGTGCCCCAGCCCGACTCCTTCCAGATGTTCTGGGCGGTGACGATCGCCCAGAAATAGTTCGGATTGGACATGAACGGTATCGTATCGTATCCGAGCGATTGCAGCACCTTGTTGATGATCCCGACGTCCGACGACAGGATGAAGAACGTCATGCTGGCCACGACGACCCAGGACAGGAAATGCGGCAGATACACGATCGACTGGTTGATCCGCTTGAACACCTCGTGCCGGACTTCGTTCAGCATGAGCGCCAGAATGATCGGCAGCGGAAAGCAGAAGATGAGTCCCAGAATGTTGATCGCCAGCGTGTTGCGCAGCATCAGCAGGAAGGTGCGGCTTTCGAACAGATCCCGAAAATGTTCGGTTCCGACCCACTCGCTCTTGAAAAATCCCGCGTACGGGTTGTAGTCCTTGAACGCCAGCAACAGTCCCCACATCGGGGCGATGCGGAAGATGAGAAAATAGAGCAATCCCGGAAGCAGCAAAAGATAGATGTATTTGTGCTGGATCATCCGGGTGAGCAGGCTTTTCCCCCGGCTCCGTCCCCGGTCCGTCCGGATGTTTGCCGCTGCTTGCGCCAACGGGGTCACCCCTTTCACTCCGTTATAATCGCGTCGAACAGTTCAAGCCGGGGAACGGTGATGACGCTGGCTTCTCCGTCCGTCTCCACCGGGCAGGCTTCTCCCGTCACCAGCGAGCGGGCCGACCGGACAGCCCCGCGCACCCGCACCGAGACGCCGCTCACGGGCACGGTCTCGGTCAGCGGGCCGCCGCGGGCGCCGACGCCGTTCAGCAGGTGGATCAGGTAGCCGCCCTCGCCCCTCGCGGCGATCTGGAGCTCCACTTCCCGCGGCGCATCGCATGCGGCGGTGAGCTCGCCGGCGGCCCGCTTCACCAGTCCGGCGACGAGCGACCGGCATTCCGGCACGCCCAGATCGCGGTACAGCTTGTCGGGCCCCCACGGAAGGTACGCGGCGGTTCCCCTGCCGCAGGCATGTATCGTGAGCCCCGGCATGTCCTCCGTCGTCTCCCAGTACGCGAATTCCGGGGTCGTGTTCCGCACGGACGGCACGCCGAACAGATCTTCGGCGAGCGGCCCTGCCGCGTCCGGACGCGGAGCGGTCGCGAGGAACGGCCCCGTGAACAGGAGCAGGTCCGTCTCCGGGTATTCCTCCAGCCACCTCTTGTCGCGCATCACCAGGTACGAGTACGGATCGTCGAGCTTTCCGGTCACGGTCCGGCCGATGCAGCGCAGAGCCGGCTCCGGGCGTTCCCGGCCCGTCTCGTCATACCGTCCGGTCTCGAAGGTGCAGATGAGATGCCCGCCTTCCTCCACGTACCGATCGAACAGCGCCGCCTCCTCGTCGGTCATCGCGGCGATATTCGGCAGCAGCACGCATTTGAACGTTTTCAGCTTCTCCAGGGTGACGCTGCCCTCGTGCAGCACGGTGAACGGGATATGGCTGTGGGCGAGCATCTCGTACATGCCCCGGTAATGATCCTGCCACCGCTCCGCCGGCCGTTCCCGGCCGTAGACGTCGGCGGTGCGCTGCGAATACACGATCGCGACGTCCGCCAGCGGCTTCATCGCCGCGTACTCGTCTTCATGATCCCGCAGGAAGGTGTAGACGCGCCGGATCATGGGCAGCGACTGCCGGTCGTCCTGATCGAACATGCCGCTGAACGCCACGGCCGGCGAACCGCCGTTAGCGGCGATCTGCATGAGATCGTATCCGATCTGCGGAGCGGGCTGCGCCGCGCGGCGGCTGTAGATTGTCTTGGAGTAGCTCAGAATGATGCACGTCTGCGCGATGTGGCCGCCGATCTTCGTCTCCTCGCCCGCCCAGTACACCCATCTCGGATAAGGCCGGTCGAGGAAATTGAACGCCTCGCTGGTGATGCACGCGTTCGCGCTCGCGAATTGCGGGGTGTACCAGCCGCTCTCGCGGATGAACGCGCTGGAATCCAGCGTGACATGGGTGTCGATCGTCAGCACGGTGCCGGGGGACACCCGGTCGATGAACTCGGCGAGCCGCCGGTTGTAATCCGCGTGGCGGTCGTACCGGTACCGGACGAAGGCGCGCCAGGCCGGGTCGTCCCAGTCTTCCCGAAGCGGCAGCTCATGGCCGGTCGCTTCCTTGAACAGGCGCTTGCAGCGATCGCAATAACACCGCAAATACCCGAAGGCGTTGTAGAAAATGCCGTCGATGTCCGGGTATCGCCCGAGCAGCTCTTCCACCACGCGGAAGTTGTAATCTTCCCAGAACGGCCCGGTGGGACATGTCGTCAGCATTTCCCAGTGGGTGGCCACGCGGCCTTCCGCGTCCCGTCGGAACCAGTCGGGATGGCGCTCCAACAGTTGCGGATAACTTTTGCTCACATCCATCCGCACGAGCACGCGCATGCCCCGTTCATGGGCCGCCTCCACCGCTTCCGCGACGAAATCCGTCTCCAGGTATTCGTTGACCGCCTGATGCGGATGGTCCGTGGGATACCAGGCGACGATGCCGCCCCCGTTCACCAGCACCGCGTTCGCGCCCCAAGCCGCGATCTCGTCCATCAGGGCCCGCACGTCAAGGCCCTTGGCGTCGATCTTGCGGAGGTTGGGCTGGATGAGCCGGAAGCGGGTGTTCCAGAACGACGGGTCTTTGCGCCAGGTCCGGTTGCCGTTGTTCTCGCTCATGTATCAGGTTCCTCCCGTCCCTTGGTTGACTGCAATCGCTTCGTAGTCAAGCAGCCGTTCCAGCACGATCGTCACGTCCCCCGTCGCGGGATCGGCTTCCCACGCGATTCCGCCGCCCTTCAGGGCGGTGACGTCCGACACCGCGCCGAAGCCTTTCAGGCGGACGCGGATCGGACCGACCGGAAGCGGCTGCGCCCAGGTCACGCCGTTGAACCCGGACAGGTTGAGAAGCTGCAGGAAGCCTTCCCCCTTCGGCGTCCGGTTCCAGAACAGTTCGACGCATCCCGGCGCGTCCGTCGACATCTGGGCGCTTCGGTCGACCGCCAGATCGACCAGCGACAGGAGCAGCCGCTTGTGGTCCTCGTACCCGTGCCGGTAATAAAGCGTTCCCGCCTGCCACGGCACGAGAATGCCGTCGCCCCGTCCGCTCTTCCGGGAAACGCCCGCGCCGTAAAATTCCCCCGTCCGGTGGCCGTACGCCTTCTCCGGCGGCCCGTAGGTGGACGGGAGCACGAGCGGCAGGTGCGTGTCCGCGGACGGGCCGAAGCGTACGCACGCGAACTCGCCCGCGATGAACACCCAGTCCCGTTCGGCGAACCCGGGGAAGGTCCGCTTGTCGGCGACGTGCAGGTAGGCCGCGTCCGCGTCGGGCCAAAATTCCGCCGCTTCGGCGTCGAACGCGTCTTTCAGGAATCCGGCGTGCTCCGGCCGGGTGAACGACCACCCGGTCGCGAGCAGCCGGACGCCCCGCTCCTGCAGACGCCGCAGCGCCTCGAGCTGCCGGTCCTCCCAATGGCGGATGTCGGGGACGATCACCAGCCGGTACCGGTCCATATCCCCTTCCCGCTCGGGCAGATGATGCTGGCAGATGACGTCGAACAGGGTGTGGCTTTCCTTGAGCATCTTGAAGATGCCCAGATATTCCCGACCGCCGTACGCCCGGGATCCCATCGGCTTCACGAGCGCGATGTCGGCGGTCGAGCGCAGTTCCCCGAAGTACGCCTCGTGGTCGCGATGGAAGCGGAAAATCTCCTTCACCGTCTGCAGATTTTCCCGATCCGGATAGTCCGCGAACACCCCGTTGATGCAAAAATCAAGCCCGGAGCCGCTCGCGATGTTCTCGTACAGGCGGACGGCCACTTCGTGACGCGACACGCCCATGTACCGGTAGGGGAGATCGACCGCGTTGATGCAGCAGTTGCTGATCAGTTTGTCGTGGAACGTGTCCTCGATCGACTTCACGTTCTCCGAGGCCGAATACGGCCAGACGGGATGCGGGCGGGTCAGCTTCGTGTTCGATTCGTTGCGGACGATGTCGACCTTGTGGTCGCTGTAGGTGCTGATCGCGATTTCCCGGTTGCGGCTCTTGACCGCCGCGTGGATCTTGTCCAGCATGTCCCGCGCCGTGATCCATTGGAACTCCCGGTATTTGGCGTAAGCCGGATCGGCCGGGTCGGCGGACGCCGGCAGTTCCAGCCCGAACATCTCCCGGAACCGGCGCCTGCAATTGTCGCAGTAACAGAAACCGTACTCGTTGCCGCTGTAGTCGCTCGTCTGATAGCCGAACATGTTGAAGAAGACGCCGTCCACCGGGTAGCGGTCCAGCACTTCGCCGATGATGCGGAGCGAATATTCCTGCTGGTATCCGCCGTTCAGGCAGGTGTGCACGATGCCGTGATAATTGATTTCCCGGCCGTCCTTCGTGCGGTAGAACCATTCCGGACGCCGGGCGAAGATGCTCTCGTGCGCCTTGCTGAAATCGAAGCGGGCGATGACGCGCATCCCCGCCCGATGCGCCTTCCCGACGACTTCGCCGAGGAAATCTCCCTTCAGGTATGGCGTGCGGTAATGGTATTCCAGCTCCGTCGGATAGAAGGCGAAAATCCCGCCCGCGTTGACCATCAGCACATTCGCGGAATACTCCTTCACGTCCGCGATGAGACGGTCCACGTCCGCCGCGGCGTCCACCTCACGCAGGTTCGTCTGGATCAGGCGCAAATTGTTGCGTTCCCACCAGGGCATATGGCCGCGCTCCTTTCATGTCCGCGGCGGCCGGCCGCGTTCATTCATATAGCCGGTACAGCGCATGGGTGCCGCTGTCCGCTTCTCCCCGCTCCGCCGCCTGCTGGTACATCGACAGGGCGAGCCTCAGGCCGCGCGCGTCCAGCCCCATTCCGTCGGCCGTCTCCAGCGCGATGCGCATGTCTTTGATGAAATGCTTGATATAGAACCCCGGAGCGAAATCCCCGCGGATGATTCGCGGACCCAGGTTGCTCAGCGACCAGCTCCCCGCGGCCCCGGTGGCGATGCTCTTCAGCACCTGCTCCGGATCGAGCCCGGCCTTGCGGGCGTACGCGATCGCCTCGCACACGCCCATCATGTTGGACGCGATGGCGATCTGGTTGCACATTTTCGTGTGCTGCCCCGCGCCCGGTCCGCCCTGATGGACGATGTTGGTGCCCATCGCCTCGAAGACCGGCAGCGCCGCCTCGAAATCCTCCTTGTCGCCGCCGACCATGATGGAGAGCCGCGCTTCCCTCGCCCCCACGTCCCCGCCCGAGACGGGAGCGTCCAGCGCGCGCAGCCCGCGCTTCCGCGCTTCCTCGTAAATGCGCCGGGCGAGGTCCGGGCTCGAGGTCGTCATGTCGATCAGGAACGTGCCCGGCCGCGCGTGGGCCACGACGCCCCCCTCGCCCAGGTACAGCTCCTCGACATCGTTCGGGAAACCGACGATGGTGATCACGGCGTCGACCTGGGCGGCCAGATCGGCCGGCGATTCGTGCAAATGGGCCCCGAGCCGGATCAGTTGCTCCGCCTTCGCCAGCGTGCGATTGTATACGTGCAGCTCGTAGCCCTTCCGCAACAGGTTCAGGGCCATGCTGCCGCCCATGACGCCCAGACCGATGAAACCGATCTTCGTCGTTTTCGGTGTCAATGGTTTGACCATAATGCGACTCACCTTCCTGCGTGCATGAAATTCGAACGGCATCCGGCTTCAGCGATGAAGGATGCGGTATTGGCCGGGCGTCTGCTGCACCATCCGCTGGAACAGCCGGTTCAGGTTCCGTTCCGAATAGCCGACCGCCCGCGCCACTTCCGCCACGCTCATATCGGTATCCCGAAGCAGGCGCTTGGCTTCCTCCACTTTGCATTCCATGACGAAGTCGACAAACGACTTGCCCGATTCGCGCCGGAACAGCCGGCTCAGATAGAAGGGGCTGATATTGACCAGTTCGGCGCATTGCGACAGCGTAATGTCCTTGCAGATGTTCTCCTTCACATACTCGCTCACGCGCTGCACGATATTCCGGCCCTCGAACTTCCGGTTCTGCTCCAGAATGTTGGAATAGAGCGGGAACAGCACATCGATGAACCATTCGACGATTTCTTCCCCGCTTTGCAGACTCTGGAGCTGGTCGAACCAGTTGTTTTCCATGATGTCCAGCAGACCGATGCCCCGCATTTCCAGGGAGCGGATGAGGGAGGACAGCAGAATGTGGTAGCTTTGGTAGACCAGATTGTACGATTCGGAAGCGTTCACCACCCGGGCGAATTCCCGGATGTGCTGCTCCGCCATCTGCATGTCCCCTTCGGAGAGGCTTTCGATTATCTCGGCCTCCAGCTCCCGCGGATAGGAGAACAGCCGCTGTTTCTTGCGGGTCTCCTCCTCTTCGGGCCAATAGACGGAACCGCCGTTCTTGTAGATCCGGTATTGCAGCGCCAGCAGCGCCTCGCGGTAGGATTCCGGAGTCCTCTCCAGCCCGGGGCAGGGCTTGCCGATGCCGACCGACATTTTGAGCGACAGGTATTGCTTCACCGAGACGCAGACGGATTCGGCGTAGCGGGAGATGGCGGACAGCCATTCCTCCGTGGCGGATTCGCCGTCCAGACACAGGATGGCGATCACCTCGTTGTCGTCGCCGTTGATGACGTACCCCCGGAGGCCCGCTTTCTGCAGCAGCTCCTTCATCACGTTGCTGATTGCGAACGTCAGAATCGGCTCTTCGCCGGGCAGGAACCGCTTCTCCTTGTACAGTTTCTCGGGCGTCGCGACCATGACGACGTGCCACTCGTCGTGCGGAATTCGCAGCCTGCGGGCTTCTTCCCGGACGGTGCGGCCGTAGGTTTTCCTCCCCTTGACGAGCCGCAGCAGGAATTGCTCCTTGACGTCCGGTTCGATCATCTGCAGGTGCCGTTTGAGCGCCTCGGCCTGCTCGTCAAGGTAATGCAGGCAGGCGGAAATGTACGACAGCTCGTTGCCGGACAAGCCCTGATGGTTGCCCTTCTCCACGAGCGAGCGGCCCTGGCGGATCAGCCTTTCAATCGGGTTGTAGGCCAGTCTGGAGGTGATGTAGGACATCATCAGGCCGACCGCCATGAAGATTCCGATCGTATACAGGATCATCATCTTGATCCAATGGACTTGCCTGCTGATCGCCTTTTCCGGCAACGCCACGATATAGGTGCGGTTCATCAGCGTATGGCGATAGAAATAGAAGGTTCGGGCATCCCTGTCGAAGGCGACCCCCGATTCTCCCTTGCCGAAATACTTCTCGAATTTCGCGGGCAGATCCCGGATCAGCCCGGTGTTCCCGGCGCGGCTGAACAGCAGGTTTCCTCCGGAGTCGAACACCGCGTAATCCAGTTCCTGCTCGAGGTCGGAATAATGGCTCAGTTCCCGCGCGAGCCGCTCTTCGTTAAGGTGAAACAACAGGACGCCCTGCGGAGCGTCCGAATTGGACGGCGACAACCTCCGCATGTGCGTGATGTAGCCCATCTGCGCGGCCTCGGGCAAATGGAGCCATTCCGTCTTTTTGTCCCCGGCCACCGCGGCGTCCAGGTCCTTCCAGTACCGGGGATTGCGGAACAGGACATGTCCGTACTCGTTCGACAAGACGACTCCGGCGGGCCGGTTGTAATACACGATGTCGTCGATGACCGCGTTCGAATGGACGACCTGGGCGATCTCATCCAGAATTCGTGCTTGATCCACGTACTGATCGGGAAAGTCCGGATCCGCCAACGAATCCCGGACCAGCTGGCTGCCCGCCAGCCGGAGCGAATGATATTCCACCGAACCGAGCAGGTCTTCCACCCGGGAGACGACGAGCTCCAGGGAATGCGATTGCTGCTCCTTCCATTCCGCCGTGAGACGGGAAACGGAAAGTTTGTAATAGACGCTGCCCGCGAGCACAATGGGAAGGCAAACCGAGATGCACACCAGCCAGACCAGCCGGTTGAAATAGGTGGACCGGCCGCGGGACCCTCTCCACAATTTGGACCTTCTCATTGCACCCAGACGGCCTCCCATACCCGAATCTCGGGCACGCGAATTTCAAGGTGGTCCTCCCGCCGCACGGTCTGAAGCTCCGTTCCGGATATCACCGCCTGTGCCCGGGTGAACGGAAGCGGACCGCCGCCGACCTTCACGGTCACGTCATGAATCGGAAGATTGGCGGTCAGCGGGCGAGTGCCGGCGCCGTTGACCAGATGAATGAGCCATCCGTCATCCCGCCGGAACACGGTAACCTGCAGCCCCGGCGAATGCGAGACGTCGACGTTCAATCGGTCGCCTGCCATTTGCTGCACCATGTTTTTGAGCAGCAGATAGTGTTCATTCAGACGGTACTCCTTCAGCAAAGCGCCGAACGAGAAGGGCAGCAGCATCATCTTGCCCCGGCCGGACTTTCTGAGCAGGATGAGCGGAATTTCCGTCCGTTCCACGGGCAGGGAAGCCCGCTCCGGCGGAGCCCCCACGCTTTCGAGCGGAGAAAACGGAGGAACGAGGGTCGCCAGCACTTCCGCATCCGCCGCCGGGCGGCAGTAGGCCACCTTGCCGCGGTGCGGGATGAGCTCCGTCTGTTCCATGCCCCGCTGCAGCGGGTTGTCCGTTCCTTCGAAGCGGATATAGGATGCGGCCAGCTCCTCGCCGACGAACGTCTCCGGCGCAATGCCGAGCCAGTCGGGAATGGAACCCGCGGCGGCCATGCCGGCCGGGAAAGACGCCCCTTCGACGATCAGACCGCCTCCGGCTTCGACGAACCGTCCGAGCGCTTCGACGAGCGCCCGCGTCCACTGCGTCCCCTCCGGCACGATGGCGACCTTGTAGCCGTCAAGCCTTCCCGCTTCCGCCTGTTCGGGCAGCAGAAGATCGAACGGCGCCTGCCGCTCGAGCAGCCCTTCGGCCAGGCCTTCCGCGGATTTTGCGCCGTTCCAGAGCAGCACCGTTTCGCTTCCGCTTACGGCCCCCGCCATGTAGGGCTCGACGCGCTTGATCTTCCCGTTTTGTTCGGACACGACCTCCAGAATCCGTTTGTCCCGGATGGTGTCGGGCATGCCGGTGAGGGAGTGCCAGATGTGCCCGCCGTTCGCCGTGATCTGGCTCAGCCAGAACCGGTATTCCGCGACCGGCAGACCGGTATGGCGCCAGTCCATGCCCGGGCAGGAATGCACGATGCCGAACGGACTCGGCATGTCCTCGAGCGTGCGTCCGAGCTTGATGCTGAGCGCCGGCTTCCAGAAGTCCGGAATTTGGCGATGTCCGAGCGACAGCACGTCCTGCGGCTCGATGCAGAGCAGATCCGCCGTTGTCGCGCGGTCATGGATATTGTCGCGATAAAGTCCGTAATACAGAATGAGCGGAACATCCGGCCGCTCCTGGCGGACGCATTCGCGCAACTTGTGGATGTTGTCCCGCATGCAGCGCGAAGCCCAGTCCGGCCGGAACCGCGCGACGTCGTCCGGCAGGTCTTCGCCGTAAGTCTCGCGGTATTTCCGCCTGCAGCCATCGCAGAAACAGATCAGGTAGCCGGGATTGTTGAAGAACACCCCGTCCACTTCATAACGCGACAGCACCTCGCGCAGGACGGGAATCGCCACTTCTTCCGCGCGGTAATCGCCATTGATGCAGGTCGACATCAGGAGCGACCATCGGCCCGGCCGCCGCGCGCCGATCACCTCGGGCTCGCCATGGATGTTCCGGACGAACCATTGCGGATGCCGCAGATAGATCGAATCTTCCGCCTTGCTGAAATCGAAGCGGGCGACGAACCGGATGTTCCGCCGATGCATGGCCCGGATGGTCTCTTCCAGCAGATCGAAGTCGGCGGGCAAATATTCGTTGACCGTGTGGTTGGCGACCCGGGTGGGATACCACGCGTAGATGCCGCCGACATTGAGCACGACAACGTTGGCCCCCATTTCCGCCATCTGGTCGGCAAGCCGCTCCGGATCCAAACAAGCGGTGTCCCTGACCTGGAGATTGGGTTGGATGACTCTGAGCGGCTCTTTCCACCAGGCTGCCTGAGCTTCTCCTGACATGCAGCATCATCCTTTCGCAGAAGTAGGAATTTGCCGGCCCACGATCGGGACTTTCACCCTGGGATCCTGCCGGGCTTGCAAAGGGGCGGGAACCGAGCCGGAATCCGGCCCGGTTCCGCATTCTCACATTCGCTTGCGCCGTCTTGACCGGTCCGCCGTGGCCGCCGGATTACGAGTTCAGAGACTTGTACGATTCAGCCAGTTCCTGGAATGCCTTCTGCATTTCCGGCAGATTCCGGAGGCGATCGATATAGGACCGGAATTCATCCACGCTGATCTGACCCACGATCGCGCGGGTGACCATCGTCTGCCATTCCTGTTGATACTTGGGCCATTCGTTGTTCCAGGTGTCGGAGAGCAGGCCGACCATCGGATCGACTTTGCCGACCTGGTCGAAATGTTCGACTTCCTTGCGTTTCGCTTCGTTGTATTCCTTCGTGCCGGACGCGCTGTCGACCTTGCCCCACTTCGCGTAAGCCAGCACACCGGCGCCCTTGGCGGTCGTGTTGATCTCCTTGACGCCTTGTTCGGTGAGCACCTTCTGGCCGTCGACGACCGTATGGTGGATGCCTTCCAGGCCGTAGTAAGCGAGATCCGTCATTTCATCGGAAGCCGTAAATTCGAAGTAATCCAGGATCTGCTTGACTTTCTCTTCCGGTACCTTCTTGGAGATGTAGAAGCCGCCGTTGGTGCCTGCGGCCAGGTCGACGCTCCATCCGCCCGGTCCTTGCAGCGCGAGGTTGACGATCTTCGCGCCGGGTTGCGTCTTGGAGATCGAATCTTCAAATTCCTTGTCCCACCAGATGCTCCGGGCATAGGATGCCGCCCGACCGGTCTTGTACAGTTCTTCCGCCTGCGTCTTCTTGATGACGGAGAACTCCTTGGGCAGGATGCCGTCGGCATACAGGCCGCGGAACCATTCCACCATGTCCGCGTACTTCGGATTCAGTTGCTTCGGAATGAACCCGCCGTTTTCGTCAAAATGGGGATCCAGGAGTCCGAAGGCCGCCCCGAACGCGTTGTCCCCGTCGGCGACGAGGAAATCGTGGCCGATCAGACCGAGCGTGTCCTTGGCGCCGTTGCCGTCCAGGTCGCTCTCCACGATCATCTTCAGCGCGTTCCGGTACTCGTCCAGCGTCGTGGGCACCGGCAGCCCCAATTGGTCGAGCCAGTCCTTGCGGATCTTGATGCCGATGTCGATCCGGGAACGCGAGCGCGGTACCGCGTAGATCTTGCCGTCGACGGACAGATACTTCTGCCAGTTCGGCGGCGTGTTGTCCCGGAGGTTCGGGTAGTTGCTGAAGTCGCCGAGGAACGGCGTCAGATCCCAGAACGCTCCGCTCTTGATGGCGCGGATCAGCGCCGGACGCGTGGCGTTGTTCTGCGTCATCATCACTTCGGGCAGATCGCCGGACGACAGCAGAAGCTCCGTCTTCGTCTCCAGGTCGCCGGACGGCACCCACTCGATGTCCAGCTTGACGTTGGCCCGCTTCTGCCACTCGGTCCAGAACGCGTTGTTCATGTCGGGCAGTTCATTGTACAGACCGAGGAACATCTTGATCTGAAGCGGCTCTTTCTGCTCCGGTTCCGGTTTGCTCGAATCCCCTGAAGCGGCGTTGCCCGATCCGCCGGAGTTCGCCCCGCTCGAAGCTTGTCCCCCTGATGTTCCGGTAGCGCTTTCATTTTGGCTTTTGTTTCCCGCCGCACAGCCTGCAATTAATGAGAACAACATGACGATGCCCAACACGACAGACAGCATGCGCTTCTTCATCTTGCGGACTCCTCCCTTTACTGAGAAATGTCGCCCGGGGACTTCAGGCCGCGGGAACAACCGTCAGCCCCGGGTTTGGACAACATATTAGAACGAATCGGGGAGGCTCAGAACAGAAAAGATTTGACTTTTCCGCCCGGTAAGGGGGAGTGCAAAAGATGTCCTTCGCCCGCCTTTTATCCATTATCTTCCAGAAGTCGGTATCCGGGCACCGTGAGAAACTCGCTGAACGCGTCGCCCGTCACAAGCTCGGCGAAAAAGCGGCAGGCAAGTTCGAACCGGCTGCTCGCGTAAGCTTCATTCCCCATTTCATTCCGGATCTTCGCCGCTTCCTCGTCCAACATCTGCAGGACCAGATCCTTCGTGACCTTCCGGCCGTCCTCCAGCACGCCCTTCGGATGCTGAATCCATTGCCAGACCTGCGTCCGGGAAATCTCCGCCGTCGCCGCGTCCTCCATCAGGTGAAAAATCGGAACGGCGCCGACTCCCCTCAGCCAGGCTTCGATGTACCGGACGCCGACGCTGATGTTCGTTCGGAGGCCGGCTTCGGTGATGGAGCCTTCCGGCACCCGGAGCAGATCCTCCGCGCTGACCCGGACATCCGGAATCTTGTGAATCTGGTTCGGCGTCGGCATCAGACGGTTGAACACGTCCATTGCCGTCGCGACCAGGCCGGGATGCGCGACCCATGTGCCGTCATGTCCGTCGGAGGCCTCGCGCTCCTTGTCCAGACGGACCTTGCGCAGCGCTTCCTCGTTGGCCTCGGGGTTGTTCTTCACGGGAATCTGGGCCGCCATGCCGCCGATGCAGGAAGCACCGCGCTTATGGCAGGTTTGGATGGCGAGCAGCGTGTAAGCCCGCATGAACGGAACCGTCATGGTCACCTGGCCGCGGTCGGGCAAAATCACGTCCGGTTTGTTGCGCAACGTTTTGATGTAGCTGAAGATGTAGTCCCACCGACCGCAGTTCAGTCCGGCGATATGATCGCGCAGTTCATACAGAATCTCGTCCATTTCGAATGCGGCCAGAATATGCTCGATCAGCACGGTCGCCTTGACCGAGCCGGCCGGAACCCCCAATTCCCGCTGGGCGAAGACGAACACCTCGTTCCACAGGCGGGCCTCCTTGTGGCCTTGCAGCTTGGGAAGGTAGAAGTAAGGTCCGCTGCCGCGTTCGAGCAGCTCTTTCGCGTTGTGGAAGAAATAGAGGCCGAAATCGAACAGGCTGGCCGACACGGGTTCGCCGTCGACGAGCATGTGTTTCTCTTCCAGATGCCACCCGCGCGGTCGGGCGATCAGCACGGCCGGATTCGGATTCAGCCGATATTCCTTGCCTTCCGGGCTCGTGTAGCGGATCGTGCGGCGAATCGCATCCCGCAGATTAATCTGTCCGTTCACCGAATTGGCCCAGGTCGGCGAATTGGCGTCCTCGAAATCCGCCATGAACGTCCTGGCGCCGGAGTTCAACGCGTTGATGACCATCTTCCGGTCGCCGGCGGGACCCGTGATTTCCACCCGGCGGTCCCGCAGATCGTCGGGGATTCCTGCGATTTTCCAATCCCCGCTTCGGATGTGCTCGGTCTCCGGGAGAAAATCGGGCCATTCCCCCGCATCGATCCGCTTCTGCCGCTCGGCGCGTTCCCGGAGCAGTTCCAGACGGACGGGATTGAACTTCCGGTGCAATCCGGCGACGAACCGCACGGCCTCCGGCGTCAGGATGGTTTCGAATTCCGACGTTACGGGCGCCTGAATGGAAACGCCCGGGACACGTTCGTCCATTTTGATGTCCATGCTGATCTTCCTCCTCATGTCGGCCCATTGTGTTGTGTGGTTCGGTATATTGAACTTTGTTCCGAATTCTAATATAATTGTAAGCGTAATCTTCATCGTCTGTCAACGCGAACCCGCATATGTCCTTGAATTCGCATGACAAGGCTGGGAGGATGAAGATGGAGAGCAAATACCGGGTTCCGGCTTTGGAGAAAGCCCACAGAGTGCTCGAAGCGGTCGCGCGGGAGCCGGCAAAGCTGAGGATGACGGATCTCTGCAAGCGTCTCGGGATCAGCAAGAGCACCATGTTCTCGCTGATCGAAACGATGAAGGCGCTGGGCTGGCTGCGGCAAATGCCCAACGACACCTACGCGCTGGACAACATGTTCGGTTTTCTGGGGCACGCGTTTTTCCGCCAATACGATCTGGCCGAGGCCTTCCACCGGGAAGCGCGGCCGGTCATGCAGCGCCTCGGCGAATCCTTGCAGCTCGCGACGCTGGACGGCGGCGAAGTGCTGTACCTGGCCAAGGAAACGGCGCCCACGCCCGTGCAGATGGTGTCGGGGCCGGGCGTCAGGTTCCCCGCGCACGCGACGGGGCTGGGCAAGGTGCTGCTCGCCTGGCTGCCGGAGGAAGAGATTTTGCGGCTCATTCCGGAGGAAAACCTGCGCAAGCTGACCAGCTACACCCTGTCCACGCGCACCGAACTGCTGCGGCATCTGGAAACCGTCCGGCAGCAAGGATACGCCATCGACCTGCAGGAATGCGTCATGGGGTTCCAATGCATCGCCGCGCCCGTCAGGCAGGTGGACGGACGGGTGACGGCGGCCATCAGCGTGTCGATTCCGACGCATCTCTGGGAACAGAAGCGGGCCCAGGCGCTGGCCGAAGTGCTGACGCTGGCCGAACGGCTGTCCCTCGACAAACCGTGATGACAAAACCCTGGCTCGTCCGGCATTCGGGCGCGAATGGGCCAGAAAATCACCGGAGGCGCTCCCCGCGGGGAACGCCTCCGTCATTCTCGAAACTCCTCGCCTTCGTCAACATCCCGACCCCGATTGTATTTCCGCTCTTCCCGCCGCGCCCGCGCGGGTCCGGCATTCCCATGAACAGCGCCATGATGATCCTTGTCAGCCTCCCGCTCTCCACGGGCGAACGATCAAGACCACGGCGATGGCGAGGATGATGCCCGCGACCATCGGATCATAGTGCGAGCCGTAGTCGGGGAACAGGAAGAACGCCACGTTCGCGCCGGCGTGCGTAAGCGCGGCCATCCAGACGCTGCGGCCGGCGTTGTTGTAAATCCACACGATGACGATCCGGAGCAGCACGGTCACGAGCGAATGCCACGCGATCCAGACGGCGCCGTGTCCGGCCTGCGACCAGGGGATGAAGTGCCACACCGCCCACACCGCGCCGCAGATCAAGCCGGCCGCCAGCGGGCCCGCGCGTTCCTGCAGCGGGTCGACGACGAAGGGCATCCACCCCGCCTCTTCCCCCAACGCCGCAGCGAGGAACGCGGCCATCAGCACCGGAATCATCGGCCAGTGCAGATCGGGCTCCGGGAGCGGATAGCGCAGGAGCGTCATGCACAGCCATGAGATGAAGAGCACCGCCGGCATGAGCAAAAGAGCGGGTCAATACCAGACTCTTCTTCGTACCGCCCGCCAGTCCGCAAGCCGACGCAACAGATTCCGGATTCCCGTCCCTCTCTCCCGCCGGTATGCCAGCAAGCACACGGCGATCAGCGGGCAGTACGCCATGAGCGAGCTGACGGGAAGATTGACCGGAATGTCGGGCTTGTCGCCGATCAGCCAGTCGAGCAACCACAAACCGGCAGACAGCGCGAACACCGTCAGGCCAAAATGCAAGGTAGTCTTGAGCGGCGGCGCAGACGCGCGCATGGACCACACCCCTTTCCCGGGGAAAAGCCGCCTCGCGAAAGCATGCCTCCCCATACTCATCATGCCGCTTCAATTGCAGGCAGCCATGGCATTCCTCCCCATAAAATACGAGCCTGAACCGGCCGGGTTGGAGGAACGTGCCGTTCCTTACGGTTCTGATTGTGAAGCATCCTTCGCATCATGACAATGATCCTTGTCTCATGTCCTGTCGAGATTACGCGCCCCTGAAACGAGGTATCCTTGTTACAGCCCGGCCTCCGGGGCTCCGCACACTCCCATAACGTGGTATCCTCGTTCCAGCTGTTTCGGGTAGAAAAAAAGCCGGTCCGCGGTCGTTCTCCGCCGCGAACCGGCCAATCCTGTGGCAACGCGATGAGATGAAGCGCGAACCTCCTGGAACCGCATGAGCTGCGCCGCGGCCTCCGCCCGGGTTGCGAAAGAACAGACAGTTCGGGGATCGGTGGAGGCGGGCAAAATAAACCAGCTAACGCTTGTCAAGCTTCAGCGCTTGGATTGTGACTAAGAGCCTATCCGAAAACCATTATAAGCAAGTAGGAAAACGGTGGAACAT
>ERZ795043.1018-NODE-1018-length-16611-cov-5.004832_pt1 | contig 16611 bp, 19 predicted proteins | sample MGYA00375127_ERZ795043 | MGnify/ENA primary metagenome ERZ795043 (study PRJEB30172, sample SAMN05518447) | compost metagenome | isolation source: Feedstock adapted compost from Newby Island compost facility, Milpitas, CA | place: USA:Newby Island compost... | reverse complement strand
GATTACCGAAGGATACGACGACAAGGAGCGGTTCGCGATCATGGCGAAGGTCGGCTTGAGCCGCGGCGAGGTCAAACGGACGATCCGTTTCCAGGTGCTGTCCGTGTTCTACCTGCCGCTCGTCATGGCCGTCTGCCATATCGCGGCGGCGTTCCCGGTCATCCGGAAACTGCTCGGCGGCATCTTCGGCATGACCAATGTGGCGCTGTACGCGGCCTGCACCGGGCTGACGATCCTCGTGTTCGCGGTCTGCTACGCGCTGATCTACGCGATGACGGCGCGGACGTATTACCGGATTGTGCGATGAAGAAAGAGCCTGCCAACACGGCAGGCTCTAACTGTCAACAACCCCCTTGCAAAGCGTCCTTATCCCCATATATCCACGATCGGCGTTCCGCTCTCGATCCGCGCCCGGCTCTCGGCGATCCAGTCCTTGAACCACTGGTTGTCCGAACTGCTGAACGTCTCGTCGACGCCGTCCCAGTTCCGGAACGCCCCGATGTACACGATCAGCTCGCGCAGCCTCAGGAACAGCGGAATCTGCCGGATCCAGTACGGATCCAGCGTGTGCTCTTCCTCATACCCCCGCATGAAATGGTGCATGAACCGCTCGGCCTGCTCCTCGCGCAGGCTCTTGCCTTCACCGCCGTAGACGTAGACCAGATAATACAGCTGGACCGCGATGTCCTCGACGAACCAGCTGTACTGGACTTCGTCAAAGTCGAACAGCGTGATCCGTCCGTCGTCCGCGACCGTGAAGTTGCCGACGCCCATGTCGCCGTGGATCAGCCCGAAGGCGCCTTCTTCCCTCGGAAGCGCGCCGATCGTCTCCATCAATCCGGCGCAAGCCGCATGGACTCCGGGCTGGGTGGCGGGGACCCCATGCACGTGCCGCAGAAACCAATTGCCGCTCCAGTCATGCCGCGGTCCGTACCGCGGATTGGGCTTGTAGGCCCGCGACAGCGCATGCATCCTCCCCGTCAGCCGGCCGAGCCGCTCGTACAGATGATCATCCCGCAGACATTCCGGATAGCCGACCCGCCTGCCCGGCGCCTTCTCGAACACGGCGCAGATGAACTGCCCATCGGGCTGCTCAAGCACCTCGGTCCACCGCCCGCGCTTCGAGCGGACCGGCACGGACACGGAGACGCCGCGATCGGCCAGATACCGGATCCAGTCCAGCTCGGCCAGCACCATGCGCTCGGAGCGGTTCGCGCCCGGCGTCAGCCGCAGGATGCAGCTTCGTCCGCCATGCTCATACTCGTACACGAAGTTCTGGAGTCCCCCGACGCAAGCGACCCGGACTTCCCCGGAGACGAAAAGCCCGGCCGCCCGTTCGGGCAAACCGGGATGAACCGCATCCATGTTCACGAATCGACCGCCTCCCCAAGCCAGGACCCCCATTGCCGGGCATGTTCGCCTCCAATTGTAAATCAAGGCTGCCCAAAGCACAATCTCCCGCTTCTCACCCCTTCCCCAGACTCCGCTTCACGAGCGTGACGAGCGCGGCCAACGTGAGCGGAAGGATGCCGACGATCATGACGACGAGCGGCCAGACGACGGTGACGGCGAATTGGAATTCAGCCTCCGACCGGAACATCGTCATGGTCATCAGAAAGGCGGTGAACGCGATGGCCGGCAGCAGCAGCTTGTCGTCGTCCAGATTGAGGAAACGGGACGCGGTGTAATTGAGGATGTACAGGACGATCGCGGCTTTCATGAAGCAACCCGCGATCAGGGCGATGCCGACAATCGCCTCGAGGCCGATCATGAAATCGCCGATCTTGATCAGCCGGGCGACGGCGTAAAGGGAGAACCGGCGGTCGCCGGCCATCGGCCCGAGCGTCATCTGCGTAATGAGGATGACGGCCAGCAGCAGGAAGCCGCTCAGCGCGGTGATCCCGTACAGCCATTTTCCCGCGTGCCGCCGGCTCTCCTTCCGCACGAACGGCAGGATGGCCGAGAACAGGACAAGCTCCCCGAAGGGGAACCCGCTCGAGAAATAGAAGGCGCGCAGGACGGGCTTGACTCCCTCGGGGAACAGCGGCAGCAGCGTCTCGGGTCTTGCGAGCGGGATCGCCAGAATGAAGATGAGCGCGACGGCCAGCATCATGGACCCCATCAGGGGAAAAAACATCCGCGCCATCACCTCGATGCCGGCCCGGACGGCATACGCGGCGATCACCACGGTCAGCGCGTTGAACACGTACATCGGGGTCTCCACCATCATCGTGTTCGTGAAGAACTCCCCGATGTCGAGCGCGATGTAGGAGAACATGAGCAGCAGCATGAGCAGGAACGGCACGGTGAGCACGCCGGCGAGCCATCTGCCGTAGACGCGGTTCAGACAGACCGTGTACACATCGTCGGGATAGCAGCGAAACAGATACAGCACGGGGACGAGCAGCAGCATGCCCGCCAGGGCGGACGCCGCGATGGAGAGCCACGCCATGCTGCCTCCGAACTGAATCATCGGATTCGGCACGTTGATCATCGACGAGCCCACCATGTAGCTGACATACAGGATCCCAAGTTGTCCGGCGCTGATGGTCTGTGTTTCGAAAGCCTTCATGTCCGGCGCCGCCTTTCCGTGTCGGTTGGTCTCTCAACGGTCATCGGGGTCGCTCGAGCCATCTCACCAGCAGACGGGCCATCCGTCCGATCGATTCGTGGGCCAGATCATGCAGATTCACCCAGTCGGCGTCTGCAACGTACATGAGGCCCAGATAGATGATCGGCGCGGCGAACGCCGCCAGCATCCAGCGCTCGCGCGGGGTCGAGCGTTTCAGGCGCGCCGCGCTCGGAACAAACAGGGCGAAGCCCGTCACGATCAGGACGATCATGCGCTCCACCATGGTCGGCAAACCTCCATTCACGCTGTCAGTTGTCGCCGATCCGGCTGAACGGGCCGGGCTTCATCATCTTCGAATTCCGGATGTACACCTTGACGTCGAGTTCGATCGGCATGCGGGCGTAGATTTCCGGCCATTCGGACTTGATTTTCCTCCATAGGCCGGGATGGCGGGAATACAACCTGTTCCCGATGCCGAGCGCGTCCGCCTTCCGCTTGCGGAGCGTACCCAGAACGGATTCCATCCGCTCCTTGAAATATTGGCGGGCCCGTTCTGCGAACGCCGCCTCATCGGCCATGTCCCTGATCGTCGTGCAGGCCAGCTCGTTGATCGAAGCGTCAATCCGCACCTCGATGCGCGCGGACGGCGAACGCCCTTCGAGCCGGGGGCTGATCTTCGCGTCCGATCGGAGCACCTCGATCGTCTCCGCCAATTCGTTGTCCCCGCGGCACGGAATTTCCAGCAGTCCGTATTTGTATCGGTCCGCCATAAGGAGCAAATAGGGCGCCATGTCCGGCGGGATGCTGCCAACCATCCGGTCCGGCTTCACCAATGCGATCCCTCGCACGACGTCTTGATTATATTGGCGTTCGTGCGTGATGACGGGAAGCATGGCGGATTCGGACTCGCTTTTCAGTCCGAAGGCGAGATCCAGCATGGTCGTGTTGAGGGTTTTCCCCGCCAATTTGGATGAAAAATCCAGCTGCTTGAACAACTGGCTCCCCAGGGTGTTCTCGATTATCGGTCGGCCGACCAGATAGTCCCGCGCCCTCCCCCGGGCGATCATGACCGACATGCCCAGCCGGATTTCCGGATCGCGATAGAAGAAATCGAGGATGTCGGCCAGCCGCTCCCGCGCGACCTCGTCGCTGATCAGCAGCAACCGGATGTGGCTGAACTGGGAATGCCGCCCGGTCACGGTCTTCGTGTTGCGGATGATGTTCGAGACGCTCGTTCCCCTCAGCGTCACATTGTGGAACGACTGCTCCTGGCCCTGGCCGGACGGCGGGCCGAACTGGCTGATCGGCTTGTAGATCTGAACCGTCGCTTCGAGCTCGTCCTCCCCGCCCTTGTCAATGGCCAGCGCCAGGACGAAGGCCCGATCGGTCATCTCCATCTGGCTCCAGCATCCGGACAGGAGCAGCGCGACGGCGATGAGCGGCGGCAGAAGGCGCGCGGCCTTCATGACGCATCCGGTCCCGGACCGGGCATTTCCGAGGCCTTGAACAGCCCGGCGAACCGGCGCGGACGGAACGGCCCGATCGGATCGAAGTACGGATCCCCGAGCGTACGGAGCGAGCACAGATGCATCAGCAGCAGGATGATGCCGATCATGATCCCGAACCCTCCAAGCGACGCCGCGAGCAGAATGAACGGCACTTTCAGCAGCCGCAGCGCGATCGCGAAATTGTACTGCGGGATGGAGAACGAAGCAATGCCCGTCAGCGCGACAACGACGATCATGATCGGGGACGCGATGCCCGAATCGATGGCCGCCTGGCCGATGATCAGCGCCCCCACGATGCTGACGGCGGAGCCGACCGCCTTCGGCAGCCGGATGCCCGCTTCCCGCAGCAGCTCGAGGAAGAACTCCATGATGAGCACCTCGAGGACGGCCGGAAACGGTATCCCCTCCCGCGTGTTGGTAATCGCGAGCAGGAGCACGGTCGGAATCAGCTCGGTGTGGAACGTGGTCAGCGCGACATAGATGCTCGGCAGCAAAAGCGCGATCAGGAACGCCGCAAACCGCAGCAAACGGATAAAAAAGGTGAACGCGGGCCGGTGGTACTGATCCTCGATGGACTGCAGAAATTCCACGAATCGGGCCGGACAGATCAGCACCACGCCCGATCCCTGCGTCATGACGATGATTTTGCCTTCCAGGAGGGCCAGGGCGGCCGCGTCGGTCCGCTCCGTGTAGCGGCATTGCGGAAACGGGGTGCGGCCGGAATCCTGGATTACGTTCTCCACCATCGTCGTGTCGATGATGTCCTGGTTTTGGATTTGGCCGATCCGCTCTTGGAACCGCTGCAGCACCGGGGCGGGGACGACGCCCTCCAGATAGCCGTACACGATCTCCTTCCCCGTCAGCCGGCCGGCGTGCGGAATCCTGACGAGCTTGAAATTCGGCGTCTGCAGGCGCATCCGCAGCATGCCGATGTTCATCGACAGATTCTCGACCGTTCCCTCTCTTGGTCCGATCGCCGCCCGTTCGGCGGACGGCTCCTCCACTCCCCGCGTCTCCAGCTTCAGCCCGTTGAAGCTGACGGCGCGGTCCCATTGCTCCATGAAAAAGACGACATGCCCCTGCAGCACCATGCGGACGACCGAATCGAGGGTTTCATGGACATAGAAAGACCGGTCGATGACGCCCTGGAATTCGAACCACTCCCGGATGGTCCGCGACGAGATCGACATTCCGTTGCCGCGCCGGCGCATCTCCATCTTCTGCAGCACGGACAGGATATCGGACGTGCTCTGCTGGTCGGCGAGCGATTCGCAATAGACGATCCAGGCCGTGCAGACCATGTCCGGTCCGGCGGCGATCCGCTCGAACGCGATGTCGTCGCATTGCCGGAAAATGTCCTTGAGCCGGTTGATGTTCTGCACGGCGTCCGTCGAAATGGGAAGATTCGGGATGGATGGGGTCGATTGGTTGTTCATGTCCGCACCTTGCGCATGGCATTTTTATTAAGTCTTTGCCGGGAGAGCCATAAATATGCGGAGCGGATTTGACACGACACCTTTTGGTGTTATAATAAACATAACACCCGTGGGTGTTATGTTGATGACGGAGGGATAAGATCTTGACGGAGTCGCCGAGCTCACTGCCCGAAATCCGAAAGGTCATCGTGCTGAACGCGCCGATCGAGAAGGTGTGGGAGGCCGTTGCGACATCGAAAGGGATTGCGGGATGGTGGATGGACAACACATTCGAGCCGGTCGTCGGCCATGCGTTTGTGCTGCATACCGGACATTTCGGAGATTCGCCCTGCCGGGTGACGGAAGTGGAACCGCTACGGCGCGCAGCATTCGACTGGGGCGAAGACTGGCACATTGCATTTGAACTGAAGGCGCTGGAAGACGGCAAAACGGAGTTCACCCTCATCCATTCCGGATGGGATCCCGGCAAGGTGACCGAATTCGGACAACCGCATCCGGTGATCCGCGGCATTATGGACGGCGGATGGGAAAAGATTGTCAAAGAAGATCTCCCCGCCTATATCGGGAGGATGGCTTGAATTGGCCGAGCCGGCCGCAAGGCACGACGTCTTCCACGCCATCGCGGATCCCACGCGCAGAAGCATGCTGATCCTGCTCGCCGGACGGGAAATGGCGATCGCCGAAATTACGGCGCGATTCCCAATCACGCGCACGGCCGTCAACAAACATCTGCACGTGCTGTCAGAGGCCGGGCTCGTCCTCAGCCGGCGGGTCGGGCGCGAGACGCGCTACAGGCTGCGGCCCGAACCGCTGGCCGAACTGAAGCGGTGGCTCGCCTTCTTCGAGCAATACTGGGACGAGAAGCTGGCGAATCTGAGACAGTTCGTCGAGACGGCCGACGAATGACGGAGCCGGGGCCGAAACGGCATTTCCGGCCTCCGTCATTCTTGTGTCCGGCATAGAGCTGCATGTCTCGGCGAAGGATAAGCGTGGAACACAATCCATTCCGAGGAGGCATGACGGTGAAGGCGGACAAAAACTTGCGGAACGTCGTGGATGAACTGGAGCAGACGGCTGTCACGCCGCATGAAGCACAGCAGATGAATCAGGCGAAGAACGACCGCCGCAAGCAGGCGATGGACGGCAAGAAAGGAAAGTAACCGTCATACATGGCACCTGCAGACCGCCCTGGACGAAGGGCGGTTTTTTTACTTTCTTGTCGCCATTTGAAACCTGATTTTCCCGGTCTCGTATACCTGTACCAGAAGGAGGGGATGTGAAATGATTCGCAAGAAATCCGCTTTTGCCGCATTTGTCGCACTTGTCGCGCTTTTGGCACTGTCGGCCTGCTCGGGAGGCGGCAGCGTCGAGATTACCCTCCCCGCCTCTTTCATCCAGGGGGACGCGGAACAGGTGATCGAGAATGCGAAGTCCAAAGGGGTCAGCGAAGCCAAAATCAATGAAGACGGTTCCGTCACCTACAAGATGTCCAAGGCCACGCACGAGAAGATGATGAAGGAAATGAAGGATGAAGTGGCCAAGTCCGCCCGTGACATGGCCGGCGGCGAAGACTTCAAATCCATCAAGGATGTCAAATACAATGACAAGTTGACGGAGTTCACGATGATCGTTGACCGGGAAGCCTACGAGAGCAGCTTCGACGGATTTGCAATCCTGGGACTCGGCCTTCAGGGGATGCTCTATCAGACGTTCGACGGCGTGCCGTCCGACAAGGTGAAGGTCACCATCAACGTGAAGGATGAAGCCTCGGGCGAAGTCTTCCATACCGTCACCTATCCGGATCAATTCCAAAACCCGTAATGCGGGGATCCCCGTCCGGCGTTCGGCCGGACGGGGATTATTTTTTATGGTATTTACTTTACTAAGTATTAATTGTACGCTATGAAGTAAAAGAAGGCGGTGAAAGTTGGAAGAACTTCATCTGAATGTATCGCTTCTCCGGGCGCGCGTTCCCCATCTGACCGCCGCCGCCCGGGAGGCGGGGCTGCGGCCGGCGACGGTGTCCAATCTCTGCACGGGCAAAATTCCCATCGGGCGCGCGAAAGTGCAGACGTTGGCCAAATTGGCGAGCCTGGCGGGCTGCACCATGGATGAACTGATCATCCGCGGCAGCCACAAAGGCATGATCGAGACCGGAATCAAGACGCTTGATTTGTTCGCCCCCGTCGCAAGAGGGGGCACAATCGGGATCGTCGCGGGGCCGCATTCCGGCCAGATGGTGATGCTCGCCGAACTGATGCGCCGATTCCGCACACAGCGCTTCGCCACGGTGTTCTGGAAACCCGCCGCGGCAAGCGTCGGAATCGATGACGTGGCGGGCGAATCGGAGTTCACGTGCCTTTCGTTCGAGGAAGTCTGGAGGACCATCGCGGCTTGCGCCAGACGGGCGGAGGTGGTCCTCGGCGCCGACCGGTCGGTCGTCCTGTCCGGGGAGCTGCTGCGCCTCAACGAGAAGCTTGAGGCCGAGGGGATCCGGACGGTCACCACGATCCTGGTGGATACGGGGGGCACGGCGATTGATGAAGAACTTCCGTACGGTCCGTTGGACACCAGCCTGAAGTTCGACGCCGATTTGGCCGCGCGCGGCCTGTATCCCGCCGTGGATCCGGTTGCGTCCGTTTCGGTCATCCTTGAGGAGGCGCCGCCGGGGTCCGCGCATCTCACCGTCCAGCAGCGGGCGCGAAAGCTGCTGCGCCGGTATCGTGAACTGAGACCCCTCGTCGCGGCCGGCCTGGCCGACAGACTGCCCGGGCAGGACCTGAAGCAGGTTCACCGCGGTGAGCGGCTGGAGGCGTATCTTTCCCAACCGTTTTTTGTCGCGGAACCGTATACCGGAAAGCCCGGCGCGTGGGTCCCGCTCCAGGATGCGCTGGAAGATGTGAAGCGCATTCTGGACGGCGGCGCGGATCACATGACGGTCGATGAACTGAAGTTCGCGGGCCGAATCCGGATGGCATGAGGGGGCGCTTTTTTTTGAAAAGAAAGGCGTATAAATGGCTGTCCACCAAATCGGGCTGTCCCGGGAATCATTGATCGGTTCTTTCACCAAAGAAACGCCCCCCATCTTACCATAAGATCCGGCGACCGCATCCAATTCCGGACGCTGGATGCCGGCTGGGGGACGGGTTCGAGCTTCCGGGACAGAACGAAGCCGTTCGCAAGACGCGGTCCGATTGACGGCGGGCACGCGCTCATCGGACCCATCCGGATTGAAAACGCGAAGCCGGGCATGACCCTTGACATCACCTTCAACAGACTCATCCCCGGCCCGTACGGCTTCACCTCCGCAGGGCACTACCCGAACTGGCAGAATGTGAAGCTCAATCTCACCCAATATGACGAGATCACGCTGGAATGGGCGCTCGACAACCGGAACATGACAAGCTCCGCGGAAATCGGCGGCCAATTATTCACGGCGGCGCTCAACCCCTTCATGGGCGTGGTCGGCATGCCGCCTGAAGAAACGGGAATCCATTCCACCTGGCCGCCCCGGTTCTGCGGCGGCAACATCGACTGCAGGGAGCTGGTCGAAGGCAGCAGCCTGTACCTGCCGATTCCCGTGGACGGCGGTTATCTCGCCATCGGGGACGGCCACGCCGCGCAGGGCGACGGAGAGATCAGCGCCCAAGCGATCGAATGCCCCATGGAGCTCGTCGATGTGACCATCAAGGTTCTGGACGATCTCCATCTGTCCAATCCGCGCGCGAACACGCCGGCGGGCTGGATCACGTTTGGCTTTCACGAAGATTTGAACGAAGCCGCCGTTCAGGCGCTGGACATCTGATGCAGGAACGGTACGGGATCAGCCGGGTCGAAGCGATGGCCTGGACAGCGCCGTGGTCGATCTGCGCATCACACAAATCGTGAACGGCGTGAAGGGCGTGCACGCGGTCTTGCCCCACGGGGCCATCCGAGCCTGAAGCACGGGAAGGCCCCGGCCGGCGCTGTCCAGGCATGGCCGTCAACCGCGAACGTGACGATCTTGTTCCGGCCGCTTGCCGAATCCCCCGTCGCCGCAACCGCAACCTTTGTTCCTTCCGCAGGACCGGAAAAAATCAAGGGCTGCTCCAAAAGTTGTCCAACTTCCGGAACAGCCTGCTTGTGCCAGCATTCCGCACCACTCCGCGCTCACAAGCGGAAGAGGAAATCCAGGGGAGACAGCAGCAGACCGAACAACGCCTGCAACAATTCGATCAGCGAGAACAAATCGAATCCCCATTGCATCCTCATCACCGCCCGGCACGCATGTGTTCCTGCTACCAGTGTATTCGGCGCGATTCGCCAAATCCCTGCCCGAAGCCGGCACCGCCGGAACCTGCCTCATGCGGGCAAAAAATCCGCCGCCCGTCCGGGCGGCGGATTGGTGCGCTTATTCGCCGGTGTCGGCTGCCGGCGGACGGCAGATCACCTTCTTGACAATCGTGGTGCTCTTGCCGAATTTGTTCGTCGCGACGATGATGATGTCGTTCGAGCCTTCCTTCAGCGTGACGGTCGCCGTCCAGCTGCCTGCCGAAGAAGCGACTTTCCGGTCGTTGACGAACACGGATACGTCCGGATCCAGACTGTCGCTGACACGGCCGCTGATCGTCAGGACATCGGTCGACACTTCGGCGGGCACGTCGTCCACCGTGAGGGTCGGCTGCCCGATCTCGCCAAATCTGACCGTCTTCGCGATGGTGGTCGATTTGCCGTACTTGTTGACTGCCCGGAAGACGAAGAGATTGTCGCCTTCGGAGAGGGTGACATTTTTCGAGAAGCTGCCGCCCGTCGGGTAGACGAAGACTTCTTGGTCGTTGATGTACAGTTTGACTTCGCCGCTTGCGTCCCGGACGTATCCCGACAGCGTGATGTTCTTCTGGCTCGTCGCTTCGGGAACGTTCGTGAAAATGATCTCGGGCGCCGCCGCCGTGAAGACGATCGTCCGCTCCACCGTGGTGGTCTTGCCCAGCTTGTTCGTCGCCGTGATCGTAAACCGGTTCTCGCCCTCGACAAGATTGACCGTCTCCGAGAACCGGCCGATATAGTCCACATGCACGGAGCGGCCGTTGATCGTGACTATCGGGGACGAGTCATTCTTGTCCTGCACGGTGCCCCGGATCGTCGCGCTGCTCTTGTCCGTGGTGTCCGGCGCCTCCGTAATCGTCAGGACAGGCGCGTCGACCGTGATAACGATCGTCCGCTCCACCGTGGTGGTCTTGCCCAGCTTGTTCGTCGCCTCGATCGTGAACCGGTTTGCGCCCTCGTCAAGCCCGACCGTCTCCGAGAACCAGCCGGCATAGTCCACGTACACGGAACGGCCGTTGATCGTAACCAGCGGGGACGGGTCCAGCGGGTCTTCCACTCTGCCCCGGATCGTCACCCTGTTCTTGTCCGTCGTCTCCGGCACTTCCGTAATGGTCAGCCTCGGCGCGCCGATTTCATATTTTGCCGTCCGCTCAAGCCTTGCCCGCTTGCTTCCCTTGAAGGCCTCAATGATGAACGTCTTGGTGCCTTCTTCCTCGAACGTGTACAGATACATGCCGGCGACATATCCGTTGCCGATGTTGTCCATCCGGACGGGCTCGCCGTTGACCGTAACCCGGGTGCCTTCCTCCGCCTCGATTTTCAGCGTGATTTCGGCGGGATTGGATCCGACGATGACGGTGGCGGTTACGTCCAATTCATCGTTCACCGTGGATACCGCCTGCTTCGTCGCCCTAAGCAACAGGACGACGCTCTCGGCGCGCGTCACATTCCGGGTCGGCCGGAACGTACCGTCCTCATATCCCTTGATCAGCCCGCGCTCCGCGGCGATGCTGATGTAGGGCCTCAGGCCGGGTGAAATATCGTTCGCGTCCTTGAACGCCCGGCTCGCGTAATTCGGATCCTTCGCGTCCTTCTCCGTCAGGCCCATGATCCGGACCAGTGCCACCGCGATGTCCTCGCGGGTGGCGGGCAGCGTCGGATAGAAATTCATCTTCCCGCCGAACGGATTCGCATAGCCCGTCAGGAAATCCTTCGCCGTCTCGATGTACGGATAAGACCATCAGTCCTTCGGCACGTCGGCGAAGGTCGGCTCCGAGGGTGAAGTCAGCGGGGCGTTGAAGGTCAGCACGAGCATCTTGGCGAACTGTTCCCGCGTCACCTTCTCTCCGGGCGCGAATCTGCCGTCGCCCATGCCGCTTACGATCCCCTGCTCCGCGAAATAGTAGATGGCATCGCGGGCCCAGTCATATTCCTTCGTGACATCGACGAAGACGACCGTATTGTTGTCGCCGATGATTTGGCTGACGTTCTCCGCATGGACGGCCGGCACGCAGCCGAACAGCAGAATCAGGGCGAACGCGAAGCTCAGCCATTTCCTCATCATCCCCGGCTCTCCTTTCCTTCTCCAAATTTCGTCAATCTTCAATGAGATTCTACGAAGAGTATTATACCGCGGTTGCCAGAAAATTGGAGGCCGGCATGAACTTCCCGGTCACTCGTAAAGGAAGAAAAAACACAGCCTGTTGAAGATTGTTCAACAGGCTGCACCGGGATAACCCCTGTTTTCTATTCACACATAAAGAACTTGATCAACACTTGATCTTTGCGCCGCTGCCCGGTGCCGACGAACACGCTTCTCGCGAGCCAGTCATACTTGCCCCGCGCCACTTCAAACCTGGGCGTGGTGCGGAAATAGTATTGGTCCGGCGCCACATCCTCGCCCCGCGCCAGCTTCTCCATCACATCCGGCGGACCGTGGCGATAGCCTTTGTTCACAATATAAATGCTGACCCCGTCATTCGTCATCATCGTATAATGCGCTTCGATCTCGGCCACGCCGTCCGGACGCACCAGCTGCCAGTCCGCCCCTCCGGGCAGAATGACGCCTTCCATCCCCGGTCCCGAGAACGTTCCGCCCAGAATCGGTATGAACTTGCGGACTCCCTTGGCCGTTGCGCCGACTTCCCGGACTTTACCCACTTCGATTCGGGCCTCGAATGCAGGTCTTAAGGCAATCACTGTCCCACCTTCACCTGCTTCAGCCGGTTCAGACTTTCCTTGTCAAAACCGGCAATTTGTTTGTACCGCTCAGCGATCTCCTCCAATTCGGCTTGCGAAATGACGTCTTCCAACCGTTCGAACCCATTCGGCGCGCGTTCGTGAACGATCTGCATCACGATCTCCGGTCCATGCCGCCGGTTGCTGTGCACGATGGCCGCCGTCTTGTGAAGCCGCTGCTGCTCGTATGCGATCAACGCTTCCTCGATGTTCGAATGCTCCAGGATCGCCTGATATAACGCTTCAGCATCCAGGATGGCCTGCGAAGCCCCGTTGGAGCCGATCGGATACATCGGATGCGCGGCGTCGCCGAGCAAGGTTACCCGGTTGAAGCTCCATTTCGGCAGCGGATCCTTGTCGACCAGCGGAAATTCGTACACATACTCGGCGCCCGCGATCAGAGCGGGCACATCCAGCCAGTCGAACTTCCAATCTTGAAACCTGTGCGCGAAATCGTCCAGATTCGCAAGCCGGTTCCAGTCGTTGCGGTCCGGTGCTTCCGGCACCGTCAGTTCCGCAATCCAGTTGATGTCGCACAGCCCCGACGCATCGGGAGCCGTAATCGGATACGCCACGAACTTCTCGTCCACATAGCCCGCCATGATCATCGACCATCCGGACAGGAACGGCTTCGCCTTCGTCACGCCCCGCCACAAAATGCGTCCTCCGTACACCGGCTTGTCATCCGGATACAGCTGCTTACGCAGCGCGGAGTGAATGCCGTCCGCTCCGATCAGGAAGTCGGCCTCCGCCGTTTCCGGCCGCTGCCCATGATGCCGGTTCAGGAAATGGGCCTGCACCTTGTTGTTGCGCTGTTCGACATGCGACAAATGCATGCCGGTATGCAGCCGATGCTCGCCGATGACCCGCTTCACTTCCCGAAGCAGGATGCCTTGCAGCCTGCCCCTGTGAATGGAGTATTGCGGCCAGTTGTAGCCCGCTTCCAGGCCGCGCGCTTCCCGCCAGATGAGCTGGCCGAACTTGTTGTAGTACGAGAGATCTTTCGTGCGGATGCCCGACTGGTCCAGCGCGTCCTGCAATCCCAGATCCCACAGGATGCGCACCGAGTGGGGGAGCAGGTTGATGCCCACGCCCAGTTCCTTTAACGTTTTAACGGATTCATAAATCTCGACTTCGATTCCGGCGCGGTGCAGAAACAACGCCGTCGTCAATCCGCCGATCCCCGCACCGACAACAATCGCTTTCCTGGTTCCTGACATGAGTAAACTCCTCTCGATTCTTCAACAATTCCGCAAGTAAGCGCTTAGATTTCATTATATATCAATCTCCGCCAAACGCACCACTTCGACAATCGCATTGTTCCTTCCGCGCCCTTCGAAAGTGCCTGGAGCCGATCGTCTTCCCGGCTCCGTTGCGCCTGTCCGGCGGGTCCGTACACACAACAAGCCGAGGCTACAGCCCCGGCTTGTTGACAACGCCGAATCTCCCCGGGCAAGCAAGATCCCGGCGGGTCGCATTCGTTCCCGCCGGGAGCGCATGCCGCCCGATCAGCCGAATCTTGGTGCGGCGCCTTCCGCGCCGTTCATGTTCAGTTGGTTTTAAACCAGTAACCTCCGCTGCCGTCCCAATGGCGGCCGAAGGCAATCAGCGGATTGGAGTCGTTCACCTCGACCTGGAACGCCACCCATCCGGTATGGGAACCGCCCTCATAAAGTTGCGCGTCCAATTGCGGCTCCGGCTCGAGCACGATCGCCGGCTTGTAGTCCTTGCCGGAGCCCGACACAAGCGTGAAGCTGAACTGATCGATGAAGTATTGGCTGTCGGACTTCTCGACCTCGTCCACCTTCACGTAGATCTTGGCAAGGATGTATTCGAACCCTTGCTCCGGCGGATCGTTGTACGGGTTCGCATCGAGAAGGGCTTTCCAGGCCGCTTGCCCGCGGATCACTTCCTCCACCCTCAGGCTCCCGGACACCTGCCCGACGAAGTAGTCATCCGTCGTAAACCGGACCGTCGTGCCGATCGGCGCGGGATTGGAACGCGATGCGCCGACCGCGGAAGGATTCGACGTGTTCTTCGACCCGCCGCTTCCCGAAGACGAGCCCGAACCGCCGGTTTCCATACTGATCGTCTGCGTCTTGCCGTCCCAGTTGATCTTGATGCCGGTGGCCTCCGAGACGGCCCGGACGGGGAGATACGTCGTGTTGTTGTACGTGATCGGATAAATGACTTTGCCGTTGGAGTCCTTGGGCGTCCAGGTGCTGCCGTTCAGCTTGAAGGTGATGCCTTTGTTCAGATAGGCCGTAATCTTCTCCATGCTGGTGGCAGCCAGCGCACCGATCGACATGGATGTCGCGATCAGTGCGATCAAGGCCGCAGCAATCAAGAGTTTTCTTCTGAACACAGCACTATCACTCCCATAAAAGCAAATTCCCTGATTATTTTACCAGATATAATGTAAATTGGTAGAATATCAAAGTCAACAAATTCAAACAGCTGCACACTCGTGCGGCACTTCCGGATAGCGGTGTTTGAGAAAAAAACGTCCCGCCGCGGCCGGGATTCCTCCGCAAGACGGCGAAAGTCAACCCCATGTCCCTGTCCTTCGCATTGCTGCTGCTCGCCACCCACGGGCTGCCGATCCTGTTCTTCGCCTACATGTCCACCGAGGTGCTGGTCCGCAACGTCAGGAGCGTCGAACACGTCCTGCTCAGCATCATTTCCTTCCTGTATCTGCTGCTCTTCGCCGAAGAATACGTCCGCGCCCAGGTCCCCATCGAACACAGCCCGCTCCTTTCGGCCATCTGGTTCAGCGTGGGATTATTTTATTATTTAAATATTTTATGTCTTGAAACGTCGTGGATGGAAATCAGATTCCCGCGGCAATGCAACATCCCCAACCGCGCAGGTTGGGGATGTGCCTCTCATCCTTGACAGAACCCCGATTTTCCCGTAGGTTTTTTCCAGAGTCAGTGATTGATTGATCGGCCAATTCATTTCTATGCAAAACAGCAAGGAGCGGGATCGGCATGGAGGAGCAGCAAGCCTTGAGACGCAACCGGCAGGGGCGATCCTCGACGCGGGAAGAGAACATGGAATTGCAGCGCAAGCGGATCCTGGGCGCCGCCCTGCATCAGTTCGCGCAGACGGGCTACATCGGAACGAAAATTTCGGACATCGCAATGGAGGCGGGCGTAAGCCACGGGCTGGTCCACCATTATTTCGATTCGAAGCTTCGCCTGTACTCCACCATCCTCGAAGCGGGGCTGGAGTATCTCACCGAGACCCGGAAACGCGCGTTCGCGGCGGCGGACGAACCGGCGGACAAGCTGCGCCGGTGGGTACATGCGATGATCCATTGCTTCGATCACGCGGACGCGGTCATGTTCGGCAACCTCGTGATGCAGGTCCTCGGGGCGCCGTCGATCCATCCGCCCGCCTGCGTGGAACTCCTGAACCGGTACACGATCGGGGAAGTGGAGGAACTCAGCCAGATCATCCTCCGGAGCGGAAAATCGGCGGACGAAGCGTTCAACCTGTCCTGGCTCGCCTTCAACACCCTGTTGGGCAACAAGCTGATCGGCCGGCTGACGCCGGACAAATTCGGGGAGCTGTACCGGACCTGCTGCCGTCTCCTGGACATCTCCGACGTCCCGGTGCCCGCTCCCATCGAATACCCGGTCTTCCCTTGGGAGATCGCCGACAGGAAAATCGATTCGACCTGCGCCACCTGAGCCGTCCGCCGAATGCGCCGCCGCTGCTCCCGCAGCCTGAGCCGTCCTTGCCGCGTCAGGACGGCTTGCACGCGGGCCCTGCGCATGCAGATCGCGCCATGAAAGCACTCGCTCTCCTTCGCATTCGCCATTCGGGATGGAAGCATCTCTTGACGATTGGGTGAAGTTGGGATATTGTTATCTCAGAATATTGATTGATCAGTCAATTAATGTTGGGGGGCAACCAGCCAAACCCATTCGTTCATCACCGCCCCCAACTTTCCTGTTGGCTTCACCACGCTACAGTTTTGATTGATCAGTCAATTAATATTCGGTGTCTAATTGACATCGGGTGCTGATGCGGTGCCGGAAGCCGC
>ERZ795043.1009-NODE-1009-length-16743-cov-130.767378_pt1 | contig 16743 bp, 12 predicted proteins | sample MGYA00375127_ERZ795043 | MGnify/ENA primary metagenome ERZ795043 (study PRJEB30172, sample SAMN05518447) | compost metagenome | isolation source: Feedstock adapted compost from Newby Island compost facility, Milpitas, CA | place: USA:Newby Island compost... | reverse complement strand
CCGAGCTGAACAAGCTCGACATCGCCGGATACGAAAAATGGTTCACGGAGCAGGTGGCCGCCACCATCGCCAAAGTACGCGGCAACTGAGAGGCCGGACCGCAGTGGTCCGGAATTGACCGCGTACCCGCCTGCCGCGGGGAAAGACCGGCCGGACCGGACGGGTCCGATGCCGGTCTTTCCTCATGGAACGGCGGCCGCGGCGGGCTGGTTGATCCTGTTCCCTTCCGGCACGGGCGGTTTTTTTGTAAACTGATAGCAAAGACCGGTTTTCCGGATGAAAACCGGAAGGGAAGAGGATGACGACGTTGTCGACCATGAAGCGAATCGCGGAAGAAACGAATCTGTCCATCGGCACCGTCTCCCTTGTCTTGAACGGGCGCGGGGATGAACTGCGCATTTCCAAAAAGACCCAGCAGCTCGTGCTGGAGACGGCCAGGCGGCTCGGGTATCTGCCCAATGTTTCCGCGCGGCGGCTCCGGCAGGCTTCCGGCGCGGCGGTGCCCGTCATCGCCGCTTTCTGGCCGACGGACCTGTCGCCGGAAATCATCGGCCGTTTCTTCACGGGCGCGCAAAGCTCCCTTCTCCAGCAGGAAAAACAATTCGAAATGATGATCCAGCCCTACCGCCGCTCGCAGATCCACAAGCTGCGGAACATCTGCGATTCCGGGATCTACAACGGCGTCATCATCACCGGCCTGTCGGAAGAAGACCAGCGGTACCTGGAAGAAAACCAGCTGGATATTCCGACGGTTCTGTTCAACCGGGAGAGCCGCATCTATTCCAACGTGCACGTGGACAATTACGAAATCGGCCGAAAAACGGCGGAACTGTTCGCTTCGCGCGGACACCGGCGGGTCGGCATCATCATGCCCGTCTACGGGGAGAAGACGCGCACCAGCCTGCGCAACAAGGGATTCATCGAGTCCTGCGAAAAATACGGATTGTCGCTTGACCCCAACCACATCCAAAGCGCGCCGATGACGATGGAGGGCGGCAACATCGCCGCGCGGCGCATGCTGGAGGCGGACGGCGATCCGCCGACGGCGGTGTTTTTTTCGATCAGCATCATGGCCGTCGCCGCGCTCCCCGTTTTCCATCAGGCCGGCATCAAGATTCCGGATGACATGGAAATCATGACGTACGGCGACCATGAAATCGAGCGATACACGTTCCCGTCCCTGTCGACCGTCAAACTTCCGGTGGAAGAGATGGCGCAGGCCTGCATCCGCCTCGTCATCGAGCGCATCCGCGGCATGCGGGATGAACCGGCTTCGCTCGTGTTCGATACGCCGTTCGTGTTCCGGGAATCGTGCGGCGGCTTCGTGAAACAACCGTGACACAACCGGGATCGACTCCCGGAAAGGAAAACGCATTGACAAAAGCGAATGAACGAACGACAGAACAAGACCCCGATGCGGGTAAAGAAAGGACGATGTTCCCTTGAAAAAGCAGGGATTCAATCCGTATCTCCCGTCGTGGGAATACATCCCCGACGGCGAACCGTACGTGTTTGACGGCCGTGTGTATGTTTACGGTTCCCACGACCGTTTCAACGGGCACGCCTTCTGCCTGAACGACTATGTGTGCTGGTCGGCGCCGGTGGACGATCTGGGCAACTGGCGGTACGAAGGCGTCATCTACCGGAAAACGGACGACCCGCTCAACCCGGACGGCCGCATGTGCCTGTATGCGCCGGACGTCACCGTCGGTCCGGACGGGCGCTATTACCTGTACTACGTGCTCGACAAGGTGCCCGTCGTCTCGGTGGCGGTGTGCGACAAGCCGGCGGGCCGGTTCGAGTTCTACGGGTATGTCCGCTACCCGGACGGCACGCGCCTCGGCGAGCGGGAAGGCGATCAGCCCCAGTTCGATCCCGGCGTGCTGACGGAAGGCGACCGGACGTATCTGTACACCGGCTTCTGCCCGAGAGGCGACAAGTCGCGCAGCGGCTGCATGGCCACCGTGCTCGGGCCGGACATGCTCACCGTCGTGGAAGAGCCGGTGTTCGTCCTGCCGAGCGAGCCGTACGCCCGGGGCACCGGATTCGAAGGGCATGAATATTTCGAGGCGCCGTCGATCCGCAAGCGGGGCGACACGTACTACCTGATCTACTCCTCCGTCGTGATGCACGAACTGTGCTACGCCACGAGCAAGCATCCGACGAAAGGTTTCACCTACGGCGGCGTGATCGTCAGCAACGCGGACATGCACATCGACACGTACAAGCCGGCGGACAAGCCGATGTTCTACGGCGGCAACAACCACGGCAGCATCGTCGAGATCAACGGGCAGTGGTACATTTTCTACCACCGCCAGACGAACGGCCACCACTTCTCGCGGCAGGGCTGCATGGAGCCGATCCGGTTCCTTGCGGACGGCCGCATTCCGCAGGTGGAGATGACAAGCTGCGGGCCGAACGGCGGGCCGCTCGCCGGCCGCGGGGAGTACCCCGCCCACATCGCCTGCAACCTGTTCTGCAAGGACGAGGAACTGTACGTCGGCACGCTCGGCGCCTGGATGGACGGCCGGTTTCCGAAAATCACCCAGGACGGCAAAGACGGCGACGAAGAGCCCGGCTACATCGCCAACATGCAGGACGGCGCCACGGCCGGCTTCAAGTATTTTGACTGCCGCGGCGTCCGGAAGGTGAAAATCAGGGTGCGGGGATACTGCAAGGGACATTTCGAGGTCAAGACAAGCTGGGACGGTCCGGCCCTCGGCACGATCCCGGTCGATTTCACGAATGTGTGGACCGAGTATGAGGCCGACATCGCCATCCCCGACGGCGTCCACCCCCTGTATTTCACGTACCGGGGATCCGGAAACGCCAGCCTGCTTTCCTTTGCGCTCGAATGAACGAAGACGGCCGGCGGGCCCGCCGAACCGGGCGGGCCTTCCGGGCAGGCCTTTCATGGCCGGTTGCCGCTGGTGCGTCGGATGTCGCGCATGCCGATGTCGCCCCTTGCATCCGGACGGCGCCGGTGCGTCCGGACGGGTTGATGCGAGAAAAGGCAAATCCCCGGCATATTGAAAACGAAAGAGCCGTAGAGTAATATTGTTCCCAAAAGCTATAACGATTTAGCCAACACAAACGAAAGGAGCGGATGTTTCCGTGACCCGAAAGTCAACGAGAGGGAATGGAAAGCAGGCCGGGCAAAAAAGACGTTTCGCGATTTTGGCAGCGGTTACATGGCTGATCCTGGCCGCCTGTTTCGTGCCCGGAACGGGCGTTGCCGCTTCCGGTGACGTTCCGCCCGGCGATGCGCCGCCCGCAATCGATCCACCGTTTGCGAGCGTGATCGCGGTGGGCGAGACGGTGCAGCTTGCGGTCCGCCATGCGCCGAACGGCGCCGCCTTGCGCTGGCGCAGCAGCGACGAATCCGTCGCGACGGTGGACGGGAGCGGCCAGGTGAAAGGCGCATCGACCGGCCACGCGATCATCGAATGCGACATCGCGTTCAACGGTCGGACGATCACGCTCCGGAAAACGATCGAGGTCATGGGGAGGGATCCGATGGTTCCCGCCGAGGTGAAAGTGAACGACCAGGGCTTCGATTCCAAAGGACGCATGGTGGCCCTGTTCGGGTCGCCGGTTGTGGACGGCAGGATCGATCCCGTGTGGGAAAAAGCGATTCCGGTGCGGCACCGGATCGTTTCCGGCGAAACGGACACCGAAGCGGTGTTCCGGGTGCTGTGGGACGACCGGGCGCTGTACGTCCTGGCCCTGGTCAAGGACGGCCGCCTCTCCGCCGAAGCGGATGCGCCGTACATGCAGGATTCCGTGGAAATTTTCCTGGACGAAAACAACGACAAGTCGGTTTCCTACGGTCCGGATGACCTGCATTTCCGCGTCAATTTCGAAAACGTCCGGACCATCGACAACGGGGACGGAAACCGGTTTTTCACCGCCGCGGCGAAAACGGACGAAGGCTACCTCATCGAGGCCCGCGTGGCGCTTTCCTCGCCGCCGGAAAACGGCAGGGTGCTCGGCTTCGAACTGCAGGTGAACGACGCGGCGGACGCGGAGCGGGTGGCGACGCTGAACGTGTTCGACGCTTCCGGCACCGCCTGGAACGACACGTCCAAATTCGGCGAAATCGTGCTGGCCGGCAAACGGCCGGGGGACGAAAGCGGCCTGAACCCGTATGACCTCATGAGCCTGATCGAGCGCACGATGAAAATGAACTTCAAGCTCTACAAAAACCCGAACGTGGTGACGGAAGCCGTCATGGACGTGGTGGCCGCCCATTTCCTCGGCGGCGGGCCCTTCACGCAGCAGGAGCTCGACGACCAGTACGCTTCCATCCTCGCGGCCATCGACCGGCTCGAAATGACGGAAGAAGCCGCCAATGAGAAACATTTCCGTCCGGTTCCCGGCGAATACCGCCTGCTAAGCGACCGGCCGGGCACGATCGAGCGTCTGACGTACACGACGAAAAATCCGGACAACGGCCTGGACCGGAAAAAATTGAACGTGTACCTCCCTTACGGGTATGACCCCAAGGACAAGGCGACCAAATACAACGTCCTCTATCTGATGCACGGCGGCGGCGAAAACGAGGATCTCATCTTCGGCGGTCCCGGCGAAAACCGGGAGCTGAAAAACATCCTCGACCACATGATTGCCAATGGCGAAATCGAACCGCTGATCGTGGTGACGCCCACCTTCTACGGCGGAATGAACGACGTGGCCCTGTTCCACGACGAGTTGATCGAGGTCATCGTGCCGCTGGTGGAAACGACATACAACACCCATGCCAAATCCGGCAGTCCGGAAGACCTGAAAGCATCCCGCGCCCACCGGGCGTTCGGCGGCTTCTCCATGGGATCGGTGACGACCTGGCACGTGTTTGCCAACAAGCTGGACTATTTCAAATATTTCATCCCCCTGAGCGGCGACAGCTGGGCGCTCGGCGAACGGTCCGGCGGCACGAAGCCGCGGGAGACCGCCGAATTTTTGGCCGACGTGGTCCGCAAATCCGGCTACGGGCCGCAGGATTACTACATTTTCAGCGCCACGGGGGATCTGGACATCGCCTATCCGAACCTGAAGCCGCAGGTCGACGCCATGCGGCAGCACACGGACGTGTTCATCTATTCGTCGGACAAAACGAAGGGCAATTTCTACTTCCTCGTCGCCGAAGGCGGTTCCCACGCCTGGAACTGGCAAAACCAGTATCTGTACTGCATCCTGCCCGACCTGTTCGACTGACGGCCCGCCGCGGCGGTGATGAAAAAAGGACGTCCCGCGCCGGCGGGGCGTCCTTTTTTTCGCAAGTTGCCGGGCGTTCGGCCGCTCGTCTTTTCACAGCGCATCGGCGATGCCGAGCACCGCGATGCCGGCCAAGACGAGCGCGATGACCAGATAGTGGGCGCCGCTCAGCTTTTCCTTCAGGATCAGCCTGGACAGAAGGATGGAGACGATGCTGTAGGAGGCGATGATCGGTGCCGTGATGACGGCGTTCCGCGCCATGGCGAACACGTAGAAAAACTGGCCGGCGGTTTCAAACAGGGCCGCGATGCCCTTTTCCTTTTCGCGAAAAAGGCGAAACGGCACCCGTTTCGCGCGCAAATACAGCCAGGCGCAGGCGGCGACGAGCAGGAAGGTGTACTCGTAGGCGATGAGCGCCGCTTCTTCGCCGATCAGCGACAGCTCGTCCAGATAGACGGCGTCGGCGAAGGTGCCGAGACCGTCGATGACGGCGTACAAAACCGGAAACACGATGGCGAGAAAGCCGAGCCGGTATTTCGGGTCCAGCCGTTCCGCTTCGGCCAGCCGGGCGGCTTGCTCCGCCTTTTTTTCGAGGACGGCCAGGGCGATGACGCCGGCCGTGACGGCCGTGACGCCGGCGATTTCCAGTCCGCTGAGGACGTGGTCGAACACCAGGACGAGCAGAATGGTCGTCATCGCGCCGGACGAATTCTGCACCGGGGACGCGATGGACAGCTCGATGTACCTTAGGCCGACATACCCGATGGCCATGGACAGGATGTACAGGGCGGATACGGGCAGGTACAGCACGAGATCCGCCGGATCGAAACGGATGCCGAGAAAGAGCATGTACGCCGTGGCGTGCAGGCCCATGACAAGGCCGACCGCGATGACGATTTTCAGATGGCTGTACCGGTCATCCGGGTCCGATCCCTTTTTGTAGTAAAGATCCGCGAAACCCCAAGCGGCCGTCGTCAGCAAAGCGGCAAGAAACCACATATGTCCATCTCCGCATTCAGATTCGGATGCGGGTTTTTGGCGCATCCAAAAACAAGAGTTTACCATAATGGCTGCTGTTGTTGTCTGTGAAGTTTGTATCGCCGGAAAATACATGCCGATTCGGAAGGCGCGGGTGTGATGTCGAAGGATCGCGCCGATGCGGCCGGCGGGCGCGGTCCTGAAGAAACATGCTGATTTGCGGCCGCAGGTGTGGTATCTTGAAGGGCGGGGGGTGGCCCGCAAAACCGGACGGTGCGCGGCAGGCTGCCCGAACGCGCAGGATATTGAGCGTGCAAAACAACGGATGTCAGGGACGACGAATGCGCAAGACCATGGATGTGCAAGACAAGGTGATCCGATCATGACGCTGAACCATCGAACCGTCATCGAACTGAAGAACATCGCGCTGCGGCGCGGCCAGACCGTCATTTTGCACGACCTCAGCTGGCGGGTGAACGCGGGCGAGCATTGGGTCGTGCTCGGGCTGAACGGATCCGGGAAAACGACGATGCTGAATCTGGTCACCGGGTATCTATGGCCTACCGAGGGTGAGGTGTGGGTGCTGGGCGAAAAGTACGGCACGGTGGATTTGCGGGAACACCGCAAGCGCATCGGCTGGGTCAGTTCCTCTTTCCAGGAGCGGGTGCACGGGCAGCAGCGGGGACTGGACCTCGTGGTCAGCGGCAAGTTTGCCTCGATCGGCCTGTACGAGGAGCCTTCGGAGGAAGATTGCGCATACGCCGGCCTCCTGCTGGAACGGTTCGGCTGCGGGTACCTGAAAGACCGGCCGTATGCGCTCTGTTCGCAGGGGGAAAAGCAGCGGCTCCTGATCGCCCGCGCCCTGATGGCGCGGCCGGAGCTGCTCATCCTGGACGAGCCGTGCAACGGCCTCGATTTTCTCGCCCGGGAGCGGCTGCTGCAGGATCTCGCCAAGCTGGCGGAGGATCCCGCGGCTCCCACCATGATCTACGTGACCCATCACATCGAGGAGATCGTGCCCGCCTTCACCCACGTGCTGCTGCTCCGAAACGGCACCGTGTTCCGGGCCGGGCCGGCGGCGGACATGATCAACCGCGAAACGCTGGAGCCGTTTTTCGGCGTGCCGCTGGACGTGGTCAAAAACGAGGGGCGGGCCTGGCTCAGGACGTTGGCGTAAGCGCGTTTTTCGCCTGTTTCAGGAACAGCATTTCGGTGCCCAGGTACGCCAGGGTGGACTCGGCGCCCTGGTTGAGGTTGACGCCGTCTTTCTCCAGCCCGTCGCAGCAGCCGCCGGTCTTTTCGTCAACAAGCGGCAGCCCGAGATCGTTTTTGCCGTGGAACCAGTCTCTGCAACGGGCGAGCGTGTCCCGCCAGCGGCCGTCGGCCGTCAGACGGGCGGCTTTGCCGCACGCCATGGCCAGCTTCAGCACGTCGACGGGCTGCTGGTCGTATTCGGACCGGTGATCCGGCGAGCACCAGGCCGCATTCCCCACGGGCCGGATGATGCCGCCGCGGCCGGTCATCTTGCTTTCCAGGAACGACAGGCTTTCCAGGGCGATGTCCAGCGCTTCCCGGTCGCCCGTCACTTCGTGGGCCCAAAGCAGCCCCCAGGGAAGGATGCCGTTGCTGTACGTGAGCATCGGCTCAAACCAGCGCCAGCCCGGCCGCGAATGGGTGCGATACAGCGCCTTGAGCCGGCCGGCGCATTCGCGGATCCGGCGCTCCGGCGGGGAAGGATGCCCGCTTTGGACGAGCAGGCCCATGGCGGCGAGGGCGTACGCGATGCCCCGCGCCGCCGTGATGTCCGGCACGCGCGGCAGCGCCTTCCGCAGGACGGTCGCCGCGGCGGCCTGCCGGGCGGGATCATCGCCGAACCGCGCCCAGGCGAAGGCGGCGGCCCACAGCGACCGGCCGAAGCAGTCGTCCGACGGGGTCTCGGGTTCCGGCCGGCGCCCGTAATCGATGTTGTTGTGAAAATGGCCGTCTTCCCGCTGCACCCACAGCAAAAACGACAGGTACGTGTCGGCCAGCTCCAGCAGGACCGCCCGCTCCCGCTCCGTCTCCGCCAGGTCGAGCCATTCCAGGCAAATCCAGAGGGCGCGGGCCTGGTCGTCGGTGCTGTAGCCTTCCCGGCGGCGGGGGATGCAGCCGACGGCGTGCTCGAGAAGGCCGGTGCCGTCGGTCATCCGGCGCAGGTGGCGGAAACGGTCCGGCACCGGACCGGACGCGGCCCGGTCCGGCATGCCGGTTCCGCCGGCGCTGTCATCTGGCTTCGGCCATGACATGGTCGTTCACTCCCGAAACCAGGTCCAGGAACGACCGGCCGACGACGGGCCAGTGCATGTGCCGGCCGATGTCGAAAATCCGCGCGGCCCAGGCCTTCAGGACGGCGTCGTCCCGGAGCATCCCGATGATCCGGCTTGCCCATTCGTCTTCCGCTTCGTAGGGAATGATCAGTTCCGGATGGTCCCCGAGCAAATCGAGGGCATAATGATACGGCGTGGTGAGCACCGGCCGTCCGAGGCCGACGGCGTACGCCAGCGTGCCGCTGGTGATCTGCTCGAGTCCGGGGTACGGCGTGACGTACAGATCGCAGGCGGCCAGATAATGGACCAGATCCTCCTCCGTCAGGTAACGGTCGATCATGGCCACATGGTCTTCCAGGCCGAGCCGGGAAATTTGCGCGCGAAGTTCCTCGCGGTAGGTTTCCCCTTCGGCTTTCAGCACGCCGGGATGGGTTTTGCCGAGAATGACGTACAGCGCATCCGGCACCTCGCGCACCACTTTCGGCATCACCCCGATGATCCGCTCCAGCCCCTTGCCCCGGCTGAGAAGCCCGAACGTCATCAGCACACGCCGGCCGTCCCAGCCCAGCTCCCGGCGGAACCGCTCCCGGTCCGTGTTGTCCGGCGCCGGCGTGCCGTGCGGCAGGAAGGTGATTTTCCCTTCGGGCACGCCGAGGCCGTCGCGGAGGAAGTCGATGCCTTTGCGGTTCATGACGATGATCATGTCGCTGCGTTCGGCGATTTCTTTCTGGATGGGGGCATAGGGCGGTTCCGGATGCCGAAACACCGTGTGGAACGTGGTGACGAGAGGCTTTTTCAGCTGCCGGACGAGTTCCAGCACGTATTCGCCCGCTTCGCCGCCGAAAATGCCGAATTCGTGCTGCAGGCTGACGACATCCACGTCGGACAGGTTGAGTTTGCGGGCCATTTTGCCATAGGCAGCGGCGTCGTCCCGCCTGAGCGGCCAAAGAAGCGGGTCCTGTTCCTGGCGGGACGGGTCCCGCGTCAGGACGACGACCGGATCTTTCGCTTTCCGGCCCTTCGCTTCGTTCACCGCCATGCGCAGGTGATGGGTGTAGGTGGCCAGTCCGCATCGCTGGGGCACGTACGTGCTCACGTAGGCGATCTTGATCATGCGTAATTCACCCCGATGCGGCTCATGACGGCTTCGTGCATGGCATAGCGGGTGCCGATGGTCAGCCCGTGGCCGAAAATGCAGTTGTTCAGCATGGCGTTGTTGTCCACCAGGCAACGGTTCCACAGGATCGATTCCGACAGGCGGACGCCGCTGCCGATCCGGCAGTCGTCGCCGATGACCGTGTACGGCCCGATGACGGACCGTTCGCCGATGGAGACCCGGTCGCCGATCAGGACCGGCGGCACGAACAGCACGCCGGGATGAATCCGGCAGTCCGCGCCGATCCGCACGCCGTTTTTGATTTCCGTTCCGGCCACCGGCAAATCCAGCTTGCCGTCCAAAAGGTCGCGGTGCACCTGCCGGTAGCGTTTCGCCGTGCCCATGTCCATCCAGTAGCCGTCCATGACATGACCGTAGACGTTCACGCCGCTTTCGATCCAGCGGGGAAACATTTCCCGTTCAATGGACACTTCCCGGCCGGCGGGGATGTCGGCCAGAAGGGCTTTTTCCATCATGTAAATGCCGGCGTTGATCCGCCGCGAGGGCGCTTCTTCCGGACGGGGTTTCTCCACGAAGCGCAGGATCCGGCCTTGCGCATCCTGCTCCACGACGCCGTACTGGGACGGGTCCTCCACTTCCGTCAGCATGATCGACAGCTGCGCGCCGCGCCGGTCGTGCGCCTCGATGAACGGCTGGAGCGCGACCGTCTGGATGATGTCGGCATTGAACACGAGGAAGCGGTCCTGCAGCAGGCGTTCCGCGTTTTTGATGGCGCCGGCCGTTCCGAGCAGGGAGCGTTCGACGGCGTAGCGGATGTTGACCCCCCATTTGTCCCCGTTTCCGAAATGGTGCTGGATTTTTTCCGGAAAATGTTTCACCGCGAGAACGAAATCGTCAATGCCCTGGTTTTTCAGCATGATGATCAGATGTTCCAGCCACGGCCGGTTGCCGACGTGCGCCATCGGCTTCGGCCAGTCTTCGGTCAACGGCCTCAGACGCGTTCCCAATCCTCCGGCGAGCAACAACGCTTGCATACGCTTATCCCTCCTCCTCAAAACAAAAAAAGAAGTTTCCATTGAAGCACCCGTCTGACCCGCAGGGGGATCAACAAAATGTTTAACGTCGACTTCCCGTTTTGTTCCGTATCGGAGTTCAGGATGGAGTGTCGCGACCGTTGCGGATGTTCGGCGTCCTGCGTCACGTGGCGTCGACCTTTTGCGCCATCACCTCCCGGTTTTTTATATATATGGATGCGAAGGATGCAACATGTTGTCAGCACTCGTTTTGAGAGAGTGCCAAAACCTATTTTAGCGGAACTTGCCCCAATTTTCAAGGACGGGGGTGTTTGACGCCATCCGAATCATTCGCACGATTGGCATCAATCGGCATGATTGGGCCGATGTCGGCTGAAGCCGTCCGCACGGTTTGCGCAGTTGTCCCGTTCGGGCCGATCGTTTCGCGCGATCAGACCTTTCCGCGCGTGAAGCACACGTCGCCCGCCGGACCGGTCCGGCGGGCGGCGTCAAAAATTTGGACCGGCATCCTCATTTTTCAATTGCCATGGAGCGGGGTTTGTGCTATTATATCTTCTGTTCTCAGGTCCGTAGCTCAGTTGGTAGAGCAGGTGACTCTTAATCATCAGGTCGTGGGTTCGAGCCCCACCGGGCCTATATTCGCCGAACGCCAAATCCCGGAAACCGCAAAAACGGTTCCGGGATTTTTTCTTTGCGCGTGCGGGCGTTTTGTCCGGTTTTGCAGCGGGGGTCCGGGGGATGGCGTTCCTTGACTTGTATACAAGTATGCAAGTATACTTGAACCGAAAACGCAGCCGCGCGTCCCGCACGGCCATGCCGGGACTGTTTCCGGCGTGCGGCCGGCCGCGCCGGGCTGCTGCCGAAAGGGGCGAGCACCGTCCGAAGATGCGGCATGAAACGATGCGCCACATGAAATCCCGCCTGGCGCCGGGCGGTCCGGCCGGGCATCGGCGCCTCACCCTGGGCGATCAGATGTACGAGCGGCTGCGCGAGAAAATCGTGACCCTCGAATGGCCGCCCGGTCAGATGATCTATGAGAACGAGCTGTCCGAACGCCTCGGCGTCAGCCGCACGCCCGTCCGCGAGGCGATCCGCCTCCTGGCAAGCGAACAGCTGGTGGAAGTGCTGCCGCAGCGGGGCACCCGCGTGACGCTGATTTCGCTGCGCAAGGTGAAGGAAGTCCAGTTCATCCGGGAACAGCTGGAGACGGGCGCGTTCCGCGAAGCGGCCCGGTTGTGGGACAAGGAACGCCACAAGCCGGTGCGCGACGAACTGGAAGCCTGCCTCCTGGCGCAGGCCAGGGCGGCCGAAGACGGGGACCTGCCCGCGTTTTTCCGCCATGACGAAGCGTTCCACCGGCTGATCATGGGCGTGGCCGGCAACGAAACGCTGCTGATGCTCGTTGATCAGATGCGCGCCCATTTGAACCGGGTCCGTTTTCTGTCCCTGACGGACGACCGGGACGAAGCCCGCATCCTCAGGGAACACGGGGCGCTGCTGAAGGCGGTGGAAAGCGGCGACGAAGAGCGGACGGTCCGGCTGCTGGCGTCGCACATCGGCAAAATGGGCGACGTCCTCCGCCGGCTCGCAAGCCGCCACCCCGATTATTTCTGTCCGTAAACCGCGGTTTTTATGTTCCATGCGGGAACCCGGCTGTCTGGGCCCGGGTTTTCGAAACGGTGAGACAACGACCGAGAGCGAGGAGGAACCGCAACGATGCGCATGACGTTCCGCTGGTACGGCGTCGGCAACGACACCGTGACGCTGCGGCAAATCCGGCAAATCCCCGGCGTGGAGGGGATCGTGTGGGCGCTGCACGACGTGCCCGCCGGTGAAGAATGGCCGATGGAGAAAATCCTGCAGTACAAAAAATGGGCCGATGAATACGGGTTCCATCTGGACGTGGTGGAAAGCGTCAACGTGCACGAGGACATCAAGCTCGGCCGGCCCGGGCGGGACCGGTATATCGAAAACTACATCAAAACGATCGAAAAGCTGGCGACGGTCGGCGTCAAGGTGATCACCTACAACTTCATGCCGGTGTTCGACTGGGTCCGCACCGACCTGGCAAGGCCGACGGAGGACGGGTCGACGGCGCTCTTTTTCGAAAAATCGAAAATCGACGGCATCGATCCGCGGGAACTGGTGGACAAAATCGCCGGCAACCCGGACCTGACGATGCCCGGCTGGGAGCCGGAGCGTTTGTCCCGCCTGTCCGAGCTGTTTGAAGCCTACAGCGGCGTCACCGAAGAACACCTGTGGCGGAATCTGAAATATTTTCTCGAAGCGGTGGTGCCGGCGGCCGAAAAGCACGGCATCGCGATGGCCATCCACCCCGACGATCCGCCGTATGCCGTGTTCGGCCTGCCCCGGATCATCACGAACCGGGACAATTTGCGGCGGCTCCTCGATCTGGTGGACAGCCCGGCCAACGGCATCTGCTTCTGCACCGGATCCCTCGGCGCCAATCCGGACAACGACCTCGCGGCGATGATCCGCGAGTTCGCGCCGCGCATTCCGTTCGCCCACATCCGCAACGTGCGGGTGTACGAAAACGGCGACTTCATCGAAACGAGCCATCGCGCCCGGGACGGCACGGTGGACATCGTGGAAGTGGTAAGGGCGTATCACGAAAGCGGCTTTGCCGGCTATGTCCGCCCCGACCACGGCCGGCACATCTGGGACGAGCAATGCCGGCCGGGTTACGGCCTCTACGACCGCGCCCTCGGCATCATGTATTTGTGGGGCATCTGGGACAGTCTGGAGCGGGGAGGAAACCGATGATGCTGCCGATTCATGAATCATTGCGGGGAAAAGTGGCCGTCGTCACCGGCGGCGGCGGCGTGCTCTGCTCGGCGATGGCCCGTGAACTGGCGCGGCAGGGCGTGAAGGTGGCGATTTTGAACCGGACCGCGGAAAAAGGGGAGCAGGTGGCCGAAAGCATCCGCGCTTCGGGCGGCACGGCCGTCGCCGTCGCCTGCGACGTGCTCGACGCGGAAGGCGTGAAGGCGGCGGCGGACCGGGTGGCGGTGCAGCTCGGACCCTGCGACATCCTGATCAACGGGGCGGGCGGCAACCATCCGAAGGGCATCACCACCCACGAGATTTTCCGGGAACGCGACCTTGCGGATCCGGATGTGGTGAGCTTTTTTGACCTGACGAAGGAAGGGTTCGGATACGTGTTCGATTTGAACCTGCTGGGCACCCTCATCCCGACGCAGGTGTTCGCCCGCCAGATGATCGGCCGGCCGGGCTCGACCGTCATCAACATTTCATCCATGAGCGCGCCGAAGCCGATGACGAAGGTGCCCGCCTACAGCGCGGCCAAAGCCGCCGTCGAAAATTTCACGAAGTGGCTGGCGGTGCATTTTGCCGAGACGGGCATCCGCGTCAACGCCATCGCGCCGGGCTTTTTCCTGACGGAGCAGAACCGGCGGCTCTTGACCAACGAAGACGGCACGCTGACGGAACGGTCGCGCAGGATCATCGCCCATACCCCGATGCGCCGCTTCGGGCGGCCCGAGGACCTCTTGGGGACGCTCCTGTGGCTGGCGGACGACGCCGCGTCGGGGTTTGTCACCGGGATCACGGTGCCGGTGGACGGCGGATTCATGGCGTACGCCGGCGTTTGACGGGGGTCGTTGACACCCCGTTCCAAAAATGGTATGGTGTTTTCAAAAGGGGCATTCCGCCGCAAGGCGGGGTGCCTTCCTGCATTTTCTGCGAACCATTGACATTAATTGTCTCTTTGCGACTGAAGGGAGGGTGGGCATTGAGCAGCGGGGCTGCGGGCCCGAGAGGCCGCGGGCAGGAAGATGCGAAGCTGACGGAGGCCGAGGTCTGGACGTGCACGGGGCCGTCGTGCAAAGGCTGGATGCGCCGGGATCTGTCGTTCGAGGAGCAACCGGTCTGCCCGTTGTGCGGCAGCGAAATGAAACTTTCCGTTCGCAAGGTTCCGAAGTTGATCGATCTGAAATGACCCGGCATGGCGCGGGATGATCCGAAAGGACCGGAAACGGCCCGCAAACGGCAAGACATGCCGGGTTTGCCGGACAAAGGGAGGCGGGCAGACAGGCGGCTGCGCAAAAGCGGCTGCCTTTTTTTGATGCGAGTAGAGAATTTTATCCCCCGATCGTGGAAATCTCCGTCTTCTTCCGCGCGCGGGGGCCTTTTTATAATCGGAGGTGAAAAACGGCAGATGATGGGAGGGTTCGAGATGAGCAAACGGTTGTGCGCCGTGCTGGCGCTGATGCTGGTTTTCGCCATGGCGGCGGCCGCGTGCGGAACCGGCAATTCGGCCGGCAATGGCGGCGGGCAGCCGGCCGCGAAGACGGAGCCCGGGTCGCAGGCGGACGGCCCGGATGCGGCGGCACCTGCCGGCAACGCGGAACCGTTCACCGTGTCGCTTCGGCACATCCAGATCGGGGAATCGCAAAAATTCCGCAAGGCCATCCTCGACGACGTCGTCCGGAAGACGGAAGAGGAAATTCCGGGCCTCAAGTTCGAACTGGACGGCGTGGAGGACGAAGTCAACCGGTTCACGAAGCTGCCCGCGGAAATGGCGGCCGGCAATCCGCCGAAAATTTTCGACCTGTTCGGCGGCGCCGGCGATGCGCTGAAGTACGCCAAGGCCGGCCGGCTTCTGGAACTGACGCCGATCCTGGAGGAGCTCGGCATCCGGGACAAGTTTCTCAATCTCGGCCAGTTCACCCTGGACGGCAAGGTGTACGGCCTGCCCATCGGCGGCAGCACGGAAGGTTTTTTCTACAATCAGGTGCTGTTCGAACAACTCGGCATCAAGGAGCCGCAAACGTGGGAGGAGCTGGAACAGGCGGCGGAGACGCTCAAGCAGAACGGCATCACGCCGTTCGCGATGGGCTCGAAGGGGGCCTGGGTGCCGCTCATGATGGTCAACACGCTGATCGGCCGCTACGCCGGACCGGAAGCGATCGACGGGTTCTCCGCCGGCACCCACAAATGGAACGATCCCGAAGTGGTGGCGGCTTTCGCCAAATATGAGGAATGGGTGAAAAAAGGCTACTTCACCAAAGGCGAACTCGGCCTGGAGTACGCCGACATGCTGAACCAGTTTTTGACGGGCAAGGCGGGCATGATGTTTGACGGCAGCTGGCGGGCTTCGGTGTTCAAGGATCCGGAGCAGGCCGGCGAACTGACCGGCAAGGTCGGGTTCTTCGCGATGCCGCCCGTGCCGGGGGGCAAGGGCGACCAGACGTTCGTCAACGGCAATTACAGCAACGGATACGGGTTTTCCGCCGATCTGAACGAGCGGGAGCTCATGGCGGTCAAGGGCTTCATCAAAAACATGTACAACGAGGACATCCAGCTCCGCGGCCTGCTGGAAGACGGCGTGCTGCCGTCCATGAAGCTGTCGGACGACGCGCTGGCCAAAGTGGAGGATCCGCTCGTCAAGAAAGTCATGCAGATCATGTCCAACGCCGGCGGCGCCTTCTCGCACTTCGATTCCACGGTGCCTTCGGATGTGTACAAGGAAACCGAGGCCGAAATCCAGAAGCTGATTGCCGGCCTGACGACGCCGCAGGCGATGGGCGATGCCCTGCAGGCCGTGCAGGACGCGGCCAACGCCAGAGGGGAATGACGCGTTCGCCGCGGCCGGCGGACCGGGCGCCGCCCGCCCGAAAGCGGGGGGCGCCCTTCACATTCGGGAGGGAGAAACCATGAGAACCGCGCTGACAAGTCCGGTCGCCTACGCGCTGTTTGTCCTGCCGACGATCCTGCTGTACGGGCTGTTTTTTCTGTACCCGATGCTGTCCTCGTCGTTTTACGCCTTCACCGACTGGAACGGGCTGGACGATTACCGTTTCGTCGGGTTCGACAATTTTCTCCGGGCCCTGCAGGACGAACGGTTCCACAAGGCCATCCTCAACAATCTGGCGTTCATCGGGTTTTCCGTGTTCGTCCAGATCCCCGTGATCGTGCTCATGGCGATGCTGATCAGTTCGGTGAAACGGCTGCAGCGGTTCTACAAGACGGCGGTGTTCGTGCCGTCCATTCTGTCCACGTCGGTGATCGGGATTTTGTGGGGCTTTCTGTATGAGCCGGAAATGGGGCCGGT
>ERZ795043.988-NODE-988-length-17023-cov-16.026933_pt1 | contig 17023 bp, 18 predicted proteins | sample MGYA00375127_ERZ795043 | MGnify/ENA primary metagenome ERZ795043 (study PRJEB30172, sample SAMN05518447) | compost metagenome | isolation source: Feedstock adapted compost from Newby Island compost facility, Milpitas, CA | place: USA:Newby Island compost facility... | reverse complement strand
ATTCCGCCATCAGCATGGCGGCGACGCCGGCGTCGACGTTCTCGAACTCGTAGGTAATGACGTCGGCGCGGCTCGCCAGCTCGCGGGCGGCCTTGACATCGTCGTAAGCGGCGACGATCTGGCCGGCGACCTGGCCGCACGGCGCGTCCGGCGTCGGGTCAAGCGCGACGAACCGGTAGCCCATCGCGCTGCCGGCGAGCGCCATCATGCGGCCGAGCTGGCCGCCGCCGAGCACGCCGATCGTCGCGCCCGGCAGAATCGTGCGCGGCCCTGTGCGGACGTTGGAGGTCATCGCGTCACCGCTCATAGCGTCTCACTGCTCTCCAGCACTTCGCGCTCGATCCGCTTCCGCCGCTCCGCGATGCGCTGCTGCAGCTCCGGATCGAAAGCGGCGAGGATTTGCGCCGCGAGCAGGCCGGCATTCGCCGCGCCGCTATTTCCGATCGCGACCGTCGCCACCGGGACGCCGGCCGGCATCTGCACGATCGACAGCAGCGAGTCGAGCCCGTTCAAGTTCGAAGACTTGACGGGCACGCCAATGACCGGCAGGGTCGTCTTCGCGGCGACCATGCCGGGCAGATGCGCGGCGCCTCCCGCGCCGGCGATGATGACTTTCAGGCCGCGCGCCGCCGCCGTCTCGGCGTATTCGAACATCAGATCCGGCGTGCGGTGCGCCGAGACGACCCGCTTCTCGTACGGGACGCCCAGCTCGTCCAGCATGTCGCAAGCCAGCTTCATCGTCTCCCAGTCCGACTTGCTGCCCATGATGACGCCTACCAGTGCCATGAGGTACCTTCTTTCTGCCTTATTGAGCGATTGCTTCTGACAGCCGGCATCCATGATGCCGCCGTCTGTTCATCCCATTTCAGTGTTCCCGGCGATGCCGCCGGCATGAAAAAATCCGTCGCGTCTCCAGACAGGAGCTTCTACGTCGACGGACAACGAGCCTGCGGATGCAGCGGGAAGCAGGCCTCGCCGGCAATCGCCGCCCCCTGCGCGCTATGAATCCGCGCGCAGCAGAATCCGGACAAGACAGCACAAGGCTGCCCCGTCCGGGGCAACCCGCTTCACTGTTACCGCTGGCTCGTAGTCCGAGAATTTACGGTTCCCGGGTAGAGACGTCCGGGCCATATCCCCGGACTTATACGAGCATTGATCTATGCAATTTAAAAAATGTTCAGCCTCTTACAGTGTAACAACGACTCCGGCGGATGTCAATTAAAAAGGCGAACATTCGAAATGAATAAATTACGAACGTTCGGAATTTCGAGGAGCGCGGGTACAGGCGAAAAAACACACGGATCACAGCGACGACTTGCCGTGATCCGTATGCTCAGCCTGCGATCTCGACTCGTTTGATGCCTTTTATTTCTTTCAACAAAAGATATATTTGGGGTATATCAATTTTTCTATAAACATCAATTTTGAAATAGGCCTGCAACAGACCGTCATCCCGGTCTTTGACGGCGGACAGTCTTACACTGCATCCATTCTCCTTGATGATCTGTTCGACGGAATCCAGATGCCCAGTGTGTTCCATGAGCACACTGACCCCCAGTTCCGTGGACATCAGCTTTTTCAGTCCGATGATTCTCAACACTTTGGGAAGGAGTTTTACGGCAAACAAAATGATGACGGCACCCAGGGAAGCTTCCAAGTAAAATCCGGCGCCAACGGCAATGCCAACTCCCGAAGCCGCCCAAATCATGGCGGCGGTTGTCAGCCCCGTAATCACATCGTTGTTCCTGCGAAGGATCGCACCTGCCCCCAAAAATCCGATGCCGCTGACAACTTGCGCCGCCAGACGCATGGGATCTGTACGAACATTTGTGGACATCATGGCGAATGCTTTGGCGGCAGTGACGGACACATCCGTGAGAAGACAACTGCTTACGGATATGATGACGCATGTCTTCAACCCGATGGGTTTATGTTTCAACTCCCGTTCAATGCCGATCAACAAGCCGAACACACCGGATAGAAGCAACTTGAGCAAGATGGACATATCCACCGAGCATCACATTCTTTCCCGCGCAAATTATGCCTATTCCTTGGAACCTGTGTTGGCGATTCCTTCAACATAGTACCGTTGCAGCGGCAACAGCAAGATCACAGGAACGATGATGGACAGCACCACCGCCGCAAACATTTCATTCCAGTACGTCATGATATCGGTGACGAAATCACTGAGCGCCACCTGAATCAGCTTGTATTCTTTGGAACGCACGGCGATCAACGGCCAGAGGAAAGATTCCCACTGCTGGATAAAGATGAGCAGCGCCGCACTCACGGTTACCGGCTTGCTCAGCGGCATCGTAATTTGAGAATAGACCCGGAACCAGGCTGCGCCGTCAATCCTTGCGGATTCAAAAAGCGCCTTGGGCATGTCCTGAAAGAATTGATAGAACAAAAAAATGACGAGGCCGTTCGCGATATTCGGAATAATGAGCCCGGAATAGGAATCGATCCAACCCAACCTGTTCACGAAAGAATAAAGCGGTATGGCAATGATCTCAAACGGAAGCATAAAGGTCAGAATCACGATGGCGAAAGCCGTTTTCTTGCCTGCAAACTCGAAGGTCGAAAATGCGAAGGCAGCCATGGAACCGACCAGCAAGCCGAAAATGACGCAGACCGCGGATACGAAAAAGGTGTTGAAGAACGTTCTTCCAAACCCTCTGAGCGCAAACAGGTTTTCATAAGCCTCGAACGTGACATTGCCGGGCCAGAACGTTTTCCAGGTTACGGGCGACAGATACTTGAAAATATCATCCAACGGCCGGAACGATGAGACCAGAGCAAAAGCGATCGGGAGCAGGACAATCAGGGCCAGAATGATTTGAAACGCATAGCTGTACGCAGATGTCGTCCATTTTCGTGTCAACGGGATCCATCCTCTCTAGTGCTTGGCGCGAAGCATCCGGAATTGCATGGTCACGATCAACAAGGTCATGATCAACAAGACCACGACAATCGCGGACGATCTGCCCATATCGGAATACATAAAAGCACTGTTGTAGCTTTCCAGCATCAGCACGTTGGTGCTGCGCTGCGGACCGCCGCCCGTCAAAATGTACATGGGAGAGAACAGCAGCAGATTTGCGATCGTAACCGAGACCACCACGAAAGTAAGCGGTCTCATGATCATGGGAATGGTGACTTTTCTGAACTGTTGCCATCCCGTTGCACCATCGATACAAGCCGCTTCATAGATCGAGCGGGGGATTTCCTGCAGACCGGCGAGCAGAAACAGTGTCCAATATCCGACGCCTTTCCAGGACGCGATCAGGATGATGGACCACAGCGCTTGCGAGCTGCTGGCCAGAAAGGGCTGCGGTTCCAGGCCGAGTGCGATCAGAATGGAGTTGAGGACGCCCTGCTCGGGACTCATCATGATGTTCCAAAGCACGCAAGCCGACGGCACGGATACCGCCACGGGAACAAATTGCACCGCTCTGAAGAGGGCAATCCCTCTGATCTTGTGGTTGAGCAGGATGGCCAGCCCGAAGGCCAGCGCGATCTGCAGTGGATTGATCACCAGATTGAATTTGAGCGTGACGAACAATGATTTCCAGAACACGGGATCTTTGGCCAGATCCAGATAATTACCCAAGCCGACAAATTTTTTGGTTTGACTCAGAAAGTGGTTCGTAAACAGACTTTGGATAAGTCCGTTCATGATCGGGTAAATTTTGAACAAAAGTAATCCGGCCAAAGCCGGAAGCAAGAACAGGTATGGAACCAGATGTTGTTTCGTCTTCATTTGCTCACCTTTTTTGCGCGGCGTCGATAGTCTATCCGGGATCCGGCTGCAATCGCGCCGGGTGCACGATGGCTTCCGCGGTCGCGATTACAGCTTTCCTTCCCGAAGAGGCGTCAAAAAGAGCCGTTATTCTGCCGTTCCTTCATATTTCTTCAGCAGTCTGTCAACCTCAGATGCGGCGTTGTCCAGCGCTTTCTTGACATCGGTGCCAAGCTTGATGTCTTCAAACGTGATGTTGATGATCGTCTCCCATTCAAGATATCCCGGGCTCTTGGGGCGAAGCACGGCCGTCTCGGCCGACTCTTTGGCCGCAATCCGCAGGATGTTGTTCGGGAACTCCTCATAAGCGGGATTCGTTTCGATCTCATTCAACAGTTCCAGATGGGCGGGCAACGTTCCGGCGATCTGGAAGAAGATTTCCGCGCCTTGCTTGTCCGCGGACAGGAACTTGAGAAACTCGGCCGCCGCTTCTTTCTTCTTGGAGAACTTCGAGATGCCCATTCCCCATGCGCCCGTAGGCGTAACGGCTTGGCCGCCCTCAAAGTACGGGTGCAGCGTCACCGCGAAATTGATGCCCGAACTTTTGATTCTTGGCAAGCTGTGGTTGGCGGCGAGGAACATGGCGACCTTGCCCGAAGTGAAGTATTCGATCGTTTCCTCCTTCTTGATTTTCGGACTGATCCTGTATTTGTTGAACAAATCGCTGTAGAATTGTAACGCCTGTACCGCTTCGGGAGAGTTCGTGTACCCTTCTGTTTTCAACCCGTCGTCGCTCATCATTCGGCCGCCCAGGGAATTCACCAGGGGAAGCAGCTGATAAGCCCGGTCGACCTGGTCGAAGGAAAATCCGAAGATGTCCGTTTGTCCGTCTCCATTGGTGTCCGCCGTAAGTTTCTGACCAATCTCGACCAATTGCTCCCATGTCATGCGTTCATTCTCGGTCGGCAGAGGAATTCCGTTGGCCTCGAATAGATCCTTGTTCAAGTACAGAACCTGGCTTGAGCTGTTCAGCGGCGCTGCCACCAATTGGCCTTTGTAGGTTCCTGCATCAATGGAGCTTTGAATCCACACTTGCTCCGGATCGACTCCCAACAGATCATCAAGGGGTTCCAGATACCCTTTGATCGAATAGTTCATGGTCAGCGGGGAGTCCACGAACAGCAGGTCTATATCATTGGAAGCGGTGCTCATGTTGATTTCAATCGTTTCCATCATTTGGCTGAACGGGTTGGAGATCAGATTCACCCTGATATTCGGGTGCTGTTTCTCGAATTCTTCGACAACCTTCCTCATGGCCTCTTCATAGTTGGAATAGATGACTGCCGTAATATCGGTGATCTTGTCGGAGTCGCCTGATTTCTGCTCGCCCGAACCGGTTTGCGTCGAATTCGAGGCATTGGATGCGGTATTGGACGATTTGTCCGAACTGCCGCATCCGGCCAGTATAACAGCCAATGAAATCAAGCTTAAGGCGATAAGTTTGAATTTTTTCAGCATGTCTGATTTCCTCCTCTTTTCCAAATTGCATGAATTTAATTGAAAACTCTGGTTTTCAACAGATTAAGAAATCGCTCTCTCTCCACTTCAAGGCAAACTTGTACCCGGCCATTTTCCGAAAACTCCGCCACGGTTAAACCGGGGTATTCGTGACCGCAAAGAACAGACACGTTCATCGCCTGCATTCGAAACAATGATTGGTCAATCATGCAGCCAATGGTAAGCGGATCACTCAGGTAAAAGTAATCCCGCTGCATTCGATCCATATAGTTCTGAAACATTTGAACCAACGTGGAAGACAACTCATTTCCGGAACTCGCCATCTCCATGATTGCTTTGCGCGAAATGCTGAATTGCCTGGTCACATCGTAACCGACCATGACAATCGGTACTCTGCTGCGGAGAACGACCGACGCTGCCTCGGGATCACACTTGAAGTTGTACTCGACGGGTTCAAGCTGCTTCCCGTTTCGACCGAGTCGGGTGACTCCGCCCATCATGACGATTCCCTTCAGATTATCCGCCAATCTCGGTTCCCGAATGAGTGCAACGGCCACATTCGTAAGCGGGCCTATGGTGACCAGCGTGATTTCTCCCGGATGATTCATTACCGTTCTTCTGATAAAATCAACGGCATGTTCCGTTGATTCCGCTTGTTCGGGAAGATCGAAGCCCTCACCTTCCAATCCGCTCCAATGGACGGTCCGGTTGCGAAGAAGGCTCTCTTCGATCCCCGGGTACACCCGAACTTCCGGAGCGCCACTGAGTTCCAGGATACGACGCGCAATCCTTGCTCTCACATCAACCTTTCCATAGGTCGTGGTGACGCCTTCCACTTGCAGTTCTGGAGACCGTACAGCCAGAGAAAGTGCTACTGCATCATCCGGGTTGGTTCCAATGTCTGTATCGATGATAATTCGTGCCACAGCAAGTCCCTTTCCTCAAGATCAGTCCGGCTCATCCAGAAGTTTGTCGATGCTACGGATCACGATTTTGTGTCGGTTATACTCAATAATGTTGTTGTCACGCCAATGATTGAGCATTTCGGAAACCGTCTGTCGGCTGCAGCCAATGATCTTTGAAAGTTCTTCCTGTGTCAGTTTCATATCGATCATATAGGTTCCGTCGCCAGCCGGAACACACAACTGGGTAAGCACCCAGGCCAGCCGCCAGGAAGCCGACTTCGTGATCAGGTACTCAACCATTTTCTGCTGATGAATGAGACGCCTTGTAATGGTGTTCAATATAATCGAACTGGTGGTGATATCCGTCAGCAATTTTTCCCGTATGACAACCGAGTTGACCACCCAGATTTGACAATCGCTGAGACATTGCGCGCTGCTTTGGCGCTTTTCATTCAGAATGATCTCGGCAACTCCGAAGAACTCCCCCTTTTTCCGAATGTAAAACGTCATCTCCTGTCCCAGGTCGGTAAACCCGCATACTTTTAAGAATCCGCTTTCAATATAAAACGAACTGAAAGCCGGATCTCCCCTCATGTAAATGAAGGAATTTTTCTTCATCAAAACCAGGGTGCCGTATTTTCTGAAAACATCGCCAATCGAATCGGATGCTCGCTCATGCTGAAAAAAATCACAACAATCGACTTTCACTGGATCACCCCCTCGACAAGTCATGCGATTTTTCGCGTCCGGCAAATCCATTATATGCCCTCCCAAATCCGCAAACTGTCGGCCAGGCGACATTTTGAAACATGAACCGCTTGCACATACATCAAAAAAAGCCCTCATTCGAGGGCCTGATACTCAACTCGACATGTCGGCAGGATATAGTATATATTATAGAGAATGAAAGCGACATCGGAATTTTGCATAGTATTTGTTCAAGGCTTTGGCGCCCATTCCGACGGATAACGGTTGGCGGGTATGCGTGGTTGCGCAGTACCCGCCTTTTATGATGGCACCTGGCATAAAGGAGAGACTCACCATGGACTATCGGAAGATGACGCTGGACGAACTCAAGGACGACCTGATCCGCGTCGCCCGGGGCGGCTACCCCGTCTTCATCGCGGGCGCGCTGTATTGGCTGGCGATGGGAGTCCTCGGCCTCATCATCGAAGGCAAGACGCTCGCCCTGTGCTATCTGCTCGGGGTCGGGAGCATTTTTCCGCTCGGGCTCCTGCTCGGCCGGCTGCTCAAAGCCGACCTGATGTCGCGAAATCCGCTGGGCGCGCTGAGCGGTATCGTCGGCGGCATCCAAGCCTTCTTCCTGCCCTTGTGGATCGTCATTTATGAGCATTTCGAGCTGATCCCCTTCGCCATCGGGTTGCTGGCGGGATCGCATTTCCTGCCATACATATGGATCTACAGGAGCAGAACGTACCTGTTCCTCACGCTCTCGATGGCGACCGCATCGTTCTTCCTGGGCTACATTTTCGATCAACTGGCGTTTTCGGTTCTGCCCTTCGTCCTCACCGCCATCTATCTGGCGACGGCCGCCGGGCTTGCGGCCGAATCCCGCCAAGCCGCGCAACAGCCGTCCTGAGCACGCGAAAGACCCGCGCTCCGCAACGCGCGGGTCTTTCCTATTCTTCCTGCCGTTCCTTCTCGTACAGCACCACGCCGTATTTCTCGATTTCTTCTCGCAGCAGCGGGTTCGCCACCGCGTTCGCATCCACCAGATCGAACGAATACAACTCCACCGCATCGTCCACACGGGAGTGGAAGTCGGCGGGCGGCTTCCCGTTCCAATACGCGGCGAGGTCGATGTCGGAATTGTATTTGTGGGTGCCTTTTGCCCTCGAGCCGAACAGCACCAGCCTCTCAAGTGCCGGGGTATCGCTGCACAAGGCTTGCAGACGGGCGAGGATCCGTTCAGGCATCATCAAAATTCTCCCCTAACCGGTCAACCAGTTCGGCAAGCAAATTCGCGTAGCACGACCGGATGTTGGCATAGATGGCAGCAGCCATTTCTTCATTATAGACATGACTGGTCAGATTGCGGTCCGTCAACATTTGATACCACGGATCAGGGTCCTGGCCCAGCCACCCCAGTTTGTAAGCCTCCCGGAGCGCTGACTTGGGCGATGCGGTCTCGATCCCTTCATCCCGCAGCCAGGCTTTCAGCGTTTTCCAGGCCGATTCGAAGCAGAACTCAAATCGCTGGATTACGGCATCCCGCTTCATATCTTCGGGGAGACCTTCCGCCAGAAGCGCTTCCCTCAGCCGATTTACGCCATTTGATAACTGCTCCAGTTTCTTGCCCAATATCCCGTCATGACCGACATGCCCCCTGTGCACCGCTTCGACCTCCTCGCCGTACCGATTCTTCACATCCCCGGCATACGCACTCCGATCACATATCTTCTCTATGGATATTACCACAATATCCCGATTCCATCAGCTTGATACCCGCCTGTCAGCCTGTCACTTCATCCAGAAAACCGGCCAAGAGGTCGACGAACGCCTTCGGCTTGTCATAATGGATGTCATGGCCGGGGGTATCCACCTTCACGAGCCTGCCGTTCGGCAGCAGCTCCACGACGCGCTCGGCGTCCTCGTCCGTCAGCGCCGCGAGCAGCAGATCGCCGTCGTAGTTGGTGTTCGCCTTCACGAACAAGGTCGGGCATTCGATCTTCGCCAGCACCGCGGACTGGTTGTAGTCCTCGAACCAGCTGTTGTCGTAGAACGTCTCGCCGAACCTGTGATCATACGGATAGGTCATCGATTCGAACATCCGGTTGATCTGCGGCGGCAGATAGAACAGGTGCACCGGCTTGTCCGGATGCTTCTTGCGGTAGGCGACCGCGTCTTTCGAGAACCGATCCCACAGGAAGTCACCGAACATTTTCCGCCAGTAGCTGTGCTTCAAGGCATACTCGAAATAGTCCTCGATCTCGTTCTGCTGCTTGAAGTTCTCATATTGCTGGAAGCCGTATACCCAGACGTAAGTCGACTCCCTCCGGCCCGGTTCCGTGGCGAAGAACGGCGAGTCCTCGATCACGAGGCCGGTGACATGTTCGGGATAATGCGCGGCGATATACGCCGCCACCATGCCGCCTGACGAATGGCCGGAGAGCATCACTTTGCCGCCGATCACGGTCTCGATGAACTCGACGAAGTCGGCGGCCATGGCCTTGGCCGAATATTTCTCCGGGTTCCATTCGGATTCCCCGTGCCCGTGGCAGTCAACGGCGAACACATGAAACCGTTCGGACAACGCCGGCAGCGTCTTGGCGTAATCTTCCCATGTCATTCCCTGGCCGTGGATCAGGAGCAGCGGCGGATTGCCGTTCGCCGGTCCTTCCCCGTAATTGATCACCGTGCCGTCGTCGAGCGTTACCTGTTTCTCCGTGAAGCCCGCATGGCGCATCGCCTTCAGCGGCTTCTCCATATAGGTCATGTTCGTATAAAAATAAGAGCCGGCGACCAACAGCACCACGGCGAGAATCGCGCCCAGGATGATGAACGTTCTCTTCCTCTTCCTTCTCTTCATGCTCTCATTCCTTCCGTCTACTGTCTCGGTCCGGCTCATCTCATCCCGCGCTTCGATTTCGGGCTCGGGGATTCGGATGTGCGACCTTTCTGTGAACCCCGCCGGTCTGGCTGCAGCGGCTCGTGCCCGGCTGGCTGGGGGGACTGGCCGAACGGTGCGGATACCGGTTGCCGTGAGAGACGACAAAGCCGCCGATCTTCGGTCCATTTATGGCCGGAGATCGGCGACTGTTGTTGGTCGCGGGATTATTTGCTCATTTCATCCCATGCTTGCTGCAGACGCTCGAACATTTGATCTTTGTTGATTTGTCCGCCGATGTACGCTTGCATGACGTCCGCGAACTTGTTGCTGGACGCTTCGCCGCCCGGGAACTTGAACCAGTTCCAGGTCAGCGTCTTGCCTTCCTGGCTGTAGCGGATGATGTCCGCCGCCAGCTGCCCCAGCACCGATTCGTCCGCCTGGATGTTCGTGAATGCCGGGATGAATTTGAACTCTTCCGTGATGTAGCGCTGGCCGATTTCGGACGTCACCATCCAGTTCAGGAACGCCTTCGCTTCTTCCTTCACCGGCGAGTTCTTGTGCACGACCCAGTTGCTCGGCACGCCGACCGGCAATTTGTCCATCGCGTCCGCGTCGTTGTTGATCGGCATCGGCAGGAAACCGATGTTGATGTCCGGGTTCGTCTGGGAGATCGCCACCTGCGTCCAGTTGCCCTGCTGGGTCATGGCCGCCTTGCCGATGGCGAATTCGGAAACTTGCGTGTTGTAGTCCGTCTGCAGCGGGTTCGGTTGGCCGAACTCCAGCGTCAGATCGAACAGATCCGCCCATTGCTTGAACACTTCGTTGCCCGGAATCTTCTCGGTGCCGTCGTACAGCCCCTGGATGAACGCTTCGGGGTCCTTCTGCTGGGCGAACGGGATGTTGATGAAGTGGTTCCCGAGTACCCACCATTCCGCGTAGCCGTTGATGAACGGGGTGATGCCCGCGTCTTTCAGCTTCTGCGCGGCCGCCCGGAGTTCATCCAGCGTCTTCGGCGTTTCGGTGATGCCCGCCTCGGCGAACAGGTCCTTGTTGTAGATGAAGCCGTAGCCTTCCAGGTTGACCGGCATGCCGTACAGTCGGCCGTCCTTGGTCATCGGCGGTTTGGCGGCGTCCACCAGGTTCGCGACCCACGGTTCGTCCGTCAGGTCTTCCAGGTGCTCGATCCACAGATCCAGTTCGCTGAAGCCGCCGTTGTTGAAGATGTCCGGTTTGTCGCCGGAATTGAACTTCGCCTTCAGCGCCGCGCCGTAGTCCGCGCCGCCGCCGACCGTCTCCAGTTCGATGTTGATGTTCGGATGGAGCTTCTCATACTCTTCAATCAGCTTGGCGAGCTGCTCGGCAATCTCGACCTTGAACTGGAACATCTTGATGGTGACTTTCTCGCCCGATCCGCCGCCGTTTGCTCCGTCCGACGAACCGGCGTTGCTTCCCGTGTCCGAGCCGCCTCCCTTGCCGCCGCACGCGGCCACGAGGAGGGAGAGAATCAGTACGAACACCAGCAACGCGAGACTTCTTTTTTTCATGTACCGTTGACCTCCCTGATGATTGATTTTGCTTGGATGCAATCCCATTGTAAAGACAACGACTTCAGGCGCTTAACCGACTTTATTGAACAAAAAAGTGGAACTTGTTGTCCTAGCCCTTGACCGCGCCGGCGGAAATGCCGGCGATGATATGCTTCTGCATCAGGAGGAAGAACGCGACCATCGGAGCCACGCCCAGCACCAGCCCCGCGAGGGCGAGGTCCCACTGCTTCGTATATTGGCCGAAGAACGAGTAGGTCTGCAGCGGAATCGTCCGGATGTCCGCGCTGTGCAGGACAAGCAGCGGCAGCAGGAAGTCGTTCCAGATCCACAGGCTGTTCAGGATCAGGATCGTGATCGTCATCGGCTTGAGAAGCGGGAACACGATCCTCCAGAACACCCCGTACGGCGTGCAGCCGTCCACAACCGCGGCTTCCTCGATCTCCAGCGGAATCGACTTCATGAATCCGTGGTACAGGAACAGGTTCAGCGACACGCCGAATCCGAAATAGCAGATGATCAGGCCGAACCGGCTGTCCATCAGCCCGACTTCGGAAGCCACCTTCACCAGCGGAATCATGATCGACTGGAACGGAATGACCATGGCGGCAATGAACAGGACGAACAGCACCCGGTTGAACACGGTCGGACGCCGCAGAATCCGGTACGCGGCCATCGCGCTGATGAGCACCAGCCCGGCGTTGCTCAGCACGGTGATAAGCAGCGAGTTCATGAACGCCCGCGGGAACTTCATGATCTCCCATACCCTCGCGTAGTTGTCCCAGCGGAAGGCTTCGGGCCAGCCCGCCGCGTTGCGCATCAGGTCGCCGAAACTTTTCAGCGAGTTGATGACCACGAAATAGAACGGAACGAGGAACAGCAGCGCCAGCAGCACCGCCGCGATTTCCATGGCAAGCAGGCGCGCGTTGTATCTCTGCGTCTGCTCCATCATACCTCAACCTCCTTCCGTTTCGTGTAGATGACCTGCAGCGTCGTCACCGTCGCCACGACGACGAAGAAGATCAGCGACTTGGCCGTGCCCAGTCCATACCTGTTATTCTGGAATGCTTCCTTGTAGATATTCAGGGCGACGGATTCGGTCGAACCGAACGGACCGCCCTTCGTCAGGGACAGGTTCAGGTCGAACACTTTGAACGACCAGGACAGCGTCAGGAACAGGCAGACGGTGAACGCGGGCATGACGAGCGGCACGATGATGCTCCTCAGCATCTTCCAGCGGCCCGCCCCGTCGATTTTCGCCGCCTCGATCAGTTCCCGCGGCATGTTCATCATCGCTGCGATGTAAATGACCATCAGGTAGCCGGCCATCTGCCAGACGCTCACGATGACCATGCCCCAGAACGCGGTGGACGCCGTGCCCAGCCAGGGCAGCTTGAAGAAGCCGATTCCGGTCCATTCCCCGATGGCGGCAAACCCTTTCACGAAGATGAACGACCAGATAAACCCGAGCAGCAGCCCGGCAATGACGTTCGGCAGAAAGAAAACGGTGCGAAGCACGTTTCGCGTCTTGAGCGGCTGGGTGAGCAGGAGCGCCAGCGTGAACCCGACCGCGTTGGCGAACACGACAGCGGCCAGCGTGTAGCGCGCGGTGAACCAGAACGCATTGCGGAATTCGCTGTCTTCAAGCAGAATGCGTTTGAAGTTGCTCAGGCCGGTCCACACGACCCGGGTCGTGACGCCGTTCCAGTCCGTCAGGCTGTAGTAGAAGCTCATGAGAAACGGCACGAGCACAATCAGGCAGAAGAACAACAGCGCCGGACCGACAAACACCAGCTGCTGAACGGCATCGGAGAGCCGCTTCATTCTGTGCTGCAATACAATCTCCTCCCTCATCCGGCATTGTGTACAGCAAAGTATAAGGAAGAAGTATGCGCATGAACACGGATTATCATGATGAAAGAGGTGCAATATTTTGATGTCGAAGCCGTCAATCTTTGCAAGTGGCAAGGCGCATTTCGAATTGTTATACTGAATACGATTTCTGATGGAACGAGAGGGGAGCGGGATGAAAACGTTTTACAGAAGCAGTCTGCGCAACAAGCTGATCGCGTTTCTCCTGGCCTCCATCGTTCTGCCGATCTCGATCTCCATCCTGATCACCTACAACTACACGAAAGAATCCGTGAAGTCCTATTATATCCGGGAAAATACGAACCTGATGCATCAAGGGGCCGTCAACCTGCTGGGCTATCTGGAGCGCATCAACGAAGCCTCCCTGCTCACCTACAACAACCTGTCCGATAAATACAGCCTTTACCAGCTCATCCAGAACGGCACCCAGTCGTATCTGGAAGAGCGGGAAATGTACCGGAACCTGCAGTTCATGGCAAACTCCGTCAAGGAAATCGAGCAGATCTACCTCTACTCCGCCATGGAGGACCACTCGTACCGGTACGCCTACAAATTGCTGCGCAGCACCCCGGGGCAGACGTACATCCCGGATCTGGATGAAGAGCGGGACGCGCAGATCGAAGCCGTGCATGCCAGCCATGAGTACGGCATCGAGAAGCCGAAATTTCCGTATCATCTGTCAAAGGAAGTGTTCTCGTTCCACCGCAAGATTCTGAACGCGCCGACCGGCGAAGTGCTCGGCATCATGTCGATCGACATCCGGACCGACATGATCCGGGAGATCAGCAGCATGCTGTACACCCCGGGCAGCGAGGAGCTGTACATCCTCGACCGGCAGGGCAACCTGATCTTCGCTTCCGATGCGGAACCGGCGGAAGAAGACGGATATGCATGGGTGCAGAGCATTCTCGACCAGACGGCAGATCGGGGCCATTATCATTATGAAGACGGGCGGTTCGAAGGCATTCACATCTACGAAAGTCTGTCGGCGCCCTGGCTTGATTGGCTGCTCGTCAAAAGGATTCCCTATGAGACGCTGTACCGGGATCCTCGGCAGCTGACGCTGATCAACAGCCTGGCTGTGTCGGTGTTCCTGATCATCGCCGCGACCGCCGCCGTGATCATCTCCTATCGGTTCACGAATCCGATCAAGCAGCTCCTGCGCTACATCAACAAGCTCGAAAGCGGCAATCTGGACGCGGGTCTGGCGATCGACAGGAGCGACGAGATCGGCATTCTGTCCAAACGTTTCTACCAATTAATACAGCGGATCAACCAGCTCATCATGCGCGAATACCGGCTGGAGCTCGCCAGCAAGTCGAACCAGCTCAAGGCGCTGCAGGCGCAGATCAACCCGCATTTCATGAACAACGCCCTGCAGTCGATCGGCACGCTGGCGCTGCAGCACGGGGACCGCAAGGTGTACACGCTCATTTCCTCCCTCGGGAAAATGATGCGCTACCATATGCGCGCGGACAACTCGAGCGTTCCGCTGTCCGCGGAGCTTGACTACGTGCAGTCGTATCTGGCCTTGCAGCGCCAGCGGTTCGATGAGAATCTGCAATACCGGATCGAAACGGATGACGCGGCGCGCGCCGTCCAGGTGCCCCGGATGATTCTGCAGCCGATCGTGGAAAATGTGTTCAAGCACGGCATTCAGCCGGCGCTCGACCCCGGGGAAATCACCGTGGTCTGCCGGATGGTTGAGCCTTCCGTCCTCGAAATCCGGGTCGCAGACAACGGCGTCGGCATGGAGGAAGCGGAACGTGAGAAGCTGCAGGCCATTCTGAACCGGACGGAGAGCGCGTTCGAACCGGTGAGCGGAGACGGCGGCATCGGGCTCATCAACATTTTGTCCCGGCTTCGGCTTTTCTACAGCGACGAGGTGCGGATGAGACTGGAAAACCGCGCGCCGCGCGGGCTTGAGGTCATCATCTCGATTCCGCTCGGCGAGAAGGAGGGCATGTTCGATGAAAGCACTGATCGTGGATGACGAGAAGCATGTCCGGGACGCCATCCGTCTGCTGGTCGAGTGGGAGCGGTACGGGATTGACGAAGTGTTCGAAGCGCCGGAAGGCGAGTCGGCCATCCGCATCATCGAGGCCGAGCGGCCCGACATTGTTTTTACCGATATGCGCATGCCCGTGATGAGCGGGGTCGAGCTGCTGGAGTGGATTCACCGGCATCAGCCCCAGGCGAAGACGATCGTCATCAGCGGGCATGACGATTTCGACTTCGTCCGCCACACGGTGAAATACGGCGGCATGGACTACATCCTGAAGCCGATCGACGAGGGCGAACTGAACGAAGCGCTGGCGAAGGCGGTACAGAGCTGGCACAAGGAAAATGAAGCGCGAAAACAAAACCAGATCCGCTCCATCGAGATCAACCGGATCAAGCCGGCCTACTGGGACAAACTGTTCTCGGGCCTGATCGAGGAAGCCGGAAAGTACGAATCGTTCGCGGAGCATTTCGAGCGGGAATTCCGCGTTGCGGCAAAGCCGGAGACGGGCCGGACCGCGGTCATGAGCATCGACACGCTGCCGCGCTTCATCCGCGACAAGTTCGGCTCGCACCTCGACCTTCTGTTCTTCTCGCTGACGAACATCGCGAACGAAGTGCTGCAGCGCGACAGGTCGGGCTACGCGTTCCGCCATTGGAACAGCCCGCATGAGCTGGTCGTCGTCTGCTGGCATTCGCCGGAGACGCTCGAGGACCGCATCCGCGGCATCAACGAGGGCATCCGGTTCGTGCTGGGCGGCAGCCTGGATGCGGGAATCGGCACGATGCAGCCGTTCCCCGGCGGGCTGAAAGACTCGTACCGCGAGGCGCTGGCCGCCCTGCGGCAGCGGAATTTGCTGCAGACGCCCGGGCGCATGCTGCATTACGGCGCGGGCGTGCCGCAGCGTTTCGTGCCGCTGCCGTTCAGCCGGTTCGAGGCCGATTTCCGCTCCGCCCTGCTCAGCGCCCGGGAAGACCAGATCGAATCGGTCACCGACCAGTGGATCGCCGCCATCGAGCCGCTCAGCTCCATTACGGCCGAACAGATGGAGCTGTGGAACCACGAATACACCGTGTTCAAGTCCCGCTGTATCGGCGAGTTCCTGCCGGACGAAGAGTCGGCTTCGCCGCTGGTGCCGCAGGATGCGGACAGCCCGATCTTCCCGCTCGACGACAGCGGCAGGCTGTCGCTCCGGCTCCTGCGGGACGAGGTGGCGCGGGATCTGATCCGCCTTTCCGTCATGCTGACGAAGCTGGCGCAGCGGGAGCGCAACATCATCCGCGACATCGCGGACTACATTGAGCGGCATTACCATGAGGAGATGACGCTGCAGCATATTTCGGATCGGTTCTATCTGAGCCGGGAATATATTTCGCGGAGGTTCAAGCAGGAGTTCGGGGAGAACATTTCCGACTACATCGCGCGGGTCCGCATCGAGAAGGCGAAGCAGCTGCTGCTGAGCCCGAATCTGCGCATCGTGCAGATTGCGGAGATCATCGGGTATCAGGACGAGAAATATTTCAGCAAAGTGTTCAAGAAGATGGTCGGCCAGTCGCCGAACGAATACCGGAAGAAGCACGAGCGCACGGGGGAATGAGGCGGCGCGGCCTCATTCCCCGTTTGTTTTGCGGAAGTTCAGCGTGTAATTGGAGCGAGGCCCGAAAGACTGGTCCAGCTTGAACCCGTTCCGCTCCGCCAGGTTCCGCGCCTCGTCCCTGGATACGAAATGCGGATCGTCGGGCTGCTCGGATACGGACAGGCGGCCGTTCGGGCGCAGGATGCGATGCATTTCAGTCAGTTATATTCTATGCCGTTGGACCTCTGTCAATAGATTGGACAGCCAGAATCGAGAAAATTACGCAGCTTGAT
>ERZ795043.981-NODE-981-length-17098-cov-6534.258171_pt1 | contig 17098 bp, 16 predicted proteins | sample MGYA00375127_ERZ795043 | MGnify/ENA primary metagenome ERZ795043 (study PRJEB30172, sample SAMN05518447) | compost metagenome | isolation source: Feedstock adapted compost from Newby Island compost facility, Milpitas, CA | place: USA:Newby Island compost... | reverse complement strand
ATCAGCAAATCGCACTCATTGGTATTGCGGTTGGTGCTGTAGTTGCCGTGCATGCCCAGAAAGCCCACATATAACGGGTGATCGGCCGGGAAAGAAGAAAGCCCCAGCAATGTATTGGCTACAGGTATATCGGCTTTTTCCGCCAGGGCTTTTAACGCATCCATGGCGCCGGAGAGCAACACACCCTGACCGGCCAGGATATAAGGACGCCTGGACTGGTTGATGAGTTCGGCTGCGGCCTGTACGGCTTCCATCTGAAGCCGGGGTTTCGGTCGATAGGTGCGCAGCTGCTGGCAGGGCTCGTAATGGAAGGGCGCTTTCCCGAACTGGGCGTCTTTGGTGATATCGATCAACACGGGTCCGGGACGTCCGGTACGTGCAATATAAAAGGCCTTTGCTACAGCAGCCGGAATATCTTCAGCCCGGGTGACCTGCACACTCCATTTGGTCACCGGAATGGTGATGTTCATCACGTCGGTTTCCTGGAAGGCGTCGGTGCCTAATAGATGCGAAGCCACCTGACCGGTGATGCAAACTACCGGAGTGGAGTCGATCATGGCGTCGGCGAGACCTGTAACCAGGTTGGTGGCGCCAGGGCCCGAAGTCACAAACACCACGCCCACCTTTCCGCTGGCACGGGCGTAACCCTGGGCGGCATGAATAGCGCCCTGTTCGTGTCGGGTGAGGATATGATTCAGCTGTTCCCCGTAATGATACAACGCATCGTATACGGGCATGATAGCCCCGCCTGGATAACCGAAGATGGTATCCACCGATTCGGCAATCAAGCTCCGGATCAAGGCTTCAGCACCCGTAATAGGCAGTTCGCTGTTCAGCCGATCAATCTTCGTCTGTAACGCAGCCTTCTGTTGCATTTTTAACCAGTTTAGCGTATTTAAATAAAACTCCTTTGCGGGCCCTCAAGGGTGGACGACGCCAGCGAGCCCTTCTCTCCTGCAGTTCGGCATCGCTTACTTTCAGGGTAAGCGTATGGCGGATCACATCAATTTCAATGATATCGCCATCCTGCACCAGGGCCAGCGTGCCGCCCTCATAGGCTTCAGGCGCGATGTGTCCCACGACAAAGCCGTGAGTCCCTCCCGAAAAGCGCCCGTCGGTGATCAGGGCCACCTTTGCGCCCAGGCCGGCACCAATGATGGCTGCCGTGGGCTTGAGCATCTCGGGCATGCCCGGCGCTCCTTTCGGGCCGGCATAGCGAATCACCACCACATCGCCGGCCTGAATTTTTCCATCCTCTAGCGCAGCAATCATATCGGCCTCATGGTCGAAGACCCGCGCAGGCCCTTCAAAACGCTCGCCTTCCTTGCCGGTGATCTTGGCTACCGCCCCATATTCGGCCAGATTGCCCTTGAGGATTTGCAGATGACCCGTTTTTTTCAACGGACTGGATACCGGATGCACGATTTGCTGGGACTGAAAATCCAGATCGACGGCCGATTCCACATTCTCGCCCAGGGTCTTGCCGGTTACAGTCAGGCAATTCCCATCCAGAATACCTTCCCGAATCAGGTATTTCTGGATAGCCGGCAACCCACCTATACGGTGTACATCTTCCATCAGGTATCTGCCGCTGGGTTTGAAATCACTTAACACAGGCACCCGATCGCTTACCCGTTGAAAATCATCGAGCGTGAGGGGGATATCGGCGGCTTTTGCGATGGCAATCAAATGCAGGACGGCATTGGTGGAACCACCCAACACCATCACCATGGCCAGGGCGTTTTCAAACGATTGTTTGGTGAGAATATCTTTGGGTTTCAGGTCTTTTTCCAGCAATAACCGGATGGCTTTACCCGCTTCGAGGCATTCTTTTCGTTTTTCCTCACTCACGGCCGGGTATGAAGAGCTGTAGGGCAGGGAAAGTCCTAAAGTTTCAATGGCGGTAGCCATGGTATTAGCCGTGTACATGCCCCCGCAGGCGCCGGCACCCGGACAGGCATGCTGAATAATTCCCTTAAAATCTTCTTCACTGAGCTTACCCGCAATTTTTTCACCCAAAGCCTCAAAAGCCGAAACGATATTCAATTCCCGGCCTTTATAATGACCCGCGGCGATGGTACCGCCATAAATCATGATCGAGGGCCGGTTCAGCCGAATCATGGCAATCACCGAACCGGGCATGTTTTTATCGCAACCTGGAATGGTAATCAATCCGTCGTAATACTGTGCGCCGCAAACCGCCTCTATGGAATCGGCGATGATTTCGCGGGAAACCAGCGAATACCGCATACCTTCCGTGCCCATGCTCATGCCATCGCTTACGCCGATGGTGTGAAATACCAGTCCCACCATATCCTGTTCCCATACCCCTTTCTTCACCAGCTGGGCCAGCTCGTTCAGGTGCATATTGCAGGTGTTGCCATCATATCCCATGCTGGCAATGCCCACCTGAGGCTTTTCCAGATCTTTTTCCGTAAGGCCGATGCCGTATAACATAGCTTGAGCCGCAGGTTGTGTGGGATCCTGCGTGAGCGTGCGACTGTATTTGTTGAGAACTGCCATAACATCAAATCTTCATAAATCCTGCATCAAACCTACATGTTACCCTGGTTTAGCTTAAACTTGATTTCCGGGAAGTTACGATATAAAAACAAAACGATTTAAATGCAAAGTATTGATAATCAGCATATTAATGGATTCATCTTTCCGATTCATAACTCATTTTTCTCATCCAGGCAGAAACCGAGAAGAATTTATGCTACTTTGCGTGAAAATCACACATTTAATTCCTTTACCCTTTAAAAAATGTCTGATTATGCTAATCCGAATTTTTTGCTTTTCGTGCATGCTCTTGAGCATATTATTTCCCGGGATGTCGCATGCCCAAAACAACCTGATGCCACATAGCCTGGGGAATATGCAAAAAGCGGAAAAAATCCAGTACGGTATGCGATTCACCACAGATGACCAGCATCTGGTGTGGATTACCACTTACGCACCTACCATCGTACGGGTAAGCATTACCGATTTACATCCTTCTTCCGATGAATCTTACGCAGTGGTGGCATCTCCTCAGCGTGCATTCACCCGTATGCAGGAAACCTCCACGGCATGGATTCTTGAAACCGATTCGCTGCAGGTGCGCATCAACAAAAAACCTTTGCGGATTCAGTTTTACCATCATGATGGCAGCTGGCTCGATGGCGATGATGCCGCTCTGGGTGTTACCTGGCAGGGTAGCCAGGTGTACAGCTATCGCAAGCTGCAGGATCCGGAAAGATTTATTGGACTGGGTGAAAAAACCGGACCGCTCAATCGGCGTGGGCTATCGTATGTAAACTGGAATACGGATGCGGGCTATCAAACGTATAGCGACCCGCTGTATGCTACCTATCCTTTTTACATGGGCATTCTGGCCAACCATGTGTTCGGGTTGTTTTTTGATAACACTTTTAAATCGTTTTTCAATTTCGGCGGCTCTACAGATGAACGCATGTATTTCTTTGGCGCTGAGGGTGGTGAGATGAATTATTACTTTTTCGGGGCATCTACCGTAGAAGGCATTTTAAAAGATTATACCGAATTGACGGGTCGCATGCCCATGCCTCCACTCTGGAGCCTGGGATATCAGCAATGTCGCTACAGCTATATGAGCCAGCAGCAACTGCTGGATGTCGCCCGTCGTTTCCGACAGGACAGCCTTCCCTGCGATGTCATCTATTGCGATATCGATTATATGCGCGGCTATCGGGTATTCACCTGGAATCCGCAAACCTATCCCGACCCCAAGGCCATGACCGATACCCTCAAGCAATTGGGCATGCATCTGGTGACCATCATTGATCCGGGAATAAAAATCGATTCTTCGGATGAAGCAGGTGGCTATGCCCCTTATCGCACGGGCCTGGCCAACGGATATTTCGCCTATTACCCGGATGGACAACCTTATACAGGCAGCGTCTGGGCCGGCAGAAGCCATTTTCCGGATTTTACCCGCCCGGAAGTGCGCCAGTGGTGGGGAGAACAGTTCCAGGTGCTGGTCAACAGCGGTGTGACAGGCTTCTGGAATGATATGAATGAGCCGGCAGCATGGGGACAGAACATTCCACCCGTGGTGGAGTTTGGAAAAGGGAAACATATAGCCACCATTCAGCAGGTACATAATGTGTATGGCATGCAAATGGCCAGAGCAACTTACGAAGGCACGCGTAAACTGTTGAACGGCTACCGACCTTTTGTGCTGACCCGTGCCGCCTATTCAGGTGTTCAACGTTATTCCGCAGAATGGACCGGCGACAATTTTGCTACAGACGATAACATGATGATGGGCTACCGCACCCTGAACAGCATGGGCCTGAGTGGCGAATCGTTTGTAGGTATGGATATCGGCGGATTTAACGGCAACCCCACCCCCGAGCTTTATGTTCGCTGGATGTCGTTGGGCGTGTACACACCTCTTTTCCGCAACCACACCGCCAAAGGCAACACTTCCCACGAGCCCTGGGCCTGGGGCGAGTTCAATGAAATCATGGTGAGGCATTTTCTGCAAACCCGTTACCGACTGCTTCCCTACCTGTACTCCTGTTTTTATGCATCTCATACCACCGGCATGCCTGTCAACCGCAGCCTGGCCATCGACTACACATACGACGCACACATCTATGATCCTCGTTTTGATGCCGAATATCTGTTTGGACCTTTCATGCTGGTCGCCCCCGTGGTTTCTACACAACAAGCCGCTCATGTTTACCTGCCGCACGGACAATGGTATCGTTTCAGTACAGACCAGGCTTATGCCGGCGATACCAGCTGGTGGGTGCCTGCCCCACTGGATGATCTGCCGGTATTCGTGAAAGCAGGTGCCATCATCCCCATGCAAAACGCGGTGGAAACAACAGCCGATCCCGGCGATGGCATCTTACGTATCCACGTATGGTATGGACCCGATAGCACCTCTTTCACCTATTATGAAGACGACGGACAAACCTATCAATATGAACAGGGAAAATATCTGGTTCGCCAGTTGCAGTTCCAGCCCGAAGCCCATCAATTTAAAATAAGTGCGGCAATGGGTGCGTATGTTTCCCGTTTTAAACAAATCGAATGGATCGGCCATCATTTCCCGAATCATGCAACGTTTAATGTCAATGGAAAACCGGTAGCCGTAAAACACCTGTCGGATGACGTAATCGCGCTCATGTTGCCCGCGTCCGACCAGTCCATCACCATTCAATGGGAACCCTGATCAGATTCCGGCTCAAAGGAAATGTTGGACTGTGCTATTCCGGGTTATTTTGTTTAAACAATCCTGCACAGTATTTTTGATGTTTTGATAAAAACAATCTGTATAACAAAAATCGTTTGACGATGTTACCTACCAAAGGCTATGCTGCACACAACGATCATGATCCGCTGGTACCGTTTGAGTTTTCTCGTCGTGATCCCGGTCCGCATGACGTGTTGATTGAAATCTTATATTGTGGAGTTTGCCATTCCGATCTTCATCAGGTGCGTAATGAATGGCATGAAACGATTTATCCGATAGTACCCGGTCACGAAATCGTAGGCCGTGTGGTGCGCACCGGAAACGCCGTTACCCAATTCAAGCCGGGCGACCTGGCTGGAGTAGGCGTATTTGTAGATTCCTGTCGCGAATGTGAAAATTGCAGGCAGGGACTTGAACAATATTGCGAGAAAGGAATGATTGCCACCTACAACAGCTGGGAAAAAGACGGCAAACACTACACCTACGGCGGATATTCCAACCAGATTGTGGTGGATGAACATTATGTATTGCACATACCGGAAACGCTCGACTTAAAAGGGGTAGCTCCCCTGTTATGCGCCGGCATAACAACTTACTCGCCTTTGCGTTATCTGGAAGTGGGGAAAGGTACACGGGTGGCCATTGCCGGGCTGGGCGGACTGGGACATATGGGCGTAAAATGGGCCGTAGCCATGGGTGCGGAAGTAACCCTGCTCAGCTCATCACCATCCAAAGAAGCCGATGCCCGCAGGCTGGGCGCTCATGATTTTGTGCTGGTAAGCGATGAACAGGCTATGAAAAAAAGAAAAGCCTATTTTGATGTAATCCTGAACACCATTTCTGCACCACATGATTATAACCGCTATTTGCAGTTATTGCGATTAAACGGCGTAATGGCTGTGGTGGGACTGCCTCCTGCACCACAACAGGTGGAAGTGTTTAACCTCACGAATTTCAGACGCAGCATCATGGGCTCTCAAATAGGCGGCATTCGTGAAACACAGGAAATGCTCAACTACGCAGCACAACATCAAATCACTTCTGACGTGGAAATGATTGCCATGCAGGATATCAATACCGCCTTCGATCGGTTGATTAAAAACGATGTGAAATATCGATTTGTGATCGATATGTCGACATTGAAATAATACCCATATACATCGGGACCATGCGAAAAAAGCTGTGACTTCGGTCACAGCTTTTTTTTCAAAAATGAATGGCAACTAAGTTATCGGTTAAACGTATATCGTACCGATAGGCCAAATTCACCACCGAAAAAGCCTGCGAAGGGAGTAAGATTAATCATGGGTTTCCAATCAAGACTTAAATTGAGCGGTGCCTGAGGAATGGTGTAATCAATTCCTAAAATACCATCCACACCTAAAATAAAAGCGCCACTGTTATAATGTTTGTTGCTGTAATCATATCCACCATTCAATCCACCTATATGTGCACCGCCACCCACATACCATCCAAGACCTGCTGGGTCACTGAAAGGTTGATGCAATTCATATAATCCCGTTATCGTAAACCAATCCGGACCCAATCCCAGAATCCCCTCCAGTGCAGATTCCCCACCAATATAATGCTGCAGGGTTACACCACTCGGATTGCCCAAACGTACGCCCAATGCAGTACGATAATTTTGAGCAAAACCACTAACGGAAGCTATGCAACATAAGCATATAGCTGCGAAAAAAAATTTCTTTATCATGGTAAATGTTTTACGTAAATCAATAAAATGAAGTATAACAAAAGTAAAAGCCTTTTTCCAGATTAAACAATGTTATGCAAAAAATATTTTTTAAAAAGCAAATCGAAAGGCAAACTGGAAACGCCCGGCGATTGAGCCTGTTCCATGGGTAAACTGAATATAAGGTCGCCAGTCAAACGCCATATTTAATGGTGCGGACGGTATTTTAAAATCCATTCCCAGTACAGGCCTTACACCGAAATCTGTTTCATTGTTATCAAAGAATAATTGTGGACCCATACCCAGATACCACTTTAAACCCGGTGCACCGGTAATGTATCCATGATATGCATATAAGACATTTAAACCGGTTAAATTATCCGGAAAAAACAGCAGATTGGCTTCACCTACATCGTGTGGTGTAAAAAAATGTTTAGCGGAAATGCCCACACCCGTGGCGCCATCTCCAAAGTCAACTCCTAAGCCGATTGCGGTGCGATAATCAGCACCCCTGCTGTAGCGCTGCGCAGCAAGAGGAGATAGACACGCTGAAACAAATAAACACAGGCTGAAGCCTATCATCAGGCGAATGAGGGTTACAAATGTGCGTTTCATAACTTACAGGTTTAGATGAAAAAAGAGGATTTGCCTTCACCATTGCATGTATTATGCCAAAATTTGTTTTCTGGATTTTAGTTGCTGTTTTGTGCCTGCAAACTTTAAAAACAGATAACCCGCAAATCCGGATATAAATGAGCCAATGATAATGGATAATTTTGCTATCCGTTGCCAGTCTTCCACATCAAAAGCAAGTGTGGTGATAAAAATAGACATGGTGAAACCAATGCCACCCAACATACCCATACCCAGGATATGCATCCATCGTACCCGGGAAGGTAAACTGGCCAGCCTGAATTTTACCAGCAGATAACTACTTGCAAAAATGCCTGCAGGCTTACCTATGACTAACCCCAGTATAATGCCCAGGCTCAACGATGATCCCAGCAAAGATGCGCTGTCGCCCGGTACATACACGGCGGTATTCGCCAGTGCAAATACGGGTAATACAATAAAATTTACGGGAACATGCAACTGTTTCTCGAGCCGGGCGAACATCGAAAGCGGCAAACAAAAGGCTGCTAATACACCAGCTATCGTTGCATGTACGCCGGAATTGAGCATGCTATACCAGAGCACAAGCATGGGTAATATATACCATCCTATCTGTTGCTTTTTCAATAGATTGAAGCCTAACATCAATAAAACCATGCCTGCAGCAACGAATAAATAAATCCAGTGCAATTGTTCAGTATAAAAAATAGCAATCACCAGAATAGCCCCCAGATCATCAATGATTGCCAGCGCCGTCAAGAAAATTTTTAATGAACCCGGAATACGTTTCCCCAGCAATGAAAGTATGCCTAATGAGAATGCAATATCTGTTGCCATGGGAATACCCCATCCATGCACATAAGGTTGGTGTAGATTCCATATTAAATAAATACATGCCGGTACACACATGCCACCCACAGCCGCAGCCACCGGTAAAATGGAACGTTTGAATGAAGCTAATTCACCTTCCCAGAGTTCTCTTTTGATTTCCATGCCTACCAGGAAAAAGAATAACACCATCAATCCATCATTAATCCATAATAGCAAAGTATCGGGCAAATGACCGATAGGAACACGAATATGCCACTGCCGATGCCAGAAAGCGCGATATGCTGCTGAACCGGATATATTGGCCAATAAAAGAGAAAACATTGTACAGCACAGCAAGAGCAAGCCAACCGATCGTGAGCTGCGAATAAAATCCTCAAATATACGTGTAAGCCGATTACTTAATCTGGACTTACTGGTGAAAAATGCTTTCCACATAGGCCTATCTGGTTTGAACAATGTTTCAAAATACACTAAAATTATCTTAAAATCTCATCTACGCTGCGTTTGTTGGCATGATTCTTTATGTGATTAAAAGGAAAATTTATTTTTTAATCAACAAAAATTTTTTACTATGAACAAAAAAAATGCATACCTCATTGGCCTGATTGCGGCTGCTACAGCCGGACTGGTAGCTGGATTATTACTCGCGCCCAAAAAAGGTGCTGAATTGAGAAAAGATATCAAAGAAAAAGCCGATGAGCTTTCTGAACAATTGAAGCGTGTGGTGAAAAAGGGTAAAGAAAAAGCACAGGAAGCGGAGGATGAATTTGAACGCGCTATTGGATAATCCTACCCAAGCCTCGTAAAGAGGCTTTTTTCATGTAAAAATGGCACTAAGCAACAGCCTGTCATGAAATGCTATCATGCACCAGAAATTTTTCAAGTGCAGGTAGCAGTTCTACACCGCTTCCCGGCGTATTCGCATAAAAAATTTCTCCGCTCGCATAACGAATACCTCGTGCAATTTCGGCTTTCAACAACAAAGGTCCATCCAGATCAGCCCAATCGACAAGTGGTAACAAATGTGCAGCAGCCGAAGTTCCTACCATGCTTTCATTCATCGATCCCAGCATCACCTTGAGTCCCAAGGAACGAGCCTGCCTTATCATGCGCAAGGCCGGTGTGATACCTCCACACTTGGTAAGCTTGATGTTGATACCCTGAAAATATCTTGCACACGGCATTACATCATGTTCGGTTACGCAACTTTCATCTGCAATGAGCGGCAGTGCAGGATCCGCTGAAAATCCAGCCAGTTGCGCATCTGCAGCTGCCGGCAGAGGTTGTTCGATACATTCAATCTGCAATTGTTTACACAGGGGATAATACCTATTGAGCTGTGCAAAATCCCAGCCTGCATTTACATCAATACGCATCCGGGCCCGGGTATGTTCCCTGAGGATAGTCAGCATCTGCATATCTTCCCGCGTTCCTACTTTAATTTTATATACCGGCCATGGATGTGCTTTCATCTTCTCGAGCATGACCGATGGTTGATCAATGCCGATGGTATAATCGGTGCATGGGCGGGGTGTGGGTTCATTACACCAGAATCGATACAACGGTTTTTGATGTTTTCTGGCATACCAATCCCACAAAGCCATATCTATTGCACACAAAGCAAAATGTACAAGATGTGAATTGTTCACGGACCTGCCTGCCATGGCCTGTTTTAATTGTGTCCACCAGATATCTGGATCAGAAAAATGGGCCTGTTCAATTTCCTCTTGCATGCTTTTCAGGAAACTAACAAGCTCCTGTATATGCACCTGATAATAAGCATTCTCGGCTGTTTCACCATATCCCGTAATCCCATCCTGTGTATAAGCCACGATGAGCAAGGGTTGCTCACGCTTGGAATGTCGTGAAATGGTAAAATCATATTCAAAAGGTAATACAACGGGAAAGAAATCAAGCTTAGCCATCATAACCTCCTGAAAAAACAATAACAAATTGTATCACAACGAAGTGTATCATCAAACGAAATATTTCTTGCGCAGCAAAAATACATGCTATGGAAGAAGTGCGGAATATTTTTGAAAAAGAAAAAATATCCGAAAGAATTTTCCTACCTTTGTTCATTATTGTTTTATTTAATTTTTGAATTGATCATGAAAACAGGAACCGTTAAGTTCTTTAATGAAAGCAGGGGATTTGGCTTCATTAAAGAAGATGACACCCAGCAAGAAATCTTCGTGCATGTGAGCGGCATTAAGCAGCCACTTCGCGAAGGTGACAAAGTAACTTTCGAGGTGTCGCAAGGCAAAAAAGGCCTGAATGCAATTAATGTAAGAAAAATCTAATTTTCATTATATTAATTACATCTTGCCTGATCCCGTCTGGTCTGCCAGGCGGGATTTTTGTTTCTTCATATTTTTAAGCCATTCCTTCTGGCTGGATATGTTGATACCAGCAAATACGGTCCTCACCACAGGCAATCTCCTCAATCAGTCGAGCATCTTGCAATAAGGGCGCCTGCAAACCCCTACTCAGCATGGTTGTACTGTATATCACGCGGGCCTCATCCCACAATCCGGATGCAATGAAATGACGGAGCGTAGCGGCTCCTCCCTCTACAATGCATGATTGCAACTGCTGGGCATGGGCATACCTGAGTATCTGTTCAACCACAGGTCGGTCACTTTCCAGGCGAATCCAGCGTGTATTTCCCTGTTCACGGGATTCCAGAAAATTAAAAATCCAGGTAGGCAGGCTGTGATCGAAGATATGATAACCGGCGGGCACCCGCAGATGTGGATCAATGACCATGCGCACGAGCGAGGAGGATTGAGCCGGTGTAACCCAATAACGGTTATTCAACCGGGGATTATCGTATAGTGCCGTGCGCGCACCTATCAGAATGGCAGCTTCTTCTGCGCGCCAGCAGTGCACCCAGTAACGCGTGTAGGGATGTGAAATCTCCGTCCTTTCCCTGCTTTCTGGAGCTAAATAGCCGTCACGACTCTGCGCCCATTTTAAAATCACATACGGACGATGCAGTTGATGAAACGTAAGAAAACGGCGATTGAGCCATCGGCAATGTTTTTCCAGCACACCCACCTGCACATCCACACCAGCCTGTAGCAAACGGTTCAGGCCCTTGCCCTGTACTTCAGGAAAAGGATCGAGGTGTCCAATGACCACACGAGGAATTCCGTAAGAAACGATAAGATCCGCACAGGGAGGCGTTTTGCCATAATGGGCGCAGGGTTCGAGATTGACATAAAGCGTGCTTTCCGGAATCCATCGTGCATAAGCCTCTGGAACGGCCCGCAGACAATTGACCTCCGCATGCGGGCCCCCGAACTGCTGATGATACCCTTCGCTGATGATCCGACCCCGGTGCACAAGCACAGCACCTACCATCGGGTTGGGCGCTACCCTGCCCGCTCCCTGTACGGCCAGTTCGAGGCAACGCCACATGTATCGTTCCTCATCCGTAAAAGTTTGCTGCTTATTCAGCAGATCCATTCATCCGGTTTATCTTCGCCATAAAAATAAGGATATCTGCATGACTGTTCGGGATGCGCTCCAGATAGGCAGGCAACGCCTGACCGGCAGCCGGCATTACGATATGCGGGAAGCGCGTGTAGTTTGCGAGTGGATGATGGAGGCGCTCGTGGGCTGGGACAAAGTCCAGCAATTGATTCACGAAAGCTTCATCCTGTCTGCTTCACAGGAACAACGATGGAACGACTGGTTGCAACGTGCTGAAAAAGGTGAGCCCGTACAGTACATCCTGGGGAAAGCCTGGTTTTATGGCATGGAATGGAAAGTAACGCCCGATGTATTAATCCCCCGCCCGGAAACAGAACAGTTAGTGAGCTGGGTAATAGCAGATTACTTGCATCAGCATGTAACCATACTCGATATCGGTACGGGCAGCGGATGTATTGCCGTTTGCTTGCAATACCACCTGCCTCAGGCAAAAGTATATGGCATGGATGTAGACACAAAAGCCCTGCAGGTGGCCCGGGAAAATGCCATCTTACATAAAACCCCCGTTACCTTTATCCAGGCCGATATGCTTTGTAGCAACACCTGGCACCTACTGCCCGAAGCTGATGTTCTCGTCAGTAATCCGCCCTACGTATCGCTTGCCGAGCGCCATCAGATGCCCATACGCGTCAAAAATTATGAGCCCGCCAGGGCATTGTTCGTGGAAGATCGGGATCCATTGCTGTTTTATCGGGCTATTACACATTTTGTCAGAAGCCGCGAGAAGCCTGCAGTATTGTACGTGGAAATACATGAAGATCGCGGAGATGAGGTAGCCCAGTTGCTCGATGAATCGGATTTTTCCGCAATAGAAATCCGAAAAGATTGGTTTGGAAAAAACCGCATGATTAAAGCCCGATATGTCAACCAGAAACGATAAGCTCAGCCATGCTTATCTTTACACGACAGAATTGCAGAATTGTTTTACCATATGCATGTATATCGATCACCCGAAGAACTGCTGGGGAAAGGTTTCAGCCAAACAGTTGTTACAATTGGTACTTTTGACGGAGTACATAAAGGGCATCAAACCATTTTACAACAATTAAAAAACAAATCCCGGGAAAAACAATTACCGGGCGTAGTCATTACCTTCGATCCACATCCGCGCGAATTACTTCATCCCGAACAACCCATTCTATTGTTGAATACACTTGAAGAAAGGATTCAGTTATTCGAACGACATGGCATTGAGCATCTGGTGATTGTACCTTTTACCAGAGCCTTCTCCCTGCTTTCTGCAGAAGATTATGTGGAGAAATTCCTGGTGCATTATTTTCACCCTGCTGTAATCATTATCGGTTATGATCATCATTTCGGTCATGATCGCAAAGGGGATATTCATTTATTAGAAAACCTCCAACATCAATATGGATATACACTCGAAGAAATTCCTCCACAGGTTGTTGAACAGGTAACCATCAGCTCCACGCGTATTCGTGAATATCTGGCCAAAGGTGAAATTGAACTGGCAAATGCCTTGCTGGGATATCCTTACAGTCTGTCAGGCGTGGTGGTAAGTGGCGATCAGATAGGAAGAAAATTAGGATATCCAACGGCCAATTTACAAATGGGCGATTCACGTAAGTTAATTCCAGCAGAGGGCGTATATGCGGCAACTGCACAAATCGATGATGATCAGCTGTGCAGAAAAGGTATGTTGAATATTGGTTACAGGCCAACTTTCAAGGGTAAAGAATTGCGAATTGAGATGCATATTTTTGATTTTTCAGGTGATATTTATGGTCATCGCATACGCATCTATCTGCATGCTTATATAAGGCCCGATCAATATTTTGAGAGCGCGGAAGCGTTACGTCGGCAAATGGATCGGGATAAAATAGCTGCACTTGAGCGGTTGTCATAATGTACAGGCATCAGCTTTTATTTTTTATATCGGTCCATTGCAAATCGCCGGTATGCAGCAGGCCATACAGCAGTGTAGTCACATGCAATGCCTGCCAGATTTCATTTCGCACAATTAATTCACGCAATTGGTTTTTATCTATCAGTACCACTTCTATTTCTTCATTGGGATCAAGCGACTGCGGATGCGTTTTCCTGCCGCCAACAGCCAGAAATCCAAAGCATAGGTTAGACTGGGTAGAAGGATTGGGTGCAATCTGGCAGAGTGGTTCAATCCGTTGAAAGGTGTATCCGGTTTCTTCGCGCAATTCACGTTCGATGGCCGCCTGAGGAGAGGCATCGGTATCATCTATTACGCCGCCCGGCAATTCTAAAATCGTTTTCCCCAGAGCATGTCGGTACTGACGAATGAATATTACCTGCTCATCTTCCGTAAAAGCCAGTGCATTTACCCAATTCGGATATTCGAGCACATAATAAGGATCTACAATTTTCCCTGAAGGTGTTACACAACGGTCTCTGCGAGCCGTAAACCAGTTATCGCGATACAGATAGGTGGAAGATATTAACTTCCATTGCATGTCATGCGGCATCTGTGTTACATTTTTGAAGCAAAAAAATAAAATTATTTTCCTCCATTAGCCTCCAGATCGTGCACACAATTGCTGTCGAGTGTCGGAACCGGGCTACCGATCAGGAATCCGAATAAATCACTGGTTTCGGTTTGATAATACATCAGGCAATGGGTATTATTGCAATGATGCGGATGTGAAGCATCTTCATGCGGTGTTTGCATGGAGCTTCCGAGATTCACCAACCCCAACATATGTCCGAATTCATGCTCCAGTACGGTGGTCTCCACAGAAGTACAACTTGCCTGTCCGATGCCTCCGCTATTATCATGAATGGTTCTGGCAAATATGCACATCGATGTGTTTCTGTAAGTAATGCCCAGTACCTGAGCATCGGTATATTGTCCGTTAACATACAGAATAAATACGGCTATCTGGTTGCCGGTCGTAAATTGCGTGCGATAATGCGATTCGAGTTGCATCACGTCTTGCAGACTATAAGTAGTCTGGCCCGCATCTGGAATCTGATGTGTGGTGATTTGAATACCTGACGATTTATGCAGATAGGTTTGTAAAAAATTCTGCAACTGCTGAAGGGCCTGCACATCGGGTTGATAGCCGGGCATGTAGGCCACTTCAACCAGCAATGCATGATAAGGAGTATCACTTAATAAATCGTGTGCTGATGCTCCAACGGCCTGATTATTGGCCGAAGGAATACCACCCGATGATGCCGGAGATTGATCCTGCTTATGACAGGAAAATAGCAAAAAGCCGATACAGCATATCATCAACCTTGAAATACGGATATGGCCTATCATCATTTATTGAATTGATATTTCTCTCAATCCACCACATGCACACCCTCTACAATCTGTCCAACATATATTTCTGGCACGCGATGAAATTTTTTTTCATATTGTGAAGTCATATATTGTTTGAAATCTTCTAACCCATCACGATGTACAATATTAATTGTGCATCCCCCGAATCCGCCACCCATCATTCTTGCACCAATCACTTCCTCACGATTCAAGGTAAGCTCCACCAGATAATCAAGTTCTTCACAACTCACTTCATATTGTTTTTGCAAACCCGTATGCGAAGCATACATCAGCTCTCCAAACATTTCCAGATTAGCTTCCTGCAAGCACGTGCCTGCAAGCAATACCCGTTCATTTTCTTCTACCACATACATGCAACGCATGTATATCTGTGGAGGGATTTCACGGATATGTTCATGTAACATAGCTTGACTGACGTCTCTAAGGCTTTTCACCTCGGGATGATATTTCTTTAATAAAGCAACGCCCTCTTCACATTGCTGTCGTCGCTCATTGTAAGCCGATGAGGCCAGCGAATGATGCACCATGCTGTTGCATAGCACGATGCGATAATCCGGAAATTGAAAAGGGTAATATACATGCTTTAAACTTCTGCAATCAAGCCTGATCAATTGATTTCTTTTTCCGAAAATATTGGCGTATTGATCCATGATGCCACAGCGTACACCCACATATTGATGCTCGGCCTGCTGGCCTATGAAAGCCAACTCCAGCGGAGCAACCCTGAGCTGAAACAGCTCACTGAGACCGAAACTGAAGGCTCCTTCCAGGGCAGCCGAGGATGAAAGCCCCGATCCAATGGGAATATCACCGTCGATCATGGCATGAAAACCCTGTACCTGATACCCATTGTGCAGCAGAAAATGTACCACACCCCTTACATAATTCTGCCAGCCTTCACCCCTGGTGAGGGTTGAGAGTTGAAACCGATCCGTTTGCTGCAACTTTAATGCATGTACTTCGCAGGTATCATTACCAGACGTCGATAGGGCCACTGCAATGGTTTTGTCGATCGCTCCCGGTAATACATATCCTTCGTTGTAATCGGTATGTTCCCCAATCAGGTTCACGCGTCCAGGTGAAACAATCAATAGGGGTTCGGTGTGATAATGGTTGAGAAACGCTCTTCGCAGGGCATCTAATTGCATAATGCTTAAGATTAGCTACATAATAACGATAAACTACGAAAACAAAGCTAAAAAAGTTTTCCGGGAATGTGAGGAAAATGCTACCCCGGCCATTCGGTGAATTTTTGTTTGGGTTATTGTAAAATATTTTACTTTAGTTGCCCATTTACCCATTAAGCTAAAACCAATTTCCATATGGCTGAACCCACTTCTGCTCCAGCAAGAGGATTACATCCTGCCTTTTTTGTATTAATTACCGTGTTTTTCTTCTGGGGTTTTTTAGCAGCGTCAAACGGCGTATTCATTCCGTTTTGCAAGTCGCATTTCAATCTCACCCAGCTGCAATCCCAGTTGATTGATTTCGCGTTTTACAGTGCCTATTTCATTGGTTCATTGATTCTTTACCTGCTTTCGGCGGCCAGTCGCATGGACATTTTGAATAAAATTGGTTACCGGAAGGGCATTATTTACGGGTTGTTGATTTCAGTGGTAGGTGCGCTGGTGATGATTCCCTGTGTAGATAAGGAGCAGGTGGTGCCGCTAACCGCTACACAACAACGCATCGAAAAATTGGCCGTAGATCAGGATATTCAGACTTCCGATCATTTGTTTCGTTTTCATCGAGCTGCTGATGGCTATCATCTATTTGTGCAACCAGCTGCTCGTGCAGATTCAATTATCCATCTTACGGCCTGGAAATCCATGTTGAGCTCAACCTTTAGCTATAATGCGAAAGAAGATGCTTACGAAGCCCGCTTTGATGTGCAACAACTGCCTGCATTGCTGTCGTTTCTGGAGCAACAATATCACGCGACCGTGACCTTTGG
>ERZ795043.979-NODE-979-length-17151-cov-39.784336_pt1 | contig 17151 bp, 14 predicted proteins | sample MGYA00375127_ERZ795043 | MGnify/ENA primary metagenome ERZ795043 (study PRJEB30172, sample SAMN05518447) | compost metagenome | isolation source: Feedstock adapted compost from Newby Island compost facility, Milpitas, CA | place: USA:Newby Island compost facility... | reverse complement strand
GCCGTACTGTTCGCCGGTCACCCTACCGTACTGAGCAGCGCACAGGGCGTCGCTCAACTCCTCCAGTTCCGGGGTGTCCGGGCCGTACATGTGGCGGTTGAGCAGGCGGACACGCTGCATTTCCGCGTCATGGAGCATCTTCCGGGAAACCGGGTACGTTTTGGTTGCCATTCGAAATCCCTCCATTGTCGATTGTTGACCTCATTTTACCCCGAAAGGTTTACCTCGTCAACCCAAACATTCGTTCTATTTTCGAAAAAATTGTGCTGACAAGTCACCCCGCCATGTCGCCATGTGTCGATTCCTCCCGTACGAATGCCCACATATAGTGAGCAGGGTTTAACGTTATTCGCGCTCCATCCGTCATTTTGGGGGCGATTAACGTTAAACCATAACGATATCGAGCGAAATTTTAACGTTAAGGAGGAGGAGGGCGTGATCTTTGGCAAAGCCGCTGAAAATCGTCCAGCTCAATCTGCAGGCGGTTGTCGCTGCCGGGATCAACGCCGGGAAGAATCCGCAGCAGATCGCTGAAGACTGTTCGGCGGCCGCCAACCAGAAAATCAGTCACATGGCGGTGGTCCGATACCTGGAGGCGACAGGCGGAAAGGCCGGCGCGATCCGCGCGGCCAAGGAGGCCGAAAAACATCGGTTGGCGTTCGATCCAAAGCGACCGAAGCGACCGGCGTCGCTCGAGGTTCGCCGCGAGCAGTCGCACAAGGTCGCCCGGATCCTCGATCGCGACATCGACCTTATCGAGCTGCAGTATCAGACGACGCAGACGCTTGCCGGCCGGTTCGACTGGATCCTCGATTTGCCGGACATTGTCGAGGCGCGGTTCCAGCAGCTCGCCGACGAGCTGCGAGACGGTGGTGTGGATCTGGATTATACGGCGATGTCGCAGTGGGCTGCCGGATTCGCCGAAGACATCCGGCGCAATGTCTCAACGCTCGCCACGCTGAACCGCGAGCTTCGCGAGAACAGCAAATTTATTGCAGAGCTAAGGGAAAAAGCGTTTGAGTTTAACCTGATACAGGAATACCTGTTCCTGTTCCTCGACGCGTTCCGCCGCGCCGAGGCCGAGATCCACGGATCAAGCGCGGCGTTCGAGTGGGCCGAGCAGCACATCGCCGCGAATCCGCGCATGCAGCGGATAGTCGAGCAGCAGCGCGAGCTGCGCGGTTATGCCGAGGGGTGAGGCGACATGTTGCTTGCGAAGATCCACGAGCGCATCAAGGAGTCGGTGCAAGTCAAGTACCGGCCGGTGTGGACCCCGGAGCCGCGCCGGTACATCGAGGACCGAATATACATTCGTACCAAGGACAAGCGCGTCACCCTGCTGCGGTTCAATCCGATCCAGGACGCATACTGGCGCGCGAAGACGAAACGCGACATCATCCTCAAGGCTCGCCAGCTCGGGTTCTCGACCCTGACGCTGGCGCGTTTCTTTGAGCGAGCAGTCAACGAGGAAAACATCACGGTTGCGATCGTGGCGCACGATTCGGAGAGCACGCAGAAACTCTTTCAGGCCGTCCAGCTCATGTATGAGCGGCTCCCGGAGGCGAAGAAAGAGCAGCTCAACAACGGGAAGAACCGGCCGAAGTACGGTAACCGCAAGGAATATTATTTCGTCGGAACCAATTCGCGCATCATCGTCGGCACGGCCGGGTCGAAGACCTTCGGCCGCAGTATGACGATCAACTACCTGCTCTGCTCCGAGGTGGCGTTTTGGCCGAACCCAGAGGAGATCATGACCGGGCTCCTGCAAGCCGTACCGCCGGACGGCGAGGTCGTGATCGAGTCCACGGCCAACGGCGTCGGGAACTACTTTCATCAGACGTACGACGAGGCTGTGCGCGGGCTGAACAACTGGACACCGCACTTTTTCGGCTGGCACCAGCACCCGGAGTACCGCCTGCCGCTCGCGCCGGGGGAAGTACTGGAATACGACGAAACCGAGTTGGAGCTCATCGAGAAGTATCAGCTGACGCCCGAGCAAATCAAGTGGCGCCGCTGGAAGATCAGCGAGATGCCGTCCAGACCGGACATGAGCAAAGAGGATGCATTTAAGCAGGAGTATCCGGCGAACGCGCTCGAGGCGTTCATTCTTTCCGGCACACCGGTGTTCGACACGCGGATGGTCATGGCGCGAATCGAGCTGCTGGAAGCGCGGTACAAGGAGCAGCCGCCGCTCCGCGGGAACTTTACGTTCGATTACGTTGGCGAGAAGATCGTCGATTCGTCGATCCGGTTCGTTCCGGATCCGAACGGCTACGTCACCATTTACCGAGCGCCGGAGCCGCGCCGGCCGTACGTGCTCGGCGGCGACACGGCCGAGGGCGGCAAGGACTATTCCGGCAGCCATGTGCTGGACAACATCACCGGCGAGCAAGTGGCGGTGTGGCACGGGCACATCGACACGGATCTGTATGCCAAGCAAATGTACTGCCTGGGTAAATTCTACAACTACGCGCTGGCCGCGATCGAAATCAACTTTGACCTGCACCCGGTCAAGGAGCTCGAGCGGCTCGGTTACTGGAACCAGTACCGGCGCGAGGTACTGGACAACTACAACGAGCCCGAGCAGCAAAAACACGGGTTCCGGACGACGTCGGTCACGCGGCCGGTCATCATTGCCGATCTGGTCGAGATTGTCCGCGAGCACATCGAGCTGATCAACGACATCGAGACATTGCGCGAAATGCTGACGTTCGTCCGGACCGAGAGCGGCAAGCCGGAGGCGCTTCCGGGCAAACACGACGACTTGATCATGGCGCTGGCGATCGCGCACCATGCTCGAGGTCAGCAGTCCATGCAGCTCGTACCGGATGACTATTACGAACCGGAATACGAATCCGCATTCGGAAGGGCGGGATACTGATGCCGCAGCGCACCGTGCGAATACGATACTCGGACGATGACCTGATCGGCGTCATGGTCTACGTCACCTGCCCGAGCTGCGGATCAAGGGAATTCGTGACGACACACAATGCTGATGTTCACGCTATCCGTGAATGCTCGGTCTGCGGCCGCCCGCTGCTCGTGATTTCGGGCTCCGGTCATATGTACTATGTCGGCCGCCCGGTGCTGGAAAGGAGGGTTGTCCGTGGCGAGCTTTAAGCAGCGCCAGAAGAACCTGCAGAAATACATTGATCGCATCCAATACGCCGAGCAAAAACGGGATTCGTTTTGGCGCGATCAGTGGCTCAAGGACTACAAGCGATACCGCAACTACGTCGACCAGCTCAGAGATCCCAAGACCGGCAAGCCGGTCAAGCCGCGCGGCTCCACGCTTTCGATCCCGTACAGTTTCACGATGGTCGAGACGGTCCTCCCCCGTCTCGTCGAAACGTTGTTTGCGGCGCGTCCATACGTCACGCTCAAGGGCCTGCCGCCGGGCCGCGGTCGGCTGACCAGTTCGCCGGACGAACTGCGCGAGATGATCGCCGCCGGGCACCGTCCATGGGAAGACGCGGCGAAGAAAATGGAGATCCTGATCGACTATCAGCACAACGTACCGATGGACATTCAGGACATTTTCGCCGAGGGGCTCAAGATGCTCTGCATCTACGGCACGGCGGTCGCGTACACGACATGGAAGTACCGCGAGCGAACAGTCACTCGCAAGGAGCTGCAGCCGGTGCTGACGGACGAGGTGGACCCGGAAACCGGCGATAAGATCCCGCTACTGGACGACGACAACAATCCGATCATGGATTGGCAGACCGTTGAGGTGGTCGAGAAGGTATATGACGATCCTGAGGTGCAGTTTATCGACCTCGGGCTCTTTTACGTCGACCCGAACGCGAAGGATATCGACGACGCGCGGTACTGCGGTCATGACTGTTTTGTGTCGAAGGCCGAGCTCAAGGAGATGGAGCGCCAAGGGATCATCCGCGTTGACTGGCGACAGCTGGAGAAGGACAGCGGCCGGGTCAACGAGGCGCGGAACTACAGGATGACGGCTGTCGGGCTGCCGAGCGTGACGGATCAGGAGAATCTGAACCAGAACGACGACGATCTGTACCAGCTCACCTACTATTGGGAAGACGACCTGCGCGTGCTGATCCTGAATCGCTGTCAGATCGTGGCCGAGGGTCCGAACCCGTACTGGCACGGCAAGAAGCCGTATGACAAGGACGTGTATTGCGAGATTCCAGGCGAGTTCTACGGGCGCGGCATCATGTCCATTACCGAGGACCTTCAGGACGAGCTCAACGTCGAGCGTAACCAGCGGATCGATTACCGCGCTTTGTCGATGCGGCGGATGTGGAAGGCTCGCCGATCTGCCAACATCAAACGCGAGGAACTCGTCTGGCGACAAGATGGCGTTGTTCACGTGGACAGCAAAGACGATCTCGAGCCGCTCCCGGCCCCGGATGGCGCGCTGGCGGGATCGTTCAACCAAGAGGCGACGATCAAGCAGGACATTCGCGACGCGATCGGCGCGCACGACATCGTGATGGGTACCGGATCGGGTGGAACGGCGACCGAGGTCATGGCGCGCGACAACAACGCCGCCATCCGGTTCCGCATGTTGATTTCGAGCATCGAGAAACGGTTGTTGTTGGGCGTCACGAGGAAAATGATCCAGATGAACCAGCAGTTCATCGACGACATCCGCCTGATCCCGCTGTTCGACCAGAACACCGAGAACTGGCCGATCATTACGCCGGAAGAGATCCAGGGCGAGTTCCACCTGATACCGGCCGGCTCGTCGGTCGAACCGATGGCGAACAAAGAGGCGTTCAAACAGCGGCTGGTCGAGCTGTACAACCTCGTATCGCGCGATCCGTTCTTCGTCCAGTTCCCGGGAAAACGTCGCAACCTGCTGAAGAAGGTGTTGGAGGCGTTCGACTTCACCGATACCGACGACATCCTGCCGACCGACGAGGAACTGGCGGGCATGGTGCAGCAGCAGGCCGTGCAGGAATGGATCGCCACGCTGCCGCCTGATGCGCAGCAAATCCTCGCCGCTCTGTTGCCGGCGGCGCCGGAGCCGGCCGGCCAGCAGCCCGCCGCTCCGCCTCCTGCTTCACTGTTCCCGGTCGGTGGCGCGGCGAACACGGCGTCGATGCAGGAAATGGGCCTGCAAATGATGCAGGGAGGTGTGCCGGGTGGACAAGCGTGAGCTGGCCGAGGCGCTTCGACACATGTGCGAGACGACCGGGTGGCAGTTCGTCGAGCAGCACATTCGCGAGCGCGCGGCGGACAGCCGGCAGCGTCTCATGGACTGCGCCACCTGGGAGAAGGTCCACGAGCACCGCGGCGAAGTGACCGCGCTGGAAGGACTTCTCGCGTTCGTCCAGCGCGGCGTTGAAGGGGGTGAGGACGAGGATGACACCTGAGCAAATCGCAAGGATCTGCCACGAAGTCAACCGCGCGTATTGCCAAAGCATCGGCGACGATTCGCAGCCGAAATGGGATGATGCGCCGGATTGGCAGCGGGAAAGCGCGATCAACGGCGTTCTTTTCCATTTGGAGAACGACGTAACGCCGGAGCAGTCGCATGAGAACTGGATGCGGGAGAAGGTGGCGGCCGGGTGGACTTACGGCCCGGTCAAGGACCCGGAGAAGAAGCAGCATCCCTGCATGGTTCCGTACCATGAGCTGCCGCTCGAGCAGCGGACGAAGGACTACCTGTTCAAAGCAGTCGTCGACTGCTTCAAATGACGCGGGCGCGATGAGACTTCGCGCCCGCACAAAATCACGGTGGAATGGCCCCTCAGGGCCTTTTTCTATTCCACGAAAGGAGCATCTCCCATGAGCATTTTCGGCGATGAAACGATAACCCCGCCGTCAGCCTCCCCGGAAGCCGGACAAGAGGCTGTTGGGGCCGTTGATCCCGAGCAAAGCAATCCCGACTTCGACGATCCTGAGGAACAACAAGACGAGCGACAAGCGGATCCGGATGAAGACGAGGGCGAAGAAGAACCGGAGGACGATCCGTCCCCGGATGGAACCGGACAAGATGGAAATTTGATCCTCGGTAAGTTCAAGAGTGTCGACGATCTGGCGAAGGCGTACCTGAACCTGCAGCGGCAGTTCACGCAGGAACGCCAGCGGCAGACCCAGAACCCGCAACCTCAGCCCCCGGCCCAGCAGCAGACTGGACAACCGGATCTGAACAAGGTGTTCTGGGACCGGTTCAAAGTCGACCCGATCGGCGCGATCCAGGCGGTCGCGCTCTATGTCGCCCAACAGCAAACGGCGCCGATCCTTGAGCGTCAAGTGACGGCGACCGTATCGCAGAACCTCGCTGCGGTGGCACGGGAATACCGACAACTCCAGACGCAGGAAGGCATGAAGCAGCTCTACGAGCGCGTCGCCGAGATTGCGGAGGAGCTCGGCAACCCGCAGCTTGCCCAGCAGCCAACGTTGCGCGTGCTGCGCATGGCGGCCTCCGAGCTGTGGGGCGACACCAAGGCGCAAGTCTACCAGAAGGCCAAGCAGGCCGGCCGCGCGGAAGCCGAGCGCACGCGGCAGGCCAAACAGGGCCTCGGTGTCCAGGGCGTCGCCGCAAAGCGGCAGCCCGACACACCCAAGACGCCCGAACAGGAGATAATGGATGGACTCCTCTCTGCCGCGCAAGACGGCGGCCTGTTCGGGTGAATCCACGAACAGGAGAGTGAAAACCAATGGCTGTCGTAACGGGTGTACGCGACACACGAAACATCACCCAAAACAAAATCGTCGTGGACATGAGCGAGAAAATCGCGCTCCTGCAGCCGAACGCGGAGCCGTTCCTCGCGTTTCTCAAGATCGCGAAGCGGAACACGGAACCGACGCACAACCCCAAGTTCGAATGGATGGAGGATGACCTCCTGCCGCGCTGGGATGCGATCAACAACGGCGGCGGCTATCCGAGCAACGCCACGAGCATCGTCGTCGACAACGCGAACTACTTCACGAAGAACGACATCGTGAAGGTGCCGCGCACCGGCGAAGTCATGCTCGTGACGAACGTCGATGTCGCAACGAACACGCTGACGGTTGTCCGCGGTTATGGCGTCACGACCGCGGCGGCGCTGAACGACGACGATCCGCTCGTCATCATCGGCAACGTCAACGAAGAAGGTTCCGGGACGCGCGAGATCAAGTCGACGCTGGAAGTGCCGAAGTACAACTATACCCAGATCTTCAAGACGCCGTTCGCTGTCACGAACACCGAGAAGGCCACGAAGATGTACGGCGGAAAGGACATCAATTACCAGCGGATGAAGGCCAGTATCCAGCACAGGGTGGACATGGCCCGCGCCTTTGTGTTCGGCGAGCGCAAGGAAGATCTGTCCGGTCCCCATCCGAAACGCGCTACGGGCGGGCTGCTTTCCTTCCTCACCGAGAACAATTACGACGCCGGCGGCCAGCTCACGCAGACGGAGTTCGACAATAACATCAGCGAGGTCGTGTTCAAGTACGGATCGAAAAGGAAGATCCTCCTGGCTTCGGCGCGGTTGCTCTCAATCATCAACTCCTGGGCGTTGGGCAAGCTGATGATCGACGAGGAGGCCAAGAAGTACGGGCTCGCGATTTTCCGGTACATCACGCCTTTCGGCGAGTACGCGATCATGAACTACCAGCATATCCTCGAGGGCGCGGTGTACGGCGGATATGGGATCGTGATCGATCCGGAGAACGTGAAATACCGTCCGTTGGCCGGCCGCGACACGAAGCTGGAAACGAACATTCAGGCAAACGACGAGGACCAAACGAAGGAGCAGTACATCACGGAAGCCGGCCTCGAAGTGCGCCTGCCGAAGACGCATGCCGTGATCACCGGCGTGACGAGCGCGGCGTGACGGTCAGAACGGAAAGGAGTCATGGATCATGGCGAAGTTCCAGAGCAGATGCCCGAATCAGGTTCTCTGCATCAAGCCGGCGCGGAACACCGTTGTCGACGGCATCGTTGTCCCGGTCCCGGGCGAGCATATCCGTTTCGAGAACGGATTCTGCGAGCTCGATGACAAGGCGGACAAAGACAAGATCGAATACCTGCGCCGGCACCGGCTGTTCGGGACGGCGATCGTCGAGATCAAGAAGCAGGATACGCAGCCGGTTTAGCGCCACAAGGCAGGACGCAAGGGGTGGGACGCCCTCTCGTCCTGCCTTTTCTCATTTATGGGGGTGGTCATCGTGACGCTGGACGAAATGCTCCAGCAATGCGCCACGGATCTCGACGAGACCCTGACCAAATCGGCCAACGGCACGTACGAGGGTGAGGCGCTCGCGCTGGCACAGAAAATCATGGCCGGGATCAACTACGCCTACCACAAGATCGCGCGTGAGAAGCACGTCCTGACGCGCCGGGAGGCGATCACGCTGGACGAGAGGCGATCGTTCGACTTCGTAGCGTTTCCGGATCTGATCAAGCTGTTCAACGTCTATGACAAGCACGGTTTCCCGGTGTACTGGATCATCCGCAACCAGACGATCGGGTATTTCCCGGACAGCTGCGCGGGCGACGAGCTGATGGCCGAAATCTCATATTTGCCGCCCCGCCTGACGCTGTACGACCTGAACGCCTCCCCCCTGTTCCCGGAGACGCGCGTCGATCACATGGTCCTGTGCTACTACGCCAACTTCTACGTCCTCAGTCTTGAGCCGGACAACGAGACGCGGGAGAAGGCGGCGACATTCCTCGGGCTGTTCAATGACGGGTACGCGAATATCCGTCAGAACATTTCCGAGCACCTGATCTTCCGGGTGGAGTGATAGATGATGGCGATCATCATTAATCGGCCGCCTCGGATGCCGGAACCGGCAGAACTGAAGCTCGGCGTCGGCTCGAACATCTTGCTCGATGGCGGCATCAACCTGCGCAACGATCCGACACAGATCCAGGACAACCAGTCGCCATTTATGCAGAACATGCTGCCCTACGACAACGGCTCGATCCTCGGAAAGCGTCCGGGGCAGCGGTACGTCTATTCGACTTCGCTCGGCTCCGGGGGGATCAACGGCGCGTACGAGCGGTTATGGTCCGGGGAGAAAGTCTTCGCCTGGGGGACGGCGATCTATCGGCAGGACGGCAGCAGCGCGCCGGTAGCGATCATGTCGGGTTTGTCCAACCGGAAGGGGAAGTTCTATCCATTCAACGGGAAGCTGTACTACATCAACGGCGCCGACTTTGTCGAGATCGACGAATCGTTCATCGCGTCCGCCGTGACGCCGTACGTGCCGACGCTGCTCATTTCGACTCCGCCGGACGGCGGCGGCACGCCTTACGAGCAGGCTAATCTCCTTACACCTCGATTCAAGATCAGCTTCAGCTCGGACGGATCGGCAACAAAGTATTACCTCCCGTTCACCGGGCTCGATCCGGATCCGGTCACAATCGAAGTAAATGGCGACCCGAAAACCGAGGGTGTTCATTTCACTGTGGACCGATCGGCAACGCCTTACGCATACGTGGACTTCGCTGGAGGATCGTCGCCGCTCGGCCCCATCCCGGCCGGCGCGCCGAACAATGTCATTGTGACCGCGGCGAAGACGGTCCCCGGCAACGCGGAGAAGATCAAGTATTGCCGCTATCTGATCGATTACGGCGGCGAAAACGACACACGGCTCTTCGCTTGGGGAAACCCGAACTACCCGAATCGGGTGTTCCGCAGCGGGCTTCTGGACGCCTCGTACTGGCCGGAGAACGAGTTCTCGGACGTGGGGTCAAGCTCGGAAGCCGTCGTCGCATGTGCGAAGCATTACGACAAGCTGGTGTACCTGAAGGAGCGCAGCCTGTACTTCACCGTGTACACCAACCCGGTGACGCAGGGGTTCTGGGGCGCGACACAGATTGGCGCGTCCTTCCCGCTCTATCCGATCAACGCAGCCGTTGGCTGCGATATGCCGGGTACCGTGCAGATCATCGACAACAACGTGGTTTTCTTCAACAGCCGGACAGGTGGGCACATCCTCGTCTCTACCCAGATCAAAGATGAACGCAATGTCTTCCCCATCACCGGGAATATTCTGCCAGCGCTGCTCGCCCACAGCCCGGCGGAGCTGGCTGCTGCGTCGAGCGTGGACCACGACGGGCGGTATTGGCTCTGTGTCGGAAATTCTGCATACGTCTGGGATTACCGGATCTCGCCGTATGTGACCACGGGCGATGTCTCAACGGACGAAGCGCGTCTGAGCTGGTTTCCGATGACCGGGATCAACGCGGCCTGCTGGATCCAGGACGGTCCGGATCTGTATTACGGCGCCCGGGATGCCGGTCGGCTCGTCGAGTTCCACAACAACTACAACGACTTCGGCAGTCCGATAGACGCCGTATGGCGATCGAAGCGCTGGAACTTCAACTTGCCTCACTGGCTCAAGACGATCAAGAAGGCGTGGTTCACGGCGAAAGCCGGCGGCTATTCGAAGTACACGATCCGGTACATCAGCGAAAACGGTGAGACGGTCGCGGTGGAAGAAGTGAACGTGAACTCGTTCCGCTGGAACACCGCCGCCTGGGACACTTGGACATGGGGCGTCAACGAGTACCCGCCGCCGATACTGATCAAGCCGAAGGCGAAGAAAGTTGTGTACTTCCAGATCGAGTTCCAGAATAACAGGCTGAACGAGATCCTTGCGCTCATGAACATCGTGGTGCCGTTCATGATCGTAAGCAAGGTGAAGTAAAGGGGGATAACGAAGGATGCCGTTTCAATTTAACCCGCCGGACGGGTTCAAAAACAAGACGGCTTTCCCGACAACACCGGCCAGCGAGGATGAGTTCCGTGCGCAAATGTGGGCGCCGTTCGAGCAGGTTCGGGATTACATCAACCAGCATCTTCCGACGCTGGACACGCCGTCGATGGGGTTGTATCGCAACGCCATCATCAACGGCGGATTTGACATATGGCAGCGAGGGACGAGTTTTTCAAATCCTGCTTATAATTCATATTTTGCGGATCGCTGGAAACATAACGGCGACGGCACCCTTGGAACATTAACGGTAACTAGACAGGAATTTACGCCTGGTCAAACCGATGTGCCCGGCAATCCGCGATATTATCTTCGGTACGCGCAAACTGTGGCAGGAACGGGTCAAACATACAGAAATTTTCAGCAATTGATCGAAAATGCAGCGCTATTCGCTGGTCAAACTGTAACGGTGAGCTTTTATGCAAAGGCCGTTTCACCAGTAGTTATAAGCCTGCGTTTCTTCAGGAATTTTGGAACGGGAGGTTCGCCATCTCCTATTGAGGCCGCTTCGAATTATGCGAATTTCGTTCTCACGACAGCATGGCAAAAGTTTACTGCAACCCTGCAAATATCTTCTGTAAGCGGAAAAATGTTCGGGACCAATAAAGATGATTCTCTTATGATGGTTTTTGGATTTCCAATAAATTCCGCTTACACAATCGACATTGCCCAAGTCCAGCTTTGCGCCGGTGACGTGGCGCTGCCCTTCCAACCGCGCAGCTTTGCGGAGGAGTTGATGCTGTGCCAGAGATATTACGAAAAATCATACAACATCGATACTCCGCCCGGGACCGCCACAGATACGGGGTCCATCTACGGGGAGACGGAAAACGGAGCTCCTGAAGCCCCACACTTAGACACTATCAAATTCGGGGTACGGAAGCGTTCCACACCTACGGTCATCATATACGGGACAGGTGGCACACCAAACGCCGTAAACGATGAAACAGCGGATCGGAGTATTGGGGCCGGGAACTTTGCGATGCCCAGTGAGATGGGCTTCCGAATGAACTACACTCTGCAAAACGCAACGAGCGGCCGCCGATGGTTTCATTATATCGCCGACGCCGAACTCTAAGGAGGTACGAAATGGACGGATATAAGCACTACATCCGCACGAACGAAGCCGGGGAGATCATCCACGGCTTTTCTGATGCGTTCGAGGCGCCGCAGGACGGCGACATCCTCGTGCTCGAAAACGGGCCGCGTCATTTTCACGAGGCGTGGCCGGTTCCGCTCACGAACGAGCGCGGGCAGTATCGGTTCAAATTGGTCAACGGCGAAAAGGTCGAACGGTCGCAGGAAGAACTGGACGCCGAATGGGCGCAACGGCCGCCGGAGCCGCCGACGCTGGAGGAGCGCGTAAAGGCCACCGAGGATCTTCTGCTCAACATCCTGTTGGGAGGCGGTTGACGATGTCGGAAGCAGCGAAGAATTTTCTCTCGTCTCTATGGCGCCAATGCCGGATCGGAGAAACGGAAGTGCAACAAGCACACCAGATTGGACGCATCACTCAACAGGAACGAGACGAGATCCTCTCCACGCCGCGTGCGTGCGACTAATGAGGTGATGAAATGGCGATCCTCAACGCGGCTTTACTTGCCGAAGCGATAGCCAAACAGACAACTAAATCGACATCTACTTCGTCGTCGAATACAAAGTCAACAACATCTACGACAACGAAAAGCACCAGCGCACCTGTCGTATCTTCAACTACTGCTTTGGCCGGAACTGCAGCGATGCTTCCCGCCGCTCTGCCCGCCCCCAGCACGACGACAACGGCCTCGACATCGTCAACATCGTCGAGCAAATCTGCTACGGCACCGGTGAGCAGCGCGCCTGCACCGAGCACATCGCTCGACACGGCGGAGATCAAGCGGAAGGCTGAGGCGGGTATCCCGCTGACGAACCCGACACCGGAGGCGATGGCGCTCTATCAACAGTACCAGGCAGCTGCGGCGAAGTCGCAACCTGCTACAACTTCGACCGCCACACCGGCGTCGGCGTCCTCCGCTTCCCTTCCGCCCGGGTACGTCACAAGCCAGCAGCAGCGATACGTTGAGGCGGTGAAGGCCGGAGACCAAGACCTGATCCAGCGTCTTCAAGCGGACGCCGCCCGAGTGGGGTACACGCTGCCTTCTGTAGATTCCGCCAAAGAGCAATATTTTCAGACGAACTACGGCGGCACGGACGCTTATGTGGCGGGGCAAGTCGCCCGATACACGGAGGCAGCGTCGAAAGGCGATACGGACCTGATGCGGCGAATTGAAGAGGATGCCCGGCGTGTCGGATATACGCTCCCCAACGTCCAGCAGCAACAGCCAGCGTTGCAACCGCTGCCGACCAATCAGTTGATTGGCGCAGGCGCAGGGCCGCAACCTGTGATGACATCTCCCACCAACGCGCAGCCGACCGGGTACGTGCCGACGTACACCGGTCCGAATTTCGACGAAATGCGGGCGCAACTTGAACAGCTTTTCGCGAGTCGCCAAGCTTCCGAACTCGCGGCGTTGCGCGCCGCGCTAGAAACAGCGCTGGCGGGGTATGCCGCCCAGGAGCGGCAGGCGCAACAGTTGGCGTACAACCAGAGAAACGCGGCGGATGTTGTCGCCGCTCAGGATCAGGCGGCGCTGCGCGAGCTGCTCGCCAACCTCGGCATGACCGGCGACGGCCAGAACTTGACAGCGCAGGCGGCGCAGGCCGCGTCCCGCCTGCAGGCGATCGGCGCGATCAACCAGCAGGAAGCGGACGCCCTGATGAGGATTGCCGAGCAGCGCTCGGCCCTCCAGAACAGCGCCGCACAGCAGGAACAAGCGCTTATTCAGGCGATCGGTGCGGACAAGGCGGCCGCGCTGCTCGACCTGCTTCAATACGGCGATACGCGGGCCTTCGAGATGGAGCAGCTCAACTATGGCCGGTACCGCGACGCGATCGAGGACCAATTTCGGCGGGATGCGCTCGATTGGCAGCGTCAGATGGATCTCGCGGCGCTGCTCGGCGTATACAACGGCCAGCCGACGCTCGCTGGCCGATCGGCCGCGCTGGCGGAGCGGCAGGCGAACCTCGACGCCGCGCTCGCGGTCGGAGCTGTAACCGGCCGGCTGGTCTCTCCGCAGGCCGACTGGAGCGGTCTGTTCAGGCAGGCGGCGGACCCGTCAACGCCGCTCAATCTTACCGGTCAACGGTACCAGCTCGACTATGATCAGTTGATGGCTGCGCTGACTGGCCGGCTGCCGGACGGATCGCTCACGGTGTCGGAGCAACAAAGGCAGTTTGATAACGAGATGGCGATGCGCCAACTCGAGTCCTTACTCGCTCAGCGGCGGTTCGATAACGACCTCGCGCTGCGGAAATTCGAGGAGGATGTCCGGCGGTTTGGTCTCCAATATGCGCTGGATCAGGCTCGCCTCGAGGCGGATCGTTCGGCGCCGCAGGTTACACAAAGCGCTCTGAACCAGATCATCGACAACATCAATGCGATGTATACGCAGTACAACCCGCAGACGGGCATGCGCACGGTTACGAATCCGCAGGCGGTCCGGACGTACATTCTGGCGCTGAACCTGAGCGACGATCTCACCGACCAACTTTTGACATACTACGGTTTGCCGACCCGGTAGGGGGTGAACAAAAATATGGCGAGCAAATATGACGAGGAGCGGCGGCGTCTCGGCCTGCGAGTCAGCAGTGAGATCACTGACGCTTCTGTATCCCCGGTCCCGGTTGCGACGGTTGGCGATCCGAACAGTAAATACGCACGTGAACGAGCCATCCTTTTCGATCCGGTGGCGCGGGAACAGGAAATGGCGGGCCGCGCCGCCGCCGTCAAGGCGCGGGAGGAGCGCGAGCGCGAGCAATTTTTCCGCGGCGCGGAGGAGTTGGGCCGGGCGCATGCTCTCCAGAAGCGTGAGCAGCGCGAGCGCGAGCAGTTCGAGCGTTCCGCTCGCGAGCTGGAGAAGCAGTACAGGTTGAGCCAGCGCTCCACGCTGGAGAAAGCATGGGACCGCATGTTGAACATCGGTCGTGACATCGTGGATCAGGTTGAAGCGTTCCAGGGCGCTGGCGCGAACGCAATTACGTTCGGCCTTCACAACTGGCTGGCGAGGCGTCAGGGACGCGAGGAGCTGATTGAAAATCAGGAGCATTTGTTCGGTGGCAAAGTGGGAGAGTTCGTCGGCGAAACGCTCGGCATCGGTGGAGCGTATGGTGCAGCGAGCCGGGCCCTGAGGCCGGTTACCTCCCGCTTGCCACAGCTGGCTGACAAGACCATCGCCCCTCTCGCCTCCCGTTTGTCGCCGACAGCCAGTGCGGGCATGCGCATGGCAGCGCAGCAGGCCGGACGCGGCGCAGGCATGGCGGCGGTGGGGGCCGGTGCCGGCGGGCTTTATCAAACGGCCGTCGAGGCCGGCGAGGCTGCGTTCGGCGAGAACGACCAGACATTCCGGGAACGCCTCGGCGACATCGCGGAAAGCGCGGCGCTCGGGGCCATCCTCGACCCGGCCGCCGAAGGGTATTTCGGCGCGCTCGGCAGCCTGCTTCGGCGTTCGCCCACAGCTACGCCGTCTCGTGCGGAGCGCCGGCGGGCGCTGGACAGAGAGATTGAGGCGTTCATCGAAAATCTGCAGAAGCAGCCCGCCTCCCCCGCGGTGCACCCAGCCGAGCGCATCGTCCTCGAGATCGGAGACGGCGCTCCAGATCCGCGTCTGCTCGAAGCGGCCGCCAATCAGCGCCGCTTCGAACGCATCCAACAGCAGTACGAGGAAGCGGTTGAGCAGCAGTACCAGCTCCTCAAGCAGCAGATGGAGCAGCGCGGCGGAGTGAGACAAGGCGGCCTGATCCGCACGGAAGATGGCGAAGTTGTCGGGCGGTACGGACGCGTCTCGAACAACCCGCGCTGGTATCAGGAGTTCTACGCGCAGCACGGTCGCAAGCCGACGAACGCCGAGCTGCGCGAACTGGCGCGCCAGCATGTCAACGAAGGGTATTGGGAGGATGGAGATTTCATCCCGCCGTGGCGACCGCCGGAGATCGATGAAATCGACACCGAGCTGGCATACATCCGCGAGATGCGGGCGGCGGCCACGGACCCGGCCGACCGTGCTGCACTGGATCAAGCGGCGACGGCGCTCGAAAGCAGCCGGACGGAGATCATGAAGCAGCTTCCGGCGGGCGTGAAAGCGCGCGTGAATACGGCAGCGGTGGCTCCCCCGGCTCAACCCGCCCCTGCGGCGAAGCCGGAGCGAACGATCTCGCGCACGCAGCTCGCGGACAGCTTCCGCAAGAACCTCGGCGTACCGATTGACACCGGACGGATGGGGACCGGCCCCGAAGTGCAGGGCTTCTACAAGACACACCCGGAAGTCATCCGGACGCAGGAGCAGGGCGACTACGATACGCTCGCCCACGAGGCTGGGCATCACCTGACGAAGAAGTTCAACCTGAAAAGCAATCCGGCGCTCGAGGAAGAACTGCTGCGCATGATGGACGAGATGGGCGAGCACAACTACCGGGACTATGATCGTTCAGAATGGTTTGATGAGGGCATCGGCGAATGGTTCCGAATCTACTTCCAGAACCCGCAGCGAGCCCGGCAGCTCGCGCCGAAATTCACCGCACACGTGGAAACTACGCTGCCGAAGAAAGTGCAGCGCGGGATCGCGCGCGTCCAACGTGACGTTGCGACGTGGATCAATCAGGGACCGTACTGGCAGGCCGTCGGCCAGATCGACTTCACCGGCGGAGGCATCGGCAAGCCGGCGAGCTTCAACCGCTGGTATACGCGGTTTATCGACGACTTGCACCCGCTCAAGCTGGCGGAGATGGCGCTGACGGGTCGCGTGGGCGTTGGAAAGGAGTCCCTGTACAAGATGGCCCGGCTGAGCCGCGGCATCGCCGAGCGGGCGAAAATGGCCGTCACGCGCGGTATCTTCGATGACGAAGGCAACAAGCTTGCCGATGGCCTCGTGCAGATCGTTCGGCCGCTCGAAGAGATCGGCATGAAGGAGAAGGACTTCGCGACGTACGTCGCGGTCAAACATGCGCTGGATCTGCAGAAGCTGCATGGCAAGAAGATCCCGTTCTCTGACGAGCAGATCCGGTCTGTCCTGGACAAATGGGATTACAACCCGGTTGTCAAGGAAACGCACCGGAAGTTGATCCAATACAACAACGCCCTGCTTACGTTGCTGGAGGACGCCGGAATCTTGTCGCCGGCCGACGTAGCGAAGCTGAGGCGGAAGTATCCGCACTATGTGCCTTTCATGCGGTACTTCGACGACGATGGTGTGGCCGGCTTCCGGGAGGGCGGCTACGGCGCCGCGAAGGCATTTGCAAACATCACCAGCCCGCTGAAGCGCATGACCGAGGAGGGGTCGAGCCGCGCGCTGATCAACCCGATCGAGTCAATGGTGAAGAACACGTTCCTTGTCATGAACGCGGCGGCGAAGAACAAGGTGGGCTTGC
>ERZ795043.974-NODE-974-length-17247-cov-120.479525_pt1 | contig 17247 bp, 16 predicted proteins | sample MGYA00375127_ERZ795043 | MGnify/ENA primary metagenome ERZ795043 (study PRJEB30172, sample SAMN05518447) | compost metagenome | isolation source: Feedstock adapted compost from Newby Island compost facility, Milpitas, CA | place: USA:Newby Island compost... | reverse complement strand
CTCCCCTTATTTTTGGGAGTATAGCATTTTTACACAATTATACGGACTCAACTTGCTTGAGGAACTTTATGAGGAGACCCAAGAAGAGTATTTTTTGTGGATTTTAAAACACAGAAAATTAAACGACAGCCTAAAACGTTATCAATTGCTTCAAAGATCGGTTGATGCTAGAGGGAGAATTCTACCCGAATTTGCCATCAATACCGCTCAAAGCATTTATACCGCTAAGCCTGCCTTGAGATTCTCGATTCAGGAATTAGAACGGATTCTCAATGCAAAATCGCATTATTGCGAAACTCTTGATGAGGCGTTGCAATTTATTTCCACATCCTCTGATATCGAGTTAATCGCGGTCATAAAAACGACGGTTTATTATCGGGAATTAAACACCATTCCAGAAACGTGTGAACATGGAAAAAAACAAAAAGCGGAATATGAGAAAGATACGAAATATGGTTATCTACGTATTGATTTTCAAGAAATAAAACTCGTTGAACAACAAATCAACTTTAAAGCATTGTTCGCAGAGGAAAATTTGGAATACTGGATGACAAAATTGATTCACACGGCATTATCCGAAAATATGAAATTGAAAGGCCAAAGGCTGTTTCGACACGGCCAAATTTTGGGATGCATCTTTATAGTTCATGACGATAAAAACCGATTCGTCATTCGCCTTCATGCCAATTCCAAAGGGAAGTTGCAATTTAATATGCAAAAAAATCCTGACCCAGGCAAAACGGTTGAAAGTGTGCTTGGTTGTTCGAAAGCAGACGAAGTGTTCCGATCGGCTTTTAAAATCAAGGAAGCCTACAGTAAACGAATGGAATTGGAGAGACTCGCAAGTTCTGGCGATTTGGTTGCATGGGAAATCATCTGCAAGCTTTACGAAGAAATGATGAGTCTGAACGTAAATGAAATCGATTTTCTCAGGTTTCTCAATCGACTGTGGCTGGATCGGTGTCCGTCCATTGTCTTGTACCAAGAATATGACAAGGGTACAGATGTTGCGAAGTATTATGTTAACCTGCAGTCACAAATTCACATGAAGGATATGGAGATCCAACTGGGCATAGAGGAAATAAAGAAGAGGAAAAAATGGGCGGATTCTTTATGGGGGGATCATGAGCAGATCAGGCGGTTAAAAGAGAAAATGCATACCGAGATTCAAGAGATGGAAACAGAGATCGAGAAAAAGGCCAACAGGGTTTTGTCGTTACGAAGGGAAGCAGAGCAAATTGAAAGGTCAGTGGAAGATTCAATCCATTACCTGTTAAAACAAATCGCATCAAAATATGTATCATAAGGACATTAAAATAGCGATTTTAATCCTTCTTCTTCGATCAGCTCTTCAATGTCCGCGAAATCATAAACGCCCATTTCAATGCAACTTAAAACAATCTGATCTCTTTGATCGCAATCGGAAAATGTATACCCAGCTTTCGCCAGCAGTTCATGTGTTTGTTTCAAGTCGCAATTAAAAAGAATAGCAACACGCAAAATGACCTCTTTCGAAGGTTTTTCATATTTATCGTTGAGCAGTTTTGACCAGTATTGGCGGGTGATTTGAGCTTGTCCAAAAAACGCCTCATTGTAACGGAACCGTCCCTTATCAGCGGCTAATTTTCGTATATATTTACCCAAAGATAAGGTGTTCCTAGAAGTTTTAAGTCTGGATTGGATGGCACTCAACTGATAACTGCTCAAACTGTGCCCAAATACAGTTGTGCCTTCAGTTTGGTTTCGGTTTTCATAGATTGCAGAATACGACATATTTTTCTGAAGAAAATCATCGGAAAAGGCTAGTTCTTTGATTTTTTGTTTCAGATTAGCGTCTAATGCACCCATTTGTTGCCTCCTCTAATGTTGCCTGTCAGGCGACAATTTCCCAATGTTTAATATATACAATGAGAAGCGTGAGGGGCAACGGTGGTCAGACTAAAGTAGGGATTCAGTCATGTTAAGTAACTAGAGGGTCAAATGATAAGGAAAGGGAAGTGAAGATTGATGCGATTCAACGAAATGAAAAATCTGGTCTCAGATATTGAACTATTGAGATTCGATGTTAACAAAATGAAAAGGGATGTTGCTACATTAGGTTCAGACATAGTGCACAACGCTTTTTGCATCGCAAAAAAAGTCTTGGAATTTGAGCCGATTTTCATGAAGGCATCGAAATTTGGCACACCCATAGAGGAAAGGGAAAATTATTATCGACCTGATGGAGAGTTGCTAAAGGGAGTCCTCATCCGTTCGACTTTAGAGTTTTCGAAAAAAATCGATGATACAGAAACCGAGGAATTTAATGAAATATTTTTGATGGAGGATATAAAATATTATTATTATGCTGTTCAACCCATACTCCCTTGCAACGTACACGCAAACCGCATCTTTGGGTTAAATTTATCGAATGCATGATTGAAGGTTTCTCGCTTCGCAAATGTGCCGAATTATTAGGGGACAACGTGACGCACGTTACACTCTTTTATTGGCGGCATAAACTACTTTCTGCAATCAAACAAATTCCAACCGAATCATTTAATGGTATCGTCGAAATGGACGAGACGTATTTCCTATATTTCGGAAAAAGGAAAAAGCAATATAATGGATCGCAAACCACTATCACAGCAGATTGAAGCGATGGATGAATCGATTCAACGGGGTTGCAACGAAGTATCTGCAACATTATTTGGCGTGGTTTCGTTATTTAGATAACAAGGAATATGAAAATACTAAGGCAAACAAAAAGAATATGTTGGTAAAAGCATGCCTGTTTAAAACCAATTTAACAAACCTAAAAACTAAAATTTCGTAAGGGAGAGAAGTGATGAAGATGAAGAAATTTCAAAGTATATTATTTGCCGTTTTACTTATCATCGCCCTGTCTGCCTGCAACCTTGAAACAAATGTTTCAAAAACTCAATCACTCAACGCTAATGATGCTGATTCATTGCAAATCACGAACATTGCTGAGAAGCAGCGTACACCGATGCAATCTCTCATTGCAGAAAATATTGAGTCATTACAGGTTGTTGGGGGGTTACCAGGAACGAAACATTCCCCTTTGTTTCTAAACACTGAGGAAGCTGGTAAATCCACAATTACAAAAATTGTTGGGTGGATACACTCTGCAAAACCTGTTAGTGGTCAAACGGAATACGGTAAGCATGGCTACCCAATGGTTATAAGCATAAAAATGGATGACGGTAAGATGATAAGTATTGAACCTGCGTATGATTGTGTTTCCCAAACAAACGCCGATGGGAGCAGTTCAAAGACCTGCACTTCCATCAAAGATGAAATTGTTTATAGTAATGATTCAATTAAGATACGTGCAAAATCTCCCGAACTATACGAATGGCTTAAAGAAGGCTGGAAACAAGAAAAATAAGGTGCAACGATCAAAGCCAGTGATGGTCCTTCTTCTTTGGCTAAAAATCAACATTAAGGTTGAACACAGCTTATTTTTTTATGACAAAATGCTTTTTTATAAACAGAATTAAAATCTGTTTATTTAGCAATAAGATTGAAATGTGAGGAGGGACAGATGAACAGAGGAAATTATCAGTCGAGCGGTTGAGGAACGGGATGCAATTCTTTTGCAAAAAGAAGCGACATTCTTGCTAAACTCCTTTGCGATGGTCATGCCTGAGGCATTTCCTCAAATTGAATATGTTAAGCCGACGAAGGTTCAATTTAGAATGAACCCAGACTTCATGTTCGGGGAAACCAATGTTTCATCCCTTAGGAAACTGCTGACTTCTATAGAACAGATCCTTCAACAAAAAATGGATATCATCGAAGTAAAACTGTTTTTTGATTCTTGGTTCTATGAATCTACTGAGGCAGGAAGTTTGCAATATGTCAGAGTTAGTCAATATTTCGGACGCGGCGGATTATCTTGGCGTTTCCCGCACCACTCTTTACAAATACATCGAGCGTGGGCTTGAGACGGTCGGGGAAAAGAACAATCAGAAGATCCCCCGTTTTATGCTTGAGGCTTGGAAGAATCCCGAAATTGCTTTTCAAATGCAGTGGCTCGCCCAATTGAAAAGAACAAGGGAGCAGACGGTAGAGCAACGTCTTGACGATGTTAACAAACAGATTGCCGAATTTGAGAAAAAATTCGGTGGTTCCTTTTATTTCTTGTTCTCTAACATGACCGATCAAGAATTGGATGCCCACCCCGAAGCGGTGGATCTCCACGATTGGCGAGAACTGGAAAAGGAGAAACAGGAGCTTCTTGGGAAGTTAAGGGAAGAGCGGTGAGGGGAGTCTGTAATTTGTACATTCCATTACTAAAAATGGCGTAATTAAGTTATGTGGCGAGATTTTTCGTTCTAAAATGCCTCCAATCAAATAATGGGAAGGGAAAAATGGGCTTTTCTCTCCACATAATGTAAAGTTATGTAGTCAAGTTATTTGTCAGGTTTAGGATCCTGTTTCCTCCGTGTAAGTTTGTGCATTGATACAGTCAAGTATATGAAAATGGCGATTAATGCACTAAAGAAAAGTGAAATTAACAACCATTTGGTTTTTACATCGTTATAAGTTTCTTCTGGATAAGGAAGGAGAATGCAGGGGTAGGCTATGCCAACAATACAGGAATATATCAATACCGCAAGACCGCTCCATAACCCATAAGGTTTGACGTAATCATTCAAAATTTTTTGCTGTTCATTCTTTCTTACCGAAAGAAAATATACTTCATTCCTTAACTCGTCCCTATACTTTACTTTCTCACGATACGTCTGTGCATCCATGATGCTCAATACAGGGGGTTCAAGGTCATATAAGAATCCTGTACCGAGGACATTCTTCCTAATTATTTTGTACACTAATTCATACCAGCTTTTCTTTCCTTCGATTTGAATTCCGTTGTCATTGATGAACTCAGTAAAATCACTGGGAAGGTCTTCAGACTTTTCTATCATTTCTATGGTTTTATCCTTGATTGTAATCAACTCTTCAACATATGGTTTTAGATCCTCTTCGCTGAAATTGCAAGAATCATCATCACGAAGGATTTCCTCAAGGGATTTACCTTCAATAATAAATTCTTCGCAGTGGTTTTGAATAAAATCATCGATATCTTCTTCGAAAATGACTTTCTCAATGTTTTCCAACATTTCTTTCTTGATAGTTAGATCGTTATCTATTTCTTGTAATCTTCGTTCGATAGATTGCTTTTCACCTGCAAGAGTAATTACTCTGCTAACCAGAAATCCGCCAATGATCGCAACTAGTGCGGCTGTCGCTGTGATAATCGTAGAAATCAGACCATTTAAATCCACTTTCCTTTTTCTCTCCTCCAGAGATTTATCGGCAATTTTCCTCATTATATCATGTCGTAAATATGACGAGGACGCTTGAAAGGCGGAGATATGTTCAATATAATAGTCCTTAATCACATAACCATTGAAAAAGTGCTTTTTCATGTGGATGATGTTTCGACTTTTAAAAAAAGGCGGAACGTTGCCCATTTGAAACAGCACTTTTTTTGTTGTCTGGCAAAGAAGGGGAGAGGAATTTGTACCTGGATCAATTTCGCGAAGAATTGACGCGGGAAGGAAAGAGTCGGCTAACGGTAGAAGCCTATTTGACCGATATTAAACAATTTCAGTTATGGCTAAAGGACACGCTGGGATACGAGAGCGACTCGATCACGGAAACCGATGTGCGTGAGTACAGACAATACCTGAATTTTCAAAAGAAGCTCAAACCAACCAGCATCAATCGGAAACTGAAAAGCATCGTGTTGTATCAGCGTTTCCTGGTGAAAAAAGGCGTTTGCAAAGAAGAAATCAATCCGTCCAAGGTTTTGCTGAAACACACAACGGAGCTGGATCGAGAAATTAAAGTCGTGGAAAAAACGGATTTGTATCGGTTGAAAAGGACGATTGAGGCGGAGAACAACAAGCGAGACATATGTATTTATTATTTGTTATTCGGAACGGGAATCAGGTGTTCGGAGCTTGTCAACATTGAACTGGATGACATTGTTCTGACTGAACGTAATGGCAAGAACAATTTCAGCTATATACTCATTCGCAACGGAAAAGGTAACAAGTCGCGAAAAGTGAACCTGAATGCCGCAACGGTGAATGCAGTTAAGGCATATCTTAATGTGCGTCCACACACGGATTCGAATAAATTGCTCATTGGACAGAGGGGACCTCTTACGCGATTGGCGATCAACAAAATCTTGGACAAATACAGCAAAAAGGCCCAATTGTCCGAGAAAGTGAATCCGCATGCGGCTCGCCACACCTTTTGTTCCCAACTGATCAAAAGCGGTGTTGATCCAAAAACGGTTTGCCTCTTGACAGGGCATAGTTCCGTCGATCTTGTATATCGATTCTACGTCAACTCCAGTGCGGAAGATAAGCAAAGAGCGGTTGACGGGTTGCAAATCTGATCACATGAAACCATACAATCTTACAAGTGCCATGAGTCGTTGCAGGCACAGTGCCGTTTCAAAAAAAACGGATGCTGTTGTCTATATGCGAATACTCATGGCACTTTTTCTTTTCAGGCAATGGAGGCGGATGAATTGGCAAGAAGCTCAGATTGGACAGAGGCAAAGCTGAAACGATTTTTGGCGGAGGGTCGCGGGCAAGGTGAACGTGAAAACTACCGCCCTTGGTTGACGGTAATGGACATTCCCAGTCGCGGCAGGGCTAGCCGAGTGTTTTCAAGAAAGTGCAACCGTGTGGTGCATCTGCTCACCGACACGCAACTTCGATACTTTTACCTGCTGGAATGGGATGAATCGATTCTGGACATCAAGGAACAGTTTCCGCTCCTGGATGTGGAGACCATCGTGGATCAAATGGACGAGTCGCTCTTAAAGCGGCTGAAGGATCCCAAAACGGAAGTGCCCCATGTAATCACTACGACATTTGTCATCACAGCAAAGGATCATGAAGGAAGAGAAATCCAGTATGCCCGTGCCATTAAAGATGCCGCCGAATTGGAGAAAAAGGCGACGTTGGAGAGATTGGAGATTCAGCGGCGGTATTGGGAGGCCTGCAAGGTGGATTTTGCCGTTGTGACCCAGCACGAAATTCCCGTTCAACGAAGCCGCAACATTGAATGGGTGTTGTCTGCCTTGAATGTCGAGGATTACGGTTTTTCGATATCGCAAATTCAGGCATATGCCTCGATTCTACAGGAGCAACTGTTGTCCTCTGACCAAAGTATCCGTGCCATCCTGGCTTCCTTTGAAAGGGAGATGAAAGAAGAGGCGGGAACAGGTCTCTTGGTGTTCAGGTACTTGATCGCTTCCCGACTCATCCAGGTCAACATGGACGCAGACATTCAGCTGTCTGCATCTCCCAAGGACCTTGGGATAAAGGTCAATATGCTTCAGGGAGGGGAGAGGAGATATGGAACTGTGCGTTAACACGGTCATCCGCTATGTCGGCGAACAGCGGCTTGAACGCATCCTTTGGATCGATGCGGAACAAAAAGCATGCTTTGTCATCGACATTCAAGGCAGGGAATTTCCAAAAAGCCGTTGGCTGGAGGAAATTCAATACGGCATTGAACAAGGCTTGATCGTAATGGAAGAATCCGATCCTTGGGCTTGCATAGTCGATCCGCAAATGATGTCTGCCAAGGAAAAAGAGAAGTGGGAAGAGGATTGGCAAATTGTTCAGGCGATTGCTTCGAAAGATTTTGAACCGCAAATCTTTGTTTCAGCCGAACGATCGAAGCTCATTCGCCAGGCGGCGGAGAGGTTTGGGTTGTCGGAAAAGCAGATCGGGAGAATCCTCAAAAGGTATTGGAGCCGCGGCAAAACCAAGCTGGCGGTGTTGCCCGATTTCGCCAGCCGTGGCGGCAGGGGAAAGGAACGGAGGCAGGCGGCAAGGAAGCGGGGCAGACCGAAACGGTTTGATTCCATCTACGGGGAAATGAATGTGAGCGAAGAGGTCAAAAAGATTTTTCGAATTGCCTTGGACAAATATTATTACAAGGCCAATCGCCCCTCCCTCCGCTGGGCGTATGAACAAATGCTGAAAGAATATTTTGCTGTGGATCGCAAGCTGGACAACGGAGTGGAACTTCCCGTCATGGAAAGCGGTACGGCAATTCCTTCATTTCCGCAATTCCGATACTGGCATCGCAAATGGCGGGATCTGAAAAAAGAAATCTCCCTGCGGGAAAGTGTGAAAAAGTTCCATCAGCGGTACCGTCCTGTTTTGGGTTCCACCCAGCAAGATGTGTTTGGTCCTGGATCGGTGTATCAAATCGATGCAACGGTTGCTGATGTTTACTTGGTCAGTTCATTTGACCGCACGAAAATCATCGGACGCCCAGTTTTGTACCTGGTGATGGACGGGTACAGCCGAATGATCGCAGGTCTATACGTTGGGCTGGAGGGGCCAAGCTGGCAAGGAGCGATGATGGCGTTGAAAAATGCGTGCGAATCGAAGGTGGATTGGTGCCGTCAATTCGGAATCGAGATCCGCGAAGAAGATTGGCCATGCGTGTATCTGCCCGAATCGATTCTGGCGGACAGAGGGGAACTGCTTTCCGACAAGGCGTTGTCCATCATCGAGCATTTGCAGATTGCGGTAAGGAACACCTCACCTTACCGCCCCGACTGGAAAGCGGTGGTGGAAAAACATTTTGATCTCATTCAAACCCACGTAAAACCGTTTTTGCCTGGGGCGATTCAAGAGGACTTTCAGGAACGGGGGGCGGCGGATTATCGGCTGAATGCCTCACTCACCATCCCAGAGTTCACGCAAATCCTCATCAAATGCGTGTTGTATTACAACAATCGACATTATTTGACAGGATACCAGCGGGATGCTGAACAGATTGCGGAAAATGTTCAGCCGATCCCCATTCAACTTTGGAACTTTGGCATCCAGCACCGTTCGGGAAGGCTCCGCAGGGTGTCGGAAGATATTTTGCGTTTCAATCTGTTGCCGACTGAGGAGGCGACGGTGACGCCTGGCGGAATCCGTTTTCAAGGCATGTACTACAGTTGCCCCACGGCGTTGAAGGAGAAATGGTTTGTCCACGCTCGCACACATGGCACATGGAAAGTGGCTATTTCTTTCGATCCTAGAAACGTCAGCCGCATTTACCTACGGTTGGGCAGAACCCAATATGATGTGTGTCATTTGTTGGAATCCCAGGCTCGGTATCGGAATCAAAGTCTGGAGGATGTGAACTATCTTCTTGCATGGGAGAAGCAGAATCAGGCGGAATCGCAAGACCTGGAATTGAAAGAGCGGATATCGCTTGCGGCGGAAATTGAAGCGATTGTCGAGGAAGCCAGGAGGAAAACCCGTGCAGAATCTCTTCCTCTGTCCAAAACCCAAAAACTGAGGGATATCCGAGAAAACAGGCGGCAAGAGAAAGAACGGAACAGAAAACAGGAAAGTTTTTCGTTGGTGAAGTCTTCGGCAAGTGAACGTTTGGAACGGCGGGATGAGGAAGTTCAGGAAGAACGAAGCTATTTGGGGCTGTTGAAACAAAAGCAGGAGGATGCGTTTTATGGAGACCGTTAGACTGCCAAACGGAACGGAAGCGGCTGTTGCGACATACCGAGAGCAGGTCATTCCAGATTTTGCGGGCAATCCGTTTATTGAAGCATTACCAGAAATTTTGACACCAGAACAGGTGATCGAAGCATTGTCCAGTTATCCGCCCATGGATCCGTTGGAAAGACAGTTGGAACCGCATCTTCGCATTCACCTGATCCCGCAACGGCTATCCCAATACTTTCAACCTTTGGAACAACATCTGGTGCTTTATGACGCCATTTCTTCGATGATTCGGGGCGGATATGCGGATCGCAATCCGTTTTCGCCGAGCGTCATCAGGCGATTATCCCAAACAGAGGAAACGGGGCAATGGGGCAATGCTCATCCGCCGCATTCGACTGCCAAAAGCATGGCGTTGATTGGCATTTCGGGTTCAGGAAAAACCAGCTCGTTGAATCGAATCCTTTCTCTCTTCCCGCAAGTGATCGTTCATTCCGAGTATCAGGGGCAAGACTTCTCCAACTGCCAAGTCACGCACATTCGCCTGGAGGCTCCATATGACGGAAGCCTAAAGGCTTTATGTTTGCAATTGTTTTCCGCCATCGATACGCTTTTGGGCACGCAATATTTGGACAGGTACGGAAATGGAAGATGGTCAACGAACGTGATGATCCCGATTTTGTCCCGACTGTTGCAAAACATGGGGACGGGAATTTTGGTGGTGGACGAGATTCAACATTTAAGTCTCGCGAGAAGCGGCGGTTCCGCCCAAGTGCTCAATTTTTTTACGACCCTGATCAACACCGCCCAAATCCCTGTCTTGCTCGTGGGCACACCGAAAAGTTTGAAGGTGCTCACCACGGAATTTCGCCAGGCACGACGCACTTTAAGCGGGTATGGCGGTTTTCTGTGGGATCGTTTGAAAAAGGATGAAAACTGGGCATTGTTTCTTTCAGGATTGTGGCAGTATCAGTGGACAAGGCAAGTGGAGGGGCTGACACAGGAATTGTCCGATGTGATGTACGAGGAGACGCAAGGAATTCCCGATGTGGTGGTTAAGTTATTTGCAACGGTTCAGGTTCGGGCGATCGTCACGGGAAAGGAAAGAATTACTACCAGTCTGATTCGCAAAGTGGCTAACGAGCAATTGAGGATCATTCGTCCGATGCTTGACGCGTTAAGAAATGGCCGTAGGACGCAGTTGCTGGATTATGAGGACATTGCGGTTCCCGATGTGGGAGAATTTATACAAAGGGAGCGAATTCAAATTGATGTGCAAACCTTTGTCCAGGAGGCACGAAAACGAACTGAATTGAGGCAAGAACAAATTGTGCAGGTGAAAGACGAAGCTATCATCAGGCTTCAGTTGTTGGGAATTTCCGAACGACAGGCTTCAGAACTGGTGAGAGCCGTGTTAACCGAGCAACCGAATGCTTCCGATGTAAATGAAGTCGTCAAGGCGGCTTTTCAATTATCGATTCAAAAGAAACAGGACAGACAGGGCGGGAAGGTAAATCCTGCGGAAGACGAACGTGACTTGCGGTTGATCGTGAAAAAGGGCAAGGATGAGGGGATGACCGCTTATGATGCCCTGAAACAGGCAGGCGTCATACGGCTCGACAAGTGGTGTGCGGGGTGATGGCGGGTGCTGGTGTTTTTTCCTACCCCCTATCCCGACGAGCTTCTGTATTCCGTTTGTGCCCGTTATCGCAAGCGGACAGGAGATCCAAGTCCCAAGAACCTGCTTCAGGATTTGTTCGGCAAGAACAACGTCCTGGCTTCCGTGGATTTGCCGTCCCATATCGGGGCGTTGGTTGCTCGGCTTCCCGTCGGTTCCAAAATAACGGCGGAACGATTGGTCATGGAGCATACCATGTATCCTTTTTACTCCGCGTTCCTTCCTCCGCAACAAGCAGAGGCAGTATTTTTGGCGATGGTCAGCGGAAGCGGCAACAGCGTTTATACTCGTGCGGGGGTGATGGCCAGTTCAATTCGTTCCGCAACGTATTTTCGGTATTGTCCCCTTTGTTTTCAGGAAGATTTGGCTCGGTATGGAGAATTGTATTGGCACCGAATGCATCAAATTCCTGGCTGGGATGTGTGCGTCAAACATGGAACGTGGCTGAACAACAGCAAGGTTGCCCTGCGGCAAACGAACAAACATGTGTTTGTGGAACCAACGGAAGAAAACTGTCCATTGGATCAGGTTGCGTACATAACGGATTCGGAACTGCTTTCGCATTACCGTTCCATTGGCAACGGCATTGAAGCCTTGCTCACGCAACGTTTTCCCCATCGGCCGCTCGATTGGTTCCAGAGGCATTATGAAGCCAAGCTTCGACAACAGCATTATGCTTCTCTCGTCAGCGGGAAAGTGGATCAAGTAAAACTTCAGCGGGAATTTGTTCAATACTACGGCGATGATTTTCTGGAACGGTTACAGTCCAGCTTGCGGGGAGAATTTCACTGGCTTGCGGCGATGGTCAGAAAACATCGGAAATCCTTTCATCCTTTGAGGCATTTGCTCTTGATGAATTTTTTGGGCATCTCGCTTGAGGAAATGTTTTATCAGGATGAGCAGTACAAGCCGTTTGGGGATGGACCGTGGATTTGTCTGAATCCCGCGGCAGAGCATTATCAACAAAAGGTGATTACCGATTTAACCGTGAGCACCTGTGAAAAAACAAAAGAAGTGATTGGTACTTTTTCATGTTCCTGCGGTTTCGTTTACACGAGGCGGGCGGATAAAAGTGACCCTAACAAAATCTCCAGGGTGAAAAAATATGGGGAAGTTTGGGAACGCGAATGCCTGCGGCTGGCTAACGAGGGTTTAAGTTTGCGAGAAATTGGCCGAAGGCTTCATGCGGATCCCATGACCGTTAAGAAGCACATCAGAGGAAAGGAAGTAAAGGATGGACGGCGGGATCTAGAGCGGGAAAGGGATCGAACCGAGTGGCTGTTCCTTCAGCAACAATATCCGAATTTCTCCAAAACTGAGCTTCGAAAACTGAATCTCGCTCTGTACGCCCGTTTGTATCGCAAGGATCGGATTTGGCTCAATAAGCATTCTCCTGAGCCTGCCCAAAAGAAAACCAGGAACATTAGGGTCGATTGGAATCAACGAGATCTTGAAGTGTTGGCGAAAGTTCAGCATGCCGTAAGTCGAATTTTGGAATCCAACGGAAAGCCCAAAAGACTGACGGTGAGCAGAATTGGGGCAATTGCTGGTGTTAGATCCTTACTGGAAAAACATTTGGATCATCTGCCCGAAACCAAGAAGTACTTGGAGCAAGTGGTCGAGAGCGAAGAACAGTATCGGTTGCGAAAAATTCAGTGGGCTATTGAGGAGTTGAGACGGCAAGGCGAACCATTGCAGGAGTGGAAAGTGCTCAGGAAAGCGGGCGTTCGCAAGGAACATGCTCCAAAACGCGATTCAATTTTCGTTGAGAAGCTGGAAGAGATTTGATAAGATTAAATCTGCTCACAGGTTACTTATTAAGGGAAGATGGAAAATGGGTGAGTGTTCGATTCGCACAAATAAACATAAAATTCCAATTTCACGCTCAGTCGAAAGACTGGGCGTTTTAATATGGTTTTCTTTGAAACAGGATTAGGCACGAAAGGAGTGAGAACAAGGTGAATAAAAAAGTTGCAGGATGAGAGGAAACAGAAGAAAAAGAAAATTTGCTGGGATGTGAAATAATTAAAAGGAACTTGATGTTATTGTATTTATAAAAAAAGAATTGCATTGATCTTATTCAAGCTGATGTTTTAACAACAGGGAGGAGAAAAAATGATCATTTTCAAAATCGAGGCATCCGAAGAGCTGAAAGAAAAAATAAAACAGGCAGTTCAAGAACAAATGAACGATCTGGAAGATGGCGAGCAGTTTGCTTTCATTCATGAGGGACGGGCCATTGTCGGGCGGAGGGAAGGAAACAAGATCATTATTGACCAGATCGTGGAAAAGGTCATTTAGAAGCCAAACATAGATAAATTGGATGAAAAAAATCATTACAAAATGCTACGCTTTACCGATATATTCTGATGTAGAGAAATGGCATTTGGAGGTTTATTTTATGCTTAAAGGAAAGAAACAGATTGCGATTACTCTTATGATAATGCTTGTATTCGCTGTTTCAATCGACGGCATCTTGCAATACAGCGAAAAAGCGGAAGCGAAAAGTGCATTCTCTGACATTGACAATCATTGGTCGAAGGAAACGGTTCTCTGGGCATTGGAAAAAGGAATCGTGAGCGGCTATGGGGACGGTACATTCAGACCAAATCAGCAAGTGACGGAAGCCGAGTTTCTTACGATGCTGGTTCGTACATACCATCCAGATATCCAAAACAGCCAAAGTGGACATTGGGCAGATGCTTATTATGCATTTGCAAAGAAAATGAATTATCCCGTTTTGGGCGGAGATGATTTGAAACTCCGCAACAACAAGATTACCCGCTTGCAAGTGGCGGAACTGATATCCGCGACACAAGGCGTAAACTATCAAGGGAATGATGCCGTGAGATACTTGCTGGGCAATGGACTTGCCAACGGGAATGACCCGAACAACGTCACCATTGCCAGCTTCAATCCAAACGGATACTTAACCAGGGCAGAGGCGGTGCAGTTTATCAAAAACGTGGTGGAAAAAGGGAAAGGGGAATTGCTGGCAAGACCGAAGCAACCATCCGATCCAAGTATTTTGCCAAATATTCCGCTTGGGATTCAATATGATCTGCCTTACAAACCGCCTGCAGGCTGGATTCCGCCAAAGATTAAGTCTGAAGCAACAGACGATGTACGGAAAGACAGCGAAATTCTTGAAAAAGAACTTGGTTTTCTGAGTGGCACTGCTTACAATCCATATGGCGGTCAACAACGTGGATTAGCTGTAATTCTAATCACAAGTGGTACTAAAAATCATTCTGCACAGATTAATTTTTCAGCTTGGTACGGAAGCAAAAATGAAGAAGATGATTTTAACAAAATTCCTTATGTCGCAAGAGAATTGTTTAAATTCTATCTGCCAAATGAATACAACAAACTATTCAACATTATGAATGATGGCTACAACGGGAAAGATGTTTCCAAGTATATCAACAAACCTTTCACGCTTGATGGTCGAGAAATTAAGATTATCGAGTTGGAAAACAGTGTAACTGTCGTCATCAGCAAGAAAGGGAAGCCTGTGGAATAAGCAGGCTTGAGGAAGAGAAAGGGCTGAGGGGATTTTCTCAGCTCAGACTGCAGAGCATCTATAGAAAATATGCAAATTATCAAAAATCGCATCATGAAACGACAGTTTACAGGAGGTTGTCTATGCTGAAGAAGAAAAAGTTTTCCATTCTTGTTCTAGCCATGCTTGTGTTTGCTGTGCCAATCAGCGGATTTGGGCATCATGCCTTGAATGCAGAGGCAAAAGGTTTCTTTTCGGATGTTGACAATCATTGGGCGAAAGATACGATTCATTGGGCATCGGAAAGAGGAATTGTGAGCGGTTATGAGGATGGCACTTTTAAGCCAAATAAACAAGTGACAGAAGCTGAATTTTTAACGATGCTGATTCGCACATATCATCCTGAAATTGAAGCAAGCAAAGAAGGGCATTGGGCGGATGCCTATTATGGTTTTGCCAGGGAAATGAATTATCCCGTTGCGGGCGGAAATGACTTGAGTCTGCGAAATCAACCGATCATCAGACTTCATGTTGCAGAACTCATTTCTGCTTCTCAGGGTGTCAACTACCACGACAATGATGCCATCCGTTATTTGCTTGCCAACGATCTGGCAAAAGGCAACGACCCGAACAATGTGACCATTGCCAGCTTCAATCCAAACGGATACTTGACCAGGGCAGAGGCAGTGCAGTTTATCAGAAACTTGGTGGAGCGTGGAAAAGGGGAACTTTTGGCAAGACCCGAGGAACCGTCTGATCCGAGCGTTTTGCCCGACATCCCGTTTGGCAATGAAGAAGACTTGTCCCCTGTCCCCCTGACGCTTGGCGTCGCCTACGTGAATGGGGAATCAATTGGAGACGTTGTTGAAAAAGACGCCATCCTGTTCCTCCCCCTCAAGGAAGTTGTTGAGGAAATGGGCGATAAGTTCGCATGGCAATCCGAGCCGATTTTCGCCCTGGTGACGCAAGGGGATACGAAAATCTACGTTTCGTCCGCCATGTCTGTCGCCAAAGTGAACAACAAGGACGTTCCTTTTGTGACAGAGGTTAAGAATGGCGTAAAGGTTCCCGTGCAGGTGAAGCCTTTCGTTGATAACAAGAGGCTGTATGTTCCTGTTGACTTTGTAAGGGATGTACTCGGGTATCCTGTGGTTGTCCAAAAGATTGGCAATACAACCTACGTTTTCGTCGGCAAGCTGCCTGAAAAGATGCCGACGGGCGAAGAGGTTGCAACCAATCCGACGCCGCAACAACCTGCACAGCAACCTGAGCAACAACCGCAACCTGCTGAAAAGATCGAGTACGATCTGCCGTATAAACCGCCCGCAGGTTGGGTTCCGCCGAAGATTAAGTCTGTAGCAACGGATGACTACTGGAAAAACAGCGAGATTCTTGAAAAAGAATTGGGTTTTATTGAAGGAGCCGCTTACAATCCATACGGCAAACAACTTGGAAATTCTCGAATTCTTATTCTCGAAGGCACCCAAAACCATGTTGCACAGATTCAATTTTCGTCATGGAGATATGGAATTGCTGATGAAGAACATCCAGCAAATACTATACCCTACATTGCAAGGGAACTGTTCAAATTCTATTTGCCAAACGATTACAACAAACTCTTTACCATCATTGACGATGGCGTGAACGGCAAAGACGTATCGAAATACGTGGGCAAGCCGTTTAAGCTCGACGGACGCGAAATCTTGATCATCGACGGTGAACATAGCTTCACTGTCGTCATCAGCAAGAAAGGCAAGTCTGTCGAGTAATGCAGGCTTTAAGGTTCAAGGGCTGAAGGAGTTTTCCTTTAGCCCTTATTTTTTGCAGTCAAATACTCAAACATGCTTCGACCAATTTGGTGTAGGAGAAAACTTGACTGCATGCTATCTTTTTGTTTCAGAAAGTATTCCCAAATGCAATATGCAAATGGGATAGCGGGTGTTGGGCTACACCCTGTCAGAGTTGAAGTGGTTTAACGCCACTTCAGGTCTGTAAATCGGAAAAGCGTGTTTCAACATGATATTCCGAATAGCCTCTTCTGTTTCAGAAAGTATTCCCAAATGCAATATGCAAATGGGATAGCGGGTGTTTGGGCTACACCCTGTATGAGTTGAAATGGGTTCATCCATTTCAGGTCTGCGAATCGGAGCATCATGCTTCAACATGATTTTCCGAATAGCCTCCAAAACCGAGCTTCGAAAACTGAATCTCGCTCTGTACGCCCGTTTGTATCGCAAGGATCGGATTTGGCTCAATAAGCATTCTCCTGAGCCTGCCCAAAAGAAAACCAGGAACATTAGGGTCGATTGGAATCAACGAGACCTTGAAGTGTTGGCGAAAGTTCAGCATGCCGTAAGTCGGATTTTGGAATCCGACGGAAAGCCCAAAAGACTGACGGTAGGCAGAATTAGGGCCATTGCTGGTGTTAGGTCCTTACTGGAAAAACACTTGGATCGTCTGCCCGAAACCAAACAACAAGCCCTTTGCCCTTTCTTTTCCCCTTGTACGTTTTGTCACCGCCGGAATATAATTGACCCAGTAGCGCCGAAAAGAAAATGACCCAC
>ERZ795043.973-NODE-973-length-17257-cov-34.348739_pt1 | contig 17257 bp, 17 predicted proteins | sample MGYA00375127_ERZ795043 | MGnify/ENA primary metagenome ERZ795043 (study PRJEB30172, sample SAMN05518447) | compost metagenome | isolation source: Feedstock adapted compost from Newby Island compost facility, Milpitas, CA | place: USA:Newby Island compost facility... | reverse complement strand
TGCCCAATTATATCAAGGGTTTGTTTGGACAATTAAGCTGCGAAAGTTGAGTTATATATGTAATAGCAAAATGTTTTGGATCTGTTGGCGGGATTGATCTGCGCCGGACCGAGAGTACGCCAATCTCCATTTTTATGGCGGGTCGTGTTATGATAGCTGTAAGCTTGTATGAAGCGCCTGAACAAATCCGGCTGAAGGAACGCTGATGCAAGAAAGTGATTCGCCGACCAGATTTGCAAACGGTTACATCTCGGTGTCTTTTGCGGGCGAAAAAATAAAACCATTGATCAAAGGAGTGAAAGGGATGTACCTTACCCAAAAAGCGAATACGGGCCGCTTTAACACCTTCTATTGCCAGGGGGGCGATCCGAGGGCCGATGCCATCATTTTTCTGCACGGTTCCGGCCCCGGCGCCACGGCCGAGTCCAACTGGCGGAACATCCTGCCGGCTTTGACGGACCGGTTTCACGTGATTGCGCCGGACATGTACGGGTTTGGAAACACGGATCATCCGGAAGACCCGCCCAAAAGCTTCTGGGAGTGGAGCCAGGCGCGGGTGGACCAGGTGCTGGAATTGATGGACCATCTGGGCGTTGAGAAAGCCGGCCTGGTCGGCAATTCCATGGGCGGTTACGTTGCCATGAACCTGGTCATGGCGGCGCCGGAGCGGTTTACCCGGGTAGTGCTGATGGGCAGCGCAGGGGGAGAGATGACGACGACGCCGGAGGTCAGCCGGATGATCGGGTTTTACCGCAATCCGACCATGGAAACGCTCCGGAATTTGACGCGTTGGTACGTTTATGATGACAGGGCGCTGGGCGAAGAGCTGGAAACGGTGCTGAAAACGCGGTATGAAATGATCATGCGCCCGGAAGTCCGGCGGTCATATTTGAGCAACATGTTCCCGACAGCCCCGGGGGAAGGGCTCATTCCGCCTTCCGCGCTGCGAAGGATGGAGCAGCCGTTCCTGATCCTGCACGGCGTGGAGGATCGGTTTGTGCCGCTTTCCAGCAGCATGTCGCTGCTTCAGCATTTGCCCAATGCCCAGGCGCATTTCTTCAAGGGCTGCGGCCACTGGATTCAGATTGAAAAAAGAGACAGCTTCCTGAAGTTGCTGATCCGATTTTTTGAGGACGACCTGTAAAACTTCCGGCCACGGTTCTCCCCGGGAAAAACGGAGGAAGACAAGCATATGGTTTTGTAGGGCATGAGAATAAAGCATATCTTCCGAAAGAAGCGGGGGAGGAGTGGCCATGGTTTTGGAAGCGGCCGTGATCCGCGTCAAGGAGGGCATGTGCAACGAGTTCGAAAGCCAATTTCGCAAAGCTTCGCATTTCATCGCCCGCGCGGAAGGTTACGTGGAGCATGAGTTGCACAAGTGCGTGGAAGAGCCGGACCAATATCTGATGCTGGTCAAATGGCAGAGCATCTCCGATCCGATCGCAGGGTTTAGGAAATCGGAAGATTTCAGGGAATGGCAGGCGATGCTGGAACCGTATTGCGCCGAGCCGCCCGCCGGGCTGTATTTTGTCAAGATCCGGCTTTAGCGTTGCGCTTCCGAAAGAAAGTGTGCCGCGCCGGCCACCCGTTGGGGGCGCGGCGTTCTCCATTTTCCGCCGGGCGTGCTATGATAGCTTTATGATGCGATCCGCGATTTCGACAATAACAAGCATGCTGAGCCTTTCCGTTCTGTTTGCCGCATCCGTTTTGCTGGGGGCATGCGGCGGAGGTGACCCGCGGGATCAAGAGACGGTGCTTTACGTTTCCGCCGCCGCCAGCCTGAAGGACAGCCTGGAACAAATTGCGCAAAATTACGAGAAAAGCCGCGGCAGCGTCCGCATTCGGCTCAATTTTGGCTCATCCGGCACGCTGCAGCAGCAGATCGAACAGGGGGCGCCGGCGGACCTGTTTCTTTCAGCCGGCCAAAAACAGATGGACAGGCTGTTGGAAAAAGGGTTGATCCGGAAAAGCGATCCCGTGCTGACGGGCGAACTGGTGCTGATTGTGCGCAGCGATTTTGCCGGCGGCATCATGACGGGTGCCAAAGCGCTGGAGGATCCGGCGGTTCGGCACATCGCCATCGGCGAGCCGGACACCGTGCCGGCCGGCTTTTATGCAAGGCAGGCCTTGACGAACCTCGGCCTGTGGGACAAGCTGGCGCCCAAGCTGGTGCGCGCCAAGGATGTGCGGCACGTGCTGACGCTGGTGGCCACGGGCAATGCGGATGCCGGCATCGTGTACCGGACGGATGTTGGAGAAAGCGATGCGGTGACGCTTGTCTATGCGTTTCCGCCGGAAACCCATGACCCCATCGTGTATCCTTTCGGCATCGCGGCCCATACCAAGCACCCTGCCGAAGCCGAAGCCTTTTTGCGTTATTTGCGGTCCGATGAGGCGATGCAAGTGTTCCGCGCCTTCGGTTTTCGGCCGTCCTGATTTCTGACGACACCGGTGATGAGATGCTCTCGTACGATTTTGTGGCGCCCATTCTGCTGTCGCTCCAGGTTTCCCTGATTGCCAGCGTGATTGTGTTTGTTCTGGCGTTATTGGCCGCACAGGCCATGAGGCGGGCCCGGTTTCCCGGCAAAACCGCCGTGGAGACGCTGCTCATGCTGCCGCTCGTTTTGCCGCCTACGGTGGTCGGCTTCGTGCTGCTGGTGGCGCTGGGGCGGAGAAGCTGGATCGGGCAAGCCTACGAGTGGCTGATCGGACAGCCCATCGTGTTTTCTTGGGTCGCCGCTTGTCTCGCCGCCGTCGTCGTGGCTTTCCCGCTGGTTTACCGCACGATCCGGACAGGACTGGAGGAAGTGGACCGCGAGCTGGAGGATGCGGCCAAACTGTGCGGCGCCGGCGCTTGGCAGGTGTTCCGCCATGTCACGGCGCCGCTGGCGAGGCGTTCCCTGCTGACGGGCTACATGCTCGGGTTTGCCCGCTCCCTCGGCGAATTCGGCGCCACGTTGATGGTCGCCGGCAACATCCCGCACCGGACCCAGACGATTCCGGCGGCCATATATCTTGCGGTGGATGCCGGCCGCATGGATCTGGCCTGGGCCTGGGCGGGCGTGACGGTGATGATTTCGTTTCTTTTGCTTTTGGCCGTGAATTGGCCTTCGCGCCGTTGAATACGGTTCCGCTTCCGGCGCCGGCCGATTCGAAAGGCACGCGGATTTGTTTTACAATGGAGGATAGACAGAAAAAAATGAGGTGAGGGCAGGATGACGGTACCGCAAAGCGGAAAAACCGAGCTGGCCACTTTTGCCGGCGGATGTTTCTGGTGCATGGTCAAGCCGTTTGACGAGCTTCCCGGAATCCATTCGGTCGTTTCGGGCTACACGGGAGGCCATGTGCCAAACCCCACGTACGAGCAAGTCTGCTCGGGCACGACGGGGCATGTGGAAGCCGTGCAGATCACGTTTGATCCGGAAATTTTTCCGTACAGAAAGCTGCTGGACATTTACTGGCAGCAGATTGATCCGACGGATGGGGGAGGACAGTTTTACGACCGCGGGCCTTCCTACCGGCCGGTCATTTTCTACCACAGCGAAGAGCAGCGCCGGGAGGCGGAGGCTTCGAAGCGGGAACTGGAAGCCAGCGGACGTTTTGACAAGCCCATCGCCGTAACCATTGAACCGGCTTCCGAATTCTATCCGGCGGAAGAGTACCATCAGCATTACTACAAGAAAAATCCGCTCCGTTACAAATATTACAGCGAGGCTTCCGGGCGGCAGGCTTTCATCGAAAAGCACTGGAAGCGGCCCGAGGACCTCGCCAAATTGCGCGAGAAACTGACGCCGCTGCAATATGAAGTGACGCAAAACAACGCGACGGAGCCGCCGTTTCGCAACGAATATTGGGACAACAAGGCGGAAGGATTGTACGTCGACGTCGTCACCGGCGATCCGCTGTTTTCCTCGCGCGACAAATTTGACTCCGGCTGCGGCTGGCCGAGCTTTACGAAGCCGATACATCCCGGCCTGATCGAGGAGCGGCCGGATTTTTCCCACGGCATGATCCGCACCGAGGTGCGCAGCCGCCTGTCTGACTCCCATCTGGGCCATGTGTTCCCCGATGGTCCGCAGGATAGGGGCGGACTGCGCTATTGCATCAACTCGGCGGCGCTCCGTTTTATTCCCGTGGAGCGGCTGGAAGAAGAAGGTTACGGGCAATACAAGTATCTGTTTGAAAAATAAACGGGTTTTTTTATGAAAACCTCGAAGCCGGCATGGTTTCGGGGTTTATTCGACCGGATTAAATAAATTTATTTTTTCGGTTCCATAGGAGAATTTTTTCAGTGGTTTTGATAAAATAAGGTTGGTCTTAGCAGCGTGTACTTATAGAAGGAGATGTTGGAAGTTGTCAGCCGCAAGAATCGAAAAAGATTTTCTGGGCGAAAAAGAAGTGCCGCAAGACGCCTATTACGGCATTCAGACGATGCGGGCAGCGGAAAATTTCCCGATCACGGGGGTGCCGGTGCATGAGGAACTGATCCGGGCGCTGGCGCAAGTGAAAAAGGCCGCCGCCCAGGCCAACGCCGCCCTGAAGCTGCTCCCCGAAAAAATCGCTTCGGCCATTATAGCGGCAGCAGATGAAGTGGCGGCGGGGAAATTTATGGATCAGTTCATTTCCGACTCCATCCAGGGCGGCGCGGGCACTTCCATCAACATGAACATGAACGAAGTGCTGGCCAACCGGGCGCTGGAACTGATGGGCCGCGCCAAAGGCGAATATTTTTACTGCAGCCCCAACAACCATGTGAACATGGCGCAGTCGACCAACGATACGATCCCGACGGCGATCCGGATCGCCGCCTACCAGCTGACCCAGCGTCTGCTGGAGGCGCTTAGGGCGCTGGCTGAAGGTTTGAGGCGCAAAGAGAACGAATTCGATGACGTGATCAAAATGGGCCGCACCCATCTGCAGGATGCGGTCCCGATTCGCATGGGCCAGGAGTTCGGCGCCTATCGCCGTGTGCTGGAACGCGACATTGCGCGCATCGAACGGGCGGCGGACAATTTGCTTGCGATCAACATGGGCGCCACCGCGGTGGGCACCGGCCTGAACGCCAAGGTGGAGTACATTGACCTGGTGGCGAAATATTTGGCTGAAAATCTGGGCATCCCGGTGCGCACGGCGGATGATCTTGTGGATGCGACGCAAAACACGGACGCGTATGCGGAACTGTCCGGCGCGCTGAAAGTGTGCGCCGTCAACCTGTCGAAAATTTGCAACGATATCCGGCTGATGGCCTCCGGTCCCCGCGCGGGTCTGGCCGAGCTGAAGCTGCCGCCAAGGCAGCCTGGCTCCTCCATCATGCCGGGCAAGGTGAATCCGGTCATGGCGGAAGTGGTCAACCAGGTGGCGTTCCAGGTTATCGGCAACGACATGACGATTTCCCTCGCCTGCGAAGCCGGCCAGTTTGAGCTGAACGTCATGGGTCCGGTCATCGCGTTCAACCTATTGCAATCATTGAAAATCATGCGCAATGCCGCCGATGTCTTCCTGCGCTACGCCGTCGAAGGCATGGAGGCCAACCGGGAGCAGACCCGCGCCTATGTGGACAACAGTTTCGGCATCGTGACGGCCCTCAATCCGCATTTGGGCTATGAAGTGGCCGCGCGGCTCGTCAAGGAGGCGCTGGAGACGGGCGTATCAATCCGCGAGCTTATTCTCGAGAAAGGACTCCTGACGCCCGAGGAAATCGAGGTCATCCTCGATCCGGTGCAGATGACGACACCCGGCATTGCGGGCGAATGGCTGCTGACGGACAAGTGACGAAAAAGCAGCCGGGCATTGGTGGGGATGAGACGGAAATAGCCGGCCGTTGATAGGAAAGGGACGGAAGGAAAGGCCGGCGAAAAAAGGGACAAAAATAAGCGTGAACATATAATTGAGGAAAATTGCAGGCTCCCGGCGGCCTTGTTCGAGCGCCACACGCTACAGGCCGCATGGGCGCCTGTTATTTTTTCGTCCGGCACATGAAATCACGTTCCGATTTCTGCCCCTGTACCTTAAAGGCTTCTCATATCCATGACTGGCTTATCTTCCGTTTGATCAGTTTTCGGCAGCTTCCCACATCCATTGCAGGTCCAATGCCTTTCTGTTCGGCCCCCTGTAGCTTCTCATATCCGTTACGGAGCAATCGTTTGTTAGCCTCGAGTTCCGTAGCTTCTCACATCCATTACAGGTCCATCGCCTTGCTGATCGATGCCGTGTAGCTTCTCACATCCGTTACGGACCCAACGTTTGTTTGCCCAGAGCTTCGCAGTTTCCCACATCCATAACAGGGCCATCACCATTCTGATCGGCGCCGTGTAGTTTCCCACATCCGTTACGGACCCATCGTTTGTTTGGAAGTCAGATGCCGCGAGCGCGGTTTTACCTTTTAGCGGCCGGTCGTGTACAATAGTTTTAAGATTATCCGGCAAAGCAGGGAAATCACATGAACGTGCGCAAAATCCGCCTGAACGACTCTTCGGCGTCATCATCCGGCGAAGACCGGGACGAGTACGAAAAAGATTTTGCGAGAATCATCCAGTCGCCGGCCTTCCGGCGAATGCAGGGCAAATCGCAGGTGTTCGGCGCCGGAACCGGCGACTATTACCGGACGCGTCTGACGCATTCGTTGGAGGTCGCCCAGATCGCCCGCGAAGTGGCCCGCAAGCTGAACCGGCAAGAGCCATTTCTCAGCCGCAAAGAGCACCCCGGGCTTGTCATCGAGCCCGAGGTGGTGGAATGCGCCGCGCTTGCGCACGACCTGGGGCATCCGCCCTTCGGGCACAAGGGCGAAGAAGTGCTGAACCGGCTGCTGATGCGGGAACACGGCCTCAAATTTGAAGGCAACGCGCAAAATTTCCGTATCCTCATGTTTCTCGAGCGCCGGGCCGGCAGCGACAGCGGGCTGGACCTGACAGCCGCGGTGCTGCTTGCCGTCAACAAATACCCGTATTGCATCGACGAACCGGGCCGGACAAAAGGGGTCTACCAATCGGAGTGGCAGGCCATCGAGCATTTGCGGCAAATCTGGGGAATGCCCCCGGGATGCGCGACGCTGGAAGCCCAGCTGATGGATTTGTGCGATGACATCGCTTATTCGACGCACGATCTGGACGACGGGATGCGCGCCGGCAAGATTGAGATGAATCGGTCGTTCTTCGAGGACGAGCGGCTGATCCAGAGCATCGCACAGGAGATCCGGAACGACAAAACCAATGAGGATATGGCCTGGCACACCATCGACCTGCATGCGAAAATCCGCCAGGTGCTGGCGCAATATCTGGAAGAATGGGAACGGATCTATTTTGAAAACGACCGGGAACCTTCCAGGGCCCGCCGGGAAATCATTGCGCGCTGGGTGGGCCGCTACGCCAGCAGGGTCGGGATCATCGACGGGCCGCAGGGCTGGAAGCGCGTCACCTTCGTCCGGGACGGCCAGGAAGATCTGGAACTGATGCGGACGATGGAAATTCTCAAAAAGCTGGCCTGGGTCACGCTGCTGCAGGACTTCCGCATCCAGCGCCTGCACAAGCGCAGCGAAATCATGCTCACCCGCCTGTGGGACAGCTTTAAAGATTATGAAACCGGCCGCCTGATCATCCCGCCGGATTGGCTGGAAAACTTCGAGCGGCACAAAAGCCGCTGGAGCTGGGAGCGCCTCGTGGCCGATTACCTGTCGGGCATGACGGACGCCTATGCGGAAAAGGTGTACGGCGAGTTTTTTGCGAGCCGATCCGGAGGCTCCATCTATGAAATCGACTAATCTGGACCGCATGATCCCTTTTCAGCCCATGTCCCCGATCTTAACCGATCGGCTGCCGGAAGGACCCGAGTGGACGTACCAGCTCAAATGGGACGGCTACCGTCTGATCGCTGCCATCGAGCGGGGGCAAATCCGGCTGTTTTCGAAAAACATGCGCCCGATGAATCACCTGTACCCGGAAATCGCGGAAGCCTTCGCCCGCCTGCCGGGCACCCTCGTTCTCGACGGCGAGGCAGTGGTCATGGACACGGAGACCGGCCGCCCGAGCTTCCAAAAAATGCAACAGCGCGGCCGGGCGGTCCGCGGCGCGGCAAAAGGGGACATGCCTCCCGCCCAATACATCGTTTTCGATGTGCTCCGGATCGGGGATAAGGACCTGCGCCCGCTTCCGTTCATCGAGCGGGACAAGCATCTGAGGGAACTGGCCGCCGGGTGGCAGGCGCCGCTCTATGTGACGGACTGCTTCGACGACGGCCGCCGGCTGTGGGATTGGGTCGTGCGGCACGGCTGGGAAGGCGTCGTTTGCAAGCGGCGCATGTCGCCTTACCGCGAGGGCAAGGCGCACCGGGACTGGTACAAGCGCAAAGCGGCGCGCGAATTCGATGTGGACATCGTCGGTGTTGTCTGGCGGGAAGGCCGGATCGCCAGCCTCATCATGCGCGAAAACGGCGCATATTTCGGCCGCGTGGCGGCGGGGCTGGACGGCAAGCTGAAAGAAAAGCTTCGCCTTCTGGTTTCGGAAAGCGAAGGCGAATGCCCGCTGCCGGATGCGCCGCCCGCCGCTAAAGGCGAAACGATCCGCTGGCTGAAGGCACCCCTTGCGGCCCGCGTGACGGGCACGGAAGTGACCGGGGACGGAATTTTGCGGCATCCGAAGCTGATTTCCCTATATCTATAGTCTTAAGAACGTTCCGAGGAAAAGCGCGGAAGGAAGGGAGGTTGCGCGGCATGGGTGAGCATATTAACACGTGGGTTGAGCAAGCCGTGACGCAAACCGGCCTTTCCGGGGCCGATATCATGCTGGTAACGGTACCTTTGGCGGTTTTGCAAGGTTTCTTGAGCCTTTTTCCGTTTGCGCTGCTCGTGACGCTGCACGTGTCGGCGCTGGGCATCACGAAAGGCCTGGTGGCCAGCTGGCTCGCCGGCATGGCGGGGGCTTTGGCCGTTTATGGCGTCAGCAGATTTTTGTTTGCGGACTGGTTTCACCGCCGATGGTGGCGCAAGCTGCAGCGCTATGAAAAATGGCAGCGGGCGTTTGACCAGTATGGCGCATGGGCTCTCATTTTCCTGCGCACCGTGCCGGTCATGCCAAACAACCTGATTTCCTTCATGGCTGCGGTTTCACCCATCCGCACCTCGGACTATATCTGGTCTTCCATCGTCGGGTATATGTCCCACATCTGGCTGGTCGGGATCATCAGTTCGTCGATTCTGTTTCCGGAAGTTGACAAATGGAAGCTGATCATATCCTATATGATCTTTTGCGCGATTTTGCTGGCGGCGTTTCTCTGGCAGCGGCTCAGACCCGCGCCGCCAGGCCGCCGGGACGAAAGCCATACCGCCTCCCTGTGAAGCAAAAGGAACCGTGCGAAAAAAGCGGCCGGAAAAGGCTTTACGTTCCGGACGGGCTCGTTTAGTATGAAGGAGGGCACGTCCATCGTTTGGCAGCCCCACCACAATTTCAGGAGAACCGGCAAAACAAGATATGAAAACTTCGAAACTCGCACTCATCCTGTTTATCGCCGTTATCGTCACCTTGATGATCCCGCCTGCCGGCGCATCGCCGCCGCGCGCGTCCGCTGCCGAACCCACCCGGACGGACGTGGTCATCATCGGATCGGAAATCGAGGGCATGTATCTGGCGCGCGCCGCCAAGGACGAAGGGCTGTCCGTTCTCGTGCTGGATCCGCGGGAGCGGCCCGGCGGCCAGCTTCTCGAAGGCGAAATGCTGTTCCTCGACGAGCCGATGGGCGACGGGGGCGAGTCGCTGGTGCAGGGGCGGATGGCGGCACTGTTCAACGATTATAAAAAAGGAAAAATCCGCAAAACCGAACATTTTCGCGCCTATTTTGAGGAACTTACGCGCGGCATTCCGCTGGAGTCGGGCATCACCATCACGGAAGTGGACATCCGCCGGCAGCCGGACGGGTCCGGGCGATTTGTCGATGCCATCACCTATCGGACCAAAGACGGCCGCACCCACACGGTCTATCCCGCATATGTCGTGGAAAACACCGATTTTGCGGCGCTGACTTCGCGGCTGGATCTGGCCCGCATTCCCGGCATGGAGTCGATCATCCCGACGCCCGACGGTTCGCCGGACTACATGGCCGCCACGTTCATGCTGAAATACAAAAACGTCGACTGGAACACGTTTCAGACAAAGGTCATGTCCCTCAGCAAGCAGGAGAGGGAGCGCCTTTACGGCTCGGAGACGACCGTCACGAACACGTTCACGTGGGGCTTCGGGCGCGTGGGCGCCAGCTACGACTCGGGCCGCGACGACTGGTTTTTGCGCGGGCTCAACATCGTCAACCAGCTGGACGGGGAAGTGATGATCAACGCTCTGCTCGTGTACGGCGTGAACCCGGCGGACCCGGCGAGCATCGAGCGGGCGCTGGCGGAAGGATGCGAGCAGGCGCGGAAGGTTTTGGAGCATTTGCGCAAGACGCTGCCCGGCTGGTCCAAAGCGGAACTCAACGGGTATCCATCCTATTTGTATATCCGCGACTTTGACCGCTATGAGACGGAGTACGTGCTGCAGGGCACGGACCTGATGAGCGGAACCATGTTTTGGGACAACGTCAGCATCGGCGGCTATGAAATCGACTTGCAGGGCACGATTCGCCAGAAATGGGGCCAGCGCAAGGGGAACCCCGACAAATACGGCATGCCCCTGCGGTCTTTCCTGGCCAAAAACTACCGCAACGTCATCGTGGCCGGCAAAAACGTCGGCGCGTCCGCCGTCGCCTACGGCAGCGCCCGCATCCAGGCCCAGACCGCGTTGGCGGCCGAAGTCATTGGCATCATTTTGGGCCAGATCAAGGGCAAATACGAGCTGGCGGACATGACGCCGGAACGCATGAAGAAGCTGCACGAATACATTTACGAAAATTACGGCATCCGGCTTGCCGGCGTGGCGGCCAACAGCCGCATCGACCATCTGACGGAAGAGGAAAAAGCGCTGTTCAACATGGGGCGGCTGACCGTCCCCTGACCAATCCAACAAAGAAAGCGTGAGAGCCTATGAAAATTGTGGTCGTTTCCGATACGCATATGCCCCGCATGGCCAAAAGCCTGCCCTCCCGGCTCGTCCAGGAGCTTGAATCCGCGGATCTGATTTTGCACGCGGGCGACTGGACGGGAGAAGAAGTGGTTGACATGCTTGCCCAATATGCGCCCGTTGAGGGCGTCGCGGGAAACAACGATGGGGCGGCGATCGTCAGCCGCTTCGGTTACCGAAAAACGATCCGCTGCGAAGACGTCACCATCGGCATTGTGCACGGATTCAGCCCCACGGGCCGGCCGGCGCAAATCGAGGCTTTGCATGCTTTCCGGCCGGAAGAAGCGGATATCGTCGTGTTCGGGCATTCCCATGCGCCATATAACGCGAAGCACGGCAATTTTCTCCTGTTCAATCCGGGTTCGCCGACGGACAAACGCTGGCAGCCCCGCTATTCATTCGGCATTCTGGAGATCGTCGGACGTAATATCAGGGCCTGGCATGTGTTTCATGACAAAAAGGACTAAACCCACCGAAGAACGCGGAAATTTGTCGCTCTCGTCTTGATTGACGGCGCTTTGGTAGAGTATACTGTTTTCGCCAAATCTTTCGGTAAGGAGTTCAGATATGGAGAAGACGCTGATTTTCGGTCACAAAAACCCGGATACGGACTCGATCTGTTCCGCCATCGCCTACGCGGAACTGAAAAAAGCCCTCGGATGGAACGTGGAAGCCGTCCGCCTGGGCGAAGTGAACAACGAAACCCAATATGCGCTGGACAAGTTCGGCTTCGCGGCGCCGCGCCTCGTGGAATCCGTTGCGAGCGAAGCGAAGCAAGTGATTCTCGTGGACCACAATGAACGCCAGCAAAGCGTATCGGACATCGACCAGGTGAAGGTGGTGGAGGTCATCGACCATCACCGCATCGCCAACTTTGAAACGGCCGGCCCGCTTTACTACCGCGCGGAGCCTGTCGGCTGCACGGCCACGATTCTGAAAAAGCTCTACAAGGAAAACGGCGTCGAAATCCGCAAAGATGTCGCCGGGCTGATGCTTTCGGCCATCATCTCCGACTCCCTGCTCTTCAAGTCGCCGACCTGCACTCCGGAAGACGTGGCGGCGGCGAAAGAATTGGCGGAAATTGCCGGCGTCAACGCGGAAGAATACGGACTTGCGATGCTGAAGGCCGGCGCCGACCTGAGCCAGAAGACGATCCAGCAGCTTTTGACGATGGACGCCAAGGAATTCCCGATGGGCAGCGCCAAGGTGGAAATCGCGCAGGTCAATGCGGTGGACGTCAACGATGTGCTGTCCCGCAAGGCCGAGCTGGAAGATGCGATTAACGGCATCGTGGCCTCCAAAGGACTGGATTTGTTCCTGTTCGTCGTGACCGACATCCTGAACAACGACTCCGTCGGCATTGCGCTGGGGCCCAAGGCCGCCATGGTGGAAAAGGCGTTTAACGTCAAGCTTGAGAACAATCAGGCCGTGCTCAAGGGCATCGTTTCCCGCAAATCGCAAATTGTGCCGCCGCTGCAAGCGGCGTTCGGCCAGCAGTAAATTCATTTTCGCGAACGAAACGAGGCGCGCTCCCGGCTTCATTCGTCCCCAGTGAAGCCGGGAGTTCGTCTGTTTAGCGAGTATAGCGACCCATGAGGCGTCTTATGGTGGGGCGTCCTAAGGCGGAAAACGAAACAAAGGAGGCGGATCGCCATTCTGAAAGGCGACTTTCTGTTTGCGGCGACGGACCGGCAGCGGGAATGGCTCGCGCGGCTCGATGCGGCGCTGACAAGATGCGAAGGCGAAACGGAAAAATCGGATGCGGCCAATGACCTGAATCATCGGCTCATAGCGGAACTGAAAGCCATCGGCTATCCGCAGCTGGCCGTTCCTGCCGATCTGGGCGGCGGCGGCATTTCGCTGACGGATCTTTTGCTTTTCCATGAGCGGATAGGGATGGCGGATCCTTCCGTTTCCCTGGGAATGGGCTGGCATATGAACACCGTGCTGCAGCAGGGCAGGACGCGCCAGTGGCCTTCCGACATATTTGCCAAGTTGTGCCGGGACATTCTCGAGCGCGGCGCGCTGATTAACCGGGCCGATTCGGAAGCGGCCACCGGGAGCCCTTCGCGGGGAGGGACGCCGCAGACGACGGCCCGGCCTGCGCCGGGCGGTTTTCGCCTGACGGGGGTCAAGCGGTTCACTTCGCTGGCGCCGGTGCTGGACTATTTTGTGGTTTCGGCTTTTGATGAGGAAACGGGCGGCGTATCCGATTTTCTGATCTCCAAGGGGACGGAGGGCGTGACCGTGAAGCCCACATGGAACACCATCGGCATGCGCGGAACAGCCAGCCACGACCTGGTGCTGTCCGACGCGCTGGTGCCGGCGGAAGCCAGGGTCTTCGTGCGCCCGCACAAAAACGTGTTCAGCCACCCGAATCCGTACAATCTGTTTATCCCGGCGGTGTATATGGGCATTGCTGGCGCTGCTATCAACGAAGCCGTCCGTTTTGCGGCCCGCTACCAACCGAACAGCCTGGATCAGCCCATCGGCCGGCTGCCGACGATCCGGCAGGCCATCGGCCAGATGGAGCTGGAACTTTCGGCAGCCCGTCATTTTCTGTATTCGGTGGCGGAGAAGTTTGATCAGGGGCGCTATCCGTCGGATGAAGCGTGGCGGCCGGATTTTGGCGCGGCCAAGGTGTTTGCGGTGCAAAGCGCGCTGAACGTGGTGGATAAAGCCATGCGCATCGTCGGCATCCACTCCCTGGCGCTGTCCCATCCTCTGCAGCGCATGTATCGGGATGTGCGCTTCGGGCTGCACAACCCGCCCATGGAAGACGCCGTGCTGCAGCAACTGGCGGATCGGGCGTTTGGGGGGACGGAGTCCTGAGTTTCGAAATTTTTCCAATCGATATGTGGTGCATCTGTGCACCATATTTGACCTTATATCCGCGACCTGCGTAAAATTTGGTGCGTTATTGCACCACATTAACTCATTCCCTTGCGGCCGTTTCAATTGCAGTGCATTTTTGCACCACTATTGCACCCTTGCATAAGTCTTGGGAACACCGCCTATAGGGCAGCTTGTTTCCGCCCGCCCGCTGCCATTTCATTCGGAAGGCAGTGGGCGGGTTTATTTTGTTTGCCATTGGCGAGCAACCTCCTCGGCTTGGCGGCGTCAAATAGATAGAACGCTCGAAGGCATGGAGAGGATGGGGAAACGTGACGAAGCTCAAAAAATGGATGCTCTTGGCGCTGGCGGCGTTGTGCGCCTTAACGGTTTGGTCCAGCGCCGGCGCGGCGGCGGAGAAGGAGATTCAAATTTACCTGGACGGAAAAAGAATAAGCAGCGATGTGGCGCCTTACATCAAGCCGAAGGTGAATTTGACGATGGTGCCGGTGCGGGTGATCAGCCAGGGGCTCGGCGCCAATGTTCACTGGGAAGCGCAAGAGAGAACCGTTACCGTGCAAAAAGCCGGTGTGACCATCGTCCTCAAAGTCGGCCAAAACGCGGCTTCCGTAAACGGAAAGACGGTGCCGCTCGATGCGCCGCCGGAAATCAATGCCGGCCGAACGATGGTGCCGATCCGGTTCATCGCGGAGGCGCTGGGGCTGGAGGTGCGATGGAACGCCGCCAACCGGTGGATTCTGCTCATTTCCAAAACCGGCCAGGAATTGAAGGGCGCCTGGGTGTCCACGGTGTATGGCCTCGACTGGCCTTCGGCGAATTCTTATGGCAAGCCGGACGTCCAGAAACGGGAATTCATCGCGCTTTTGGACGATTTGCAAACCATCGGCCTGAATGCCGTGTTTGTGCAGGTGCGCCCGGCGGCGGACGCCTTTTACCCGTCCAAGCTGGTGCCCTGGTCCCAATATTTGACGGGCGAGCAAGGGAAAAATCCCGGCTACGATCCGCTGGCGTTCATGATCGAGGAAGCGCACAAGCGGGGCATGGAATTCCACGCCTGGTTCAACCCGTTCCGCGCCGCGGTGGACACGAAGAAGGAAGGATTGGCGCAAAATCACGTGGCGATTCAGCATCCCGAGTGGATCGTGACCTCCGGCGGACGGTTGTACATCGATCCGGGCATTCCGGCGGCCAGACAGCATATCATCGACGCCATCATGGAAGTGGTGCGCAACTATCCGATTGACGGCGTGCATCTCGACGATTACTTTTATCCGTCCCACACGGCCTTTGCAGACGACAAAACCTTCGCGGCGCACAATCCCAAGAAAATCAAAGACAAAGGCGACTGGCGCCGCGACAACATCAACGAGTTCGTGAAAGCTTTGAGCGGCGCCATCCGCGCGGAGAAGCCCGGCGTCGTTTTCGGCATCAGCCCGTTCGGCGTGTGGCGAAACAAAAGCAGCGACCCGACCGGATCGGACACGAACGCCGGCGCCGCCACGTATGACGACATGTATGCCGACGTGCGCACCTGGATCCGGCAAGGCTGGATCGATTACGTGATGCCGCAAATCTACTGGAGCCTGTCATTTGAGAGGGCGCGCTATGACAAGCTGGTCGAATGGTGGGCCAAAGAGGTGGACGGAAGGAACGTGAAGCTGTACGTCGGACATGCAGTCTACAAGCTCGGCACGAACGAAACGGGCTGGCAATCGGCGGACGAAATCATTAACCAGCTTAAATATAATGAAAATTGGCCGCAGGTGCGCGGAGACGTCTTTTTCCGGGCGGAGCATTTGCGTTCCAACGTGCTTGGCGTGGCCGATGCCCTTCGTGCCTTTTACGAATGAAAATGGTAAAATGTAGGGGGCACGTCCTAACCGAAAAAGCGAGGCCTTATTTGGATGTCTTTTCGCACCTATGATCATCTGGACATTCCGGAACGCAAAGCCGTGATGAGCCTGTTCCATCAAGCATTCCCGGTCAGCCGCAAGCCCGACCGGATCATCGAGGCCAGTTTCCGCAAAAAAATGGCGTACCTCCATACGGAGACGGAAAGCGGGACATTGCTCGCCATGGCTTTCAGCGGGCCTGTCCCTGACGCCCGTTGGCTGCTGATCGACTATCTGGCCGTGCAGCCCGGCCTGCGCGGCAAAGGCATCGGACGGCAATTTGTCGGCAAGATTGCGGAATGGGCACGAAGCGTCATGGGCATGTCCGGGCTGCTGATTGAAATTGAAGCCACGCCGGGCGAAGCGTACCGGCGGCGGGTCCGCTTTTGGGAAAAGTGCGGATTTGTCCTCACGGAATACATCCATCATTACAAGGTGGTTCCCGAGCCTTACCAGGCGATGTACCTGCCGTTTGATCCCGCGGTGATACCGGAAGATGACGGACGGTCGCTGTTTCGGCATATCTCGGCCTATCACCGCAAAGCCTTTGCCAAGGAATAAAAAATTCAAATATATGGAGGAGGAGATGCTCTATGAAAATCGTTTACCATGGGCACTCTTGCGTTCAGCTTGCGACGGGGGACAAATCGTTGCTCATCGACCCGTTTCTGACGGGAAATCCGGTGGCGGTGACGAAGGCGGAAGACATCAAGACGGATTACATACTTTTGACCCACGCCCACTCCGACCATATCGGCGACTGCGTGCCGATCGCCAAAGCCAACGACGCGACGGTGGTGGCCACCTTCGAGCTGGCGCAGTACATGGCCTGGAAGCAGTGCAAGACGATTCCGATGAACATGGGCGGAACGGTGGACCTGGGCTTTGCCAAAGCCAAGCTGGTTCAGGCGTTCCACAGCTCCGGCATCATTGAGGACGAAGGCAAAATCATTTACGGCGGCATGCCGGGAGGGTTCGTAATCCAGATCGAGGGCCTGACGGTGATACATGCCGGCGATACGGCGCTTTTCTCGGACATGAAAATGATCGGCGAACGCCACCACATCGACATCGCGTTCATCCCGATCGGCGACCACTTCACGATGGGGCCGGAAGATGCGCTGCAGGCGGCGGCGTGGTACGGCGCGAAGCTCGTCATTCCGATCCACTACAACACGTTCCCGCCGATCCGGCGCGATGCCGACGCTTTCGTGAAGGCTTTGGAAGCCCAAGGACAGAAGGGCCGCGTCATGAAGCCGGGCGAAAGCTTCGAAATCACGAAAGAGCAGTTGGGTTGATACAAAAAAGGCTGTCCTCGCGGGCAGCCTTTTAGATTTGCCATCCATTCAATATGGCCAATATGGCGTAAAAATACGCTTCATTTTCGCGATTCAAGCAAAAATGGGCCCATATGGCGTAAAAAGTGTAAAGCCCCCTAATCCAATTGGACACATCCGTCGCTTCAAGATACAT
>ERZ795043.969-NODE-969-length-17341-cov-5.397721_pt1 | contig 17341 bp, 19 predicted proteins | sample MGYA00375127_ERZ795043 | MGnify/ENA primary metagenome ERZ795043 (study PRJEB30172, sample SAMN05518447) | compost metagenome | isolation source: Feedstock adapted compost from Newby Island compost facility, Milpitas, CA | place: USA:Newby Island compost facility... | reverse complement strand
TGCGACGAAGAAAAAGCTTTTGCATGTCACCAGGGAAAGGCTTGCAAAAGCTGCACAGGAAGAAAATACGGTCTTGGCAATAAAGAAGTACATGCCAAAACAATTAAAAACCAAATAAAAAATGGAACATTTAATATGTTAAATAAGGAAGTTCAATCAAATAAAAGATCTAATAAAAACTTATCAATAGGTAGAATTTCTAAAAAGTTTTGTGAAGTTTGCCAATCAGATACATACCATTTAGTAAAAAGATGTTTAAAATGTGATCCTTTTAATACTGGAATTAAACATGCTTATTGTTCAAAATGCGACAAAGTAACTTATCATAATGGAGCTTGTTGTATTGTATGCAGTCCAAAATCTGCAAGTCCAGGGTTTAATAAAAAGCATTGCAATGAATGTAACGAAGTTACTCTTCATAATGGAGATAGATGTTATTCCTGTGATCCTTGGAAAAATTCATTTGACAGAGACGCATTTTATGCTTCAAAATTTAGAGCTATCTATTTTGAAGATTTAGATAAAGAAATATCTTTTGATGATATAGATTCTTTAACTGGAGTTCCTGGAGTTTGGGCAAAATATGGAAAAGATCCTGTTACAGGAGAATTTGTATGTTTAGACGTTTCTGAAACAAAAGATATCGGAAAAGAAGTGCGTTTTTCAGTAAGAGCTATTGCAAAAGGTATAGAAAATTCTTCTCTTACTGATGATGAACTGCTAGCTAAATATTCTCATAAAATAAATCCTGGTCTTTATAAAAAATATAGAGATATAGCAAAATATGATGTTGTTGTTTTTAAATTAGTCGCAGTTGATGTTGAATCTAAAGAAGAAAGAGAACTTATAGAAGCTCAATATGCTCATGATAATGAAGCTACATTTTGGTCTCCTTCTCCAGGTCAATCATCTTTTGTTAAAGCGTATGTAGAAATAAATGAAGTAAGACCAGCTACAGAAGATACGGCTTTTTCTGCTGAAAGTGAATCTGGAACAAAAATGCCAAGACATAAAGAAACTAGCGTAGTAAAACCTAGTAAAGAAGCAATGTGGGGTCTATTAAATCTTCTGAATAGAAGATCTGTATAATATACATATTCTTCATCTTAATATTCGTAAGAATATTCAATAGGGGTTGAAACTGCAAGTTCTTATTTTTACATTTAATAATATGGATAACAAGACCAATATATTAACCAATAAGAGGTGGAATCAGATATGAAAGAACTAGCTCGTGTGTGCGGAGTAGCTGGAGCTGGAAAATCTTTTAAACTTGCATCCCTTGTAGCAGAATTTTCTCAGTCTAAAACTGTTTTATGCTCTAAAGAAGTAGCAGAAAAGGCTTCTGTTTATAAACAAACTCCTGTTGTAGACGAAAACGTAAAAGTTGTAGAAAAAGATGATGAAGATTTTCTTGAAGTAGTAACACAAAACGCTCCTTGCGTGCTTGTTTTAGATGATGTAATGGTTTCTGATGTTGATTATTACAAAGAATTGCTTAAGGGTGTAGATGTAGAGCTTGTTTATGCTCTACAATTTGGGAAAGGATTTACAAAATCTGTATACACTTATTATAAAGAAACAATGGAAACTGAATATGAATTTGGACCTGATCTTGTCTCTAAATTTGATGTAGATTCTCTATATGTAACACAAACTACCGATTCGTAAGTGACTCTTAAAATATATACTGCTCAGTATGCATATAAAGGAGATGACAGATCAGACACATCTGTTGAAACTTCAGATCGATCATTTGCTCAAACTTGGTCTCTAGTTACAGGACATGAATCAGGTCAAATTAGTGACGAAGAACATGTGAAAAAATACAAACATCTTATGAGAAAATCATATGTTGAAAGAAAACACGAATGGTTAGAAGTCCTATCTAGAGACCAAGTTACTTCTGTTTGTTCTTGTAAATCTGGTGCATCTTGCCATGAATCTGTAACTGAAAACAAAACTTAATCTTTAACTGACGAATAAGAGGCAACAAATTCTCCGTCCATATAATAAGAGGAGGTTTAAGATGAATTGAAATTAAAATTAAAAGATGTTTTAAATTCTTCTGGAAAAAATGCAGAATTAAATACATGGTGTAGATATGTAAAAACAGATCCTGTTGTAACAAAAGAAGATTCATATATTTATCTAAAGACAGAAGATGCTGAAGCCTATCTTGGGCATGTAGAAGAAGCTGTTCTTTCTTTAGTTCTTGATTTTACATATGTTCCTGCTTGGATTGCAGAACAATGGCTTCAAAAATCATATGTTGATCTTGTTGGATTTGATCCAGTTGAAGTAATAAAATCCTGGGTTTCTGTCGGTCTTGTATGGTGTGAGGGTAGTGTTACTGGAGAGTATCTAAGACCAACAAATTTTTTATATTCTTTGTTTGGCAGAGAGCCAGAAAAATATTCAAATATACCTTTCAATCGACTTACACATGAAATATGTGAACAACAAGTAATGTTTGAAGTATTAACAGGATCTGGAGATAATCCAATCAATGATGTATTCAAAGATGTTTTACTTCCCAGATACAGCCCATTGGATATAGGACCGCATGAAACTGGAACAAATGTAATATGTGAAAGAGATTTTAGACCTGTTTTTGCATATCAGGCAAGAGATGGAAAAGATATAGAAGAAGTTGAATATTCCATAAAACAAGAAGCTAAAGCAGGAGAGGCTGTTACAGCAGAACTTAAAGATTTTACTAAATTTGTAGTTGTAAAGAAAAAAGGAAATACTGGCGTTGTTTCTCAGGATTATGATTTGCATATACCAGATCTTATTGTTCCTGCTTTAAGAGATAAGGGAAAGCCAAGATCTGTAGCTATAGAAATAGAATTAAGTCGCAAAACTTTAAAGCGATATAAACATACTCTAGAAAAATATAAAGACAATATAAAATTTGGGTCTTTAGTTTGGTTTTCTATAAATGGAAAAGTAAATGATCTTTTAACTCAGGCTTATGAAGCTGTTGGAGGTTTAGGTTCTACTGAAATGTATATCTTTGAATTTGTTGTGCCATCTCCAAGTTCAATTTATAAAATAAAATAAGGCAGATATTATACTTATTCTATATAAGGTGAATCTGCTTATTATTAATAATCAGGAGGTACATAAGATATGGCAAAAGATTACAATAAAGAATGGGAAGAAAATGGATATCAAGATCAAGAAGATCTTTCTAAATCTAAAGACAAATCTGCTTCGGCTTCTGAGGTTTTTAAGAAAAGAAAGAAACTTAGTCGAATGCAAGAAAATTACAAACTTAAAACTGGTATTTTTCTTGCAGTTGTAGCTCTTGGAGTTGGTGCATTTTTAGTTTCTGGATATATTAATCAAAGACAAACTGGAGAAAATATTATTCAATATGGTTCCAAAGCTGGTAAATTTGTAGGAGATAAAATTACAGAATTCATAAGCAAAATTGAATTTACAAAAGATGGCGTTTATTATGATAAAGACAAATCAGTAGAAGATACTGAAGAAACCTCTGAATAATAGGGGGAATATTAATTGGCTTCTGTTCAATCATTTGCACAATCAGTAGCTGAAGCTTTTACTACCTCTTACCCTTACCTTCTTGCTTTTCTTGTTTTGCATTCTGTAGGATATTTTTATTTAAAAAGAGCAACAGCTCCATTTTTAGCTTCTGTTGATTTAGCATCATATGCATTTTTTGTTGCAGCATCCCCTTCTCCTTTTCTTGTAGCTCTTTCGGCAGCCCCGTTTATCGCTCTTAAAGCGTATTTAAAGAAGAAAAAGGGAAAACTAAATTTCAATAAAAAAGTATATAGTTTATCTCTTGTTAAAAACGAATTAGTTTCTTCATTTAAACAAGAAGGTAAAGGTGTAAGAGTTGTAGGAAAGATAGAGCCGTATTTTAAGAAACATTTAAAGTATAATGGAAAGAAAATATTAATGGATCCTGTTGTTGCTTGTGGTGTGACATTAATAAGTGGATCTTCTGGTTCTGGAAAAACCGAACATGTTAAATCCCTAATAAAACAAGACTTAGAAACTGGTTATTCTGTTGCATTTTTCGAATACAAAGGAGATCAAAAATTAGTAAGAGAAGTAAGAGAATATGCAGAATCTTTAGGGGTAGAAGTTTATGTTCTTTCTACTGATTATGTTGATTTTAATTATGACCCATTAAAATATTTAAACTCTACTGGTAGAGTTGAAGCTCTTCTTAATACAAGAAAATGGTCTGCTGACGGTTCTGATGCTCATTACAGAACATCAACCCAGTTATTAATACAAAAATTGGTTTCTGAATTTGAAGAATCTCATGATGAATCCGTTGAAAATTACACATTATCATTTTACGAATTTGTAAAACGGTATAATTATGATAGAGCTTCTTCTGATGCTTATTTTACTGTTCTAAAAATACTGGAACTTATATTAACCTCTCGCCTTAGATCTGTCTGGGAAGGTACAAACGAAAAAGATTTTTCTTTTTCTTTAGATAAACAATTTCTAGTAATTTTCTCGTTTTTGTCTAGTAATAAAGAATTAGCCAACTCTATATCCTCTTTTGCTTTTAAAGATCTTCTAGATGTAGGAGTATCTAAAGGATTTGCAACAGAATATTTAGCATTATATGTTGACGAATATGGCTCTCTTGAAAATTCATATCTTATTAAAGATTTAATTGAAAAGGGAAGATCGTGCAATATACAAACAACCATATCTTTGCAAGATGTGAACCAAGTTGTAATAAACACTAATCAAGCATATCTTAATTCTATACTTGGAACTATAAATAATTTCATAATATATGCTGGAGCGACAAAACATACAGCAGAAATTCTTGGTGGTGTTCAACTGTATGAAATAGAAGATGTTTTACTTAATTTAAGAAAGCCTTATAAAGGTAAAGCACCTAGTGCTATGTATATATCTAAATATCCATCTATAAATAAAGACCAGTCTGTAGATGTATTTAAGATAACACCTTATGTTAAGAAATCTAAATTTAAGGAATTTAAAGCTTCTACAAATCCAGCATCTGCAGAACAATCTCGACACGCAGACGAAGAAGAATCATCAGAATCAGTTGGTTCTGTAACGACATCTGCAGTTTCTAAACATACATCTCAAGATGTTCCTGATATTTCTCCTGAAGTAAAAGATGTAAATTATGATGATTTTATTTGATATGATTATGCTGAAGGAATAAGAAAATGCGAATATGCCGAATAAGAAGGTGATTCTGTGCAAAGAGTTCTTGCTTTAAATGTAAATGGGCAACTTACATATTGTACTGTACCTCCTGAGAAAAGAGGTGTTGGTAGATGCAATCATGTTGAACACCAAGAAGAAGGAGAATCTGTTCAAGATTTTGTAGAACGTGTATCTGGTAAAGTTGGAGTTGAATCCTATCATGAAGATTATGTTGCACAACAAGGCCAAGAATTTGACGAACAAGCTCGTATTGACCAATTAGCCGCTAAATTAGACGAAATTGCTGGATGTAAAGTTACAGCAGAAAATCTTCATGAAGTTTTAGCTCAATTGCCACCTGAAAAAGTAAGACAAATAGCTCAAGTAGGCTTTGAAGCAGCCCCTGAATTTTCTTTGCCTGTAACTGACGAAGAATATGCTGAAAAAGAGGTAGAAAATCAATTATATTTTGCTGATTTGCCTAAGTATGGCATAGCAGGAAAGCAATCTGTTGTTGAGCAAATGTTTGTTTCTATAGGAGCTGTTCCAGGATACAAAGGCGAAGATGTTGTAATTGAAGGAAATTATAAAGAAGGTCTTACAGATGATGAATATTTTGAAAAATTATATTCTGCAAGAGCATCTATGATAGCTAAAACTGTAGATGTTGCAAAACCTGGGTATACTGCTAGAAAATTATTCTACGCTTTATCTGATGTTCATGTAAAAGAAGATTGCGGTACTTCTGGTCAAAGAGGAGTTCTTTATTGTCATGTTCCAGGAGGATTTTGTGCTGAATGTGCAAAAGCAGATGGTCTTGATGTAAAACCTGGAACTTTATTTGGTGCAGTAGTAAGTACTAATCTTTCAGAACCTTTGACTCAGCTTTCTATGAGAGAATTTCATAGTGGAGGTAAAAATCTTAAAGAATCGCAACAACGTGATGTTATAAATAAAACTTTTGACGCATATCAAAGTTCTCCTGTAATAAGAAAAGCAAAAGAAGCAGCTACTACAGAAGAAGCTCGTTTAGCTATATATGAAGGATTAAAAGAAGAATACGCTAAAAATGGAATAGCAATTGATGATTATAATTTAATGGTAATTGCAAAGAAAATGACATCTTTTAAGAGAGATAAAGATGGAGTAAGATATGTAAGAGAAGGAGAAAAATGTGATGTTTTGTCTGTTGGCGCTATAGGCAATTACAATAACCCATTTAAAGCTGCTGAATTAGGACCTTCTTATAAATATTTTACAAAAGCTGGAAAATACGAACTTCGCCCGGATGCAGCAAACGAAATAATATTTTAAGATCAATAACTCAATCGCAGTCAGCTTAAGAATAGGAATCTGCTATTTAATAATAGTGTTCGTAGCAATCATATGTAGATTAGGTAGCAGAAACTTCTGAACAATCAGTTTCTTATTCTATAGGCTGTACTTCTGGTTGTCATTAATATTCGACTTAAGTATCACAACATTAATGATCTTCTCCGGAATAAGATTATTAAAACGATTACGATGCGAGGGATCTGAATTGGAAGCTGTTGAATCACTTGCCTCATTTCGCCACAGAGAATTCTCAGATGTAACTTCTTTTGTTCATGCTGTCCATGAAGAATTGTCTGTTAGAGATGCTTTAGTTGCTATGGGTTATCTTCAAGAAGAACAATTCGTTAAAGGAAAAGTTTCTTGTGTATTCCATAAAGAAAAAACACCATCTCTTCAAGTAACAGATAAATTCTTTAAATGTTATGGTTGTGGAGTTAAAGGAGATTTATTTAAATGGGTAATGGAATATGACTCATTATGTTTTCTTGAATCAGTAGAAAAAGTTGCTGAATTTTTAGGATCTGTAATAAAAGAAGCAAAATTTGTATCTTTAAAACCATTGCGACGATCTATTCAAAAAGAATGGGAATATTATGTTCAATGTTATAAAGAAGTTGCTAAATCTAAGGATGAGCAATCTCTTGCTGTTCTAGAAAGAGGAAGACAATATTTCCCATTGCCTGTAGGATATGATCCTGAAATAAATTACATAGTTCTTCCGTTTACAAATAAACAAGGAGCAGTTTTAGGATTTACAAAAAGAGCTGTATCTGATTCGTCTACTCCAAAATGGCGACATAGCTCATTAGAAGAAAGTTTAATAAAAGAATGCAAAAATGTATTTAATCTTGGAAACGCATATAAAGCAATAAAAGAATCTAAAGAGGCAGTTCTTGTAGAAGGTCCTAAAGATGTTGCATCTTTAGTAAGGGCAGGAGTTCAAGATGTTGTATCATCTTCTGGTACTTCTAATTTCTCAAAAGATGTATTAGATGTATTAGGACAACTTGAATCTTTAGTTTTTATGTTTGATAGCGACGAAGCAGGACGTAAGGCAGTTTTAGATGCTGTTGTAATTCTTTTAAAGGTAGACCCTGTATTATTGCTTGAAACATATGTTGCAACAGTGCCAGATGGAAAAGACCCTGGAGATTGTTCTGTAGAAGAAGTTAACGAAGCTCTTGAATCTAAACAAAAAGCTGTTACTTGGTTTGTAGAACATGCTGATGATGAGTATTCACGAAAATTCTATAAAGAAATGAAATCAGAAGTAGTTCGGCCTGTTTTTATAAATGCATTTAATAAGAAGAAATGCTTTACTACTCAACAATCATTAGAATTTTTGCAGAGAGGAGCTGGTTCTGAAAAGAAAAAAGAAGCTGATGATTATAAGAAAAGATTAATGGCTACAGCTGGTTTAATACCCGATGAAGATGTAGAGCCTTTGAAAATGGATCCAGAAGATGCTGTTAGGGTTCTTCAATTAAGATTTGGATTAGAGGTTTAAGCTGTTTAATATTAAGGAAGAGAAGAGAATTAAGAATAAGGAGATGTTGATATGGGAAAACAAGTAAATAACGATCAAGGTGAGTTGATACAACTTATCAAGGAAGGAAAAACTGGTCAAGTTTGGGCTAAGGTTAAAGGAGTAGGAGCTAGAGAGATTCCAGATCCAGTTGTTCGATTCTTAGTTTTTAATAAAGCTTTTGTTTCTTTTGATCCGCATAGAAATAACAATTTTATCCACTTCTATAAAAATTTCATCAAATTTCATGTTACAAATGAAGCAAACGCAAAACAATTTAAACTTACAAACAATAGAGCTGTAATTAATGCTCTCAAAATGCAAGCATGTTCTCCTTCGGATGATGTACCTCCTCTTATTCAAGAATTAATGAGTTTTAATTAATAATAATCTTAAGTATTAGAATAAGATTAAACATAATAATTAACTGAATCAGTCGAATTAAGGGAGGTGTATAAATTGTTAATTGCAAGAACAAAGAACTGGATAGTTGAGAAAGGCGCAGAAGGCGATACATTATATGTTACAAATTTAAAAGGCTCAGCTAGATGTTTTATGTATATGTATCATTCTAAATATAAAGAAATTAGTGGAGATAAGCTCCCTAAAGATGCACCTTTAAAAGTTTCTAAAGCAGTTGAAGAATGGTGTCAACATATAGCAAAAAAATATTCAGCAAAAATTGAAATTAAAGATGCTGGCGTATAAAATTATTAAATCAAATGCAAAATAAAATATTATAAGTTTGATATGGAACATAATTAAACACCATTAGAGCAACTTACAACAGCTTGCTTATGAAAATTTTTTAAAGTAAATGATAGATCAAAAATAAATTAAGGAGTGGTAGCAATATTGAATACAGTAGAAATTTGGACAGATGGGGCATGCTCAGGGAATCCTGGGCCTGGAGGTATAGGTGTTGTATTAAGGTATAACGAAAGAGAAAGAAGAATATCGAAATTCTACAGCGAAACAACAAACAACATCATGGAATTAGAAGCAGCAATAGTAGCATTAAGCACATTAACAAATAGATGTAGAGTAACTATATACTCAGACTCAGAATACTTAGTCAAAGGCATGACATTATGGATAGATAGATGGGCATCAAGCAATTGGATTGTTAGATATGGAGAATTAAAGAACTCCTCCTTATGGAGAAGATTATACGAATTAAACAGAATGCACGAAATCAACTGGATGTACGTCAAAGGACACTCAGACAACAAATTCAACAACATATGCGATAGCTTAGCAAGAGAAGCAATAAGAAACAGAAGCGGTATTGACATCATGGTAAACTGAATATTGATAATAATATCATTATTCTGAATAACCTTAACAACCCGGTGAAGTATAAGCTGTATAGCATAAATAGTCTAAATATTCTCGTTTAAACAATGCTTAGCTAGCAGATAAATTTACAGATTAATTGTCAAATTTTACTGGCATATAACCTTTTGATATGAAAGGAGTATCAACTATGGATAAGTCTGCTGTAGATAAGTCTGTTGTGCTTATGAAAAAGTCATTTGATCGTGGAACTAGAATGCAAGAAGAAATTAAGGAACGTGTTATTGATTTATTAAAAGAAAGTGTTGCTCGAGCTGAAAAAGGTGATATGGAATGGGTACTTTTAAATATTGGCAATGTTGCCTATTACGCAAGTCGTTATCAATCCGTTAAAATGGAGACATCAGTATATGATAGCGTAATAAATATGCTTGAGCCAGAAGAATAGGAATCTTCTTAATCTTAATTTACAGCTTCTAATTCTATATAGGTTTTAGCACCACCTTGATTGGAATAATCTGAAGCAAATGCAAATTTAACATATGATATTGAAAATAACCCTATTTATTCTTTTCTATTAGTAGATTAAGATGAGGAATGTCTTGTAATGGATGAAGTGCAGAAGTCAGCTTCAGAAGATGTAGGGTGATCTTCTATGGTCAAATCTGATTTTACTTTTGAGCTAGGAAAAGGTCAAGAAGAAGATGAAACTCTTAAATTTGGAGTTACAGAAGTAATAGATCAATTATTTTTAGGCGGGGAAGAAGATGTTTCTGATGTTTTAGATGAAATTGATTTATGGGTAGATTTAAGAGATGATGGTCCATATAATAGAGTAGTAGAAGTTCCTAAACATGTTGTATATGTTAGAATTCCAATAAAAGATGGAGACTCTGAAAGAGCAGCTCCTGTTTTTAAGAAAGCTAAACAATTAGTAGATGCTTCTTTATCCGCAGGAGAAAAAGTACTTGTAAGTTGTCATGCAGGTTTTAGCAGATCTGCTTTGCTTGTTTGGTGGGTATTATCAGAACAAACAGGAGATCCTGAGTCTGCTTGGCGTTCTTTAAAATCAAAAAGACATTGGATCGAGCCGCATGAAAATTTCCGGCCTTTTATAGAAGAATATGTTTTAAAAGACAAAGCAGAGAAAGATGTTGTTGTCAAAGAAGCTGTATCTTTGAAAGGTTGATGATCTTCAATAAAAGATCTGTCAGCTAAATATAAAGTAAAATTATCTGATTTTGTCGATCATCCATATGAAGCAGATGCTAAAGATAATAGCGCAGCGGGCGAAGGACGTCATAAATGCGGAGAAATAGAGGGTAGAGATGCGTGAAATAAAGTTTCGGGTGTGGCACGAGGAGAGTAAGATGATGCACGGAGTAAAAGGAATCAACTTCGTACGTCGTGGCGGATTGGTAGATATGCCAATGTTCGGTTATGCACCGCTAAATAGGGTCATTCTCATGCAATTCACCGGCTTAAGAGACAAGAACGGTAAGGAAATCTATGAAGGAGATATCGTTAAAGCAACCCTTAGATTTTTTGGCATCGTTGATCAAAAATGCAGAGTGATTTTTCATAACGGCTCATTCGGCTTGCAATATGGATATTCAATCGATTACTTCAAACCGCTTGCTACTTGGGATGGTATTGAAGTCATCGGCAACATCTACGAAAACCCGGAACTGCTGAGAGGAGACGGGAACGCATTATACAGTTGACAAGGAGATCGGGAGAAATTGAAATTGTGAATCACTATCGTATTGAAAGGATTGTTGAAACGCCGACAATGGTTCGCGGATGATCTTCCCGGATGGTGAGAGCTATCCATACCAAATAGCCTCCCGTCTAAGTCGCCCTCAAGGTGTTGGAGTATCGGTTGGCGATGGTGGATTACTCTCTTATCATTTAAGAACTCACATAAGTAGATAGTAAAATCTGGCAACTTTCAAACAATAAGAGTATTCAGTAGAATAATAATCAATTTAACATAAATATGTTTGGTGGTGTTCGGATTGAGATTATTATTAATAGAAATGGAAAACTGGAAATGCTTCACCAGAAAAATAGTAAGATTCTCAAGTGTGGACAACATCATAAACCAAAGAAATGGAACCGGCAAGACATCACTCTTCGAAGGCATCGTGTTCGGATTGTATGGTAAAAGACCTCCTGGGTTGGATTTTAATGATTTGAGACTTGACCCATATAAAGATTCTCTTGTAAAGGTCGAATTTGAACATGAAGATAATTATGGTGTTTCATCTCAATATGTAGTAACAAGAAGATTTGGTCGCACTGGATCTGCAACTGTAACAAAAGATGGGCAAACAGTAGCAACATCTGTAACAGAAGCATTTGATTTAATTGATTCGATATTCCCCTGGTCTGTAGCATCAGTTTTGTGGTCCCCATCTACTCTAACTTCATCTCGAATATTAGACCCTAAATTTATAGTTGACAATGTATTTGAACATGTATTTAAAGATGCAAGAGCATTGGAAGCTCATTACAAAAAAGAAGTTTTAGCTCAAAATAAAGTAGTAAAAAACTTAAAAGCAAAATTAACTTCTGGATCTTTTACAGTAAAAGATCTTGAAGATGTGAAAAAACAAATTTCAGAATTGAAATCATCTTTGAAAGAAAAAACAACAAAAAATGATTATTTAATTACAAAAGCAAGACAAGCTGAAGCTGCATCTAAAGAGTTAACAGAATTTGAAGAAGCTTTATCCGAAGCGGGAGTTACAGAATTTCGACCTGTAGAAAAATCTGTTTGCGAAGAATATTTATCTCTTACAAAAGGAAGAGATGTTGGGCAATTTAAATCTCAGTTAGAAAAAGCTGTAGCAGATGAGCTTGCAAAAAGCGATGATGTTCTTACAAAAGTGCCTGTAGGTGTAGCAAAAACTCTTATTCAAGCATCTGTGTCTGATTGTCAATGTGCTTTATGCAAAAGAGAAGCTTCACCTGAGGTTTTTGATGTAGCAAAAGAACTAGTTGAAAAAGGTAAAACAGATCACACAAAAGTTCAAAAATTTGAGAAAGCTTTAAAGCTTTTAGAGTTAGATAAAGAACATGTTGAAGTAAGCAAAAAATATCATGATTTAAAATCAAAAGTTGCAGAATGCCCAGAATGGCAATCTGTTCTTTCTAAATATGATGAAGAAAATCAAAAAGCTTGGGGTGAATTGGAGCGACTCCAAGCTAGAGAAAAATCAATAGAAAAATCTTTACGAGATCAAAAAGAATATCTTGAAGAAGAAAAGAAATTAAAAGAATTGCAGGATAAATTAAAAGTTCCTCAAGAATACATTGAAGAAGCTGCAGATTATTATCTTTACACATTAACAGAAAAAGCTTCTGATATTTTAAGGTCTTTAAATGGAAGATATGATAATTTATTCTTAGATAAAGATTCTTTTAATTATAAAGTAAGTGTTTTAAGCGAAGATGCCGGAGCTTTAAACTTGCTTAATGTTTTGAATCTTTCTTCTGGAGAGAAAACATTAGTAGGCGCAGCTCTTATTTTTGCGACTTGTGATGTGTTTTTCAAAGATGTTCCACTTCTGTTTGATGAATCTTTTGCAGCCTTAGATGTAGAAAATGTTTCATCTTTAAAATCTTATTTGAAACAAAGAAAACAACAAGTTTTAATTGTAACTCATAATGATGCCTGGTCTGAGTGATATTTGGAGGTTGATATTGTAATTAAATATTCATTTGATAAAAGAAATTCTGTTGTTATATTTACAGAAAGAGGTGTCATATATAAAGTGCGAAAAAACACATTTTGCTGAATTAGTATGTTATTTATTGGGTTTAAACTTTTATCTTATAGGTTTTATAGATTTTGGCAGATCTAACGCTACGAGATTGAGGCCGAACCAAAACCTGTTTAATATTATGGATAAGATGATGAATATTAAACATATTCATCATGAAAACCTTTTTAATATAAATCAGTATACTCCCCATCATACCACAGATGGGGGGAAGGGGAGGAAAGTATGAAAAAGTACATACTTACAGAAGAGAGGAAAAAGTTGAATGATGGTACCATCATCTACCGAATCAAGGCCGTCCGTGATATCCTGGAAATCGGTGTGAAAGCCGGTGACCTTGGGGGATGGGTTGAGAGGGAAGAGAACTTGAGCCAAGAGGGTAACGCATGGGTATTTGGCATCGCTAAGGTGTACGGCAACGCTCGAGTGTCCGGCGACGCATGGGTGACCGGCAACGCTCGAGTGTACGGCGACGCATGTGTGTTCGGCAACGCTCTGGTGTCTGACAGCGTGGTATTCGGCAACGCTCGGGTATACGACTACGCATGGGTGTCTGGCGACGCAGAGGTATCCGGCAACGCTCGGGTGTACGGCGACGCATTGGTGTTCGGCAACGCTCTGGTGTCTGACAGCGCGGAGGTATTCGGCAACGCTCGGGTATACGACGACGCATGGGTGTCTGACGACGCTCAGGTGTACGACAACGCTCAGGTGTCTGGCGACGCAGTGGTATCCGGCAACGCTCAGGTGTACGACAACGCTCAGGTGTCTGGCGACGCAGAGGTATCCGACAACGCTCGGGTATACGACGACGCACGGGTGTCTGGCGACGCTCAGGTGTACGACAACGCTCAGGTGTCTGGCGTCGCAGAGGTATCCGGCAACGCTCGGGTGTACGGCGACGCATGGGTGTCCGGCAACGCCGTCATCAACTAGTCCGAAAAGATTTTTGGGCCTCATCTGTCGGTTTCGAAAACGGCACGCTAACCGCATACCTGACTCAAGATGGCGACATCAAAGTCATATGCGGTTATTTCCGTAACACGTTGAATGAGCTTGAGGCGGCTGTCAAGAGACACGGCAGCAATATCTCAGAGGAGAAGATTCTTCTCTAACTGCTGTGCAAATGACCCACTACCTCGTCATTTACCCCATATGACGCCGGTGGTGATTTGAGCGCTATATATGATTTCGTCTTCATTAAAGGGAACAACTTTAAATGACGATGCTCTGCATGAATATGAGATTGAGGCCCAATCAAAACCTGTTTAATATTACGGATAAGATGATGAATATTAACGGGAGGGAGAGACATGTGCAAAGTCAAACTGCCGCGTGAGGTGGCGGAGGCGGTCACGAATCTCCTCAAACAACACGAACCGTCCTACATCCTTTGGAGATCGTCGAGGCCAGAAGCCGATGACGATGGTGGTGATTGGGGCGTTATATATGATTTCGCCTCCACGAGAGGGAACAACTTCAAACTGGCTGACGCCCTGCGCTATGGCTACGAGATAAAGCTGGAGCCGATCACGGTCATGCTTGATCCGGAGAAGATCGAGCAGATCAGGGCGGAATACTATCGCGCCGATCCCGCAGCGCACGGATTAGAAGAAGGATGGCAGATGGGGTTCTTGGCCGCGCTCGATTTGGTCGGAATCAAGATCCCAACGGTGAATGAGTGATGCAGTTTCACTAGCATACGAATAAGTTGGAGCAGGCCGCCATCACGATGGTCTACGCCCGGGTGATGTGTTACGAGATGATGGTTAAGGACGCAGCCCAGGAGACTCTGGTGAACGGTCGGAACTACACATACTCTTCTTATTCTTGGGCTGTTTCTTCTTTGAAATCTTATGTAAAACGAAGAGGACAGCAAGTTTTAGTTGTAACGCATAATAATGCATGGGCTGAATAATCTGATTATTTGATCAGAGATATAAGATGAACATCTTAATAAAAATCTGTTTAATATTAAGGAGAATAATAAGAAGAGGAATCTGAAGTGCCATATGTTGAAAAAACTCTTGCCTTAACTCATGAAGGAGAGCTTGTTTTTTGCACAGTTCCTCATTACTATTTGCATGTGCTTTTCGAAGGTTGCAAATATCACAAAGATCATAGATTAGAATGGGAAGATGATGAAGAATTTGTAGAAAGAGTTGCTTCAGAGATTAAAGTATTTCCTGAGTCTTTAAAAGATATAAAAGTTGACTATTTTGAAGAATTTTATGACGAAGAATCTGATGTTCAATCTGTCAAAGAAGAAAAAGACGAATATGAATTTGAAGCAGGATTTGCTTCTAAAGAATCATTCTCTAATATTGAAAAATGGTGTTTTCCTACTGCAAAAGAAGTCAAAGAAGTTAAATCTTTAACTGTTTATGTCGAAAAGTCTGGCAAAGAATTTAAATGTCATTTTCAAATAGAAGCTAAATGCGTTGACGAATGCGGAGAAGTATTTTATGATTCTTTTACATCTAAATGCGAAGAATTTGATTTTGCCGATGCGCTAGAAAAAGGAGAAGCTGTAGGAAGGGTTGTTACTTTCAATATTTTTAAATCTGTTCCTAATAATCCAAAAATAGATCTTGTTTTAAGATCTGAAAAAGAATAATACTGAGAAGATTAATACCCAGAAGATCAATTTGAAGAAGTAGATGTCGCAGTAATAGCAGGAGTCCCTCTTGTTGGAAAAAGATGAATATTCAAAAGATTACAAATATAAAGATGAAGAATTGTTTGAAATTTCAAAATAAGGAGTAGAATACGAATGAGAAAATTATACCCCATAGGATCTAACCCATACTGTTTAATCTGTAACAGCCATGTAGAAGTATTGTTCTCCAAATCAGTAGAAGAAGGTGCAAACATTTATTTAGTAAGAGAAAGAGATGAAGATGGTCACTCATCATTCAGAACAGTAATAGAAAACCACAGCTCATTAAACAGATACATGTTTGATGACAGAGAAAGCTGTAACTTATACTTGAGAAACCTCATAAGTGAAAGAAAAAGAATGCTCTTAGAAGGAGACGAATGGATCAGAGTATTGTTCTCTGAGTTCTGTTCAAGTTTCGGAAACTCAGACATCGTAGAAAGAGAGGCAATCAGACAAATAATCAGAGAAAGATTGAACATAGAAATCAGCTGATGATTAATCTGATTTTGAAGTAATTAAATATGACAAATTATAAAAATATGAATTAAAGAATTGAGATGTTAGTCATTATGGAGTGTAAAGCTAGAGATACAAATTGGTTGATCTTAACTCTGATGAATACAAAGTCTCATATGAAAACACGGAACCATTTATCAAAATCAATGAGCACTCCACAATTGATGGGTCTTCAGGTCTTGTATGGGCTACAGTGTATGCAATGGTAAAACCATCTTTGCAACAAGGAGATGAAGTTGTAACAGATGCAACAGATACTTATGCGCATGCAAGAGAAGAATGCGTACATCTCGCTAAAGAATTTGACGTAAGATCTGCAGCATTTGTTGCAAAAACTTCATTTTCTGCAAGCTATGCAAGAAACGAACAATTGGAACGTCCTGATGATTCAGCGATTGATGGAATGGTTAAATAATTTGAACATCCTGCAAAATATGTGAAGGATTTGATACAATTTGTCACGTATATACAAATTCTGTAAGTAGTTGTTATTTCTGAAGTAGGTTCAGAATCGGAAGCAAAAGAAACATAAGATCATGCTATTAATTAATAATCCTCGCAATACTCCTCATCAACTCCTCATTATTCCTCTTCTTTGGCTGAATCTGTGACAACAGATTGTGGCCAATCTTCTTGCCCAGGTGGCGGAACTGGCAGACGCAGGGGACTTAGAATCCCCTGATCTCATGGTCGTACGGGTTCGAGTCCCGTCCTGGGCACCAAAACTTCTTATATGTCCTCTATAAAATAATCAGAGGTCACTTATTAATTAGATGCATCTAAATATTCATAATCTTTTAATTCTTATTAAGAAGGTTAATGACAAGTGGAAGATGTTTATGTTTAAGAAATAGAAGCAGCTCTTAAAGATGCTGGCTATGATCATTCAGAGACTACTGTTGAAGATCTTAAAGAATGTTCTGAAGATTATGTTGATGCTGGTGTTTGGAGAGATTTAACAAAAGAAAAAGTTTCCGATCATGCTCTGCTGACTCTGAAGTAGAATCTGTTTGTTATTTAAAAGCTGTTTAATAT
>ERZ795043.964-NODE-964-length-17431-cov-5.740965_pt1 | contig 17431 bp, 19 predicted proteins | sample MGYA00375127_ERZ795043 | MGnify/ENA primary metagenome ERZ795043 (study PRJEB30172, sample SAMN05518447) | compost metagenome | isolation source: Feedstock adapted compost from Newby Island compost facility, Milpitas, CA | place: USA:Newby Island compost facility... | reverse complement strand
GGATACTTTAGTCGATTCTGATAGAAAATCTTTAAAAGTTTCCGACCCAAGAGTTACATATCAAACAAAATTAGATCTTGGATTTATGGATGTTCCTTTAGGGTTAGATAAAGTTTTTGTAAATGAATTATCAAGTTATATTCTTTCTTTTGCGGGATTTGTAAATGAATTAACAGTATATGTAAATGGATTAGTTGGATTTGGAGCGCTTGAAGAACTAGGAATAGATCCTGTTTCTTTATGGAGTACGCCAATTGGAGAAGTAGTAACAGTTGTATGTGCAATATTGGCTTTACTATTTATTGCTGCAAGAGCTGTAAATTTTGTAAGAGGATCTGAAGGATTTGCATCTGCTTTTTCTAAATCGTTAGGAGCTTTAGGTTTAATATGCTTTGTTTGGTTTATTACTGCAGCACCTCAATCTTTTTATAAACCTTTTAAGTCAGTAACAGATGTTATTTTTAATGTAGGAGCTTTAACTGTAGCACACTCTTCTGTTGCTTCTGACTTACTTTCTTCTCAAGCAACTTATGAAGAAGCAGCTGCAAATTCATATTGGCTTCCTTATTTTTCTTTATGGACAGAATATCATACAGGATATGCATTAAGAGATAATAAAATAGATAGATCTTTAGATTCTGTAGTACCAGAACAAAAAGAAATGGATTATCCTACAATTGCAGGAGAAGAAGTTGCTTTATGGAGTGCCCTATTAGCAGAATCATTTACATCTGGTCAACGAATCAAGAATGATGCATACAGAGTTGTCGATCATTTTATGGCGCCTAGAGTTTCTTTTGATTCTTATACAAAGAAAGTTTCAGCTGTTCAAAATGAAAATTATAATGGAAAATTTCAAGACCATCCAGATGTTGGAGTTTTTGCATTTTTATTACTTGTAGCTTTTGGTGTTTTTGTTAAATTTTTATTGTTCATAGAATCTGCTTATCATTTAGCTACACTTCAAGTCAATTTAGCTTTAGGTGCTCTCAGATTGCAAGATAGTGGCAAAGCATTTAAAAAATTATTCGCTTCTGTATTAAATGTTGGTGTATGGGATTGTTGTCTAGCTGTTTTAGTATACATTTCTTTAGTTGCAACAGGTTTAGCTGCAGTTGTTTTAGCTTTATTATGCGCTGCTTCTATATATGGATTAGCTTCATATCTTCATAGAAGAAATTCTGTATTTTGCCCAACATTTCTTAAAGCAACTTTAGATTTCAAATATAGACATTCTTTTTAAGGAGGTGCTGATTAAGTGTATGCGAAATATAAAAAATACTTAACATATGCTTTAGTAGCATCTCTATATTTTTCTTTAACATATGTTGTTTATGCTGCAGATGCTACAGAATCTTCTATACAAGCAGATTTTGTAAATAAAGTATTTGAAGTATCTTTGACTGACGGATCTAATGTATTTACAACAAAAGAAGATGCAAAAGAACGGGAAGAATTGAATGATGCAATTTATTCTGGCCAAGATGTAGGAACAAGATCTTTATATGATAGATTTGGTGGAGATATAAGGTTTGTTCCTTATTTAGGCGAAAAGAAATTTAAATTAAGCTTAATAGATACTTTTTATGATAACGCAAAGAAAAACAATCAAGTATTTTCATTTTCATTATCAGATTTTTGGGCTGATAGAAGTGCTCAAGTAAATAATGTTGTTTATCCTGGAAGACCAGATGTTGTATCAGAAACTAATTACAAAGAAGGATGGGTTGATCCGAGAAGAGCAGCTTATGCTCCTGTGTCTTCTGTCTCAGGTCAAGCTTCTGTTGCTAATTTTTATTTATCTTTAGCTAAAAATTTTACTTTCTTAGTAGCATATTTAAGCGGATCTGGTCTGTATGAATCTTTAAAACAAATATGGCAATCTTTAACTTCTTCAGGATTTTATGAAGGAGTATCGGATGTATTTTTATCATTGATGCCTTTATTATTAACGGCTTTTGTTGTAAGATTTGCATATTATACTATCAAAGCATTAAAAGGAGAAAAATCTTTTAGGCAAGTAGGAGCAGAAGCTTTAACTGTTGCGTTATCTTTAGGACTTGTATATTTATTTGTGGAAGAACCTGATGCTTTATCTGAATTAGGAGATTTTGTTGTAACAGCTGTAGATGATGTTTTTACAGAGGTGATAAATGAAGCATCAGATGAAGTTGCAAAATCTGATGATCATAGATATGTAGTAGAAGCTAATTTATGGAAAAAGACAGTTTTAGACCCATGGGCAAAAGGAATGTTTGATGGAAGAAAATATGATGAATTATATACACAATTTGAAACTGATTCTTCTAAAACAAAAATGCCTCAATCTAATGATACTGTAACTGCATCTTGGCCTGAAGGTGAGGTAAGATATAATTCTGCTGCTTTAACAGGAGATGTTAAAGTTCCTACTTCAGTTGATTCATTTGTTAGAAATTGGGCTGCTCTCGCTTGGTCTACGCAATCAATTTATCACATAGATGCAGTTGATAGAGCTACAGATGCTTCAGGGAAAGCATGGCCAAGAGCTTCTACAACTCCAAATAATCCTCAAATATATGTTGATTCTTTTAGGTGGTTGGATGCGAAACTTGATGTTTCTCCAGAATATTATGCTTCAGATGATGTTGTTAAAAATTATACTGGAAGTAGAGAATATAAAGTATCATTTGTTTCAGCTGGATTCGAGTCGCTTTTTATGTCGCTTCTGTTGATACCTATGCTTTATGTGATTATGCGTAGGCTTTGGATTATGATTCAGATTATTATGATTGGTGTTAGACTTATGACGTATTCGATGATACATATTGCGTATCCTGTTCAGTTTTCACCTCTTCATAATCTGAAGAGGATCGGGAAGTCGATGTATAATTATCTTTGGTGGTCGGCTATTCTTTATATTATGATTATTCTTTTTAAGGAGCTTGCTGGGAATAGTTTTATACATAATATCATTTATCTGGCACTCTGTATTCTGATTATAAAGTATAATCCTATTAGGAATGACAACATGATGGAGCTTATGCAGTGGGGTAAGATGCAATTTAACAATATTAAGGGGATTCTTAAGAAGTCTAAGAAGTAGATTCTGATTCGATTTCATCTTATTAATCATATTCTTCTTTTTCGTATTGGGAGGGAGATTCATTGGCAAGAAAACGCGCTCCTAGACAAGCTATCAAGCCAGCAGTAGCAGCGTCAATGCTTTATTATAAAAAACAAGAATTTGAAAAGTTTTTCTCTTTTTGGGATTCATTAGAAAAAGCAGGAGATGTAGTTGAAGATGGTGGATTTTCTCTATATTTAGAATATTTGCGAAAAATATATGATTCAGCAGAACGAAGAGGTTCTGTTGAATTTACAAAAGATTATCTTGTTGGAGCTTTAAATAACTTAAATGCTTTAGAGCCAAATTCATCAAAAAGAGAGCGTTTTGCTATTTGGTTTGAAGAAGTTCTTGAAAAAGATGACGAACAATCTTTCCTTCTTCCTGAAGAACTATTTCAATGTTATGTTTGGAATAAATTTTTAGAACATGTTCAAGCAGTAGATGCAAAAGATATTTCATACAAAGAAAAAATTCTAACTTTAAATACAGATCTTTTTAATGTAGATTTAAGCGATGATGATGGATTTTTTGATTTGAATGATATCAAACAAGAAGAAGCTAATAATAAACAATTTAAGTTTTACATAGATGTAATTGACGCAGAAGTAAAACCAGAAGCTGGAGATTTTGTAGTTATAGCTGCTCGTCCATCTGTTGGCAAAACAACGATAATGCTTGATATGGCTTTAGAAAATGCTAGTAGAGGAATTAAATCAGCATTTATATCTCTTGAAATGTCTAAAGAAAAACTATTTAAGAAAGTTGTTAATTGGTATAAAGATAGAGAAGTACCAAGAGAAGAATGGGAATCTGTTAAGAAAGAAAAAGGATTCCAGCTTCTTAGTAAAAATTTCTTAGGTGCGGCTGATATATCGAGCAATCCTGATGTTTTCTTCAAAAAGCTTGCTAAAAAGATAAGAGAAGATAATGATGTATCAATAGTTTTTATTGATTACTTGCAAATAGCAAGGTACCCTCAATTAGACGAATGGGCTTCTTTGCGTAAACTTACAAGAGATTGTAAAACATTTGCTAAAGACAATGGTGTTCTTGTTGTAAGCTCAAGCCAGGTATCTCGCGAATCAACCAAATATGGTATAGATCTTGCATCTTTATTTGGATCAAGCACAATAGAAAATGACACAGATATAGTTATATCTCTTGAAGATATATCTAGAGATTCACTTGGTAAAGGAACTAGACTTCTTAAGAGCACAGTACTGAAAAATAGAATGGGCGAACGCGGATCTGAATTTAAACTTCTTGTAAATTATGTAACTGGCAAGTTTAGAAATTATGATAAATGATCATATTGATCTCATTCGATAAATGATAAATCTGATTGAATATAATGTATGTGAGAAAAACACGCAGCTGATTCTTCTGCTTCTACATAATCATATTTGGAGGAAGATGAAGGTATGGATTTTATAGTAACAGATAAAAAACTCGATCGACCTGGTAAATATGTTACAAAAGATGAATTTTTGCAACTTGCAAGAGAAGGAATTGAAGCTGACGGTCTGTATATAGATGTAGATTGTATAGATGAAAAACTTTATAAAATTATAAAAGATGCATCAGAAGGTCAAGCGGTATTTTTTACAACAAGAGATGAAGTTCCTGCATTTGTTGAAAAATATGTAAAATTTGAATATGAGCCTGCTAAAGAGCAAGTCTCTGTTTCTTTAAAAGATGATGATTTCGACGAATCTCTTTTTGGAAAATTAGTATCAGGAGAAGAAGAGGATTCTGCAGTTGATACTACTTCTTCTGAACCTACTCCATCTGCTGGAGATAAAGTTGCTAAAGTATATCTTTTTGGAAGCTCCAAAGGCGGTACTGGTAAAACATTTACGTGTCTTATATCTGCATACAGATATGCAAAATTAAATCCAGATCAAAAAGTAGCTGTTGCTGATTTTGATGTTATAGATGGTCAAGTTGGTATATCTATACATAAATTAAACCCTACTCTTAAAGATTTTTATGCTAAATATAAAGCTGGATCTAGAGATTTTTCTGTAATGCAAAAGTACAAAGTAAAATCATCTAACTTCCCTTCAAATATAGATTTTTATCTTGCCCCTAATGTTTCTCCTATAAAAGATGATGAATTTTGGGATTGGTGTTATTTTAATCTTATAACCAACTACGATGTTGTCTTTTTCGATAGTGGTATTGACTACATGAACTATAGTGCGATATCGAATCTTTATAAGATTGCGGATAAGATTATACTGACGACGACGACTTCTATTAAGTCTGTGAACTCTGTGAAGAGGCAGATTAAGAGGCTTAAGGGTGAGGATAAGAATCCTGTTTTTAATAAGGATGATAAGATTGGTGATAAGCTTCATCTTGTGATTACACAGGCGACTACGATGGATGATACTGTGAATAAGTTTGTTGTGAATGCTTTCAAGTCTGATATTCATATAGTTGCTATTTTTGGCAATCTCACGCATCAGATTCAGAAGGCTGAGTATCTTGGGCAGTGGAATATTTTTGACAATATAAAGAAGTTTAATGATAGTATAGATAAGATTATTAAGTAGCATAAGAGGGGTGATCAGCTTTGATAACAAAACAAAAACAGTCTGTTGAATTGTTATTTAGAATATCTAAACCTTATGGGTATTATATAGAAGAAGTAAATGACGCAATAAAAGAGTATAAAAAGGCAATAGCAGATTTGCAAGATGTTATAAAAGCTCATAAAGCAAAAGAAAAAGAATATTTAAAAGAAATAGAACGACTTCAAATGCAAGTTCAAAATCTGTATTCTCAAATGGCTTCAATGGAAGTTCCTGATGTTGATCCAGAATTTGAAGATAAAGTTATACAAAAATTCAAATCTTCTAATAAATCTCCTTTAGAGATAGCTGCAGCTTCTGCCGATGTCGATGATATAGAAGTAGTTTCAATTGATGATGAAAAAGATCATCGAGTTGGAAAAGGTAAAAATTCTGATTTTGGCATAGATATAGATATAACTGAATGACATTCCTTTATTTATTTATAATAAGATTGGGGGTATTACGATGCTGAAGTATCTTCTGCAGTTTAATGTGAATGCTGATATTTCTGAGGCTGAGGAGATAAATGAGCTTCTGAATAATGAGATCGACATTAATGATAGGATCATGATTCAGGAGCAGATAAATAATTCTAGGAAGGCTTATAGGAAGTTGATTCTGCTTTTTGATAATCTTCAGAATGATCTTTTTGATAATGAGAATAAGCTGAATAAGCTGATGCGCAATGTATATCTAAATTGTGATAATAGGGTTGATGCTTCTAAGATTATGCAGACTGATCCTGAGATTATTGCTGTTAAGGAGACTATTGAGGCTATTAAGATGAGCATGAAGACTGTATCTAGTCATATGGATCTTGTGAAGAGTGATCTTAGGATTCTTAATAGTGCGATGTATAATAAAAATATTTAGATTCGGAGGTAGCTGGCGTGGCAGGAAAAGAAGATTTAATAAGACGAATGGCTTCTTCTGCTGTGCAAGTCCATTCAGATGCTGGATCTGGGCATGTTCCAGATGAAGATACAGAAGGATATGAACAATATGAAGAAGATTATGTTGAAGATTCTTCTGCTGAATCTGCATCTGATACCGAATCAAATCCTCAAGATCAAGCTCAGAAATATGTAAAAGCTGAGCAAGGATCTGTTAGGGTAAGAAAAAAGCCTGGACCTAAGCCTTTATCAGAAAGAGTATCTGTTTCATCTGTTAAATCTCAATCTCAAGCTTCTCAAAGACAAACAGAATATGAAGAAGCATCAACTTCTGATTATGGTGGTCTTGAATCTATATTAAAAGTATTAGCATATAAATTGCTGGAAAAAGCAGAACAAGAGGGGGTTAGTTTAGATGGTTTCTCACAAGAAGAAACTGCTCCTGTTTGGCATTACATAAAGTCTAAATTTAAATAACATGTTTATTCTTATTATTAATCATAAAATTCAGAAGAGAGGTATCATGAAGTGTTTGCAAAAAATGTTCTTAATGAATTGATTACTTGGGCTGCAGCTATTGCAATGATTGTTTTTGTTTTCTTCCTTGTTAGAGATATTATTAAGGTTATTCGAGGAGAATCAACTATTCTTAAAGTTGGCATTAATATTATTTGCGTTCTTTTCCTTGTTGGTGTAATGTATGCAGCAGGATCGTTTGAAACATTTGGAAAAATCTTTAAAGGTTTCTTTGAAAATGTTGTAACTGAAGACAATCTCCCTGACTTCTCGAATCGTTAATCCTATTAAGTAAGATATTATACTTAATAGGATTTAATACGCTGATTATTAAGGGGGATTTTAATTGTTTGTTTTAACATTTGTTGTTGTTTTATCTTTAGTAACATTTGCAACAAATAAACAAAAAAGAGTATCTGAAGGCAAAACAGAAGCTTACTCTTTTGACAAATACGGAGTAGTTTCTGTTTTGTCTCTTTTGGCATTAGGCGTTGCTTTGCAATTTGCAGTTCCAGAATTTTATGATACAGTTTCATCAGATTATACTGAAGTTTATGCTTATTCTTTAGGAGCTTATGCATTACTTTGTTTTGGTACTGTGGTTGTTGCTAATTCTCTTAGGGCTCAGGCTATACAAAGATTAAGAGATCAAATTGAGCAATTATATGGAGTTTTAGAACCACTTGTTGGAGTAGACCCTAAAAAGGGAATAGATTTTAATAATGTTCCTTTTGAATTTGAATATGATCCTCAAAATAAAAAACAAGTACAGAAAATAACAGTGAATGTAAAAAATACAGCAAAATTTACAGATTCTGTAGTAACACAATGTGTATTTAATCTTAATAAATATTTACCTTACAAAACATGGTTTAGTGCACCTGATTTTCCTGAAAAAGTTTGCGTATTTGTTGGAAATGACCTTCCTCCAGAATTAGCTATTTATCCTGGGTCAGATCTAAGACCTTGGAACTGGATACCTTTAGGACTTAATGGACAAGGAGAACTTGGTTGGAATTTAGGAGCAAAAGAATCAGATGTAGGAGCAAGCGCATATGTTTATGAAGAAAATGGCAAAAGAGCAAAAACAGTATTGGTTTCAAAGGCTCCTCAAGCATTAGTTGTTGGATCAACAGGTGGTGGTAAAGCTATAGCTTTAGATGAATATGTAGAAGTGTATCCTTCTAAATAATAAGAATCATATCATTATAAAGCTGTTTTCAGTTTTATATCAAAATGAGTATATATGACTCCTTAGTGACCATAAGCAGAATAACATTAATATTGTTAATCTGTTTCAATAGAGACTAATTCTGCCCGATACCAAGGAGGATATGTGTATATGAAGAAAGCAAAAACAATTTATTATCTTTTAAGCTTTCTAATTGCATTAGTAGGTATAGGCGGTCTTTTTACATACGATTTTGTTTTGCGACCTCATGTATTTTCAAAATCTGTTGTTGCAGTAAAATATGAAAAAGAACTTTTACCTAAAGGGTATGTTTTAACAAAAGATGATGTTTATGTAAAATCTGTTGATACAGAAGATGTACCAAAAGGGTATTATGTATCCGTTTCTGAGGTTGTTGGCAAAACATTAGGAACAGATGTAAGCGGAGGAGTTATATTAGTATCTTCATTTTTAAATGACGGATTTTTCTCTTTAGCAGAAGGAGAATCTGTATTTCCAATACCTAAAGATGTAATATTTGCTGTAAATGGATCTCTTCGTTCTGGGGACAGTGTTGATATATATGCCGTACCTTCTGAAGAAGATATACGATATAATAAATCTGTTTTAGCAGCTCGGGCTACAGGTCAAGATGGCGCTTATCAATCTGTTCCGACTGTATCTGACGCAGAGTCTTCTGCAGAAGGTCAAGATGTAGAAGCAGAAATAGATTCCGTGCTGCAATCTGAATCTTACGGAACAGAAGAAGTTGATCTTGTTTCTGTTACCGAAAAAGTAGTAGAAAAAGTAACTGTTGTCTATGTAAGAAGCGATGACAACAATGACGTTAAAGATACAGAAGAAGGAAATGTGAATAGAAGGACTACGTCAACAGCTAATGTTTCTAATCTTGAAGTAAAACTTAATGAAGAAGCAGCAAAAGCAATTGCAAAACATTTAGATAAAGGAAGAAAACTTTGGATAGTGAGGGTTAACTAATGAGAAGAACAAGCATCGGAACAATCGCAGTCTTGGGTTTAGACTCCTCAACCATAAGTGAATTAATCTCATTAGGTTACAGCTGCTCATCCTACCACTCATTAATGGAAAACAGAAGCGAAGCAGCAGTCATATGCACAAGTGAAATCATCGGTATCCATGAATTGGAAAGACTCAAGGGATCCTTCCCAAGCTCAAGGATCTTCTACATCAACACATTGGCAAGAATCTCAAACTTCAGAAGTACCGAAATCATATGTTCACAATATGATATAAAAGCATTACCTCCTGGGCAAACAGCTAAGTCTATAGCAAAAGAATTAGACCAAGCTTTTGGGGTAAAAGAAGATGTAAAAGATCTTGTAGGATTTTTCGGAACAGGGGCTGGAGTTGGTGTTACATCTGTAGCAGGAGAATTTTGTAAAGCTCTTGCATCTAAAGGGCTTAAAGTTGCACTACTTGGACTTAATCTTTACGATCCTGGCTATAATGTAGGACCAAAAGTAAGTCTTGATCAATGGAAATCTCGACTAACAGCAAAAGTTCTTACAGAATCTGATTTTGATCAATTAGTAAAAGTTGATGGATATAGTTATCTTCCTGGAAATTATGATTACATAGGAGTAAAAGATTATTCAGAAGAAGAGATTGAGCTTCTTGTAGAATCAGCTCAATCTGTTTTTGATGTTGTAGTTGGTGATTTTGGATCTCATCCTGATAGCGCTGCATGGTCTGTTGGAATGCAACATTGTACTGTTAAATATTTAGTTTCTAATCCAAATCATAATGATAGAGCTAAACGAATACTTCAAGTAGCAAAATATTTTGATGCAGAACCATCAGATTTTGCTTTAGTTGTAAATAAATCAGATGCATATTCTGATTCAGGTCTTACCCCTAAACTGTTATCTAATGAACTTAAAGTGCCTCTTGTTTTAGAAGTCCCTTTTGTTTCAAATCCAATGAAACAGTTATCTTTAGCTCTTGGCAAAAGTGAATCTAAAAAGTTAGATGAAATCGTTTCAAATTTTGTAAAGGCTGTTAAGGGGTGATCTGAAGTGGCTGTTGTTACAAAAGAATTTGATTATGAAGCAGCTTTGAAAGAAGCTACAGCATCTTCAAAGCCTTTTTCTATAAAAGAAAAAATTAGAGAACTTAAAAAGGATTCTTCTACTAAGGATTTTTATGAATATCTTGAACAACTCAAAAAAGATGTCAGAGATCAAAACTCCAAGGAAAACAGATATGACTCTCTTTTGTTTAAAGCATTAATAGGAGAAAAAGAAGCAGTATCTTTCTTTCTTAGCGCAATAAACCAATATCTAACTAGAAATCCGTTTTCTGGAACATTGCCTGCTGCTTATAATGATGCAGCAGAGGCTGTATTTCATGAGTGGATAGGTTTCGGACCTGCCTACAAATGGTTCCTAGATAAAAAATATACAAATTCCCCTGGTATGCAAATTATAGGCAGAAGTATATTTATCAACGAAGATGGTAAAGGATATAAACTTTATGAACATAAAATGGCATCTTTTGAACAAGTTGAAAGACTAAAACGTGTTCTTTTAAGTAATGATACATATATGCAAGTAGACCATCACAACCCAGCAGGAGAATTAAAGATGGATGATCCTCTTTGGCCTGACAAACATATAAGACTTGCAATATGGATTGAACCTCGTGTTTGGAATGAATTTATTACGATAACTGCAAGAAGACAAGTATCTGGTTATCTTTCTTTTAATGATCAAGCTGTAACCGGTTCTATACCGAAAGAAGCTGTCCCTATGTTAAAAGCATTAGTTAAAACGTATTTAAGAACAGTTGTAGCAGGACAAGTTGGGTCTGGCAAAAGCACATTTGCAAATACAATAGTTGGAGAACAACTATCTATGGCTGATAGATGCATGGGTGTCGTTATGATAGAAAAGCATCCGGAATCTACTATACCTTATGTATTTAGAGATAAACACAGAATTATACCTGTAGTAGCAGGCAATGATGAAGTAACAGATGTAGGAATTGAATCTCTTAGACATGACCCTGATATTGTTTATTTAACAGAAATGCGTTATTACGAATGGGGTCTTTTCTTATTTTCTAGTGAAAAAGGTCATAAAGGCCTTATTGGAACTTATCATACAGATGACCCAGAAGAAATACCGTACCAAGGTGCTATGGCTTACTATAGCAAAGAAGGAGGATCTCTTAAGGCTCATATAATTACAGCTTCTAAGGCATGTGAACTTACTCTTATTATGCGTGGCTTACCAAATGGCCAAAAGCGTCTTGAAAGAGTATCTGAGATTATTTATGACCCAGTTGAAAATTCAGTAAAATCTAATGATTTAATGCGATGGGATGAAGAAACAGATTCTTGGAAATATAATGATAAAGTAAGCGCAGAAACGTTATATAAAATGCGAAGAGTAGACAAACAAGCTGCAGAAGATTTTATGCGAGAACTTTCAGCACTTGCTGCTTCTGCTGGAGAAATAAAAGATCCTGTAAAGGTTAGTTTCCGCGCCATGAAAGAATTAAGATCTTAAGAGGTGGTTGCATTGGCGGATTTGTTAGAATATGTTTTAAATTTATCATTTCATCTTCTAACATTAGGAGCTGTAGCTTGGGCTGTATATATGTCTTTAACATATGTTCCTGGAAACTATGTTAGAAGAGTTAGATCTCAAGTGAGAGATAAAGTTGGAAAATTAAAACCTGTATTTGATTTATTTAATAAAGATTCAAAGTTTCGCAATCATATAAATAAAATGAACTATATGGTTAGCAAAAATTATGACAAAGATAAAGATTTTTACAAATTTGTTGCAAAAACGACTTCAGTTTTTGTGGTAGTTTCTGTCTCTTTACTTTTAACAGTTAAGCAAATGCCAACAGATTTTGCTGTAAGTGATCCTTTTTCAAATACAACTGAATCTGAAAGTGAAACAAGAGCAGAAGCTAATGTAAGCCCTGTTTTCCCAGTATTAGCAGCATTAGTTTTATCTTCAGTTCCATATTTAAGACTTAGATATAAATATGGAGTTGCAAGAGTAGCTTCAAGTTACGAATTACTTGAAGTCGTTCGTCTTATGGCAGCAGAAACTCATCTTTCTGTAAGCGCCGCTCTTGTTTATGTTAATTCTCAAGTAAAAGATTCAAGTTACATAAAGAAACCTCTTAAAAATTTAAATCAAGTTTTTGTTGGGTATTCTGATGAAAAAGAATTAGCATCTGGGTGTAAAGAATTTTCAGATGCTATAGGAACAGTATTTGCTGTAACATTTGTTTCTTTGCTTCTTTATGCCCAAAAAGAAGGAAGAGATGGGCTTGAAGAATCTTTATTTTCATTAGCAGACGAAATGGAAAGGCAGCGAATGGCAATTTTAGATGCTAAAACATCAAATAAGGATGCAATAAATCTTGGACATTATGGAAATCTTTTTGTTTATGTAATCACATCTTTAAGTATGGCTGCATTTTTAGGCCCTTCTGTATTCTTTAATCTTCAATTTAAAACAGATTTTGGATTGACAGGTTTTACAATTTCATTTCTTTTGATAGCTGTTTCTTATGTTGTAAGCAAACTTTTAGATCGACTTCGTCTTGATTATTATTAATGAGAGGAGGTGACATCAGTGAGATCATTTTTTGTTTTTGTTGCTCTTGTTGGTGTTACACTTCTATCTGTTTCTGTTCTCTCAGCTGCAAATCCTGCATTTTTTAATAGATATAAAAGAAAAGTAGATGTAAAATCATTTTTAGACAAACTTCATGATGAAGTTCTTGATGAGGCTCTTGAGCGCGCAGGTTTTCGAGTAAAAAGTTATTTCTTTAATTCATTAAGATATGGGTTTTTAGCTGTTTTAACTGTTTTTGCTTTTGCTCAATATTATTTTGTAAAAGATGCTAAAGATTTTGTTGTCTCTCTTTTTGTAGGAGTGGGATGGTTTGTATTTACTCATCCAGGTCAGTCTATGCCTTTTGGGTTTTTGCTTAAGAGAATGGCTTATTCAAGAGCAGAAGCCAAAAATGGACAATTGCTTTCATTTATACAACTTTATAAAAGTGATAGATCTAGACCTGGAAAACGAACTCAATTTTGGAACTTTTGTTATCAAGCAGCCTCTAATTTTCCTTTACTTGAAAAGGATTTAATACGATTAGCATCTAAGGCTACAGAAGAAGGAATAGAATCTGCTTTAGATTGGTTTCAAGGGTTGTTTCCAAAAGATCATCCTTTTGCAGGAGAAATATTATCTATGGTTTTATCTGCTGAAAAAGCACAAAACAGAGAGGCTGTTAAAAACGCCCTTGAAAGACAAGGAGAACTTCTTGCCAAAATTTCTAGCAGTAGATATACCATAAGATGGAAAACTTTAGGTGATTTTTTAACAGCTGTTAATACATTACCTGCAATTGTTATAATAATGACTATGGTCATTTTAATATTAAAATATATAACAATAATAAGTAAAAATTTATTGTATTAATTTACACAAAGAGCTTATCCGTATTATACATACGGTTAAGAATAATAAACAGAATATGAAGGGAGGGAGCTCTAAGTGAATAAAACTGTTTCTATACCTCTTTGGATTGCTGGTACAATGGCTATAACAGCTGTTGCTGTATTTATTTCATGACCTGTGATCAGAGATCTTCCTTAGGGGGCTGATAATGACAGACCTGTTTCCTCTACAACTTGCAAATGTGAACCAAAAAGAAGATCCTCCCTTTATCATCTTTCTTTTGAGTATTATGCATAATAATAATATTGTTTTGATGAATAGGAGGTCAAATCACATATGAGTAAAACTGTATCTATTGCTCTTTGGATTGCAGGAACTATGGCTATTATAGCCGTTGCCGTATTCATTCTTTGGCCTATGATTCGAGGCCTTTTGAATGACGCAGATAAAACTCGTCCTGAGTTCCCTATGGCAATGAATGAGCAATATTTCAAATATGATGAACAACCTGTTGATATTCATTATGAATTAGTATGATGTTAAGATTAATGAGGGGTGTGGGTCGCAGACTCATGCCCCTCATATGATCATGAGAAGAGGTGCCATATGTGAATAAAACAGTATCTATAGCTCTATGGATTGGATTCGGATTTGCTGTAGCAGCTTTAGCTATAATATATTATGATAAATGGATAGGAGAAGCTATAGATTTAGTAAATTCTATTTTAGGAGGATTGCAAGATTATTAAATAAGGTGATGACATGAAAGAAACAATAATGAGAGCTCTTTATTTTTGGTTATTATTAATAATTATAATACAACCATTTTTAAGTCAGAGAGATTATCTTTTAAACTTGTTAGTAAAATCTAATGCTTCATATTTGGCTGAAAAAGCGGCAGTAGAAGGAAGAATTACACCAGCATTAGTGGACGAAGTAAAGGCAAACATAGAGGCAGTTGGTCTCACGGTAGAAGATGGGGATATAAGTGGAACAACCGCATTAAGACAAAGAGGGGAAGAAATAGAAGTTGTTATTCGAGTAAAACGTCCTGGTGCGTTTTTATATAATTTAGGAACTGTTGGCGCCCCTGATCATTATTATTCTAGACAATCTATATCTTCAGAATATGTTCCTTAATAAGGTGATGATATGGCTTGGACTGTTAAAGTAACATTTGCCTGTGTAGTATTTCTATTTGCTTGGCTTGGACAAGAACATGCTCAGTTATATGATACTACAAGGGTTGTACTTAAAAGTGCAGCAAATAAGGCTGGTCATGATGCATTAATGGCTATAGATTATGCTCAAATGCGACAAGGATACATAGTTTTTGATAAAGCTCAAGCCAGAGCTGTATTTGAACAATCTTTAAGAAGAAATTTAGGCCTTGACGCTTCTTTAAATCCTAATTCTAAAAGCGCAGTTAAATCGAAAGTTGTAGTTACTAAATTTGAACTTTTAGATGATTCCACACACTCTTTCCCTTTTGATTATTCTGATTCTGATCATAGATTATTTAAAAGATTAAGAGGTCCAGCTGTGGTTGCAGTAATAGAAGTAGACTCTCCTAAAGTTGGACCATTTGAAGGTGAAAAAGTAAAAGCTTCTGTTATAGCAGAATATACATCCCATCGGTAGAAGCAACTGAAGTTTAAGTTACTTATTAAGAATCTGAATATTCAGTTTAAATAAGAGAATAATCTATGAGAAGAACGCAATCTTCATCGCATGCTTCAAATTCTTTTACAAGTTGCCCAACTGTATAGTCTTCATTTCCTTTGGCTGTTAAAAATTTTAATAAAGCTTGATCTTTTGTAAGCTCATCAGGATAAAGTGCATCTGATATTAATTCGTCTACGCTATCATATGCTACATATTTTACATAAGTTTCCATGGCATCAGTTATTGCATCTTCCTCAGTTGCAACAGCTACAAGAGCATAATAATCAGTTTTGTTAAATTCAAAATATCTCACTTCTGAATCCTCCGATCCTTATTAATCTTAATATGATTATTATTAAATTTGTCATAAAGCTGCTAATGGTAATCTTTTAAATTCTGCTGTTTTAAAATAAGATAAATATTTTGATTTTTCTTCTGCAAAATCTACAAACCATTCTAAAACAACAGGGTCAAATAAATATGATTCTCTTCGCATAACTTCTAAAGCCTCAGAGCTAGATACAGCTCCAGCATAAGGCCTTCCTCCAACCAAAGTAGCATAAGTGTCTGCTATTGCCGCAATTCGTCCGCAAAGGGGTATATCTTCTCCAGCTAACCCTTCACAATATCCCGACCCATCGTATCTTTCATGATGGGATTTTGCAACTTGAACAACTAATTCTGGAAGTTTTAATCGTTCTAATATATAAACACCTTCTGTGACATGTTCTTTTAAATATTCTTTTTCTTCAGGTGCTAAAACTTTAGAACCTTTAAGAACGTCATCTTTCATGGCCAATTTCCCAACATCATGAACTAAACCTGACAAATAATATAATTTAGAATTTTGCCTATCAAATTCGCAAGCTATTAAATAATTGTAATATGCCATAGCAAGAGAATGTTCCGCAGTAGCAGGATCTCTTAATTTTACAGCCTCAAATAAAGTGTCTATTACAACAACATCTTTGACACTAACAGACTGTTTTGAGTCTGCTCGGTATTGAACAAAAGTTGATCCTTCCACTTCTGCGTACACCTCTGCTGTATAATATTAAGAAACATATTAAGATATATATTCATCAGAGACTTCAGAATAATCGTAGGAGCCATATGATCGGAACAAGAAGCAGAATAAGTACCACAAATTGAATCTGAATAATATTATGAATATGTATATTATTAATATTTAGAATATTTTACAGAATCTGAATATTTAGAAGATGATGGGTGGCCTGCATCAGAGCAAGCCACCCATTGAGCATATTATTTTGCTCTATGCTCATTAAAGAAGTCTACCCATTCCCCAAGTATTGTTACAGTATCTGTCGCTGTTTTTCTCACCCCATTACTCCAAGTTGCTTCGTATACTACTGTAACAGGACCGTCTGGTAATTCTTCAAAGTCTTCATGACTAAGAACGCCAGACCATTTTGTTCTAGTAGAATCTGGTGTTAAATATACGCTATATGTCCCAAGAAGAGTTGCCTTTACAGATACCGCATATGTTCCTGTTTGAGTAGAACCTGTTCCTGTATCTGTAGTTGTCGCATCAAGCACAAAATCTTCTCCTGCCCAGAATACAGACGGACCTCTAGGAGAATTTTCATCTCCACTAACTTTCTTGTTGTATCTCTTTCTATTTTCTTCCCATGCAGATGTATGTTTTACAGAATGAGATGTTATTTCAAGAGGATATACTGTTATTTCTTTGGTAACAGAATCTGAAGCACCATAAGGGTCTGTTACTCTTAATGTTACTCTTATAGGGCTATCTGCAGTTACATATTGTGCATTTATTTTAGGAGAGCCAGAAGAAGTATCAACAGGAACATTTGCTCCATTTGATGCTTTTACTGCAGTCCATTGAGCAGCCAATTGATCTCCATCGGGGTCTGTAGACTTGTTCACAAGAGTAACTGTATCGCCTTCCCATACAGGCTTCGGTATCCAGTCAAAATCGGCGACCGGCGGCCGGTTCGTCTCGATGTAGAAATACTTCGGCCCGCTCCAATCGCTCCAAT
>ERZ795043.956-NODE-956-length-17629-cov-7.153352_pt1 | contig 17629 bp, 10 predicted proteins | sample MGYA00375127_ERZ795043 | MGnify/ENA primary metagenome ERZ795043 (study PRJEB30172, sample SAMN05518447) | compost metagenome | isolation source: Feedstock adapted compost from Newby Island compost facility, Milpitas, CA | place: USA:Newby Island compost facility... | reverse complement strand
CGCAGCCTCCCTGCCGGGGGACGACTACGCGGAAGCCTCACAAACGTTGAAGGGTGTTTTTTCTACCTCTCAAGCCGCTACCGAAGGCCCTCTTCCGGACCGCTGGGGAACCTGGGTTTCTGCATTCGTCCCAATTGTGTCCCCGGAAAGTCAGAAGGTCATCGCCGTTCTGGGCGTGGATGTTCAGGGGGCTCACTGGTATCAACGCGTCGTGTTCCGCGCGCTCGTGCCGAGCGTGATTCTCCTCGCATTTGTTATTGCACTTGGCCTCCTCGCGAGAGGTTTCCAGTGGTGCTCGTTCTTGATCCGGCGAGTCCAATGCTCCGCCGAAACGATGGTATATTCGCCAGCGGCGCCGCGCCAATTTTTCCTCGCTGTGATCCTTCTGGCAGTCCTGTTTCTCGGGGTGACGGCCTGGGGAACGTATCGATGGACTGAGCAGCAGATCCTGGAGCAAGCCCAGGAAAAAATCCGCCTCACCAGGCAGTTGAACACAGCCCTGCGAGACTGTTTCGCCCAGCACGTTCGCCCCAAATCGTTTAAACACATTTCACCCCACGAGTTGATGCCGGAGTTGATGTCCACCTCTGCCAGTGTGCGGCGGGTCTTCGAACACGCTCAACTTTTAGAGATGGGTTACATCGTGCGGTTTCCGGTGGATCGGCCGCTCAATCCAGCCAATCGGCCGACTCCGGCTGAAGAAAAACTGATTCAATATTTCACGGAGAATCCGAAAGCCCGTTCCTGGTCTGGCCGACTTAAATTCTTCGAGGGTGGCGAAGAATACCTGGTCAATGCAGTGCCGAAACGTTTTGAGCAGTCCTGTCTGCAATGCCACGGGCGACCCGAGGATGCTCCGCCGACTCTGCTGACTCGCTACGATCCGCGAGGTTTTGGGCATCAGGTTGGTGATGTTTCTCTGGAAGTCGTCGCTGTACCTCTGAGTCAGGTTCGGCAAAAGGCTTTCTCGCGAATTTTTGGACACCTGTGTGCGGCCATGGCCACGTGCCTGGTCTTTGTCGGGGGGCTCTACGGTGCGTTCCTTGCCTACCGAGCTCGGGAGAAACGGGCCCAAACCGAAATCATGCGGAGCCGCGAACTGCTTGCCGCTACGTTGCGATCAATCGGCGACGGCGTTATCACCTGTGATCGAGACGGCCGGGTCACCGGGTTGAACTCCGTTGCGGAGTGTGTCACGGGCTGGAAAAGCGATGAAGCGCAAGGTCGTCCCCTTGAGGAAATCTTCGTCATTGTTGACAGCCGCACCAGAAAGCCGGTGCAAAATCCCGTCCGAGAGGCCATCGCCACCGGCCAAATTCTGGAGTTGAGCAACCACACTCTCCTCATTTCCCGGGATGGCTGCGAATTCCACATTGCCGATAGCTGCGCGCCGATCCGCGACTCGAAGGGAGACGTCGTCGGGGCCGTCCTTGTCTTTCGTGACGTCACCGAGCAATATCGCCAGCGGGAACAACTTCGCGAAAGCGAACGTCGGTTCCGATTACTCATGGGGAACGCTCCCGCGGCGATCGCCATTCACAAAATCGTGTTTGATGAGCACGGGAATCCCGTCGATTCGGAATTCGTGGATGTCAACCCCGCCTTTGAAAAGGACACGGGCAAGAAAAAGGAAGAGGTTTGCGGCCGGCGCGTCCTCGCGCTCTATCCCGACATTCGCGAAGAATGGCTGGAAATGCTTCATATTTTGGTAAAACGCTCCCAGCCTATTGAATGTGAGAAATATTATCCGGCCCTCGACCGGTGGTACCAAATCTCGGCTTACCGAATCGACGCCGACCATTTTGCGATTGGCTTTGTCAACATCTCTGCCAGCAAACGGGCAGAGCAGACGCTTCGGGCCAGGGAAGCGCAACTTCGCGCCATCACGGACTCTGCGGGTGACGGGATCCTTCTCACCGACGAGTCGGGAAGAATCGTCTTCTGCAACCCGGCCGCGGAAAATATTTTCGGATATTCTGCCGAGGAACTGCTGGGGCGCCCATTACAGGAACTGGTTGCAAATGAAAAAGTCAGTTCCGTCCAAAAACAGATCACTATCGAGAAACCGACTGATTTGAAGAATAGCTCATGTGCGTCACAATCTGCGCCAGGCCAGGTCGATACTCTTTGTGACACATGCCTGGTCAGAAGCAAATGCTCATCGGTGCCTGTGCGTGACAACCTTCGACGAACCTGCCGTGTAGAGGCAACAGGTTGCCGCAAGGACGGCAGTCGCATTCCGGTGGAGTTGACCCTTTCCACGCTGCAACTGGACAATGCCTGGCACCATGTGGCCATCGTTCGGGATATTTCGGAGCGAAAAGCAGCGGAAGAACAACTGGCCAAATATGCCGCAGTGCTCGAGGCGAACAATCAAATCCTCCTGGAACTCTATGAGAAGGCAGAGGTCGCCACCCAGGCAAAGAGCGAGTTCCTCGCCAACATGAGCCACGAAATACGCACGCCGATGACAGCCATCCTGGGCTATGCAGAGATGCTGCTTGAGGAACTCACCCCGGAAGGCTGCAAGCCCGAACATCGTGCCGCGCTCCAAACCATTCAGAGAAATGGCAACTACTTGCTTCAGCTCATCAATGATGTACTCGATCTTTCCAAAATCGAAGCTGGCAAAATGCGTCTGGAGATGCAGCCGTTCCCGCTGCGGGAAACCCTCGACGAGATTATTGCGCTAATGCGGATTCGCGCGGAGGAAAAGAAACTGCCGCTTCGTTTGGAGGTACTTACACCCCTTCCCGATTTGATCATTTCCGACCCGGTTCGCATCCGCCAAATCCTTATCAACCTGATTGGCAACGCGATTAAATTCACCGAACAGGGTGAGGTACGGGTGCGTGTTTCCTGCATGCCCCAGGAAGAGCCCGACCGCGCCCGTCTTCGGTTCGACGTCATCGACACCGGTATTGGCATCCCGCCCGAGTTGATGGCGCGATTGTTCCAACCTTTCACTCAGGGCGACTCCTCGACAAGCCGAAAGTACGGGGGTACCGGATTGGGACTCTCGATCAGCAAACGCCTGGCGGAGATGCTGGGCGGGGAAATCACCGTCACCAGCACACCCGGCAAAGGCAGCACCTTCACCGTGACGATCCTGGTGCAAGCCGTTCGCAGGGAGCAAGCCGATGCTGGGCGAACGTCGCGTGGCGCGGAGTTGCCCTCGGATCCCGGATCGACGGCCACTCCTGCTCCGGTGCCGGCAACGGAAACGCAACCCGACGTCGTTTCCCATCTTCGCGTCCTCCTGGCGGAAGACGCCCCCGACATTCGGCGGTTGTTGAAACTGATTTTGGAGAAAGCGGGTGTCAGCGTGACGCTGGCCGAGAACGGCCGCGAGGCCGTCGAAAAGGCCATGGCGGCCTGGAAAGAAGGACAGCCTTTCGACGTCATTTTCATGGATATGCAGATGCCGGAGATGGACGGCTACGAGGCCACCCGATTCCTCCGGCAGGAAGGCTACTCGGGAATTATCGTGGCGCTGACCGCCCATGCTCTGGCAGAAGACGAAGGAAAATGTCTGACCGCCGGTTGCAATAAGTACCTCAGTAAACCCATTCGTCGGGAAACGCTCTTGCAGACTCTCCAGGAACTGGCAAGCCAGCGGCAAGAAATGACCACACTTTCGGCTAACTCTTAAATTGGGCAAACGGCACGGACGCAGCGCTAAGCTTCCCGCTGGGGTTTTCCATAACCGACCAGCCCTGAACCATCCCCGGTTTTTCAAAACGTATCACATTGCTACGAGGGCGATATGGTGTAGGGGCAATTCATGAATTGCCCCTACAACGTTGGAGGGACCCGCTTGTCGGGTCCGTGATTCGAGGTTCGATCATCCATTGGCTTTGCTCGGGCACGACAAGCGTGCCCCTCCGAAACACCCCTCGGAGGGACGTGCTTGTCACGTCCGTTTCTTCAACGTTCGATCATCCATTCCCTCGCGACGGGCCGAAAAAGGTCACGCGCCCATTTGCCCAGTTTGCCACCCAAATCAGGCATATCTTGCAGCCCAGCTCCGAATTCCCACCCCACGGCGACTTTGACGGTGGTGAACTCCGCACGAAGCTCCGCCTTCATGAGCGGGTCAGCGAAGTTTACCGTCGGCAGCGACCCTTGTCTTGCGCTCTTCCGCTAGCCTAAACTTCCAGAACGAAGCTACTTTTTCCCACACCACGCAACGCGCTGGGGTTCCACGTTTTTTGGCCATTTCTTTGATTCTGTGATTGCCGCTCGAATTCAGCCTGGATGTCGTTCAGAGTTGTACTGGTTCAGCTTCCGATTCCGCCTCTCGGTCCCGAGCCGGTGACGGGAAACGTGCCGCTTGCCGCCGGGTACCTCAAGTATTATGCACAGTACATGCATCGAGTCCCGGCGGACATCGAGATTCTCCCTCCATCGCTTGCCGATCGGGCTGGCGATGCCGCGCTCCTTCGGGCCATTATCGAGCGACAGCCAGACATCGTCGGCTTTTCCTGTTACGTCTGGAACGCGGAGCGGTCTCTCTGGCTTGCCCAGCGGATCAAGGAGCTTCGACCGCAAACCCGCATTGTGGTGGGCGGCCCGGAGGCAACATCCGATAACGCGTGGTTCCTCAATCATCCGGCGGTGGACTGGGCCGTTCTGGGCGAAGGTGAGGAGACCTTCGCGGAACTCCTCGCCACTCTCGCTGATTTTCCGCGATTGCTCTCCCACCCCGCCGAAGCACCGGACATCCCGGGAACCTGGAACCGTCATCGTTCCCGCTTTGGACCACCCCGCCCCCAGTTGCGCTCCCTGGATGCCGTCGGCCGCGTCTATTTGGACGGGATGATCGACCCCCGCTGGCACAACACGCTCTTACTGGAATCCATTCGGGGATGCATCTTTCACTGTAGCTTTTGTTTTTATCCCAAAAGTTTTGACCGCCTGACGTACATGTCTCGCGAGGTCATTCTGGAAAACCTCCGTCTGGCGGAAAGGTGCGGCGTGGCGGAAGTGTTTCTTCTCGATCCCACACTCAATCAGCGGCGAGATTTTGAGGATTTCCTCCACACACTTCGGGAAGGCAATCCGCGTGGCAGGTTCACATACTCCGGAGAACTGCGAGCTGAAGGGATTCGTCCCGAACTGGCCCAGCTTATGAGATCGGCCGGCTTTGTCGAAGTTGAGCTCGGCCTGCAATCCGTGGGACGCACCGCCCAGGATTTGATGCACCGGCGAGTCAACCTACCGGCGTTTGAACGGGGTGTTCAGGCACTCATGGATGCAGGCATTCACGTCCGCGTGGATTTGATCATCGGCCTGCCGGGAGACACGGCCGAAACGGTGAGAAAGGGAATTGCATACCTCACTTCCTCGGGACTCTACCACGAGCCGCAAGTCTTTCGGCTTTCTGTCCTGCCAGGCACGGAGTTTCGCCGCCGAAGCACGGAGCTGGGACTCGAATTCCAGCCGCGTCCGCCCTATCACGTCTTGAGCACGCCGACCCTAAAGGCAGAGGAAATTCAGCAGTTGATGGCCGAGGCCGAACAGGCCTTCCATACCGATTTCGATCCGCTTCCCATCGCCAACGACGAGCTTTCCGCGGAGCGCGTGAACCAGGGGGGAAGTGTGTGGAGAATCGATCTCGATGAGGCTTCTCCCGCACCCTCGCCGGAGACGGTTGACATCGCACACACCTTGTGGATCACGGCGCGGGAATTTGCGGACCGGTCGGCCGAAATCGTCCCCTGGGTTCGGCGGGTGGTGGGTGAGAACCCCCATACGAGCCTCTGGGTGGTGCTGGACGTGACTCAGTCCAATTCGCTGCCCACCGCGGAGGACGTTTTTCATATCATGGACGCACTTTACGAACAACCACCGACCTACTGGGATTGGCATTTGGCCCTGCATCCGAAGCCGGGACGGCTGGGGGCCAAACGGATCGTCATTTACTCGGCAAGACGTTTGAAAGGCCGACTGGCCCGGTGGCGGCGGAGCATCGAGCAGGTGGCGGACATCGTGGAAAACACGCAGGTGCCTCAGAAAGCTGTTTGAGGAGTGTCATCAGCGGTTCTACTTTTCAAAGAAATTCCACAACCTTGGTGATCATGAACGACTCCCAGCGGGCGTCGGAGCAGAACGAACAGAAGGTGGCGGTTGCCGTGGTCCACTTTGGAGACCTCGTCCTCGTGGGGCGGAGGCCCCCGGGGCGCCCCTGGGCAGGTTACCTGGAATTTCCCGGTGGTCGGCTGCAACCGGGCGAAAGTTGGCAAGAGGCCGCCCAGCGCGAAGCCCTTGAAGAGACAGGATTAAGCGTGACCATCGAAGCCCACCTTTTGACAGTCCACGCGGATTACGATTATGGCCGCCTGGAAATTCGTTTCTTTTCCGCCGTACCTGCCGCGGAAAGCCTACCGACACCTCGCGCTCCTTTTTTCTGGCTGGATGCTGCCCTGCTCGTCCCGGACGATTTTCCGCCAGCCAACGCCCCGGTCATCTCGCAGCTCCGGCAGCGACTGCTGAGTCAAAGATGAGTGAGAGAAGAAGACACACGGATGTGACCTTCCCGCCTGATTCAGCGTCAGGGAATGGCGTAACCAATCCCCGCCGTTGCCAGCACAGTCGCTACAACCCGCACAACCGATAAACTTTTCTCCGTCAAAAGACACAGACTAATTCGAGTTAATCACTCAAACGGCGTTTGACGGCTGAAACAACGGACTGGCTGCCGATTTGTAAGAAAGGACCGGCTTGCGGCCGGCATCGCACTTAAGCGTTTTACCCAGAAAGGCGAGCGATGAAGATCCGGTGGTGTGCATTTCCTGTGATGACGGCAGTCGTGTGGGCGGTTTTCCAGGGGTTCCTGGGGGCCCAGACACCCACCGTTTTGAGTTCCTTTCATATCGTGGACATGAAAAAACGGGGGGAGACGCGGGCCCCGGTGATCACCGCTTTGGACATCGACGCCGCCCACAACCTCCTCGCCACTGCCGGCGACGATCATCAGATTCGGCTTTTCGGGTCAGGTGGGGATCAACTTCTGGCCACCTGGCCGAGTGAAGGCTGGGTGTACGATCTGAGTTTTGATCCGACGGGCCGATATCTGGCAGCCGTGAATGAATGGGGTGTTCTCACGGTTTGGGAGTGGCAATCCCCACGACAACTGTATCGGCTCCAGGTGTCCGGTGCGGCTTTGAGGGCCGTCTCGTTCAGTCCGGACGGACGAGTCATCGCTGTCGCGGGTTTTGATCCCACGCTGGTGATCCTCGAATCGCTCACCGGGCGGATAGTGCGGCAAATTTCCACAGGAGTGCGAGACCAGCGGGATGCGGCCTTCTCGCCCGACGGCCGATTCGTGGCGGTCACAGGGGGAAGTGGTCGCCTCCAGCTCTGGGAGGTTTCAACCGGCCGACTCGTGGTGAACCAAACGGTGGCGCCCCGGCGGCAGCGTGCCCTCGCCTTTGCACCGACAGGGCTGGTCCTGGCCGTCGGCGGTGAGGACGGACGGGTGCGAGTCTTCGCCGTGTTGGGCACTTCGCTGCAACTGGTCACCACCCTGGAACTGGGCGAAGGACAGATCACCACGCTCACGTTCTGTAACGGCGGAGAAGAAATCGCCGCGGGGACTTCCCGCAACGAAATCCGTGTTTTCGAACTTGCCAGCGGCCGAGAAATTGGACGGCTTCGCGGTCACACGGGCACCGTCGCCCGGCTCGTGTGGACCCCAGAACAGGGCGTCCTCGCCTCGGGAAGTTTCGACACAACAATTCGATTCTGGCAACTCCCGGCCGCCACGGTGGTCGGAGAACGCCCCGCGACCACCGTACCCGGGGCTGTCCGGCAGTAAGCGCGCAAGCGTGAGATGGCTAAACCTTAAGCACGGTCACAGCCCAGCCACGAGGCCTTTTTCACTTTCAGGCAACGCATGCAGGGAGGCACAACCTCGCACGGAGGACGAGCGTGAAACGCATGATCACACGTCTATTCGGGAACTCGCGCCATCCTGGTCGGCGATCGAACACCAGCCGGCGCTACCGGCGGTGCCATTTCGAGCAGATGGAGGCCCGCACGCTTTTGTCGGCTTCCCCGATCCAGTTGGGGATGGTGTATTACGAGGACGCCACTGGCACTGATGAGAGCGGTGACACATTTGAGCTCACATTCCAGGGTGGCGCCCCGGGCACTCAGCTTACCCGAATCGTCATTGACACCGACAAACTCGGTGACGGCCTGACGATCGGGGATTGTTTCTTCGATACAGACCCAGGTGGAATCGGGGCCTTCGGCTATGGTCCGTTCAGCGTCGTCTCCGCAACTGGGATCGATAGTTACTCGGTGTCCGTCGCCGATGGTGGGACAAAACTTGTTCTGGACTTCGTCGGCTTTGACGCCGGAGAACGATTTGTCTTCAGCATTGACGTCGATGAGATGGGCTTTCTGGGGCCCAACGCCGTGGCCGAGGGAAATGAATTTGAAGGTTCCCGGCTCACCGCCTGGTTCGTCGCGCCGCATTATTACGACGCGACCGGCGAGGATATGTTCATTGATGCCTATGACCCAAAACTTGTAGCTGCGGGATTGCGCCTACCTTCGGATAGTTACAGTCCTCCGCTGCCGGAACCCCAACCGGTCCGCACCGCTGGGGCGTTTATCAGCCTCACCCAAACCCCTCTCCCCGTGGCAATCAGTGGACGAGTTTTCGAGGATCCCAATCTGGACGTGGTTTTCAATTCGGCTGATCGGCCGCTCGCCGGAGTGACGCTCCAACTCTGGCAGAAGGTGGAGGACACGGGGGAGTATGTCTTCACCGGCCGGACGGCAACCACCGACAGCAACGGCTTTTACCGGTTTGACAATTTATTGCCGGGCATCTATCGCGTCGTCGAGCAGCAGCCGGATGGCTATCTCAGCGTGGGCGCGGCGGCGGGAATGGTGAACGGTACCCAGCGTGGTACCGTACAATCGGCAGATGTCATTTCAGAAATTGTCCTTCTCGGGGGTGAAGAAAGCCTCGGAAACAATTTTGCGGAGGTTCGTCCAGCCCGTCTTTCCGGGCACGTCTATCATGACATCAACAACAACGGTCTGCGCGAGGAGGGCGAAACCGGGATCGCGGGCGTCACGGTTGTGGTCATCCGAGAGGCCGATAGCTTCGCTCCCCAGCAGTCCTGGACGGTAACCACCACAGCGGACGGAAGCTGGGCTGTCACCGGACTCTATCCTGGCATCTATCGTGTGGAGGAGAGACAACCCGACAGCTATCTCGACGGACTGGACCGCGCCGGGTCGCTCGGCGGAGAAGCCCAAAACCCCGGCGATGTGATCACCCATATCCACGTGCCGGCGGCTGGTGTGGGCACAGACTACGATTTTGGCGAAATATTACCGGCATCCCTCTCCGGCTGGGTCTATTCCGATCTCAATCTCAATTGCCGTTATGATCCGGGCGAACCGAGGCTCTCCGGGGTGACGATTGAACTTCGTCTGGCAGATGGAAGTTTGGTCGCCACGACTGTCACGGATGCGAACGGCCGGTACGAGTTTACCGGGCTTCTTCCGGGCACTTACACGCTGACGGAAACACAACCCCACGGCTTTTTCGACGGTTGCGACCACGCGGGAACGGCCGGGGGGCAACTTGTCGGCCCTGACACAATTGCCGGAATTGTACTGCTATCGGGAACGCAGGGGCAGGAGTATCTGTTCGGCGAAATTGCCCCCGTGAGCCTCGCCGGACGGGTGGTATCGGATGAGAATGCGAATGATCTCATTGACGCTGGCGATCAACCCATCGCCGGCGTGACGATTGAGCTTTACACCTCCGAAGGTCAGCTCGTGGCCACAACCACCACCGATGCCAACGGGCGATACCGATTCGAGAATCTCTTTCCTGGTTACTATTCGGTGGTGGAGATCCAGCCGGACGGTTACCTTGATGGGGCCGACTTTGTGGGGACGGTCGGCGGCCAACTGGATGGTAACGACCGCATCACTAACGTGAAATTACCTCCCGGAGTTTCTGGAGAAGAGTACAACTTCGCCGAAATCCGCCCGGCCAGCATCAGCGGCTATGTTTTTCAGGATGGCCCTGCCCTGACGTATGTTTGGGGGCAACCGCGGCCTGACCCATTCCAGCTCCGCGATGGCCGCCGCACGCCCGATGATACACCTCTGGCCGGTGTGCAGATCGAATTGCGTGACGCCCAGGGGCGACCGGTCCTGGATGCTTCGGGCAGGCCACTCGTGACCTACACGGACGCCAACGGATTTTATCAGTTTACGAACCTCCGGCCGGGGATGTACACGATTCGAGAAATCCAACCGGCAGGTTACGAAGATGGCCCCGATACAGCGGGAAATCTGGGGGGACTGGCGCTCAATCCGGGGATGGATCTCGCGGCTCTTCCGCCATTGGCTTTTGATCCCCAGTATGACGCGATACTCTTTGTTCCACTGGGAGCCGGGAGCGAGGGAAAAGAGTACAACTTTGCTGAGGTCATCATCACGACAATCCCGCCTTTCATACCTCCGTTTGCCCCACCCCCGTCACCACCGCCTCCGTTGCCGCGGTCCTCGGTGATTCCACCGGAGAGCATGCCAATCATCCTGCAGATTTCCCCCGTATTGCCGAGCCAGCCGACTCTTCCGCGTTTCGCTGGAAGCGCGGGAACGGTGGAATACACCTGGCACCTGAGCGTCATCAACGGCGGAATGCCGCGGCACCGCGACGATGGCCTACGGCAGGTAACCATTCGGGAAGCCAGTTATTTCGACCCTACGCGCTGGCAAGGCTTGCCGCTCGATCGCGGCGAATGGAAAATCCTTGATCTCGCCACGGGAGAAGTGACAACTTTCGGCACGCTGGGCACCGAGGCGGCACTCCCTGTTGTCGCCGATTTTGCTGGAGTGGGGCATGTCCAGCTCGGCGTGTTCTTTGGCGGAATGTTTTTTATCGACCTGAATGGTAACGGGGTCTGGGACGAAGGCGACCTGTGGATCAAGCTGGGCAGGGACGGCGATCAGCCCGTCGCCGGGGACTGGGATGGCGACGGCAAGGCCGACGTGGGCGTGTTCGGACCGGCGTGGCTGGGCGATGATCGGGCTCTGCGGGTCGAGCCGGGGCTTCCCGACGCCCAGAATCGGCTCGTGGCGCTGCGCCCCAGAAATCTGCCTCCCACTCCGGCCCAGGCCCCTGATGAACGGCGGATCCTCAAGCAGGGAGCCGCCGGCCCCGCCCGCGAAGACCTCATCGACCATGTCTTCATGTACGGTGAGCCTGGGGACTTCGCCGTCGTCGGCGACTGGAATGGAGACGGGATTGCCACCATTGGCGTCTTCCGCGGGGGCGTGTGGTATCTCGATATGGATGGCGATGGACGCTGGGGCGAGAAAGATCGCCTTGCGTTCTTCGGTCAGCCCGGTGATCTCCCCGTCGTTGGTGACTGGACCGGCGATGGCATCACCAAACTCGGTGTGTATCGCGACGGCCGCTTCATCCTGGATACCGACGGGGACTTCCGCCTCACAGACGTGGACAAGGTGTTCCTGCTGGGCGGAAAAGGCGATCGGCCATTCGCGGGAGATTTCAATGGAGATGGCAAGGCCGAGGTGGGCGTCTATCACACTCGCGGTCCCCAGGAAAGCGGTTCTCCGCCGGTATCCCAGGGGGTACGGCCCCGGGTCGCAGAACCGGCCCCCAGTGCCGGAGACTGAAAGTCTTCGCGGAATTTCCTGTTCTGGCAAGCCCCCATTTCCGCTCCGCGCCGGCGAGGTACCAGGTTGGACAAACGCCCCATAGGGGTGGACTGTGCGCAAATCCCGCAGGTTGGACTGAGACATCCGAATTTTTCATCCGCTGATGGCGACGCGGTCGTCCACACGGGCTTGCGTGGCAGCGCGATTCGACCTGGCGGATCCTGCCTGCGAGGTCCGCTTCCGGAGGGACGGGCTTGTCACGTCCGCCGTTCAACGCTGGATTATCCATTTCGTTTCACCGGGCACGGGGAGCATGCCCCTGCGCCGAAAGGTTGCTGAATCTGCGTCCCGGTCCTAAACTGATCGACGGAAAGGGTTCACGTCGGCGGAGGACTTTGGTCTCTTCCCATTAGGATAGACCCCGATGGCCCAGGATAGGTCCTCGGGCGGAAGATAAATGAGAACTCGGTCTCTTCGCGAGTGCGGTTATGCCTGCGCTGAAAGGTCTGTGGAACCGGATCGCGGCCGTCCTGAAACCCGTGCCCCCAGCGGCGCCGTTGGATCCCGCCCAACAACAGGCGGAAAAGCTGATCGCCGAGGGGATGGAACTTCTCGAAGCCGGTAATTCAGAAGAGGCTCTCGCGCGATTCCACCAGGCCGTTCGCACGGCCCCCAAGTGTGCCCGGGCGTACTATGCAAGGGGCTTGGCGTATTATACTCGGGGGCAGTACCAGTGGGCCATCGCCGATCTCACCACGGCCCTCCGCCTCAATCCCCAGATGGCGGAAGCTTACTGCACTCGCGGTCTCGCCTGCACAGCCAAGGGCGACTACGATTGGGCGATTGCCGACTTCAATGAGGCCCTGCGACTCAACCCCAACCTTGCCGAAGCGTATAACGGTCGCGGTGTCGCCTACTTCGGAAAGAAAATGTACGACCCGGCCATTGCCGATTTAACGGTGGCCATCCAGCTCAATCCCAACGACGCCAACGCCTATTTTAATCGCGGTTTCGCCTACGCACTCAAAGAGGATTTTCACAACGCTCTGGCGGACTACACGCGGGCGATAGAACTTGATCCCCGGCACTATCGGGCATACAACAATCGTGGCACAATCTATCAGGCCTTTCGACAACTCGATAAGGCCCTAGCCGACTTTGATCAGGCCATTCGGCTCAAGCCCGACCTGGCGGACGCTTACAACAACCGGGGACTTGTCTATCAGATGCTGGGCGAGGAAGAGAAAGCCCGCGCGGATTTCGAAATGGCATACAAGCTGGGTTTTCGCCGCGAAACCGGTTGAACCGCCGGCGTGAAATCGGGCACGACAGGCGCGCCCCTCCACATCTGGGAAGGACCTGTCTGTCAGGTCCGCGTTCGGCCGTGGGGGCAATTCATGAATTCCCCCAACGATCGATTGAGCGTTCGGCATCTCACGGACGTTTACAAAAGATGAACCCATCAGCTCAAAGACAAACGGAAGCCTGCACAAAAAGGGCATAATACTGTGATCATTTCAGCATGTCTTGTCCTGGAAGAGATATATTCATGGGCGCGGCGTATCCCTGACGAAAAAAATGCAAGGTGAGGGCTTGCCTGAAGATCATCCTTAGGCTAAAGTTCTCATTGTCGTGAGAATGAACCGGTGGGCCCTTGATCGAGCCGGTGCATTCTTTGGGAGTTCGGATGTTTTATGAGACTTGAGCCACTCCTTGTCGAGGTCAATGCACCGGCGACTGGACGCTCATCTCATAAGACTCTCCGAGTAAGTTTCGTGCGGACAATGTCCGCGAGTACGTTTCGTTTTGAGGAGTGGCTTTAATGGCCGAGGGTGTTATTAAGAAGTTGGTTGTGGACCGCGGTTTTGGCTTCATCCAAACCACCGGTTCCGGGCGCAAGTCGGATGTCTTCTTCCACTTCTCCGCAGTGGAGGGAGCGCGTTTCGAGGACCTTCACGAAGGTCAGAGCGTCGAGTACGATCTGAGCTCTGAAGCGCCGAATCCGGGCCGTGGCAAAGGCCCACGCGCGATTTCCGTTCGCCCCAAGTGAACGGCAGATCGCCTCGGAAACCGATCATCCGGATGATTCAATCATCACGACTGTTCGGGATCCACAGTTTTTCGTCTGCCCAAGATCCGCTCGTCATTGACGCTGGGGTCGTCGGGTACGTCCTCGGTGAGTCCACGAGCACCGGACCGAGGGGGAATTTGGTGATAAGACGCACCCAACAGGGACCGCTTTGGTCCCTGTTGTTTTTTCTTGGCCAAGACCGAAATCAATTTCGCCGTGGTTTTCGAGTGTCGGCCATCAGGCCGTATCACGCCTCGCGGATAAATTCCGGCTCAATCAGTTCGGGAAGAGCCCCCACTTCGAATCCCCGCCGTAAAAAGAGACGAACCGCTCCTTCGCCGCTCGGACCCAGCTCCTGGGTCCATCGATTCACATACATCCCGACAAATTTATCCGCCAGGGAATGATCAAGGTCGCGCGCGTACTGCATGGCATGGGCGAGGGCTTCGTCACGGTGTGCCAGTGCATAATCGATACTCTGCCGGAGCAACCGGTGGATATCCCGCTGCACCTCCAGATCGAGATCCCGCCGGATGGCATTTCCGCCCAGCGGCAACGGTAGCCCGGTTTCGCTCCTCCACCACTCCCCCAAATCCACCAGTTTGATCAGCCCCTCCTGGGCAAAGGTCAGTTGTCCTTCATGGATGAGAAGTCCTGCCAGCACAGGCTGGTCGCCATAACGGCCGTCTGCCACCACGCGGGGAATTGCATCGAACGGCACGAGCACAAAGGGGAAATCTTGCCCGAGATACAGCCGCAGGGCCAAAAACGCGCTCGTCCATCGGCCGGGCACCGCGATCGGACCTTGACACAGCTCGTCCCGGCTCAGTGACCGCCGAGCCACCACCAGCGGGCCGTAGCCATCACCCATGCTGGCACCGCATCGGCACAGGATGTAGCGATCCCGTACCTTCGCATAAGCATGGAAGCTGAGAGCAGTCAATTCGAACTCGCCCCGCAGCGCCCGCTGATTGAGCGTCTCAATATCGACTAACTCATGAACAAATCGATAACGCCCGGTGGGAATTCTCTCTGCGGCCAGGGCGTAGAACATGAACGCATCGTCAGGATCGGGACTGTGTCCCACCCGAATGGTGATTATCTCTGTGGCCATGATTTCTCCCGCATTTCCGAGACAAAGTCGCAGGGAATTTTCAGGCTTCCCAGGAAAAGCCCGAGGCATATTCCCCGGCATACTCGGAACCGGGAGGCTCTGTCAAGCCACGGAGCGAATGTGGGGCGGCCGGCTGACTGCGGGAAGGTGGAGCGTTCTCCGAATCGAAGCCCGCCCCCGCAGGCGTCTCCTGCTGGGAAGAAAACTGCACGTTCTCCCGTGTCTCGGAAGCAGCCGCCAGTCGCTGGCAGAGTTCCTGCCAGGTTTCCCGCTGGATGGCCAGCACGCGGAGAGCATCCTCCAGCGGCTTCTCTTCCCTCTTCAGTCCAGCTTCGACAAGACACCGATAAACGAACGTATACAGGGCCGCCACACGTCGAGCGATCGGAAAACCGCTGTCCGTCTTGATGCCGGAGAGAATCTCCGCGACGATTTCCTGTGCACGCAGGAGCGATTCAAACCCGGCATCAAACTGGTTTTCCCGCCAGAGATGTCGGGCACGTTCGATGAAACGAATCGCGCCCTCGATCAGCATGAGATGGAGTCGCTGAGGCGGGGCCGTCAGAATATCCGCTTCGCGGTAACTCTCTCCAAAGGATGCCGACATAATAGACCGTCCAACCCGAAGCGTCTTTAAAGCTATTCACCGAAAATCCCAGCATCCCCACACAATTATCGATTGTTTCGGCCGCCACTGGCGAAATACATGGGGATGGGCTGAATTTGCGAAACAATATCAATGTTGCCCTTAATCTTGGCGATGGCGGACTCCAAACGGTAAAAATAGAGCAGCAACTGCTCTTTTCTTCGGTCGAGTTTGGCGTTCCACCATTCGATCCGCTGTTGGTTCTCTTCGTACTTTCGAGTGAGGGCGATGAATCGTTGCGCCATGAGCGATACATCTTGCCCCACTAAACTTTCGGCGAGCTTGTCAAACTTTGCCGCGAAACCAAAAGTTTTGTCGGTGAAAAACTTCTTCACGGCGTCCGGGTCCTCGGCAAACTTGTCCTTGAGTTTGGAGCTGTCAAAGTCGAGCGTGCCATCGTCCTTGATGCTCACCCCGATTTCCGCTAGGGACTGGATATTTCCCGCACCCGGAAACCGCGAACTCAGGATGTACGAAATTTCGCTGCCCAATCGGATGGCCGTCGGATCCTGCGCCAGAATTTCGCCCTTCTGCGTGGTTGTGTCGTATTTCGTCAGCTCCTGATAACGCTTCCAGAACTTGTTGTAGTTATCGACGAAGGCCTGCACACTCGCGACAAGGTCGGTGTCTGTGGTCGTCACCTGGACACTCACTGGCATGGAGGAGGATTGCTTCACCTCCAGTTCCAGTCCGGGAACCACATTTGAGAATTTGTTGCTGGAAGAAGAAAGGACGACCGCTCCCGGGGTTCCCGCCTGTCCGATGGCCAGTTGCGCATCGCGGGCCTCAGCAAAGCGTGTCAGCCCCAAATCCAACGACCCCTCGTCCACGATCATCTGCGCGAGGTGTCCCCCGCGCTCGCTCACCAGAGACAATCGGTAGGGTCGATTGGAGCCGTCGTAAATGATCGTGGCCCGCACACCCGCGTTGAGTGCGTTGATCTTGTCCCGCAAGGTTTGCAGGGAATCGTTGGCTTCCAGCGTCACTTTGTAGGTCAGGGAGCCGTCAATGGCGTACGCGCTCTGCCCCGAAAAGTCCTGAAGCGTGCTCTGTTTGAGGATCCCCAGGTCGGCGGCGGCTGTCCCGTTCAGATCATTGACCACCAATGTGCCGGTCCCATTGGCCAGGTCGCGAATGAGGATCCCATCCCCTGTGGCGTTGATGGTGGCGTTGACGTTGGCCGCCCCTCGATTGATGGCCGCCAGGACATCGCCGATCGTTTGCGCCCCGATGGCGGCGAGGTCCACGGTGGTACTCACTCCCTTGCTGTCCGTAACAGTGAACCGCCCCATCGCCACCCCCCGACCCCCGTTCAATTCACTCAGCTTGGTATTGACTGAGATTACCCGCAGGTGAAGATCACCGCTGTTTTTGACGCTGACCGCGTCGTCCACGGCGATGTTGAGTTTTTCGGCGGTCTGCGAGCTGTCCAGAGTCTCGATTTTGAGATTGCCGGTCCCGCCGGAGAGATCTTCGATGACCAGACCGTTGCGTGCGGCATTGACGGCAGCCTGCACACCGATCCCCGCCGCATTGATAGCGCGGATGACATCTTCCAGCGTTTCTGCCGCAGAGAGGTCCACCGTCGCCTGATTGCCCGCACGATCCGTGATTCGAATCGTCCCCAAATCACCCAATCCCTGCCCTCCATTGAGCTGGGAAAGCGCCGGGGACTTCAAACTTCCGATCAGGCGACGCCCGGTGATCGTGTCACCGTTGGCCGCGACGTCCAGGCCGAGTTCCTTCAAGGCCTGGGAACCATAAAGCGAGGAAAGGGTGAATTGGCCCGTTCCGCTTGTCAGATCCCGCAGAACAAGGCGTTTACCATCTGCAGAAATCTCGGCCTGAAGTTTCCCTGGCGCTGCATTATTGATCGTGTTGACGATATCCCCCAGCGTCCGTTCTGTCTGCCGGCTTTGGCCGCTGGGCGGCAACGGGTCAAAATCAATCACCCCGGTCGTTCCGTCCCGAAGCTGGAAGGAAATATCAGGAAGCGTGGAGCTCGCCGAGATTCCCAGCCCGTCGTTCAATTCGCTCAGCAGCGTCTCCGAGGAAAGCCACACAATGTCCTGCCCATCGGCGACGCTGGAGGCCGTGTCGATCCCCGCCAAACCCAGGGATGCAGCAGCCT
>ERZ795043.955-NODE-955-length-17633-cov-4.185061_pt1 | contig 17633 bp, 17 predicted proteins | sample MGYA00375127_ERZ795043 | MGnify/ENA primary metagenome ERZ795043 (study PRJEB30172, sample SAMN05518447) | compost metagenome | isolation source: Feedstock adapted compost from Newby Island compost facility, Milpitas, CA | place: USA:Newby Island compost facility... | reverse complement strand
AATCTCATCAAGTTTTTCCTCATTTTCTTCCATAAAACCGTATTTCGCTGCATAAGCCTTGCGCCCAACGTCTCGGTCAGTCGAAAGTTGATACGGTCCCAGTTGCGACAAGTTTAATTCTTTGCCATCGAACTTAATTCTCGCTGAAGCTATTAACTTCGTATATTCGGTCGATAATTTATTTTCTTGTTGCAAATCCTCGATGATTTCCGGAGAGAATGTTTTTAACCGGAGTTCCGCAATCCTAAACAGCTGGCTGCCCCATTTCTCCTCGAGCTCTTTACGGTATTTCGCTTTCACCAACGCTTGATAAAAATCGGACACTAACCCCTGATATATCGGGCCGTTTTCGTCAAAATAATTTTGTTCAGTTTGATAGAAATCATCTGTGGTGTCAATGGAATGGCGAATTTCAGCCAGCGTCTGCATTGATTCGAAATGATTTCTTAAGCGGTTAATCTCCCCCATCGCCCGATCTTGCGCTTCAAAACTGTCAGCCTGAGTAAAACGCGTTAAAACGTCTTGGAATTGCTTCTTAAAAGCTTCCATGTCCGGTCTTTCATACTTATATTCGTTAAATTTCAAAACAGCCGCCTCTTTTCTATATTTTTTCCCCGTTATAGCCTTTCGACAAAAAGGTTTATAATCCCTTTTTTATAGATAATGAGATTAGAAAACGCTCCTAAGTGAACCATTTTTCTTTTTTTACAGCTAAATCGAAGCGGAAGTCTTCTTCTGGGAAGGTGTTAAAAGATACTCATAAGCCGCCCGGCCGATTTTCCCCATTGTCGCTTTTGCCTGCCTATCGTCGACGCTTTCAGACAGAACTGTTATCGCGAGCGCCCGCTCACCGACATAAAGAATGCCTCCATCATGACGAATGCCGGTGACCCAGCCTGTTTTATTGGCGAATTCCCAAGTTGGAAGCGTCCCGACAATATCAGGATCATCATCGGGAAGAAGGGATGGCAGACAATCGCGGAACTGTTGTTTCTTCATGATGTCAATCATGTGCTCACAAGCATACAATGACACGAACTGGCCAGTTGCCAATTTTTTTAGAAGTCGGTTCAAGTCGCGAGCGGTAACCATGTTCCGTCCCGGTCTTTCCACAGGCACCGTCATCAATTTTGTAAAGCACGTGCTGTCCTCCATCCCTAGATTTTGCATGGCGTTTCGAATTTCTTGAAAACCGACAAGATCGATTAACATATTCGTCGCCGTGTTATCACTCTGGATGATCATGAGGGTAACGAGATCATAAATAGGCAGCTTCAATTCCGGTGATAGGTGTTGCAGGACGCCTGATCCTCCGACGATGTCATCTTTTTTCATTGTCAAAGAATCGGTTAAACGAAAATCTCCCCTTGATGCCGCTGCAAATACAGCCGCCATGATTGGCAATTTAATCATGCTTGCGGCATAAAATAAACGATCTTCGTTATGTTCCCAGCGCACGCCTTCGTTTAAATCCTCTAAAACAATCCCCCACGTCCCACCAGCTTCATTAATCCACTGCTCAATACGAATTGTTAATTTTTCCATGTGGCAACGCCCCCTTTTCAACTGAAAACTTTTCCGTCATCACATTTCAGATCATCTTCCAAATGCTTGTTGTTATGTCTGCATAGCTTCAATATGGCCCTCTGCCATCCCAAATTGTAGGAAGATTCACCCGATCTGGCTGTATTCCTGTGAAGATCGATTGGCCACCCATTCAGGCATAGCCGTCAAAAACCTTAATACAATAATTTTAAAATTTTTCTATCAAAATAATTATATATGACATTGCGTCAAACATCCCATAAAAAATTTAAACGGCAATCTTTCCCCAATAAGCCTTCACTCGATTCCAAAAGAAAAAGACCGCCAAATGGCAGTCAAACATTTTAGGTCGTTTATTTTATGACCGTTACATCACTTGCTTTTACAAAAGCAATGCGGTGGTTAAAGGAAATTTGATAAAATTCATCTTCACCGCGCACAAGTTTGTAGGCGGATGGGTCATTGTAGACTTTCGCATAATAATAATCCGATTTAAACGGCCCGGTTGCCACATATTTTTGGCCGGCTGAAAAAGTATAATTTAAAGGGGTCAAAGTCGCTTGCGGTATGCCGGCTTTGTCAAAGGCGGCTCCTTCAGGATACCCTCCTCCGTAAACAGGGACAGCCTCTAAACCTTTCTTAGGTGTCACGACCATCGCGTGTGTTTCAACAGCATTTTTTCCGTGCGGGTTATAGAACCAAGCGATTTGTCCACCGTAATAAATGCCTGTCCAATTTCCGACTTCACCAGCTTTTACAAAACTTTGCCCCGTGACGGCCTTATCGCCCCAATCATAGATATTGGTCGTCCCGGAAGCTCCGTCCTTATGAAGCGTCGGATCGCTGATGTATGGTGCCGAAAAACTTGGCGCCGTATGGAGATAGACAAAATTGGCCGGCTGCGGTTCCAAAACGACGCCACCGTAAGTAACCGGTGGAAGATTAGTATTGAAATTCGGTTTAATCGTCACGACATTTCTATGTTTTTTGGGACCTTTCGGATGAATTGGTGCACCTAGCAGTTCAAAGAAATGGTTCCAATCCCAATAGACGGCGGGGTCCCAATGCATATTACCTTGTGCGGTCGAACTCAGTCCCGGAACATTGTCATGGCCGAGGATGTGCTCGCGATCAAGCGGAATATGATAGCGTTTGGCCAAATATTTGACAAGCTGAGCCGATGCATGATACATAGGTTCACTAAACCAAGCGGCGCCGTCAACAGCCGTGCCGCCGTGCTCAATACCGATTGAATGAGCATTGATATACCAGTTGCCGGCCTGCCAGGCGATATCTTTCGGTTTCACCATTTCGGCAATATGACCATCAGTTTCCCTAACAACGTAGTGTGCGCTGACGTAAGACTGGGACAAAAAAGTATTGACGCCTTCTTCATAAGTCCCTTCAATATCATGAATAATAATGTAACGGATGTCCTGCCCATCATATGGGCGATTGGCAAGGTCGTAATTCCCGTAATCAGTAGGGCTATCGGAAAATTGTTCATATAAAGCAGGGATAAATTCACAGGATAGGCCATTCGGGCAATCGACATCGGATTTTTTATGCTGCCTTAACTTAAGATGGGAGGCTGTTTTTTTGTTTGGTGTGACAGCTAGTGATTTTAAAACAACGTGTTGACCGTTCGACGTGATGCGCTCTTTTCCTGATTGCATTGTGGCAAAAACCCGATCGGCAAATCCTTTAGCAATGGCTTCATCTTTTGAGCCACTATATTGGACAACGGCACCGTACCAATCCGCTGGATCCTTTGGGAGATCACCAATCGACGCCTTGGCATATTGGGCGAGAAGCGCAGCACCCCCGCGGATGTTTTGAACCGGGTCATGCTTTAGCCGGTCAGATGGAAGTCCCAAGAGCTTTGCGGCATGATTCAAGGTATGGAGCGACGGGTCAAGAGAGGCGGTTTGCATCTGGATTTCACCTTTTGCGGTGACTGTAGGCACCCGATCGGCATCCGTTAAATGCATGATGCCGTACCCCCCTGAGGTGCTCGGTTTTCCATCGTGATGTTCCCAGCGCGTTTCGTTATACGCCACCGCCATTAACACATTTACAGGCACGTGGAATTCTTTCGCAGCAGAAACAAAAGCCTTTTGCAAGGTTTCATCCGCCCCATATTGGTGCGTGGTTTTACTGCTTGGCTTCGCTATCGATTCCCCTTGTTGGGCGGCTTGAGTCTTCGGCTGCGCCATCAATAAAAGCAGGGTAAGAGAAAGCATCATCAACCCCATGCGTTTCAGCAACGTGACCTTCATGATATTCCTCCTCGTTTAGAATATCAACCGTCACTGGCCTATCTATGCGGGTCTGGATGTTCTCACGGTTGAGTAATGATAACTTCCGCCTTTATAAAAGGAATCCTTTTATATTACAAAAATCAGGATAATGGACTTGATTTTCATACATGCAAAGCGTAAAATTCCGGTTAAATGGCCCCAGGACGGAAAATCTATTGAGTCGAATGACCTATCCGTCTACCAAATACCGAAAGGCTAACGACGAAGCCATTCCTCGATCACCGCTGCCAATCCGCTTATGGCTAAAATATAAATCACCGGCTCGAAAACCGCTGATAGATACATACTCCCCGCATATAGGATGGCTGCACACCAAACACCGGTGCACCAGTGGCAACTCAATAATTCTCCAAAAAATCTCCGAAGACCCGTTCCTTTAACTAATATGACTTCAACGGTACTGCCATCAGGGTCTGTTTCCTCTTTCACCTCAAGGAAAGGCTTCCTAATAAAGGCCGTAATCCGGTCATAAACCAACAGATGGGTGAAGCGAAACGCAGCAAGCCCCAGAAGAAAAAAGTGAAACCATGCCATATACTTGCCTCCTCTACATTTTTCAAGCAGCCGCGCCCTTTTACCGCTATATCTTATTCGTCGAAAGTGAAACGTGATTTTTTCTTTTCTAAAAAAAGTAGCCGTGCATGAAGACATCTGTTACTGTGAATGATGGAGATGAAGGTGAGGGTGACGTTTTGAAAATCGGAAAATATTACATCAAGCTCAAAACATTTATAACCTTGTATATTAGCGCAACCGTCATTCTTTCATTATTAGCCACCGGCCTTTTATTCGGGGTTTATGAGACGCGCAACACGGAGAAGAATCTGGCCAATAAAGCGATGGATGTGGCTCAGATGACAAGCCGCTCCCCGACGATCATTGAAGCATTAGAGGGAAAACGCAAAGAGAGTGATATTCAAGCCTTAACGCAAAAAATGCAACGCGTCACTGGGGTACGCTTTATCGTCGTTATGGATATGCATCATATTCGTAAATCCCATCCCAACCCAAAGCAAATCGGCAAGCATTTCGTTGGTGGGGACGAGGACCGCGCCATGCATGGGCAATCTTATATCTCCCAAGCCCGGGGAACGCTCGGTGATTCACTGCGCGCCTTTGTTCCTATTTACAATGACAACGGTAAACAAATTGGTGTCGTATCGGTCGGCATCATGCTCAATCGTGTCTTAGAAGCGATTCATCATAGCCGGAATATTATCTATATCGGCATAAGCATCGGCCTCGTGATTGGCCTGCTGTCGGCGGTATTGATCGCCCGGAAAATTAAAGCGATTTTATTCGGGCTGGAACCGACGGAAATTTCCCGCATGTGGAAAGAGCGGGATGCGATGCTAAAAGCCGTTAAAGAGGCGATCCTTGCCATCAACCAAAACGCAGAGATTGTGGCAGCCAATGATGAAGCCCTTCGCATCTTTTCTCATGCCGGCATTAAAGAACATCCTATTGGAAAACGCGCCGAGGATGTGTTTCCGGATTTTCATCTTGAAGATGTGCTTAAAAACGGCAAAGCCCGGTATGACCATGAATTAAAAGTGGGAAACTTAGTACTCGTCACGAATCAAGTTCCCTTTACTGTTGAAAACGAAACGGTCGGTGCCGTCGCTACCTTTCGCGATAAAACCGAACTGAAACAACTTGCCGAGCAATTGACAGGTGTTAAACTCTATGCGGAAAGTTTACGGGCGCAAACCCATGAATTCATAAATCACTTACACGTTATTCTGGGTCTTTTACATCTAGGGGATAAGAACGAAGTCATCGCTTATATTCAGCGAATGACGAAGAGATATCAGATTGAAATCGGCACCGTATCAAAACTCATTAAAGACCCTGTTCTCGCTGGTTTTCTTTTAAGCAAAATGAGCATGGCTCGTGAACAAGCCATCGCGTTTAAGGTCATGGGTGATAAATCATTGCCTAAACCTCATGAGAAAGGATTAGCCGATGCCGCCGTCACCATCTTGGGCAATCTCATTGATAACGCCTTTGATGCTGTGAAGGAAGAAAAAGACAAGGCTATCTCGGTGACCATTGATTATACTAATGATACAGCGGTATTTATCGTCCATGATACGGGAAGAGGCATTCCGGAAGCGTTGAAATGCCGACTATTTGAAAAAGGGGTTTCCACAAAAGGCAGCGGACGCGGCTATGGGCTAGCCATCGTAAAGCAACATGTTGACGAATGGGGCGGAACCATATCGGTGGCAACCGATATAACGGGCACAACCTTTAAGGTCACAATACCCTGGGAGTAGGTTGAAGTGATGATTAGCGTTTTAATTGTTGAAGACGACCCGATGGTGGCAAAAATTAATGAGCACTACCTTTCTCAATTGGATGGTTTTCGCTGCGTCGGCGTGGCGAAAAACAGTCATGAGGCAGTAGATTTTTTGATTAACAATAGCGTCGATCTCCTTTTACTCGATATTTACATGCCCGGCCGTAACGGTTTAGAGCTGTTATCGTCTATACGAAAAAAGAACGAAAGCGTCGATATCATCATCATTTCGGCTGAAAGCGGCAAAGAAAGCATAAGAAAAGCGTTGCGTTTCGGCGTCGTCGACTACCTCATTAAACCTTTTACCTTTGAACGGTTTCGCGATGCCCTCCTCAAATACCAAAAAAAAATTTCTTTGCTAAATGCACATTCCCAACTCAGCCAAGATGAATTGGATCAATTGTTGCACCCTCCGGTGAACAAAAGGAAAAGCACAAAACCACTCCCAAAAGGGTTAACACGGGAAACGCTTCGACGCGTCGTCCACCACATTATCCAACGAAAAAAGGAACCCTTTACCACAGAAGCATTAGCGAAAGATGTAGGCATTTCGCGCATATCCATGCGGAAGTACCTGTCTTTTTTATTGGATATCGGCTATCTTCATCTCGAATTAGAGTATAAGTCCAATGGTCGACCAGCCCACTTATATACACTAAAAAACCTCAAAGCGCTATCCCCTTATCTTGAGGCAGCGGACTAATCCGCTGCCATTTACTTTAGTTACTAAACCTTTTCTTTACTTACAAATCATCCATAAAGTGTTCAAAAAAATGTAACATATAAGACAAGAAAGCGTTATCATTTTGATTCATAACCATTTTCCATTTTTGACGATTACTGTAAGGAGTGGTCCAGTTGAAAAGACTGTTTAAGAATTTAACCTTCCAAGTCTTGACGGCCATCGTCATTGGTATTTTGCTTGGGATTTTTGCACCCGAGACCGCCAGGATGATGGAACCGCTCGGGACGATTTTTATCAATGCGGTTAAAATGATTATTGCCCCGATCATCTTTTTACCGATTGTCATTGGGATTGCGAAGATGGGCGATATGAAAAAGGTCGGTCGTGTTGGCGGCAAAGCCCTGCTTTATTTTGAAATCGTTACCACCATCGCCCTTGCCATCGGATTAATTATTGCCAATATCGTCAAACCCGGTCATGGGGTTGCCCTTGTTCAAAGCGATGCGGCGGCTGAGCAAATTGCCCAATATACAAAAGGCAGTGCTGAAATGGGATTCTTTGATTTCCTTTTCCACATTGTTCCGTCCAATGTGTTTGCGGCCTTTGCCAATGGGGAAATCATCCAAGTTGTCTTCTTTGCCGTACTTTTTGGTTTTGCGTTAGCTGCTCTTGGAAAAGTTGGGGAACCTGTTGTCGATTTGTTTGATCGCCTTGCTGAAGTCTTTTATAAAATCATTAACATGATCATGAGAGTCGCTCCAATCGGCGCGTTCGGAGCCATCGCTTTCACCATTGGAAATTACGGGATTTCCTCACTCATTCCTTTGGCAAAATTAATGGCATCGGTCTATGCCACCATGATCATTTTTGTCTTTGTGATTTTAAACATCATTTGTAGGATGTATGGGTTCAGCCTTTGGAAATATTTAAAATATATTAAAGAAGAACTATTGATCGTTTTGGGTACCTCTTCTTCGGAATCTGTATTGCCGCGGATGATGGAACGGATGGAAGAACTCGGTTGCTCGAAATCGGTCACCGGGTTAGTCATTCCGACAGGGTATTCCTTCAACCTTGACGGTACATCCATCTACCTATCCATGGCTGTGATCTTCTTAGCTCAAGTCAGCGATGTGCACTTAAGTATCGCACAACAGATTACGGTGATCGCCATCTTGATGCTGACATCAAAAGGCGCAGCTACGGTTACCGGTGGCGGATTTATCGTCTTAGCGTCAACGCTGAGCGCGATGCATGTCATCCCGATGGCGGGTCTTGCGCTCTTGTTGGGTGTCGATCGCTTTATGTCAGAAGCGCGAGCTATTATCAATATGATCGGAAATGGAATCGCTGCCATTGTCGTTGCCAAAAGTGAGAAAGAATTTGATCCAAAACGGCTAGAAGCAGCAACTTCCTCGAAAGCGAAAAATGCCGCTTCGGATTCATTGGCCAGTTAAATGGTGAAGGTTGACTCTAAAAAATGGGTCAACCTTTTTCTTATGGAAACTGCCTTTTTCTTGTCGAACTCGTCATTCTCGATTATGATGAAAAAAAACGAGGAGGTGGGGCGATGAGCATTTATTCATTTTCTGCGACAACGATCACCGGAGAAAACCAGCCGCTTTCGATTTATAAGGGCAAGGTGTTGCTAATCGTGAATACGGCCAGTCGCTGTGGTTTTACGCCACAATATGCAGGCCTCCAAAAGCTTTATGAGAAATATCATCATGAAGGATTTGAAGTGCTGGCTTTTCCGTGTAACCAATTCCTGCACCAAGAACCCGGAACAGAGCAAGACATCCAGGAATTTTGTCAAATGAACTATGGCGTGACATTTCCGCTCTTTGCCAAAATCGATGTGAGAGGAAAAAACGCCCACCCACTTTTTAAATACCTCGTGGAACAAGCACCCGGTGCCTTTTTCAGCCCCATTAAATGGAACTTTACGAAGTTTCTGGTTGATCGTAAAGGGGCGGTCATCAGACGATTTGCACCGAGCACCCCTCCGGAAAAATTAGAAACGGATATAAAAAAATTATTAGCCGAATGACTCGTGATTGTTTTTTCTATTTAAGAAGGCTATACTTTGAAGAAGAGGATAAAGTGGGTGTAAAAGATGTTCTTCCAATCGCGCGTCTTTTATTTTTAAAAACAACGCTTGGCAACCTCAGCCAATGCGTTTTTTTATTTTTCCCTTGGGAAACAATTATTTAAGAGGTGAACGTTTTGACCACTGCCCAAAAGAAGCATGGCTGGCTAGCCGCCTGGATCAGCCTGATCAGCAATTTTATTCTGACGGTTGTAAAAGTCGTCGTTGGATCGCTTTTCTCAAGTACGGCTCTCATTGCAGACGGTGTCCATAATGGGGGGGACTTTATCGCCTCCATCGCCACTATAAGCTCCATGAAGCTTGCCAATCAACCTGCCGATAAAGAACATCCATATGGCCACGGAAAAGCAGAAGATATTGCCACGGGCATCGTGAGCCTTATCCTCGCTTTTGCCGGTATTTATTTGATCTATGAATCGATGGTTGCTTTATTTCATCCGGCGAGTGAAGCCAGCCTTTGGGCCCTCTCTGCCGCATTAATCTCTCTGTTATGGAAACTCGGCCTTTATCTTTATACCATTCGTGTCGGTAAAAGACTGGATAGCAAGAGCCTGATCGCTACAGCCTATGATCATTTGGCGGATGTTTGGGCATCACTGGCCGCCGTCATCGGCATCGGTTTTGCGAAGGTCGGCGATGTCTTTGATTTATCCTATGCGGTTTACGGTGACCCGATCGCTGGTATCATCGTTTCCCTTTTAATCTTAAAGGTTGCTTATGAAATGGGCATCCAATCCATCAATGTATTAATGGAAAGCAGTGTCTCCGAAGAGAAGCAAAAATTTTATCAGGACCTGATTTTATCCTTTCCCGAGGTGAAACGCATTGATTTGCTCCGAGCAAGAGAGCATGGCAATTATATTCTCATCGATATTCGCATAGGGGTGCGTGGAGACATGACGATACAAGAAGGCCATGACATCACTCGAAAAATCCGCGATGCGATCAAAAAAGAAGATCCAAAAGTCGAAGAAGTTCTGATTCACTTAAACCCGTGGTATCCAGGGGAAGGCCACTAAGAAAAAGGACACCAATCAGGGCAGATTACCTGCCTTGATCAGTGTCCTCACGAATTCTGTCTTGGACGATTTTTCTCTTTCTCAATAAAGAATTAATGAGGGAAAAACTTTATTTTTAAATCAATTAAAAGCCTTGCCCATCCTATTAATGCTATGATAAAAATAATAACCCAAAATACTAAAATTCTTAAGGATCTCGGAATAGACATCCAAATTTCTAGAATCTTCTTTGAAGTATTATCCATTACTTCATTTTTTTTATTGTTATCTTTATTTGTCATTCTATATCATCCTTAGGTGTTATCATATTCTGATTTACCCTTTAAGACTAAATACCAAGGAAGAACACAATTATTTTTGCTATTTCACCAGCAACATCCGGTGGTAAACCTAAATGAACTAACCCAGAAGCAATAGGTCCCTCTTGCCATTTATTCAGTTCTTCCAAAAAGTTAGCTATTTTATGAGAGTATTTTTCAATATATTTTGCTGTTTTAGGACTTGCCTTGGCAACTATTTTACTTAACAGTGTTCCGCCATGGCGAAAAGCTGAAATAATTGCCTTTTTTGCTAAATTAGTTATTAAACTATTCGGCTGAACTTCATTTGAACCTTTTTTATACGGATGAGCTATTACTTCTTGTTGCATCTTGATTTCAGATTTTGTCAAATTGTTTGGTTCTTTTGCAGATACAGTGCCAGTAACGCTCCCAAATAAAAAGCCAGCAGCTAACAACGGCGGTACTGTTTTTTTAATAATCTTGTTCAAAATAATTCCCCCCTTGCCAGAATCTCTTAATATACCAAAAATATTTAGATTAATTTTACAATTAGGTTGAAAAAATTGTAAATAGGTATTTTGTCTAATAAAAAAAGGGATTATATGGAAATTTCCTCTATCGTGCAAGGGAGTATATAAAATGAATGGCACAAACAAAGAGGAATGTCGGAAAAAGTATGTTCAGTGCTAAAAAAATTAGAAAGGTACATTCCTATAGGCTAAAAAGAGTGAGATAACTTTCTTAGTCATTAGACAAATCCTGACCCGAATGTTTATACTTTCTTATCCCTTAAGAAAACTTGGCTCTACCAAGCCTTTTAGGTGTAGGCAGAGCCTTAATTGTCCTTATGCTGACCCGATTAAAGAGTCAAGCCATGCCTTTTGGGCAAACAGCTCAGTCTTCATTCCCCTTATCCTGTTCTAAAAAATTTTCCTCCCAGTACAAAAAAGCGCCACATTTCAGGGTTCAAAACCCCATAAAATGTAACGCCATTTAATAAAAACCGTTTATCATTTTCAGTCATGAAGGTGTTTTTCCGTTTCTTCACCTAAGGTCGTGCAGATGAGTTGGTCCTTATGGGGGGTATTTGCGCCTTCCAATTGTATGGTGGCATGTTTAATTTCAAACGTTTCAAGCACTGCGTTGACTTGATCGATGATGTGATGGGCATCTTTCATTTTGACATCATCGGAGACGACGACGTGACAGGTGAAAAACGTTTGCCCGCTTCCTAATTCCCAAAGATGTAGATCATGGACGCCTTGAACAGCATCAACCGTTTTAATTTGCTCGGCAATTTCTTGCAAATTGACATTGGTCGGTGCAGCTTGCATTAAAATGCGGAAGCTTTTTTTTATGATATTCCAAGCGCTCGCCGCTACAATCAATGCGATGACAACGCTAAGAATCGGGTCAACGATCTGCCAACCCGTAAAATAAATAATAATACCTGCTACAATGACGGCTGCAGATGCCCCGACATCCCCTATAACATGCAATAGAGCGGCACGAATGTTGAGATTCTCGCCTTCGCCATGAAGAGCGAAAATAATAATTAAGTTAACGATTAAGCCAATCCCTGCGCCGACAAACATCCCCCATCCCGTGACTTCCTGAGGATGAATGATCCGGCCGATCGCCGAGTAGACAATCCAAATGGTTATAATCACTAAAGTTAACCCGTTGATGGCTGCTGCCAAGATACCCGCTCGTTCATAGCCAAAAGTCATTCTTTCGTTTGCCGGTTTTTTCGCCTGAACCAAAGCGAACCATGATAGACCAATGGCCGCCACATCGGTCGCCATATGCCAGGCATCGGCAAGAAGCGCCAGACTGTTTGAGATAAAACCAAAAATGAGTTCAGCAATCAGGATGATAAGTGCGAGAAAAAAGGCTTGCTTCATTTTTCCTGCCGGTGCGTGAGTATGAAAAAGCCCTTCATGATCGTGATGATGTCCGTGGCCATGGTGATGATGTTCGTGTGCATGACCGTGGTCATGTCCGGAATGCCGGATGTGATGATGTGTATGTGACAAAAATGAACACCCCAACTTAACAAATGATATATGAATATATGTTCATATATTAAATTTTAGGTTCATCTCCAACCTTCGTCAAGTATTATTTGTTCATTAAATAAAGTCTAATCGTTCTTGGCATGACCACTTTTCAACTGCACGGACAGGCGTTTTCCATTTTATTGTTCGGCCCTTTGCTGGTATGATGATATTAGATCTATTCTTGGCGGTGTATAGAATGAAAGAAAGTTCTAAAAAAGATCTTTTAGACGAAGAGACACTTTTTCAGGTCTCACAAATATTTAAGGCTTTGTCTGACCCTACACGCATAAAAATCATGTATTTACTCCGAGATAAGGAATGCTCCGTGAAACAAATTGCCGAGACATTAGGATTATTACAATCCACCGTCTCCCATCAATTGCGGACGTTAAAAACTTTGCGTTTAGTGAAATTCCGGCGTGAAGGGACGATGATCTTCTATTCCGCTGATGACAAACATGTCTATGAAATCATGGAACAGACCATCGAACATGCCCGGCACAAATAATCAGAACGGCTTTTTCCATTTTGCGCGTTAGATTCTGTCCAGCCTTTCGGACGCTTCGCCGCCTTAGTTACCCATATTCTGGCCTCAAAAAGAATATACTTTTTACTCGTAAAAAAACCTTCCGCACTCCACTAGCGGAAGGTGTTCTTTTCGCCCACTATTTTTTCAAAATCACGGTGACCTCCGAGCGGTTGTGAAACAACTGTTTTATACCGACAACCGTATAATGGGCCTCCAAGCTTTTGACGGCTTGATGAATTTTTTTCTCAGCACCGGACTTGGGTAATTTTAATGTCAAAATGACGAGCCCACCCTCTTTTAGAAAACGGCCTGCCCGATTGATGATATCCACGGACTCAGCCGTATCCATTTTCATGTCGTTAACAATGACATCAAACTTTTTCTTTACATTTCTTTGGAAAAACTTTTGTGCCGTTTCACGATAATGGCGGACTTTAGGGTGTTTTTTTAGCGTTGGAGCAAGTTTCGCCGGGTCCACAGCGATGACTTCCAGATGGTGATTTAATAAAACGCGGGTCCAGCCTCCAGGTGCGGCACCCAGATCAAGCGCTAGCCCTTGTTTTGGCAGCTTTAAGTCAAAAACTTTAATCGCTTCGATAAGCTTAAACTCGGCGCGGCTGATTTGCCCCTTCTCATGGGCGAGGCGGTGTTTCCCGCCAGCCCAGCTACTGATATTGTCTTCCGCCAATGATAGCCCCAAAAAAGCCGTATCCTCGGTGATGACGATCGAGATTACCTGCACGGGGTCAGTCACATTTAGTTCGAAGCCTTGCGAACAAAAACCAGCCGCCACCGCTTCGTTAACCTCATACCCTTTTAATGGGAAGGCTGAATGAAAGATCCGCGTTTGGACAGAAAACGATTGCCCACGATCCATTAAAGGTATTAAAGCCTGGCAAGCTTCAGCAATTGATGCAAGACCATCGGAGTCACTGAGTTTCAATGCGATATGTATGGGGCAAATATGTTGCAAAAAGATGGGCTTATGGGTTTTTAAGCAATCCGACAATGTTTTAAAACCATCGCCCAGCGTCATGACCCCAACAGCCTCATCGATATAAAAATCAACCTTTGCTTCTTTATCGCATTGATGCAATTCTTTTAGACCTAGATGGCGGAATTCCGGTTTTACAGTAAAAATCATGCGGTTTGGATTTATTTCAAACAAAAGTAGACACCCTTTTCATTGGATCACTTTTCTCATTATAACTTTTTGAAACATCTTTTATAAAGACCCGATCGGACTAAGGATGGGAAGAACAGCGGTAAAAGCCAAAAATGATTCATATACGAAAATAGTTTACACATGTGAATCATTTTGCTAATATACATAAATGGTTTAATTTTAAGGAGCGGTCACGAATGACAAACAAAGGTCTGATGACATTTTTGTCACTTATCAGGGAAAGCAATAAAAGTGTTCGTAAGGCGTGGAACTTTAACATTTCCGGCCCGCAGCTGCATTTATTACATTTGCTTGAGACGAACGGCCACGTGAACATGTCGGATTTATCCGAGCATCTGGGCATCAGCCAAAGCGCAGCCACCGCATTGGCCAATCGGATGATTAAGGGGAATTACATTACACGTGAACGTTCGGAGGAAGACCGCCGCGTGGTGAATCTTAAAATCACCGATGAGGGCCGTCAACTATTGGAAACATTTTCAGCTTCTCGTGACAAAGCCCTTGAAAAATACATCAGCAAACTCACCCCTGAGGAGCGAGCAGAATTTGTTCGACTCTGTCAAAAAATGCTGGAATAGCCTTTTCTAACAAAAATAAACCACTTCAGAGGAGATGAGCGTAAACATGTCGGTAAGTGCAACAACTCAAGACTATACAACAACCGAGGTTGAAAACAATCATCCGTCATTCAAAAGTATCTTTCAACAACCAAAAGCAGCCTGGGCTGTTGCCTTTGCCTGCGTTGTTGCCTTTATGGGTCTTGGACTGGTCGATCCGATTTTACCAGCTATCGGTAAACAATTAGGGGCAACCCACGCCCAAGTCAATTTGCTTTTTACCAGTTATATGGTTGTCACAGGTTTTATGATGTTAATCACTGGATGGCTTTCAAGCCGAATCGGCCCTAAATTGACCTTATTATTTGGACTCATTATCATTGTTATTTTTTCTGCGCTTGGTGGTTTCTCAACATCTATTAGTCAATTGGTCGGATACCGAGCCGGTTGGGGATTCGGCAATGCCCTGTTCATTTCGACCGCTCTCGCAGCGATTGTCAGTGTAGCAACTGGAGGAACAGCGGCCGCGATTATTCTTTATGAAGCGGCGCTTGGCCTCGGAATGTCTGTCGGACCGCTTCTCGGCGGCTGGCTTGGTGCCATTAATTGGAGTGATCCGTTTTTCGGTGTCGCCATCCTCATGGCCATTGGTTTCCTCGCCATTTTAATCTTGTTAAAAGACGTCAAGAAGCCTGAGCAAAAGAGCTCCATTCTTGATCCAATAAAGGCACTTAGTCATGGAGGGCTTCTTTCTATGGGTTTCATGGCCCTTCTTTATAACTTTGGTTTCTTTACCCTTTTTGCTTATTCCCCATATGTGCTCGGGTTAGACGAACATGGCATTGGCTACGTCTTCTTCTTCTGGGGCGTACTGCTTGCCATTACTTCCATTTTTCTTGCGCCTAAACTGGAAGAACGGTTTGGGACGAAAAAAACCATGTACATCGTGCTCTTTTTTATTGCGTTGACCCTTGCCGTAATGGGATTAAATATTGACCATCAAGCTGTTCTCATCGCTTGCGTTATTCTCATCGGCGGTTTTCTCGGCATTAACAATACCCTGGTCACGACAGCCGTCATGGAAGTGGCACCTGTTGAACGGTCGGTGGCATCGTCGGCTTACAGCTTTGTCCGTTTTGTCGGCGGAGCCGTTGCCCCCTGGCTTTCGACAAAATTGGCTGAATGGGTGAATGAATCGTTCCCTTATTACTTTGGTGCCTTTTGTGTGATTCTCAGCTTGCTGGTCTTCTTTTCCGGACGAAAATATATGGTGAATATTCGTTAGGCGATGAAGCGGTTCGGCTTGACCGACCGCTTTTCGACGTTTTCAAAACCCGTACCTATCTTAAGACGGCATCATCTTCCGTTAATTTTTTTGGCAGGTGTCTTCATATGTTCATGTCATCCACAGCCCGCGTCACCAAAGATCGCTTTTATCCTTGGCTCGTTTTATCGACCACAAGCCTTGGGTCATTACTCGTCCTCCTTAACGTAGGGACATTAAATGTGGCTTTACCGGTCGTTACCCGGCATTTTCATACAACGGCGGATCTCAGCAGTTGGATTCTCCTATCCTACATGTTAGTGAATACCATTTTTATCCTGATATTTGGACGGGTTGCCGATGTATTTGGCCGGCAAAAATTGTACCTGATCGGTTTGTCCGTCTTTACAGCAGCCGCCCTCCTCATCGGCTTTTCTCCTAATGTGGGCGTTCTGATCACTTTAAGAATCCTTCAAGCCCTTGGCGGAGCACTTGTCATCACGAATACAACGGCACTTATTACGGATTCATTCCCTTCTAAATTACTGGGAACAGCACTCGGGATTAACGTGCTTGTCGCCTCTACCGCCCAATTGCTCGGGCCAGTGGTCGGCGGATTTTTAGCCTCTGCGCTTGGCTGGCGTTGGGTGTTTTGGTCGAGTGCACCATTTGGTCTAATCGGCCTATTGTGGGGACTTTTCACTTTGAAAAGAACCCGCACCACCAAAGCCCGTGAACGCATTGACTTTTTGGGTAGTCTGACCATCTTGCTTGCTTTAGGAGGTTTGATCACCGGTCTATCTGAAGGGAGCGTCCTTGGCTGGGGCAACCCACTTGTCGTCCTTGGCTTACTATTATTTGTTACAATGACGCCGCTTTTTATCATTATAGAAAAGTTTGCGGCATCACCGCTTCTGGATTTTTCCTTATTTAAAAAATGGTCGTATTCAGCAGCCAATGTCACGAACTTTCTCAATTTCTTTGCGCAAACGGCAGTCGTAGTGCTTTGCGCTCTCTATTTTCAACTCGTCTACCATGAAAGTTCGTTCCAATCCGGATTAAAAGTTTTACCGATTACGCTCGGGATGTTGATCATGTCTCCGGTTGCCGGTATATTGACGCGAAAATACAGTGCCCAAATTTTATCAACGATCGGCTTGGCCACTTCCTTTATCGGGGTACTCATTATCGTCATCGTCATTAGCCCATCTGTTGGTTATCCGCTCTACGGGATCGGTTTATTTTTGATAGGTTGCGGTGGCGGTTTGTTTTTGACACCGAATACGACGACCATTATGACAAGTGTCCCTCCCCATCGGCGCGGCATCGCAAATGGCGTTCGCTCCATGCTCGGGAATATGGGCCAAGTGACAAGCACCGCCATCTCATTGATGGTCGTAACGGTGGCGCTTCCGGACCATTTGAAAGATATCATTTACACTGGCACCACAACTGGTTTGAGTTCATCCGACTTGCATTTCATCACTTCAGGGTTCCGATACGCCTTTCTCGTGTTAATGCTCGCACCTTTTCTCGGCATGTTTATTTCTTACTTCCGGAATGCAAAATAAAAAACTTGGCTCCACCAAGCCTTCTAGGCGAAGGCAGAGCCTTAGTTGCCCTTATGCTACCCAGAAAAAATTTTATACTTCTTACCCATAAACTTAAGCATGGGGTCCCTTTCAGCCCCATGCTTTTTATGTTTACTCTATTTTCTCATCAGAGACGAACCAGCTGCTTTTGCGATAAGCCATCGCCTCCATGACGGCAACCA
>ERZ795043.950-NODE-950-length-17752-cov-6101.821495_pt1 | contig 17752 bp, 16 predicted proteins | sample MGYA00375127_ERZ795043 | MGnify/ENA primary metagenome ERZ795043 (study PRJEB30172, sample SAMN05518447) | compost metagenome | isolation source: Feedstock adapted compost from Newby Island compost facility, Milpitas, CA | place: USA:Newby Island compost... | reverse complement strand
AATATGTTTGTTCTACCTGGTATGCAAGAACACAATTTGTACCAAATGAGGGAACATAAAGTGTTTTTGTTTTAGGGTTATAATCAATATCATTCGACATCATCCTGTTTGCACGGGTATCTAACAACAACTGCCTGGTTCCATCGGTCTTTACATACCATAAAATACCGCGATAGTTGCTGATGATAAATGCATGATCTGAAATCATCACTATACCATCGAGGCCAGGTTCAAAACCATCGGCAATATGTTGAACCTTTCCTTTATCATCTGCTTTAAGAAAACTTGTTGAAGTTACCAGATATAAATCGGAATTAACGGCTAACAATCCGTTCGCACCCGGCATATGATCAAGGTATAGCGTGGGATGATCATGTACTATTTTATACACTTTTTCTCCCCATGTATCGCTTACATAAACCACACCTTTTGAATCTATTGTTATATCGTTCAACATCCTGGCACCTTCGATGGGTATGCGTTTTACGATGGCATGTTTATCCACATCAATCACAGCAACTGCAGACGGTTCGGCCGTGTAGAGCAAACCGTTAAACAAACCCATACCCTTATTGGCATTGAGTCCCGTTACCCAATCTTTTTCTATGACTTTTCCATTTAAATCCATTCGCGCAATAGAACCCGATCCCGTACAGGATACGTACAGGAGATTTGATGCCGAATCATAAAGCACCGATTCTGGATTTCGCAAGGAAACCGTATCGGATTGCCAGATCTTCATCAGGCTGACCTGTGCCGATAATGTGGAAGTTACCAACACGAATGTCATGAAGAATAATATATGTCTCATAAAAATTGTTTTTATTTTTTCATGTTAGGGATTTTGTTGCATCCTGACGGGTCTGAGCAAATGGGAAAAAGTAAGCGAAGCCATCTTCCATCGGCCGTTTTCTTTTACATACACCTCCGTTACCATGAAAGGATTGACCACCGTATTTCCTCCCACTACAGCCTCAAGATCAATATCGTTCAATAATACCGCTGCATCACCAAACAGGTTGACGACCACTGCATAAATTTCAGCTTGCTTATACCAGATGCTTCCATTTTTGATTACCTCAAGTTCCTGTGTTTTACCCCAGGTTCCGCCCATGTGAACAAACATGGCCTTATCATCAAACAATGCAGCTAAAGAATCAACATTTTTATCGGCCATCCATTGCCATTTTTTCTTCGAAAGATCGATAAGTTCCTGTTGTTCGGGTGTGTTGTACTGCGCAGTGTGGATAGACTCCGAAGGTGGATGTTGTGCATACGATATATGCACATACACGATGCATGCTAATAGCCCGAGCATTTTTGTTTTCATATGTAAAGCATTTTTGATGATGATGGATTAATGACTTAGCTTTCTTTCCCCCAGCCATTTTACAATAGCCGAATCGCGATGATCAAAGAAAAGACTCTTCCCCGTATCCAGTGTTTTGATGGCTTCCATATCTTCCGGACTTAATGTAAAGTCGAAAATGTTGAAATTTTCTTGTATTCTTTCTTTCCGAACCGATTTGGGAATAGCAACAACACCTCTCTGGATAAGCCAGCGCAGCACGACCTGGGCGATGGTTTTATGATACTTCTTACCGATAGATGCGAGTAATTCATGTTGAAACAGGTTGTTCTTCCCCTCAGCAAAAGGCGCCCAGGATTCTATCTGTACATGATGTTCTTCTAAAAATTTTTGTGTTTCTATCTGCTGATGGAAAGGATGCACTTCAATCTGATTAACCGCCGGAACGATTTCGTTGTGGATGATTAAATCCATAAGCCGATCGGGGTAAAAATTGCTCACCCCAATAGCCCTTACTTTCTTTTTCCGATAGAGTTCCTCCATGGCTCTCCATTCTCCATACACATCACCATAAGGCTGGTGAATCAAATAAAGGTCAATATAATCCACCTGCAACTTGTTCAACGAAGCCTCAAAAGCTTTCATCGTCCCTTCATATCCATTTGATTGTATCCAGAGTTTTGTGGTAATAAACAACTCTTCGCGTTTTACGCCACTTTGTTTAATGGCCCTGCCCACTGCTTCTTCATTCATGTAGGATTGTGCCGTATCAATTAACCGATAACCCGTTTCAATAGCTTCCAGTACCACCCTTTCGCATTCCGCCTGATCCCTGACCTGAAAAACACCGAAGCCCAGAATAGGCATTTCTACTCCGTTATTTAACCTGACTGTCTGCATAAGCTTCATTTATTTGCTCAGACAAAGATCTTTTGCTTCTTTCACCTGAATCGGATATACATTACGGTTTCCCCTACCATTTTTACAGGTGGGGTTGCATATAGTAGGTTTTTTTCTGCAAAACAGGAAGAAAAAGGATAGGAAAATTTCAGGATGGGAAATGGTGCAGCTGTTGCATGCTGGACAGGTTGATCAATAGTAGATATCATCTAAACAGCATGCCCTTACCTATCGGCTACTCCATCGAGTCAGGAACGTAAGCGATAAGGACAGCGCGAGCGATGTTTTTCGCTCAGGCGAAATTGCACCGATATCGTGCGCGATCAGTGGGATGTAGCACGCACCGGCTTAGCACGCAGATACTGAACGGGCCAGTCAATATCGTCGCCCAGTTCGATGGCGGCATGCAACGGGAAATAGGGATCGCGCAGCATTTGCCGGGCCATGATGATGATATCGGCCTGTTGTTGCTGCAGGATGTTTTCGGCCTGCAGGGCCTCTGTGATCATGCCCACGGCGCCGGTGGCGATGCCGGCTGCTTTGCGGATGTGCTCAGCAAAAGGCACCTGATAGCCCGGTGCTGCAGGAATTTGTGCATAAGGCACCAGTCCGCCTGAAGAGCAATCGATCAGGTCAACACCTCTTTCCTTCAGTTCCTTTGCCAGCCACACGCAATCTTCCACCTGCACACCCCCCTCTACCCAGTCGGTACACGACAAACGCACGAACAGCGGATAGGCTTCGGGCCATACCTTTCTCACCGCTTCCGTCACCTGCAACAATAAACGGGCCCGGTTTTCCCGGCTTCCTCCATAAGCATCTGTACGATGGTTGCTCAGCGGGGAGAAAAATTGATGGAGCAGATAGCCATGTGCGCCATGAATTTCTATGATCTGAAAACCCGCCTCCAGCGCTCTTTTTGCGGCAGCTGCAAAATCGTCGATCACTTTGTTGATACCCTGCTCATCCAGTGCGATGGGCGCACGCTCTCCTTCTTTGAAGGGGAGAGCACTCGGTGCCAGGGTGTGCCATCCGCCATGGTCAAGCGCCAGCTGATGACCTCCTTCCCAGGGACGAGCCGTGCTGGCCTTCCGGCCGGCATGTGCCAGCTGAATGGCCGGAACGGCTCCCTGTGATTTCAAAAAATCCGTGATCTGCCGGAGTTTAGGTATATGCTCGTCTTTCCATATGCCTAAATCATGTGGCGTGATCCGGCCTTCCGGAGAAACCGCTGTAGCTTCCACACACACAATACCCGCACCACCCACAGCCCGACTGCCTAAATGCACCAGATGCCAGTCGGTCGCAAAGCCGTCTGCACCTGAATATTGACACATCGGAGAAACCATCAAACGATTACGTATATGCACATTCCTGAACGAAACAGGTTCGAATAATATGCTCATCTGTCCTGTATTTTATAGCGCTGCAAAATAAATGCGTAAAAAAAGAACTCCGGTTATGCAATTGTAAATTTTGTTAAAACAAAAATCTACTGTACGATAATCACTTCCCAATCTTCTGGTTTTTCCATGAATTGAATACCCACGGCATCATTCGATTGGTAGCGATACACCGTGAAGCTGCACCACTGCTGATCGCCCAGGGGTAAATGTTGAATACGCACATCATTCAGGTATTCGGGGAGTACGGGTTTATGAAAATACAGACGTCTCGCAGGGGCGTGAATCTCGATATGCAGCATAGACTGGATAAGTAAGAATACGGCAGCTACAGACCATGCCTGTGGCGAGCAGGCAACCGGGTAGGCCGTAGGGCCCTCGCCCCTGCGCCGTTCAAATCCACAGAACAATTCGGGTAAACGTTGCAGTTCAATGAACAGGGAAGCGTCGAATAATCCAGTGAGTAAAGTGAGCATCTGTTGTTGATGACCATAGCGGGCAAGTCCTTTCGCAATCAGTGCCACATCGTGCGGCCATACCGATCCGTTGTGGTATGACATCGGGTTGTAGCGAAGCTCGCGACTGGACAGTGTGCGAATGCCCCAGCCACTGAACATGTCGGGCTCGAGAAGCCTTTTTGCCAGCCTGGCAGCCTTTTCCACATCGGCAATGCCGGTAAACAACACCTGGCCGGCATTGGAACTCATCACCCGGCATGGTTTTTTATCTGCATCCAGTGCCAGTACATAAGCCTGCAGTTCATCATCCCAGAAACTTGCATTGAATTGTTTTTTCAACTGGATAGCCTTCTGCTCCCAGGCTTCTGCCAGTTCGGGTTGTTGCACCACATGCGCCAGCCGGGCTGCCGCCTGATATGCCGCATACGCATAACCCTGCACTTCACAGAGCGCTATCGGTGCCCTGGCCAGCTGACCATCGACATGCATGATAGCATCATACGAATCCTTCCAGCCCTGATTGGAAAGACCGTGTTGATTCCGGGAAAAATATTCCAGAAAACCATCGCCATCCCGATCGCCATAATGCATCATCCATTCCATTGCCCGTTGTACATGTGGCCAGAGTTGCTGAATGGCTGCCTCATCGGCCGTTCGTTCGAAATAGGCTCCTGCAAGCAACACGAAAAGCGGCGTAGCATCAATCGTTCCATAGTAATGCTGAAAAGGGACCTCCTGCAAATTCACCATTTCGCCATGTCGCATCTCGTGCAGAATTTTGCCTGGCTCTGCTTCAGTTGCGTGATCAAGCGTTTGGGCCTGATGAGCAGATAAGAAAAACAACACATCGCGCGACAGCTCAGGAAGCAACCACAACGTCTCATACGCCGTAATCAATCCATCCCGCCCGAAAGCAGTATTGTACCAGGGTACGCCGGCATAAGGATATTTCCCATAAGGCGTATGTGCTGTGAGCGATACCAGATCGGTTTTAGATCGATTTACCCAGTTGTTGAATTGTTCATTGGATGTGAAAATTTCGGGGAAACTTTCACGCACTTCCTGCAGTTGCAACTGCAGATGCTTAAGCGCATCGCCATGATTGGTGCCGATTTTCTGCAGGGAATCCTCCCGAAATGAAATGCTATATTCCAGTACCTGAAGTTGCTGGGGAGGTAAAGACAATGCAAAAACTGCTGCAGCAGGTTCCTGAAGCCGCAAAACAGGCATATTTTTTTCAAAATCAATGATTGCATATCGGCGAATATGGTCCAGGCCTTCATATCCCAGAATAAGCTGATGCGGTTCCGGCGAAAAGGGCTGTAATATCCTGCCCCGGGCTTGCCGTTTCATGCCACGTACTTCGAAAATATCCCTGAAATCACCGCTAAACGAAAGAATGCATAACAATCGGCAGGCTTGATGGTGATAATTCACCAGTTCCAGCTTTTCATAAAAAATGCCATTTCGAATAAACTGGCTCCGGCGGATGTGAATGGAGCCTTTCGGAATACGACGACCGTCTTCATCATACAACTCCTGATTGGTAAGGTCAACCGATAAACATTCATTTTCTTCCCGAACCGTTGAGCTCAACAACAGCGGACGGGTATCATTGAGCTGCAGTTGCAGGTGATGCACATACCGCGTATCGCGAAAGTAAAGGCCATGAATACCATCGGGCGACGGCAACACATCACCCCAGCGATCAAAAATGCCGAATGTATCGGTGCGGTTTAATACTTTCACGCGATCATCCGCATAGGTAGAAACCGCCAGGATGGCATATTTGCTTGCTACTTCCTGCTCGGCTGCCAGGTTTTTATCTGTTTGAGCCATGACGTTTGGTTTCATCATTTACCACAAATCAACAATCGTCAATCGCTGTTGATGCAAGCGGCATCAGGCCGATTGCAGCTGATAGTTTTTTTCCGGCTGGGTAGAAACTGGAAATATCCTGCGTTCTGTTGTTTTATGACCGCAGAGCTGATGATAGATCTGCAAATAATTTTCGGCCATGACGTCGGATGTAAACCGGGTTTCAAACACCTGTCTGATCTGCCGGCGATCCAGCGCATCCACGTTACGCAGGGCATCGACGGCCTCCTGCACATGATGTACAATATATCCGGTTACGCCATGGTCTATGACTTCCGGAACCGACCCTCTGTTAAATGCAATCACGGGCGTACCGCAGGCCATAGCTTCAATCATCACAATGCCAAACGGCTCGGGCCAGTCAATGGGAAACAGCAGTGCTTTTGCTTTGCCCAGAAACTCATTTTTCTCTGCATCGCCAATTTCACCGATATAGTGCACATGAGGCAGGTCGAACAGATGCTTGATGGATGTTTCAAAATAGGCTTCATCAGCCTTATCAATTTTAGCAGCAATATAAATGGGATATCCGGCCTGAGCAGCAATCTCAATAGCCAGATCGGCCCGCTTTTCGGGCGATATTCTCCCGATAAAAGCTACATAACCGCCATCGCCTTTGCCCAATTGATAGAGATCTCTGGGCAGGCCATGATATACGTTACCCACCCAGTGCGCAAATGGCAAGGGTTTACGCTGGGCATAAGAAATGGAAATCACGGGTTGATGCGGAAAGCGGCGATATACATAAGGTAAATCAGGCAAATCCAGCCGCCCATGCAGGGTGGTTACATGTGGTTTGTGCAACAGTTCAGACAGGGGAAAATGTAAATAGTCGGTATGAAAATGAATGATATCGAATTCGTGTGCACGCGCCATCACATCGGCCATCTGAATGATATGATGTGCCATGGGATCCTTTACTGCAGGGTTTAACCGTATGGCTTCTTCGAGATGGCTCACCAGCGTTGCCCGGGTTCGGGAATCCCCGCTTGCAAACAAGGTAACCCGATGACCTTTTGCGATTAAAGCATCTGTCAGATAGGCTACAATCCGTTCTGTACCGCCATATAACCGTGGCGGCACGGATTCGTACAGGGGTGCAACCTGTGCAATGTGGAGTTTCATAAGATCTGTTTTTTACAATTTGAAATGGAAAATAAACGAGAAGGCTGTGAAGGGGCTTTCAAAACACATGCCAGCAGCTCATGATGTCAATTTTTCAGAAGGCTTTTCCGACATGGGTAACGGGTAAAGCTCTGCGCGTGTTCTGGGCAGGCAATGCGGATAATGTTGTTGCAGAAAAAGGATGATTTTCTCCCGAATATCACAACGCAGGTCAAAAGTTTTACTGGAATCCGAAGCGCTCACCAGAATCCTCAGTTGCATGGTATGTTCTGAAGTATCGGTTACCTGTACAGCTTTTACTTTGCCATCCCATAGCGGATGATGCTGCAACAAGCGATCGAGTTCATCCCGAATAGCCTGCACAGGAAGTGAATAATCGGTATAGATGAATACCGTGCCGATAAGATCGGTAGATGTACGCGACCAGTTCTGAAAAGGCTTTTGTGTAAAATAAGTAATTGGCAACACGAGTCGTCGCAAATCCCAGATCTTCACCACCACATAGGTAAGGGTAATTTCTTCTATTCTTCCCCACTCACCTTCTACCACTACAATATCATCGATTCGGATGGGTTGGGCAAAAGCAATTTGCAAGCCAGCGAATAAATTCGATAGCATATTTTGAGCCGCAAAACCTATGATGATACTGCTCACACCTACACCAGCGAGTAAACCTGTACCAATATTGCGTACACTTTTGAAACTGAGCAATATGGCCGCCACAGCAAGTAAAATGATGATGACGCTAAAAACCCGATGCAGAAATTGTAACTGCGTATGAATCTTTCTGGCTCTGAAATTATCGGGTGCATGCACATCAAATTTATAACCCACATACGCTTCCACAACACGAAATCCATTGATGATGATCCATGCCATTACGATGATTATACCAATCTGCAACACCTTACCAACAGGATAACGATAGGCATGAGGCATGTACAAAAATGGAAGTGATAAGCGCACCAGCAGCAAGGGAAGGAAATAGGCAAATGGTTTCCCGAGATATCGAATAATGGTAAGATAAAAAGAAAAAGGCGCTTCACGATTGGCCGTGCGCTTGAGTATGAAGCTAATACCTATTTTTAACAAAGTGCCCAGCAATATCGCTACCAACAATACCCCGGCATCCCAGGCCCAGTAAGGCAGGTGCAAAGCCTGGCGTAGCTGTTCAATGGTCTGATCAAACAACATATCCACTTCCTTATCGGCAGTTGTGATCAGGGGCATAGGCTTTGAATTTTATAGATGCAAACTACAATAAGTTTTACAGATTTTCATGCGAGTAAATATCGATGCCATATCCGGAATGGTTTTGTATTTTTACACGCGCCAATGTATTGATATTAATTTTTCAGAAGATAATGAGCTATGGAAACCATTGATTTAAGGTTTATGAAAGAAGCGATAGCCAGTGCGCAGGAGGGTTTGCAAAAGCTTGCTGGTGGGCCATTTGGAGCTGTTATTGTAAAAGACCAGCGCATCATAGCAAGAGGATATAATCGTGTGCTTTTAGATCGTGATCCCACCGCACATGCTGAAATTGTAGCTATTCGTGCGGCATGTAATCATCTGCACGATTTTCAGTTGCACGATTGTGATTTATATACCACCTGCGAGCCCTGTCCGATGTGCATGGGAGCCATTTACTGGGCCAGACCGCGCAGGGTGATTTTTGCATGTACACGCGAGGATGCCGCAAAAATTGCTTTTGATGATGCTTTTATTTATGAAGAAATCCAGAAACCTTTATCTGAACGGCGCATTCCCATGTTCAGCATGGGGCGGGAAGAGGCGCTTAAGCTGTTTCAGCAATGGGAACAGATGGAAAATAAAATCAGGTATTAAGCATCAACTAACTGTTGAATAAGCAATTGTTTTTCTTACCCCCGGAAATTTCCTTCCATAGCCTTATCCAGCCTTTGTGTTCTGCAGTTCATTCCATATCATCGTTCGATCGCCCATTACGAATTGATGAATCCATTCTTGTAATAAAGCGATCCATGCCGGTATGGTATTCAAGCAGGGAATCATCTGGAATGATTCGCCTCCGTGTTCCATGAAGATTTTTTTGCCTTCCTGTTCAATTTCTTCCAGCGTTTCCAGGCAATCAGACACAAATGCCGGACATACGACCTGCAGCTTTTTTCTGCCTTCAGCGGGCAATTCCTCCAGCCGCTGAGCCGTGTAAGGCCTTAACCATGGCTCCTTTCCTAATCTGGATTGAAAACTCAGTTCATATTGTTCGGTCTTCAATTGCAAGCGTTCGGCCACCAGCCTGGTGGTGCGTATCACCTGATGTCTGTAACAATAGGCATGGGCGGGGGATGCCACATCACAACAATCGGCTCGTTGCAAACAATGCTGTGAGGTGATATCCGATTTGCGAATATGCCGCTCAGGAACGCCGTGGTAACTGAAAAGCAAATGATGATCGGGTTTTAAAAATTGTTGAATATGCGTACTCAACACCTCGATGTAGCCAGCATCATCATAAAAGGGTCTGAGTATGGATAATTGAAATGGGTAATGTTTCTTACGATGCCAGTGCTGTGCATAAACAACAGCGGTTTCATAGGACGACATGGCGTAGTGCGGGTAAAGCGGAATGAGCAATACTTCCCGCAGATGAGGATTAGCCTGCAAGAGTGCATCCATGGCCTCATCCGGGCGGGGGCTGCCATATCGCATACACCATTGTACAGGCACATCCACACGGCCAGATAATTCGGCAACAAGTCGCTTCGTGATTACAATAAGCGGAGAGCCCTCATCCCACCAGATACGACGGTAGGCCTCTGCAGAACGTGGCGCACGAAAGGGCACGATGATGCCGTCGACCAGCAGCTTTCTGAACAGATAAGGATAATCGATAACGCGCTCATCCATCAAGAATTCATGTAAATACGTTTTTACATCCCTTACCGCCGTGGATGAAGGCGAGCCTAAATTCATCAACAACACGGCGCGTGTGCCTGGAGTATCCGTCATACAAATTGCATTTCAAAACCTGGCACTAAGTTAATATTCGATTGCAAAGCACATACAAATTGTCAACCGAAAATGAGGGTTTTACCATGCGAATATGCACCGGCCCGGCCATAGTACCGGAATTTCGGGAGAAATGACAGCATAATGACAGGTTAAACCGCATTTATCTCAAAGACGATTTTATTTTTGCACGAGGAGATCAGAAGATAGTTGCATGAGCCAGCAAGCACATAGCGGAAAAACACTCGAGCATTTTTTCTGTTGCGGAATTAATCACACCATCAGCGATACTTCTACCAGAAGCCTGTATGCCATTCATCACGATCAATATCAGCAATTGCTGAACATAGCCCGGGAAAAACATCTCTCCGAATTGTTTGTACTTTCCACCTGTAACCGTACCGAGATTTATGGCTTTGCTCCGGAGGCCCGTACCCTGACCGCATTAGTCGGCGAAGTGTCGCGTGGTGGAAAAGAATTATTTGAGCAGATTGCATACATCTATACAGGTGAAAACGCTGTCCATCATTTGTTTTTAGTAGGCGCCGGGCTCGATTCACAGATTCTTGGTGATTATGAAATCATCGGTCAGGTTAAAGCAGCTGTGCGTTTTGCAAAGGAAAGAGGCTTTTTAGGTTCATTCACGGAAAGGCTGGTAAATGCTGTGATTCAGGCTTCCAAGCAAATCAAAAATGAAACTTCGCTGAGTGCGGGTACGGTTTCTGTGTCTTTTGCGGCGGTACAATGGCTTTTGCAGAGCGTGGATGATTTAACGCATAAACATATTTTGCTGGTTGGTGCAGGTAAAATAGGTCGAAGCACCTGCAAAAACGTGATTGAGTACCTTAATCCCGCACAGGTTACACTGGTGAATCGTACCAACGAAACGGCCGCTATTTTCGCTCGTGAACATCGTGTTCAATATGCTCCTTATGAGCAACTTCTCGAACAAATTCGGCTTGCCGATATTATCCTGGTCGCCACCAACGCCGACTCTCCAACACTGCTGCCCTCGCATTTTGCAGACGGAAAGTCGAAAATCGTGATTGACCTCTCGATTCCCGAAAATGTACATCCAGATGTGCGGCAATTCACACATGTGAAAACCGTCAATGTGGATGAGCTTTCGCGATATAAAGATGAAACCATTCAGCGACGACAGCAGGCTGTACCTCAAGCGCAGGCAATCATCGAAAAACATCAAGCCGATTTTCTGTGCTGGTATCGCATGCGCAGATATACGGAAGTGCTGCGTGCATTGAAACATAAGCTCCATCAGATTCATCATCAAGAAATTCGTCAGCTCAAAGACAATATCAGTTACGATCAGCTTTCTTCTCGCATCATTCAGAAAATCATCGACCAGATTGCCTGCAATCTCCGTAAAAAAAATCCCGAACAAAGCGAACGTTATCTTCAGGCACTTCAGGAATTACTCGATCTTTCTTTTTCCCCGGTTGAAAATCTCATTCCCGATTTATCCCATCCCTCATCTGCATCAGAACGGCTATGATGCCCAGGCTTTTGCGCATTGGTACCCGGAGTAGTGAGCTGGCGCTCTGGCAGGCCGCTCAGGTACAGCAGGCTTTACACGCATCTGGAGTAGCCTGTGAGATCGTTCCCATCGAAAGCGAGGGCGATCTCGACCAGCATGCGCCGCTTTATGCCATGGGCGTCCAGGGGGTGTTCACCCGTCAGTTAGACCTAGCCCTGCTCAACCAGCGAATCGACCTGGCGGTGCACTCCCTGAAAGATGTGCCGGTGCAGCCCGCACAGGGCACAGTGCTGGCAGCCGTGCTTCCCCGCGGCCCCGTTGACGACGTATTGCTCTGTCGCGACACGGCCTGGCTGGATGATCGGCTTATGCCGGCGGTCGTCGCCACGGGCAGCATCCGCCGCAGGGCCGCCTGGCGCTATCGCTATCCGCATCATCAATTTGAGAACCTGAGAGGCAATATCCATACGCGCCTGCGTAAGTTTCGTGAAAGCTCGTGGCAGGGTGCAATTTTTGCCCGGGCGGCGCTGGAAAGATTGCAGGTGCAACTCCAGCCCGGAGAACAGCTGATTCCCATGCCCTGGATGGTGCCGGCCCCCGCCCAGGGTGCCATCGGCGTGGTGATCCGGGAAAACGACGCTGCGCTGTACGCCCTCTGCCAGCAACGGCTCAACGACACGTCTACGGCGCTATGTACGGCCATCGAACGGAGGTTTTTGAAAGAATTGCAGGGCGGATGCTCCACGCCCATCTGTGCCCTGGCCCGACTGGAAGACGAGGAGCTGGTCTTCACCGGTCAGATCCTGCAGCCCGACGGCAAACAAGCACTCAATATCCAGCTGCGAAAACCACTGTCAACAGGCGAAGCTATCGCGATAGAAGCCGCCCGGGCTTTACTCGAACAGGGAGCACGGGAACTGTTGCGCATCCCCCCCTCCTCGACAAACGAGACGCTACAGCCATGAGTATGATGCGTCATATCCTGTTTACCCGCCTGCTGGCAGAAGATCTGTTGCAGGAAGCCAGCCTGCGAGGTATTGCGATCACCTGTCTTCCTTTCATCGAAACCCGAACTGTCGTGCCCTCGCCCCTCGCCCCGATATGGCATGAGCTTGCTTCCCAGCCCATCTGGGCCGTATTTACCAGCATGCATGCAGTCGAAGCCGTATTTACGGGTCGTGCCGATCGTTCACATCCGCTTCCCTGGCGGATATATGCGCTGGGGGGAGAAACAGCTCGGGCTGTCGAACGCTTCCAGCGGGTCCGGCCATCCATCACCGCCGATGATGCGGCGGCATTAGCCATGCTCATTACGCAGCAGTATATACCCGGATCAAATGTACCCGTATATTTTTTCTGTGGCAATCTGCGGCGTGATACTTTACCCGAAAAGCTCCGGCAAGCAGGCATCCCGCTGCAGGAAATCATTGTTTATGAAACCCGACTCACTCCCCAAAAAATCGAACGTCCTTTCGATGGCTATGCATTTTTCAGTCCAAGCGCTGTTGAAAGTTTTTTCACTTTGAACCATCTACCCGAACCTGTGCCCTGCTTTGCTATCGGGGAAACAACGGCAAAGGCATTGCAGGCATACACGCAACATATCATCATCAGTCCACAGCCCCGCACAAGGTTTTTATTGGAGAGTATTTATACCTATTTTGCCGACACTTAACGATTAAGCCTGTTTGTATGCTACACAACGATCTCCTGCTTCGTGCCCTGCAAGGCGAACCCGTAAGCCGCCCGCCGGTGTGGATGATGCGGCAGGCAGGACGTTTTCTGCCATCCTATCAGCGGCTTCGCGAAAAATATGATTTTTTCACCCGCTGTCAGACACCCGAGCTGGTGGCGGAAATCACCTGTCTGCCGGTGGATGAATTGGGCGTGGATGCCGCCATCTTATTTTCCGATATTCTGGTGGTGCTGCAGGCTATGGGCGTGGAAGTGCACATGCAGGAAGGACGAGGGCCCTGGCTACCCCATCCGGTTGAACATCCCGCCGATGTCGATCGGATTCGTATCCCCGATGTGCGTGCCACGCTGGGGTATGTGTTTCAGGGTATAACAGCCACGCTGGAAAAATTAAATCAACGAGTGCCGCTCATCGGCTTCGCCGGAGCTCCATGGACCCTACTCTGTTATCTCATCGAAGGCAAGGGCTCGGCCGGCTTCGAGAAGGCCCGGGCTTTCTGCTATTGTTATCCCGAAGCCGCACATCACCTGTTAGAAAAGCTCACCCACACCACCATCGCTTATCTACAGGAACAGGTAAAAGCCGGTGTGCATTGTGTGCAGGTCTTCGATTCCTGGGCGGGATGGCTGGGACCCGAAGGCTTTCAGCTGTTTGCCCTGCCCTACCTGCAACAAATCGCCAGCGCCCTGTCGCCCTGCTGCCCGGTGATCTTATTCCCCAAAGGGGCCACCTTCGGCCTATCCGCCCTCGCCGATAGCGGCGCCAGGGCCATAGGCATCGACTGGACGGTGAGTCCGGCTCAGGCACGAGCGCTGGTGGGTCATGGCATCACGCTTCAGGGCAATCTGGACCCGGCCATCCTGCTCACCGATGTAAACACCATCCGCCACCATACCCTGCGCATGATGGAGCAGTTCGGCACCCGGCATTATATTGCGAATCTCGGACACGGCATTCTGCCCCAGACCCCCGTGGCCCATGCCCGGGCTTTTGTACAAACCGTCCAGCAATATACCCCGGCTCAGCAGCTTTCGACGAAAAGCTGACACGACAAACTACAAAAGCCCGACAAGTTTAGGATCTTTGCCTGTGCTTATGGAAAGCCTCTCTTCTTCCATACCGATTCGTGCCGAAGCACATGCCTGGCATCAAACCATCCTCCAGTGGCAGGATGAGATCTGTAAGGCCCTCGAAGCAGAAGACGGAAAGGCGGGTTTTCAGGAAGACCTCTGGGAACGAGCAGAAGGTGGGGGCGGCAGAACGCGCATCATGGAAAACGGCGAGGTCTTTGAAAAAGGCGGGGTAAACACTTCGGCCGTGTATGGCGAGCTGCCCGACAGCCTGCGTCAGCTGATGCATACCGAACACCGTTTTTTCTTCGCCGCCGGTCTGTCGCTGGTCATCCACCCGCTCAACCCTTACGTGCCTACCGTGCATGCCAACTGGCGCTATTTTGAGCTTTACGACCCCGCCGGCCAGGTGGTCGATTGCTGGATAGGCGGCGGCTCCGACCTCACGCCGTATTACCTGTTCGAGGACGACGCCCGGCATTTTCATCAATGTTTGAAACAGGCCATAGATCCTTTCGGAACGACACTCTATGCCCGATTCAAAGAGGAATGTGATCGGTATTTCCGGAACACCCACCGCGAAGGAGAAGCGCGAGGCATCGGCGGCGTATTTTACGATTACCTTCGTCCCGGATATGCCGGGCTGAGCTTACCTCAGTTGTTTGCTTTTCAACAGGCCAATGAACAGGCGTTTCTGCAGGCCTATCTGCCCATTGTACAACGCAGAAAACACCTGCCATACGGTGAAAGGGAAATCTTCTGGCAGGAGATCCGCCGGGGACGCTATGTGGAATTTAACCTGATCCATGACCGGGGTACCCTGTTTGGATTGAAGACGGGCGGGCGCACGGAAAGCATCCTGATGAGCCTGCCTCCCCGGGCACGTTGGGCGTATCGGTTTATGCCCGAGCCCGGTAGTCCGGAAGCCGCCCTGGTTGAAGTGTGTCGCCACCCTCGCCCCTGGGCTTGAAGCAGATGAGCTATGGTTTCACCTTAAACGATATACACGATGTTTTTATCTAAACGTTATCGCATCCTTCGTCAGTCGCCGGCCATCCGCAGCATGGTGGCCGAGACACGCCTAGATCCGGCTCAGCTGATCGCCCCCCTGTTTGTCATCGAAGGGAAGGATAGCCGTGAACCTATCCCCTCCATGCCCGATTATTTCCGGTTGAGCCTCGATGAGCTCGTGCGCGAAGCCAAAGAGCTCTGGAGCCTGGGAGTGAAAAGCGTGCTGCTATTTGCCAAGATCCCCGATGAGCTGAAAGACAACACCGGCAAGGAAGCGCTGAATCCCGACGGACTCATGCAGCGGGCCATACGCACACTCAAGCACAACCTGCCTGAGCTTTGCGTGATGACCGATGTGGCGCTTGACCCTTATTCTTCCTACGGCCACGACGGTATCGTGGAAAACGGACAGATCGTAAACGACCCCACCGTGGAGGTGCTGGCTCAGATGAGCGTGAGCCACGCACAGGCGGGAGCCGATTTCGTGGCCCCGAGTGATATGATGGACGGGCGGATAGGTGCTATCCGCAAAGCCCTCGAAGAACAGGGTTTCCATCAGACCGGCATCATGGCCTACAGCGCCAAATATGCCTCCTGCTTCTACGGCCCTTTCCGGGATGCACTCGACTCGGCACCTGGCTTCGGCGATAAAAAAACCTATCAGATGGACTATGCCAACAGCCGGGAAGCCATCAAGGAAGTGCTGCAGGATATCGAAGAGGGTGCCGACATCGTGATGGTGAAGCCCGCGGCGGCTTATCTCGATATCATTCATGCTGTCAAACAACAGGTGCTGGTGCCCGTGAGCGCTTATCATGTGTCGGGTGAATATGCCATGATCAAGGCAGCGGCCCGGCAGGGCTGGCTCGATGAGTCGAAAGCCATGATGGAGGTGCTCACCGGCATACGCCGTGCCGGCGCCGACCTCATCGCCACCTATTTCGCTAAACCTGCCGCCCGATTGTTGCAGGAAATCGCCTGAGGTCTTATCTTGCCTCCCGTTATGGATCTGCATCATAGTGAACAGCTTTTTGCCCGCGCCCAACGGGTTATCCCCGGTGGGGTGAACTCGCCCGTAAGGGCTTTCAAGCATGTGGGTGGCACGCCGCCCTTTATCGCTTCCGCCAGAGGGGCCTACCTCTTCGACGTAGATGGCAACCGGTATATCGACTATGTGAACTCATGGGGGCCCATGATACTGGGACATGCCTATGAGCCGGTGGTGAGGGCCATCCAGGAGCAGGTACAGCATTCCACTTCCTACGGCGCACCTACCGAGCTGGAGGTGCTCATGGCGGAACAGATCCTGAGGATGGTGCCCCGTATCGACCAGGTGCGGATGGTGAATTCCGGTACCGAGGCGTGTATGACGGCCATCCGCCTGGCGCGAGGGTTTACCGGTAAAAACAAGATTCTCAAATTCGAGGGCTGCTACCACGGTCATGCCGATAGCTTCCTGGTGCAGGCCGGCAGTGGTGTGGCCACACTGGATATCCAGCAGGTACCGGGTGTGCCTGCAGCTGTGGCGGCCGATACACTGGTGGCGCCCTACAACAACCTGCAGGCCGTGGATGCGCTCCTCGATGCTCATGCAGACGAGATAGCCGCCATCATCGTGGAGCCGGTAGCCGGCAATATGGGCTGTGTACTGCCCCTGCCGGGTTTTTTAGAAGGTTTGCAACAACGCTGCCGGGATCGGGGTATCGTGTTCATCCTCGACGAGGTGATGACAGGCTTCCGCCTGGCTCCCGGCGGAGCTCAGGAACGATTTCACCTCGATGCCGACCTGATTACCTTTGGTAAGATCATCGGTGCCGGCCTGCCCGTAGGAGCCGTGGCCGGTAAAGAGCAGATCATGTCGATCCTTGCCCCCGCGGGAAAGGTCTATCAGGCGGGCACCCTCAGCGGCAACCCCCTGGCCATGGTTGCCGGCTATACCCTGTTGCGCGAACTCGACATGAACCGACATATTTACGAACGGCTGGAACAGAAGACCAACCAACTGGCCGAGGGCCTGAACACCGTGTTCGGCAAAAAAGGAGCGGTGCATCAGGTACCCCATATCGGCTCCATGCTCAGCGTGTTTTTCACCGAATATCCGGTACATGATTTTGCTGCGGCCAGCGCCGCCAGCAACGAGCTGTTCAAACAGTTTTTCCACGCCATGTTGCACAAGGGTGTTTACCTGCCGCCCTCCCCTTTTGAAAGCTGGTTTGTGAGCGATGCCCTCAGCGATGAAGATATAGCGCATACCGTGCAGGCGGCTGAAGACAGCATCGGAGAAATCTTATCCCGCTAAGCAGAAATCCGATTATCTTTGTCGTCGATAAGCTCTTTTTCGGGGTGTAGCGTAGTCCGGTCCATCGCGCCAGGTTTGGGACCTGGAGGTCGCAGGTTCGAATCCTGCCGCCCCGAC
>ERZ795043.948-NODE-948-length-17785-cov-14.770502_pt1 | contig 17785 bp, 13 predicted proteins | sample MGYA00375127_ERZ795043 | MGnify/ENA primary metagenome ERZ795043 (study PRJEB30172, sample SAMN05518447) | compost metagenome | isolation source: Feedstock adapted compost from Newby Island compost facility, Milpitas, CA | place: USA:Newby Island compost facility... | reverse complement strand
CGGGCCGAGGAAAAGAGGACTCGGGGGATGGGGCGTTCCCGACTGGAGCGGGTACTATGACGTGGAAGACTTTGCGACGGCGCTCATCCGCATGGAGGACGGCCGGACGCTCACCCTGGAAGTGAGCTGGGCCGCCCACGTGGACGGCGACAGCCAGCCGTTTGTGCACCTGTTTGGCACCGACGGGGGCGCGGTCATCCGCGGGGAAAGCGGCAAGTATCTGACCGAGCAGGACGGCCGCCTGGTCGACGTCCCCCTGGACCCGCCGGCCGACGACGAAGGCTGCCGGGTGCGGCTGAGCCGGCACTTCCTCGAATGCATCCGGGAAGGCCGCAAGCCCGCGACTTCCGTGGAAACGGGGCTGCGCAGCAACCTGATCATCGAGGGGATTTACGAATCGTCGCGGACGGGCCGGGAAGTCGTGCTCGACTGGAGCTTGTAAAAAGGCGCGTTTGTTGCGGTGTTGCGCGGCGACAAAGGCAGGCATAACAACCCGGGCTGGCTGCGGGGGCCAGCCCGGGCGCTTTTTTGCGGTCAGGCCGGCGGGCTCCAGCGAAGGGTCCGCGCTTTGGCGAAGCGCTTTTCCACCGCAGGCCAGTTGACCACGTGCCACCAATCGCGGATGTAGGCGGCGCGATCGTTCTGGTGCTTCAAATAGTAGGCGTGTTCCCAGACATCAAGGGGAAGCAGCGGCACCGCGTCCCATTGGGACAGGTTCTGGTGCTTCTCCGCGGTGAGAATTTCAAGGCGGCGGCTGCGCGGGCTCCAGACCAGGATGGCCCACCCGCCGCCTTCCACTTTTTCGGCCGCTGCGGAAAACTGACGGCGGAACGCGTCAAGGCTGCCGAAATCCCGCGTGATTTGCGTCGCCAGCTCCCCGCCGGGCCGGCCGCCGCCATCCGGAGACATCGTTTCCCAGAAAAGCGTGTGCAGGTAGTGTCCCGCCCCGTTGAAGGCCAGCTCCCGCTCCCAGTGCTTGACCAGGTCGAAGTTGCCGGTCCGTCTCGCTTCCTCGAGCTTTTTTTCCGCCAGGTTGAGGCCTTCCACATAAGCGCGGTGGTGCCGGTCGTGGTGAATCCGCATCGTCCGTTCGTCGATGTAGGGTTCCAGCGCGTTGTAGGGGTAGGGCAACGGGGGCAGGGTGTGCCCGCCGATGGGGACGGCACCCTGGTCGTCCTGCGGCGTCCGGAAGGAAGGGTGATCCGTTCCGGCGCCGTCCGGATCGGGGGCGCCGTCTGCGGAAACGGGTTCGCCGCCGGATGCGCGGGATTCGCCGGACCGGCCGGGATCATCGTCCGGTGCCGATTGCGCGATGAAGCGTTCCGCGTCTTCCAGGAATCGTTCCGATTCGCCGCGGATGTGCTGAAGCAGGGCGGCAGCGGCCGGCCAGCTTCGCATCGCGGCGCTTTGGGCCTGCATCAGCCCGAGCTGCCGCACGAATTCCCGCGACTGGTAGACCGCGGCGCGGGCAAGATGGAAGGCGTCTTCGGCGGGGTCCGCCGGTTCCGTCGCCGAAGAGTTCGCCCGTTCCGCGGCCGCCGCTCCCGTTGCTGTGTCGCTTTCCGCTGCCCGTTCCGCGCCGGAACCCGCCAGGACCGCCCGGGCCGTCTCCGCCGTGCGCGCGAACAGCGCTTCCCATTCCCGAAGCGTCCGGAGGCAGGCGGGCTCCATCAGGGGCAGCATATGGCAAATCAGGGCGGCGCCGGCGGCTTCCCGGCGTTTCCAGCCGATCAGGTGCTCCAGCATGCGAAGCGGCATCCGTTCGTCTTCCCGTGAAAGCATGAAAAAAACCTCCCTCGGTCCGCTGTGTCAATGTATGCGGGAGGAAGGCCGGCCTATGACCCGATATGCGTCATTCGCGAACCGTTCCGCGGTTAGCCGTCCGGTGAAACGCCGGCCATGGCCGGAGCCGGTTCGCCCGCATCCGCATCCGCCGCGGCAAGCGCGACGGCGTCCGCCGCCGTCTCCGCCCCGGCACCGTCCCCGGCGAAATCGGCCAGGACGGGAAGGAGCGCGGGAGTGGCCGCGACGCGGAGGAGAAAATCCGCCACCCGAAACTTGTATTCCTCCGCATGGGTCCGGAACATCATTTCGTGGTCCGCCCCCTCCACGATCCACAGCGCGGAGTCCGGATGCCGCTGGGCCCGGGCCACTTTTTCCGCCAGTTCGGGTGAAGCCTTGGCGTCGCCGGTGCCGTGGATGAGAAAAATCGGAAACGGAAACGCCGTCGACCGGATGGCTTCGGCCGGGATCTGCTCCAGACGCACGCCGCTCCACATCGGCAGGAACAGGCGGACGAGCGCCGTCGACGTTCTGGACGGGGCCATATATCGCGAGAGGTTGTCGCGAATGGCTTCCAGCGTCGGTACAAACGTGCTGTCCAGGATCATGCCGTCGATGTCGCGGGGGTCGCTGTGCAGCGCCGCCTGCAGCGCGGTGCCCGCGCCCATCGAAAATCCCCACACGATCAGCTTTTCCGAGCCGGACCCGCGGGCGAAGCGGAGCGCCCCGAGCAATTCCCGGGATTCCCGCACCCCGCCCGTCGCCGGCCGGCGCCGCGTCGGGTCGGCAAACCCGTAATCGAACATGAGCACGTTGTAGCCCAGCCCGTGCAGCCAGCCGGCCACTTCGTACATGGGCACCCAGAGCTCTTCGCGGTTGGTGCCGTATCCGTGGCTGAGCACGACGGTACGGTCCGAGCCGGCCTGCGCGGCCGGAATCCACCAGCCGTTCACCAGGACGCGCCCGTCCGAACTGGGAAACGAAACGTCCCGATAGGGCAGTTCCTTGGCGGCAAACGGATTGGAGTTCAGCGAAACGATGGGGGGATAGGCGAGCAGCCAGGCGATCATCGCGTGGAAGCCGACGAAAACCGCGAGCACGATGCCGACGAGCGACAGCGACAGGAGGGCCGGGTACGCGGCCTGGCGCCGCGGCCGGTGCCGCCGGCGGACCGTGACGGATAACGGGGCGGGACAGGCGCTTCCTTCCAGCTGCAGCCGCGAAGTCGTGATGTCCATGAGAAGCCCCTCCCGACGAGGGTTGTAAGCGCTTTTACCTTTATCGTACAGCCCGCGCCGGAAATTCGTCAATCCGCGTCGCCGAAATGAAACCAAGCCGTAATCCGTTTGTAACATTGGGGCGGGATGCGTTATACTGGTACTGCATGGTTTCATAGAGTGAAACTATAATTCCTGTTTGAAACAGCCGCCGATATAGAGAAAGCGAACGGGATGATCGGAGGAGAGAACCCGGATGGAAGAAAAGCGCACGGTCCGCGCGGTGGAAAGGGCGCTGGACCTGTTGCTTTGTTTTCGCCACGGCGGGGAATGGGGGCTTACGGAACTGGCGCAGCAGGTCGGCCTCCACAAAAGCACCGTGCACCGGCTCCTCGCCACGCTGGAGGACAAGGGGTTTGTCGTGCGGGATGAAACGACGGACAAATACCGGCTCGGCCTAAGCCTGCTTGAGCTGTCCGCCCGGTTGACGCTGGCCGACGACCCGTCGGCGGTGCTGCTCGGCGAAATGGAGAAGCTGCGCGACCGGCTGGGAGAAACGATCAGCCTTTACGTGCGGGACGGGAAAGAGCGGGTGCGCATCCAGGCGGTGCAGAGCACGCAGGCGATTCGCCGCGTGGCGCCGGTGGGGGCGCGGATGCCGCTGTTTGTGGGGGCGTCCAGCAAGGTGCTGCTCGCCTACGCCGCACCGGAAGTGCGGGAAGCGGTGCTGAACGATCCGGCCTGGCCGGCCTCGCTGGATCGGGAGGCTTTTGTCCGGCAACTCGAGGAAATTGCCAAGAACGGTTACGCCACCAGCATCGAGGAACGCGAACCGGGCGCGGCCGCCGTCGCGGCGCCGATTTTCAACCGGTCGGGCCGACTGGTGGCGGCCCTGGCGGTTTCCGGCCCGTCCAACCGGCTGACGCCGGGGGTCATGCGGAAATACGCGCCGATCCTCATGGAAGCGGCGCGGCGCATGGGCACGATGCTGGGATGATCCGGCGTGCCGGATCGTCACGTTTTGTCAGGCTCCGTCTTCGGCGGCAGCCCGCGCAAGAATTCGATCGCGTCTTTGAGGCTGGTCACCGGGACCAGGCGGGGTGACAGGTCAAACTCTTGCACGGCGGCTTCGGCTTCCTTCCAGTTGTCCAACCCGCCCTCTTCCACGTAGGGAACGAGGAAATAGTCCGCTTTTTCCCGGTGGGCGGCCATCAGCTTGTAACGCACCCAGCCCACCTGGCCCACCGATCCGTCCGCGGAGATGGTGCCCGTGCCGGCGATGCGGTACCCCCGGGTCAGGTCTTCCCCGGTCAGATGGGCGACCAGCTCGAGGGTCATGATCAGGCCGCCGGAAGGACCCGAGGTGTCGGAGAAATCCAGCGACACCGGATCGGGCGGCGTCACCTTGATGACCGGCCGGTGAAGGAAGCCGATGCCGGTCCGGCCGTCGCTCAGCTTGATGAGCGGCACCTCGGCCTCAAACGGCTTGCCGCCGCGGGTGCCGGATACGCGCACGGTGTCGCCCGGCGATTTTTCCTGCAGCCGTTCCGCCAGTTCCTCTCCCGTACGGGCCGGTTTGCCGTCGACGGCGTTGATGATGTCGCCTTCCTGGAGACCGGCTTCCCGGGCTTTGGTCGTCTCCAAAAACTGATAGACGATGATGCCGGTCTGTTCCACCTGCAAGGGAACCCCGATGGCATCGTAGGCGGCGATGAGCGCTTCCGCCACCGCGTTGTCGCGCATCCACACGTTCCGGTTGTGGTACGCCTCGTAGTTGACCGTCCCGCCCGTCGCCTGTTGCAGTCTGAGGACTTCCATGCGCGGATGCAGCCAGCCGTACAGCAGGAAAAACGTGTTGGGGCGGGGATAGGTCATCACGGTGGTGTAGAGGAAGGCGCCTTTTTCCTCGAGCGGCTTGCCGGTGATCCGGTCGTGCACCGGTTCGGCCGTTCCTGCGCCGTACATGACGTAAGGCCAGCGCCAGCCGGCGGCGACGGCGCCCAGTACGGCGGCGACAAGGGCGGTGACGACCAAAGGGTTGCGCAATTGCCGAAGCAGTCTGGTCACGGGCAAGGCCGCTCACCTCCAGAATCCCATTATAGCGCAATCGCGCCGGCTCCCACAAAGCCGGGGGATACGAAGCCATGCCCGCAACCGCCGAAAAGAGGCGCCGCAAGGGCAAAAAAAGCCCGCATCCTTTCAGGATGCGGGCTTCGTCGTCACGAGTGCACGGGTACGCCGGGTTCGGGCGAAACCGGGCGGACCGCCTCCTCCAGCAACCGCTCCAGCTCGCGGTCGTACTCGCCGCGTCGCGTTTCGTCCCAGCCGAGCCGTTCCGCCATGGCGGCCGCGACGGCGTCCTTCCATTTCACGACCCCGGCCCGGTCGAAATAGAGCATCCCCGTTCGCCGGATCCAGAAATCTTCCGGCTTCACGGCCATTTCCGCTTCCATGGCATAGAGCAGTTCCGCGGCCAGCCCGGGAGGCAGGCCGTGCCTGTCGGCCAGGCCGCGGGACTCCGCCGCCAGCCGGAACAGCCGGCGGGCGTTGGACCCGTACCGCTTCACGATGCGGGCGGCCTCTTCTTCGCTGAATCCCGCCGCGACGCCGTCGGGGATCTGCCGCTGGACGAACGCCTCGAACCCGGCGCCGCCCCCCACGTCGCCGCCGGAAATCGGCATCGTGCGGGTGCGGCAGGGCGGCAGCGCCGGCAGGCCGTCTTCCCTGCGCTTCGCGGCCACCAGGTTGACGACTTTCTCGGCCATTTTCCGGTAGCCGGTCAGCTTGCCGCCCGCGATGGAAATGAGGCCGGAAGGCGACACGAAGATTTCGTCCCGGCGGGACACTTCGGACGGACTTTTCCCTTCCTGGCGGATGAGCGGGCGCAGCCCCGCCCAGCTGGACTCCACGTCGCGGGGCGTCAGGTTCAGCGAAGGGAACATGAAATTGGCGGCGTCGAGCAAATAGGCAAGATCCGCCTCTTCCATCACCGGACGGGCGGGATCGCCCCGGTAGTCCGTGTCGGTGGTGCCGACGTAGGTTTTGCCGTCGCGGGGAATGGCGAACACCATCCGGCCGTCCGGCGTGTCGAAGTAGACCGACTGCCGGAGCGGAAAACGCTCCCCGTCGAACACGAGGTGAACTCCTTTGGTCAGGCGGAGCGTCTTGCCTTCCCTGGACCGGTCCATTTCCCGCACCGCGTCGACCCAGGGGCCGGCGGCGTTTACCACATGGCGGGCGCGGACTTCATAGCGGCCGCCGCCGATGCGGTCCCGGACGACCGCTCCCGCCACGCGGCCGCTCAGGTACAGCAGCGATTCCGCCTCCGCGTAATTCGCCGCCAGCGCGCCGCATTCCACCGCCCTTTTCAGCACTTCCAGCGTCAGCCGGGCGTCGTCGGTGCGGTATTCCACGTACAGGCCGCCGCCCAGCAACCCGTCCCGCTTGAGCAGCGGCTCCCGCTCCAGCGTCTCCCGCGGGCTGAGCATGACGCGGCGTTCGCTCCGCTTGACGCCTGCCAGCCGGTCATAGAGCGCCAGGCCCAGCGAGGTGCTCACCCGCCCGAGGGAACCTCCCTTGTAAAACGGCAGCAGCATCCATTCCGGCGTCGTGACGTGCGGCCCGTTCTCGTAGACGACCGCCCGCTCCCGCCCCACTTCGGCGACGACGCCGAACTCCAGCTGTTTCAGATAGCGCAGACCGCCGTGGATCAATTTCGTCGAACGGCTGGAGGTGCCGGCGGCGAAGTCCTGCATCTCCACCAGCGCCGTCCGCAGCCCGCGGGTGACCGCGTCGAGGGCGATGCCCGCCCCGGTGATGCCGCCGCCGATGACGAGCAGATCGACCGGCTCCCGGCTCATGGCCTCCAGCACCCGGGTTCTGTCCCATGCCGCAAACGGCGCGCGCGATCCGCTTTCCGTCCCCGGTTCGTTCCCGTGTCCGCCGGCCGGATCCGCGCCGTTCCGCGCGGCGTCCGCCGGGTGCATATCCTTTTGCTCCATGGTGTCAGCCTCCTTCTCGGGTGAAAAGAAAAAACCGCCATCCGCTTCGCCTCTCCGGCGAAAGTCAAATGAACGGTTTCTCATGATCTCCAACCAGGGTGTATGAAGTTTTGACGCAGCCATTATATCATAATTTCGCAAAAATTTCGCTGCCAATTTCAATGAAAATTCGGATCATGAGCCAACCTTCCGGGGCCGGAGACGGCAGAGCGCCTTTCCATGCTTGACAGGATTAACCAGATAATGCTAATCTATTACTTGAAAGTGGATTCAATAGTATATTCCAGGGTATGAGTTCCGGAGAACCCTTTTATTCAACGGATGGAAGCGGACGCCGCGTCCGGTTCTTCCAGCGGTTGGGTAAAAGGGTTTTTGATTTTCGGGGATGGAGGAAAGGAGGAGAAAAAACATGATCATGACCAAAAAAAGGATGAAACGCATCCTGGTCATGGGCCTCATTTGCGCATGGCTGGAACTGTTGACCGTATCCCGCCTCGGGGCGGGCACCGCCGGGGCGCAAACCGTCACCCCCGATCTGCTCATCACCGAGATCGTCCCGGCCTCCGCGGAGCAGGGGCAGCCGTACGAGTTCGTCGAGATTTACAAAAACACGACGCATCCGATCGACCTGGACGGATATGAACTGCAGTACTACACCAACGTCAATGCATCCACTCCCGCCAACCGCTGGCCCATCGCGAGCAAGACGATCCGGCCCAAGAGCGCCCTTGTGCTGTGGCTGAAAAAGTTCGATTACCCCAACGTTCCCTTGTGGGATTTCAACGCCAATTACGGCACGCTGCTCAGTCCCGATCGCGTGTTTGAGGTGCGGCTGACGACCTCGGCCCAGGGGCTGCACGACAGCGCCCTGCGCAAAGTGGCCGTCGCCGCCCCGGACGGCACCGTCGTCAGCTCCGCCCTCATCAACGACGGCGCGCAGGACGGCATCGTCAACAAGAGCGTCATTTACCGGTATTCGGGGTCGGGCGCGGCGATGGCGAAAATACGCAACGGGGAAACGCCCACCCCGGGCGCGGTGCTGCCCGAACAGGTGCCGGGCCCGCTGCCGCCGTACGGGCTCGCCGCGCAGCCGGATAACGGCGCCGTCCATCTGGCATGGAACGCCGGCGATCCGTCCGTATCGACTTACCGGGTGTATCATTCCGGCGCCGACCAGCCGCTCACCGTGACGGAGGCGACCTACGCGTACATCGACGGCTTGACCAATGGCATCGGGTATGCGTTTTGGGTCACGGCCGTGGACGAAAACGGCGATGAATCGCCGGCCTCCGAGGTCGTCGGCGCGATGCCGCAGGAGGTGCCGGACACCGTGCCGCCGGCCGCGCCGTCCGGCCTGCAGGCCGCGGGGAAAACCGGCCGCGTGGAACTTCGGTGGCAGGCGGTCGCGGAACCGGATCTCGCCGGGTACCGGATCTACGTGAACGGCGCCCTCTGTTGCACGGCGTCGGCGTCCGAAACGGCCGCGGTCATCATGCCGCTCACCTCGGGAAAGCAGTATACCTTCGAGGTGACGGCCGTCGACCAGGCCGGCAACGAATCGGCCCGGTCGGCCCCGGCCACGGCGGGACCCGCCGCGGGCGGCATGCCGGAGCTCATCATCACGGAGCTCGTTCCGGATACCGACAACTATGCCGGATACGACGCGTTCGAATTTATCGAGCTGTACAACACCACCGGCGCGGAACTGGATCTTATGGGTTACAGGGTCCGCTCCGGCAGCTGGGAGAAAACCATCGACCGTTCCGTCAGGGTGGGACCCTGGCAGACGGCGGTGCTCTGGACCCGCAGGGCGGAAATCAGCCCGATCACCCTGGAGGGCTTCAACAGCTACTATTACTATACCTACCAAAGCAAATATGTTTCCGAAGACCGGCTCTACATCGTGGAAGACGTGGGCGGGCTGGTCAACTCGGGCAATCAGACGGTGTCGCTGTTCGATCCGTACGGGTTTGAAATCGCCCGGGCGACGTACGACGCCGCGGACGTGGTGGCCGGGAGAAGCATCCTGTACGGCCCGCCGGCCGACGGAAGCATCCTGATGAACAAGATCGGCGGCAACCAAAAACCGACGCCCGGCGCGGTCGTGCCAACCCAGGTGCCTCCCAGGCCGCAGCTGGACACCGAGGCGCCGGCCACGCCCGTCGGCGTTCAGGCCGCGGCCGGCGGCGGATTCGTCACCGTCACCTGGACGGCCAACACCGAGCCCGATCTTTTCGGGTACAATCTGTACAAAAACGGCGAATTCGAGCATTTCATTCCCGCTTCGCAGCAGCAGTTCACCGTATACGGGCTGACGGGCAATACGGCGTATGCTTTCGAGCTCAGCGCCGTGGACACGTCGGGCAACGAATCGCCCAGATCCCCGGCGGTCACCGCGATGCCTTCGCACCAGCCCGTTACGCAGCAGGAACGCACCGTGCATCCGCGCAGTCCCGCGTATCAGACCCTTTGGAACATCAGCGACGACGGCCCGGTCATTCCCGGTCTGGCGGAAGGGCTGGTGCCGCAGGGCCTCGCGTACCTGGAGGACGAAAACTGGCTGGTCACGGTCAACTACATGGATGACGGACGGCCGGGCGTCGTTTCGGCGGTGGACGCCGCCACCGGCGAACTGGTCAAATCCCTCGTCCTGTACGAGGAGACGGGGGCGCCCTACACGGGACACGCGGGCGGCATCGCGATCAGCGACCGGCACGTGTGGATCGCTTCGGAGACGTATCTGTACCGGATTTTGCTCGAGGATTTCCTCGCCGCGCAGGACGGGGAAGAGATCCGCTTCGCCTCGCGCATTCCGGTGCCCGTCGAAGCCGCTTTTGCCACGTTCTCCGAAGGCGTGCTGTGGGTCGGGGAATTTTACGAAGCAGGCAGCTACCCGACAGACCCGTCCCATCACCTGACCAACCGCGACGGCAGCACCTATTACGCCTGGATGGCCGGATACGAACTGGACGCGGCGACGGACACGGTTTCCCCGGAGAGCTGGGACGGCGACCCGAATGATCCCGCGATCCCGGACTACATCCTGTCCATTCCCGAGAAAATCCAGGGCGCGGTCGTCCGGGAAGACGCCATCATCCTCAGTTCCTCGTACGGACGGGGCAACAACAGCCTGCTGTACCGTTACGAAAATCCGACGGTCGGCCCGCCCCACGCGTCGGTCACCGTCGGCGGCCGGAACCTGCCGGTCTGGTTCCTGGACAGCCAGGCGGAAAAGCCGTCGAACAGCCGCCTGACCGTCATCCCCATGTCCGAAGGCATCGCGGATGTGGGCAATGTGCTGTACGTCCTGTTTGAATCCGGGGCCAACAAATATCGGTACACGACCGCCTATATCATGGACCGGATGCTGATGATCGACCTGGACCTCTGGGATCAATACGGCACGGTCTATATCGGCGGCCTTCCCGAGACCATGCGGCCGGGCGCCACGGCCCAGGCCAAGGTGCTCAAGGCGCGCGGCAAATCGCAGCCCGAAGACCTGACGGCGCTCTATCAATTTGCCAGCAGCAAGCCGATCGTGGCCCGGGTGACGCCGGACGGGCTGGTCAAGGCCCGGGCGCCCGGCCAAGCGAAGATCACCGCGACGAACGGCACGGAAACGCTCTCGTTCTGGCTGACGGTGAAACCGCCCGGTCCGCCGGAGCCGCCGAAACCGCCCAAGCCGCCGAAACCCGAGAAGTAGTCAATCAGGAGGAGGTGGAGCCGAAACCCCGGGGGCGGCCGGCAAAGCGCGTCCATCCCGACTTTCTTTTCATTGCCAATCATGCAATGGCTGTTTATAATAGCGATTGCAAAACGCTTTCATTCAAAATGATGGATTTTCCGGTCCGTCAATGAGAGTTGGGATGGATGAAAAACCAGGACACCAACGTCAAAACCATCAGCTACGCGCTCAAATCCAAACCGGTCATCACATCCATCGTCTCGGACAGCGATCTGGAACCCGTGCTCCGGACCACGTCCAACATCGTGTTTCTGCTGACGGGCAACATTTTCACGCTGAAAGGGATCACGGAGCGCGTGCAGGATGCCGGAAAGCTCATGTTCGTCCATCTGGACCTGATGGAAGGGCTGGGGAAAGACACGGAAAGCGTCCGGTATCTGGCCGAGATCATCAAGGTGGACGGCATCGTGACCACGCGCTCCAACATCATCATGGCAGCCCAGAAGTGCGGGCTTATCACGATCCAGCGCCTGTTCGTGTTCGATTCCGTCTCGCTGGACATCCGCATCATCAAAAGCTCCCGGCCGGACGCCATCGAAGTGCTGCCGGGCATCGTCGTCCCCCGGGTCATGGGCCGGCTGCGGCAGGAAATCGACCTGCCCGTCATCGCCGGCGGGCTCATCTCGGATCTGGACGACCTGAAATGCGTCCTCGATCACGGCGCCATCGGGGTATCGACCTCCTCCAAGGTGCTCTGGAAATGGCAGGATGAGCAAGGAAAAAATTGACTTGTCGGATTTGTCATTTTCCTTTATGATAGGGAGTAAATAATCACCAAGGAAAAATTCAACTGAATAGCAAAGGTAGAGATTGAGGAGAAGCCTTTTGCTGAAGAGTGAACAACGCTTTTGGGTTTCTGGAAGCGTTTTCGGCAAAAGGCTTTTTGATTTTTGTCGAAAATGGGGAGGTGCTTTCGCGACAAAAAATTCTGCCGTCTGTTTCCTGGAATCCAAGGGGTTTGCCATCCGGAAAAGATCAAACCAACAGCAGGAGGGAAATTTGCGGTATGCGGAAAAAAATCGCGATTTGGGCCCTCGTCCTGGCCGTCACGCTGGCCCTGACCGCCTGCGCCGGCGGCCGCGGCGGATCCTCAGGCTCGGACGGCGCCGGTTCCGGCGGCGGCGGTTCGCAGGGTTCGCAAAAGAAAGTGGAGATCGAGTTCTACTACCCGGTGGCGGTGGGCGGACCGATCCAGAAGATCATCGACCAGATGGCGAGCGACTTCATGGCGGAAAATGAAAACATCGTCGTGAAGCCGATCTACGCCGGCAGCTACCAGGACACCATGACGAAGGTGACCACCGCGGTGCAGGGCGGCAATCCGCCCGACCTGGCGGTGCTCCTGTCCACGGAGCTTTACACGCTGCTGGAAATGGACGCGGTGGAAGAACTGACGAACCTTTTTCCGCAGGACTACTGGAACGATTTTTATGAAGGGTTCATGGGCAACACGAAGTCCGGGGACCAGATCTGGAGCGTGCCCTTCCAGCGCAGCACGATCGTGCTTTACTACAACAAGGACAAGTTCCGGGAAGCCGGCCTGGATCCGGAGAAGCCGCCGGCCACCTGGCAGGAGCTGGTGGAATACGGCAAAAAGCTGACCAAGGGGGACCAATGGGGCCTCGAGATCCCCAGCACGGGCTACCAGTACTGGATGCTGCAGGCCATGGCCCTCCAAAGCGGCGGCAACATCATGTCCGGCGACGGCAAAAAGGTGTTCTTCACGGAACCCCATGTGGAGGAAGCGCTGCAATTCTACGTGGATCTGGGCATGACGCACCAGATCATGCCAAAGGGCATCCTGGAGTGGGCCACGGTGCCGTCCGACTTCATCAGCGGCAAGACCGCGATGATGTACCATACGACCGGCAACCTGACCCGGGTCAAAAACGAAGCGCAATTCGACTTCGGCGTCGCGTTCCTGCCCGCGAACAAACAGTACGGTTCGCCGACGGGCGGCGGCAACATCTACCTGTTCAAGGGCATTCCGGAGGAAAACCGGCAGGCCGCGCTGAAATTCATCGAGTTCCTGACCCAGCCCGAGCGGGCCGCCCAATGGTCCATCGACACCGGCTACGTGGGCACGAGGAAGTCGGCCTATGAAACCGAGCGCCTGAAGAAGTACGTGGAGGAGTTCCCGCAGGCGGCGGTGGCCCGGGACCAGCTCCAGTATGCGGACAGCGAGCTGTCCACCTATCAGAACGGGCTGGTGACCAAGATCCTGAACGACAACATCCAGGCCGCCCTGCACGGCAACGTCACGCCCAAAGAGGCGCTGCAGAAGTCGCAAAGCGAAGCCGACCGAATTCTGGCTCCCTATCAGTGATCCGCAGGCGAAACTGAATCATTTCCGAGGCCGGAGAAGACGAGAAGCCGCTCATGCTCCAGGCGGACGTGCGTCCGCCCCCGGCATGGGGCTTCTTGTCGCTTTTCCGGCCCGCTGTACACAGCCCCAACCATGGACAGGTGATCATGAATGGCGCATCCGGTTTCGGACCGAATCCGCGGCGCTTCCTGGCGGCGCATCAACTGGAGGAAACAGGCGTTTGCGTACGCGCTGCTTCTGCCTTCCCTGATTTTTCTCACGCTGTTTACATATTATCCGACGCTGAAAACGATCCGGTACTCGTTCCTCAGTTCGGGCTTCGGCGCCAAGACGTTCGTCGGGTTCGACCAGTACGCCAGAGTGCTGCAGAACGACGTGTTCCTGAAGGTGATGAAAAACAACCTGTTCCTGCTCGTCATGACGGTGCCGACCAGCCTGCTTCTGGCGATGTACGTCGCCGTGTGGGTCAACAACCGCATGAAGGGCAACGGGTTTTTGCGCACGGCGTTTTTTTACCCCAATGTCATTCCGATGATCGCCATCGCCAACATCTGGCTGTTCATCTACACGCCCGACTACGGCCTGATCGACAAGGCGCTGGAGCTTGTCGGCGTGACCGGGCCGAACTGGCTTGGCGACCCGGGCGTGGTCATGTGGGCGATGGTGATCATGATCGTCTGGAAAGAAGTCGGGTTTTTCATGGTGTTCTATCTGGCGGGGCTGCAGAATCTGCCCGGGGAAATCCGCGAGGCGGCGATCCTGGACGGCGCCCGGCCGCTGCAGCTGTTCGCGCGGATCACCTTCCCGCTGCTCATGCCGACCACCCTTTTTTGCCTGGTCATCGCGACGACGAACTCGTTCCGGCTGGTGGACCATCTGTACATCATGACCAAGGGCGGTCCGGACAACGCCAGCAATCTGCTGCTGTACCACATCTACGAGAACGCGTTCAGCTTCTGGGATACCGGTGCGGCGGCCGTGCTCACCGTCGTGCTGCTCGTCATCCTGCTGTCCGTGTCCATTTTCAATTACGCCTATCTTGACAAGCGGATCCACTACTGAGGAGGAGGCCGTCCATGCGCATCGCACCGTACAAAATTGCCAACCGGACCCTGGTCACGCTGCTGGCCCTCGTCTTCCTCTTTCCGCTGGTCTGGACCGTGCTCACGTCGTTTACGCCGGGCAGCGAAATCATCAACCGCAGCAATCCCCTGGCCATCCGGAGTCCGACGCTGGACAATTACGCGGCGGCGTGGGACGCGGTGCCGTTTTTGCTGTACTACGGCAACACGGTGGTCATCGTCGTCGGCATTCTGGCGGCGCAGCTGTTCACCATTACCCTGGCCGCCTACGCCTTCGCGCGGCTCAACTTCATCGGGCAGGGATTCATGTTCATTCTTTTCCTGGTGCAGATCATGATTCCGCCGGACGTGCTCATTTTTCCGAACTACGTGGTCATCAAGGAGCTCGGCCTGCTGGACACCAAGCTGGCGATCATGCTGCCTTACTGGGCGTCGGCGTTCGGGGTGTTCTTGCTCCGGCAGACGTTCAAGCAGATCCCCTACGAGCTGGACGAAGCGTCCCGGGTGGACGGATGCAAATGGTGGCAGACGCTGTGGCACGTCTATCTGCCTTCGGCCCGGCCGACCTATGTCGCCTTCGGGCTCATCTCGGTCAGCACGCACTGGAACAATTTCATGTGGCCGCTGATCGTCACCAACTCGGTGGAATCGCGTCCCCTGACCGTCGGCATCGCCATATTCGCGCAGACGTTCGAGACGGGCGTGCAGTGGGGGACGGTCACGGCCGCGACGATGCTGGTCATCCTGCCGCTGCTTGTCGCGTTTCTCGTCTTCCAGCGGCAGTTTGTGGAAAGCTTCATGCACTCCGGACTGAAGTAACTGAAGCAGGTGATCGACCATGGACGTGACACTGATGGGAACCGCCTCCGCGGCGGCGGGGAGCGGACGGGACAACACGTATCTGCTGATCGCCGACGGACAGGGTGCGACGTTCGTCGACGTCGGCGGCAACCCGCTCGGCAAGCTGAAAACCCTGCAGGTGCCCCTGTCGCAGGTGCGGCGCGTGGTGCTGACCCATGGCCATATCGACCATGTGTACGGACTGCCTTCCCTGCTGTGGGGCCTGTGGATGGACGGCCGGACGGAGCCGCTGGACCTGTACTGCCCGGCCGAGATGCATCCGTGGCTGGAAGGGTGGGTCCGGGCGACGGGGGCGTGGGAGTGGCCCATCGGCTTCGATATCCGTTTCCATCCCTTCGACTGGCGGCGAAAGCAAACGCTCTGGCAACAGGGCGATTCGCGATTGGATGTGTTCCCCGGCCGGCACGGCGTGCCCGCCGCGGGGGTGGCGTACACGGACCGGGACAGGGTCCTGGTGTTTTCCGCCGATACGGCGCCGAACGAGGAGATCCGGGCGTACGAGCGGATCGATCTCCTGGTGCACGAAGCGACCACGGCGCGGCGGCACTGGGAAAACCACAGCAGTCTGGAACGGATCGCGGAGTTCTACGACTGGGACCGAATCCGCCGGGCGGTGTTGGTGCATCTGACGGACGGCGAGCCTTACGGCGAGGTGTGGCAGGGGCTGCCGGAGCGCCTGCGCGCCAAAATCTCGTCCGGCCAGGATCTGATGACGATTTCCATCCTGTGATTGAGGGGTAGCGGCGTGGATCATTTTGCAGGATACATTTTCGATCTGGACGGCACGATCTATCTGGGCGACCACGTGATCGAGGGCGCCCCCGAGACGATCCGGCACCTGCAGTCGCTGAACCGGAAACTGCTCTTTCTCACCAACAAGACGATCGAGTCCCGCGAGAACTACGTGCAGAAACTGCGGCGATTCGGCATCGAGGTGACGATCGACCAGCTGCTCAGTCCGGCGGTGGTCACGATCCGCTATCTGCATGCGCATTACCCGAACGCCAAAGTGTACGTCATCGGAGAGCAAGTGTTCAAGGACGAACTGGAACGGAGCGGCATCCGGTTCGCGCGGTCGCCGGAAGAGACGGATCTGGTGGTCATTTCCTGGGACCGGGATTTCCATTACCGGCATCTCAACGAAGCCTATCAGGCCATCCGGCGCGGCGCGGAAGTGATCGCCACCCATCCGGACCGCACCTGTCCGGTGCCGGGCGGCGCCATTCCCGATTGCGGCGGCATGATCGGGGCGGTGGAAGGCGTGACGGGACAGAAGGTGGAGGTCATCATGGGGAAACCGTCGCTGCTGATGGCCTTTGCCGCCTTGGACATTCTGGGGGTGGAGGCGTCCTCCTGCCTGATGACGGGCGACCGGCTGGAGACGGACATATTGATGGGCCAACAGGCGGGAATGAATACCGCGCTGGTGCTGACCGGCGTCACCTCGCGGGAGCATCTGCGGCGTTCGGACATCCAGCCGACATTCGTCCTGGAGTCCGTCCGGGATATCCTCGCCTTCGGGGGGCGGGGAAATTAGGACGGGATCCCGGGGCCGGAGAGGGGAGGTGTACCGCGGTTGTACGCCATTCATCTGGATATCGGAACCATGGTGCTGCGTTTGCTTTTGTCGGCGCTGCTCGGAGGTCTGATCGGATGGGAAAGGGAGAGGCGGAACAAACAGGCGGGTCTGAAAACCCATCTCCTCGTGTCGGTCGGATCCACGCTCATCATGCTGACGTCCATCTACGGGTTTGACAGCCTGCTGCTCAATCATCCGAACGCCCGGTTCGACCCGGCGCGGCTCGCGGCGCAGGTGGTGAACGGAATCGGCTTTCTCGGCGCGGGCGCCATCATGCGCCGTGCCGACAACATCATCTCCGGCCTGACGACCGCCGCCACCCTGTGGGCGGTGGCCGCCATCGGCCTGGCCATCGGTTCCGGGTTTTACCTGCCCGGCATCATCACCACCGTGGTCGTGCTGCTGAGCAACCTGCTCCTGAACCGGCTGGAATCCCGTTTCTGGTCGTCGGCCAAACGCGCCGTCAACCTGAAGGTCAGCCTGCTGGTCCGCAGGCCGTCGACGGAACTGGAGCCGATCAACGCGGTGTTTGACGAGTTCGACATGAAAATCCGGCAGATGCGGATCACCCGGGAGTCGGAGGGTAGCGAAGACAAGGACCGGGACGGGGTGCTGCTGGAATACGACATCCACGCGTCCAGCGACAAGTCGCTGCATGAGATGGTCCGCCAATTGTGGGCGGTGAAGGGCGTTTCGGACGTCCGGGTCAATTGGGGCGGCTGAATGCGAAAGGGACTGCGGCAACCGCAAAAAAACGGGCTTCCGCCCGGGCGAAACGCTCGAGCGGAAGCCCTTTTTTTGCGCGGTGTGCGCGAAACTTCGGCGTCAGCCGGCTTTGAGCATCTGGCGCAGCACCGTCTGCAGGATGCCGCCGTTGCGGTAGTAGTCGACTTCCACCAGGCTGTCGAGGCGGACGGTGACCGGGAACTCGAAGGTCGTTCCGTCTTCGCGGGTGGCGGTGACGGTGACCGTTTGCCCCGGCTGGATGTCGTTGCCGAGCCCCTTGATGTCGAATTTCTCGCGGCCGGTGATGCCGAGGGACTGCCAGTTCTGCCCGTTCCGGAACTGCAGCGGCAGCACGCCCATGCCCACCAGGTTGGAGCGGTGGATGCGCTCGAAGCTTTCCGCGATGACCGCCTTGACGCCGAGCAGGTACGTGCCCTTCGCGGCCCAGTCGCGGGAGCTGCCGGTG
>ERZ795043.947-NODE-947-length-17793-cov-11.435055_pt1 | contig 17793 bp, 13 predicted proteins | sample MGYA00375127_ERZ795043 | MGnify/ENA primary metagenome ERZ795043 (study PRJEB30172, sample SAMN05518447) | compost metagenome | isolation source: Feedstock adapted compost from Newby Island compost facility, Milpitas, CA | place: USA:Newby Island compost facility... | reverse complement strand
GTGCAGTTCGACCAGCTTCCGGCTGACCGCCGTCTCGAGCCGCTCCGCCGCCGGCGCGTCGCCTCCCCGCCTCGCCACCGAGATGGACAGGTCCCGGCCTCCCGGCTCCGGTTCGGCGGAGATTTCCACTTCCCGGACCCCGCTTTCCTGCATCGCCTCGTGCACGAGATTGAGCAGAATCTGCAGCAGCCGGTTCGCGTCGGCCCTGACGAGCGGCAGGCCCGCCGGCACCCGGTTCACGAGGACCGGCAGCTGCTCCTGATCGCCGCCCATATGCTCGATAAGCTCCAGCACCGCCTCCGCCGTATGGCGGACATCGACGGCGCGCAGCTTGAGCGCCGCGCTGCCTTCGGTCAGCTTCGTCAGATCGAGCATCTCGTCCAAGAGATGCGACAGCTTCCGCCCGGAGGCCAGCATCAGCCGGAGCCGCTGCTCGTCCTTCTCCTCCGCGCGCCCTTCCTCGAGCATCAGCTCGGCCAGGCTGACCATGCTCAGCAGCGGCGTCCGCAGTTCGTGCGAAGCGTTCGTCATGAACTCATCCTTCAGCCGGCTGGCGATCGCGAGCTCCCCGGACAGCTTCTCCACCCGCCCCAGCGTCCGCTGGAACCGGTGGAACCACAGCAGCAGCACGCACACGAGGAATATGATCAGCTCGATCGGAGGCAGCCCGTCCTGTTCGCGGATGCCGAGGAAGAACAGCCCCTGGAACAGCGCATAGTGCAGCACGGCCGAGATGCCGGCCAGCGTATACAGCTGCTCGTCGTTGTCGCGCAGCGTCCCGAACGCCATGACCAGGAGCGCGTAGGCGGCAGAGAGCAGACCGAAGCAGATCATGACCGGCTCGTAATGCCGGGTCCATTCCACGGGAACCGTGACGCCGTACAGCCCGATTGCGGCGAGCACTGCAATCACGATACGGCCGACCATCCGGTGCATCACATTGGGATAGAGCCCCCGAACGAACAGCACGAAGGCGGCGTTCACCCCCGCCGTGCACAGCTGCTGGATCCGGGTCTGCCAATCGTAAGGGATGCCGGGCAGCGCGGAGAACAGCAGCTTGTTCCCGTGCGTCAGCCAGTACAGGGCGACCATCATCAGCAGCACGGCGAACCATCCGGTGTCCGGGCTGCGCATCCGCATGAAGAAGAGCAGAAGCAGCAGGCCGCCGATGACGGCGAACCCGAACGAGATCACGGCATCGTATGCGCCCCTTCGCTCGTGTTCCCGGTAGAGATCGGGCAGCAACCCGAACGTGATGCTCTCGAACACCCCGCCCTGCCAGGCGTAATGGAAATTGGCCGCGTGCAGCACGATCGTCAGCTCGCTTCCGGCGCCGTCGATCGCCGCAACGTACGGCAGGTTGGCCGGCTGCGTCGTCTCGCGCGACTCACCGGGCTCGCCGGCGCCGGCGATCCGCTCGCCGTTCACATACAGCGTGTGCGCCGAGCGGATGTTGACGACCCGCACGCCGTAGGCGGCGTCAGCGGCATCCGCCGGCATCCGCACCGTGAGCAGATAGGTGCCGTATCCGAACGGGGTGCCGCCGCCTTCCCCCAGGCTGCGGTTCCATCCGCCGGGCACCCGGATCGTCCGCGCCGACGCCGGCAGCGACGCCGGGTCCGCCGACGGTTCGATCCATTCGCCGGGCACGAACAGCCACTCGCCCGTCAAGTGGACAAGACCGTCCTCAGCCGCATTCCAGCCGCCGAGATCGATGACGCCTCCTTCGGCCCGGGGCGCGTCTCCCCCGCCGGATCCCGGCCAGAAGAACCGCACCGCGGACAAAATGACCACGAGGAGCAGAAGCCCCCGTACACTGCGCTTGCGCATGACCGCACCGCTTTCTCGTCTGCATCGAAACTTGTTCCCAACAACTTTCTACATCGTTCGACCATTTTCCTCTATGGGCTCGCAGGCAGCTCCGGCAGCACGCCGCATTACATTTTCCCCGAATTGCTGTATAATGGGCGGCAAGGAGGGATAAAACATGGCTTTCACACTGCAGATCGGCGAGCAGGCCCCGGATTTCCGCCTGCCCGCAACGGATGGCCGCACCTGGTCGCTGGATGATTTCAAGGACGCGCGCGTGCTGGTTATCTTTTTCACATGCAACCATTGTCCGTATGTCATCGGCTCCGATGAAGTGACCCGCGCAACCGCGCTCAAGTATGAGCCGCACGGCGTGCGCTTCGTCGGCATCAACTCGAACAGCGTGAACACGAAGCCGGAAGATTCCTTCGAGCACATGGTGCAGCGCATGGAGGAGCACCGCTTCCCCTGGGTCTACCTGCGCGACGAGTCGCAGGAAGTCGCGAAGGCGTACGGCGCGCTCCGGACGCCGCACTTCTACGTCTTCGACGAGAACCGCAAGCTCGTCTATACGGGCCGCGGCGTGGACAACCCGCGCGAGACGTCGAAGATGACCGTGAACGACCTCGACAACGCCCTCGCGGATGTGATCGCCGGCCGGCCGGTCGCCGTGCCGCTGACCAACCCGATCGGCTGCAACGTGAAATGGGACGGCCAGGACCCGCACTGGATGCCGGTCGAAGCCTGCGACCTCGTCTGATCGCGTGAGCGGGGAGACGAGCCGACCGATGCGCACGACCGTCCGGGACGTGATCGCGGCGTTGACCGCGCCCGCCGGGAAGCTGGATCAGACGGTGGACGGGCTGCTCTTCGGCGATCCGGACGCCGCCGTGACGGGCATCGTGACGGCGTTCATGCCGTCGCGGCGCGTGCTGGAGGATGCGCGGGCGGCGGGGGCGAACCTCGTCATCGCCCACGAGGGCCCGTTCTTCAGCCACCACGCCGCCTTCGCGGAGACCCTTGAAGACGATCCGGTCTTCCAGGCGAAAAGATCTTTCATCCTCGAGTCGGGACTGATGATCTACCGGCTCCACGACCACATCCACCGGTACCATCCCGACGGCATCGAGGAAGGGTTGATCGAGGCGATGGACTGGTCCGGCCATGTGGTCCGCCATCTTCCGACGGCGTCCATCCTCGAGCGGGACGAGACGACCGTCCGGGCGGTCGCCGAAGAGCTGAAGCGGCGGCTCGGCCTGTCCGCCGTCCGGATCGCCGGCAGCCCCGACGCCCCCTGCCGGCGGATCGGCCTGCTCGTCGGCTACCGCGGCGGCGGCTCGAACGCCATTCCGCTGTTCGAACGCGAGCGGCTCGATCTCGTCATCTGCGGGGAGACTCCGGAATGGGAGACGCCGGAGTATGTCCGGGACGCCGCGCGGCAAGGCATGGGCCGGTCGCTCATCGTGCTCGGCCATGCCGAGAGCGAGACGTGGGGCATGCGCCTGCTGGCGCGCCGGCTCGCGGCCGCCTTCCCGCACCTTCCCGTCCGCAGCGCGGACGAGGAACCGGTGTTCACCTGGCTATAGAGACAAGCGAAGCCTGCCGGCCTTCCGGACATCCGTCCGGCGCCGATGCAGGCTTCTTTGCTACATGGATGCCGCTTTGTTCTTCATCCGGTTGCGGTACTCGTTCGGCGTCATGCTCTCCAGCTTCTTGAACGTCTTGATGAAGTAGCTGGTCGTCTGGTAGCCGATATGCTCCGAGATCTCATCGAGTCCCGCGCTCGTCTCGAGCAGCAGCTGCTTCGCTTTCCGGATCCGGTACTGCGTCATGTAGTCCGAGAATGGGACGCCCACTTCTTCCTTGAACAACACGCTGAGATAGCTCGGATTGAGATGGACTTGCCGGGCGACCTCCTTGATCGTCAGCGGCTCCCGGATCGATTGGTGGATGAACTCCAGCGCTTTGCGCACGTTCTCGTTCCCGATGTTCACCATGGCGTCGGAGTCCCCGGAATCGGACGATTCGTCCGTTTCTCCCCGCGGGTCGGAACGAAGCGCCGTCTCGACGGTGCGGATCAGCTGATCCTGCTGAACCGGCTTGAGCAGATAGTCCAGCGCGCCGAGCCTGAGGCCCTGCTGCGCATATTCGAACTCGGCATAGCCCGACAGCAGAATGCTTTTGATCCGGCGTTGTTCTTCGCGCAGCAGCTCGATCAGGGCGAGGCCGTCCATGACCGGCATGCGGATATCGGTAACAAGCAGGTCGACGCGGCGCGCGCGGATGATCTCCATCGCCTTCATCCCGTTCTCCGCCGTTTCCACCGCCACGCCGCCCTGTCCCCATTCCTGCAGCGCATAGGATACGCCCATCCGGGAATTGGGCTCATCGTCGACCACCAGAATAACCTGATGCATATGCATCCGCCTCCTTCCGCATCGCGGGCAATGTCAGAACGACCGTGGTGCCGCTGCCTTCCCCGCTGTCGATGACCAGACCATAGCGCTCCCCGAAATGCAGACGGATCAACCGGTGCACATTGTACAGCCCCAATCCTCTGCCTGCCGTCAGCGGCTCATTGCTGCCGAGGGCAAGGCGCTGCCGGATCTCAGCCAGCCGCTCGGGGCCGATGCCGACCCCTTCGTCCTGAACCTTGCAGATCAGCATGCCTTCCCGCACCGCCACCATCAGCCGAACGGCGCCGCCCTTCTCGAGCGGCTCGATCCCGTGCATGATCGCATTCTCCACGAGCGGCTGAATCGTCAGCTTCGGAATGCTGCAGGTCTCCGCCTCGGGATCGATCTCGCTCTCGAACTGCAGCCGCTCGCGCCAGCGGATGTTCATGATGCCGACATAGCGCCCGACCTGGTCCAGCTCCTGCCGGACGGTGACGAACCCGCCGCTGCCGTGGCTCCGGATCGAATAGCGCATCAGATCGGCCAGCTGGGCGATGAACTGCGACAGCTCCTTCTCGCCTTTGCGCACAAGCGCCCAGTACAACGCATCCAGCGTGTTGAACAGGAAGTGGGGATTGATCTGCGAATGAAGCGCGGTGATCTCGCTTTTGATCTTGAGCATTTCCTTCTCGTAGACCGACTCGATCAGATGATGGATGTCCCGCACCATCCGGTTGTACGTCATATTGAGCCGATTGACGTCGCGGTTGAAGTAGACTTCCGGATTCTCCTCGGGCGTTCCGTTCTGGGCGCGGACAATGACGCGGCTCAGCCGGTTGAGCGGCGACGTGATGAACTGCGAGCCGGCATAGGCCAGCAGCGCGGACAGGATGACGGTGACGAGGCTGCCCCAGAGCAGAATATCCCGCAGAATCGTGATCTCGGACATGACCGCCCGCGTCGGAATCCAGATTTCCAGCCGCCAGCCGGTCGACGGAATCGTATGCTCGACGCGGATATATTGCGCCTTGCCGCTCGCCAGGTCCCCCGCATTCAACCCGTTCGGCACCGCCGTCAGCATGCTGTTCCGGTTCGCATCCGTCAGCGTCATGACCGTGCCTTCCGGATAGACGAGATCGTTCCGCACGAACTCCAGCAGGGACGCCTTCACGCGCACGAGCACGTACCCTCCCGGCCGATAATCCCGGTTCTCCAGCTTCACCTGACGAATCGCCAGGAGCGAATTGCCGTATTCGGGATCCCAACCGGTCCAGATCAGCTTGCCCGCCTTCAGCGGCTTGTCCGCTTCCGCCGCGTAGCCGGCTCCGACACGATCCTGAATCGTCTTGTCCACGATCGGGTAGATGCTGCGCTCGAGCGAGAACAGCTCGACTTCCTCGATCGTCTTCGAGTAGATGCTGCGGCTCATCATGACGCTGTGCATCTTCATCTTCTCTTCGTAGGATACGGCGCGGCCCTCGAGCGTCCGCTCCAATATCTGCTGCACCCGCTCATCCATCGCCACCTGCAGCGTCAGAATATCGACCTCGTTCAGCAGCGATTCGATATGTCCGCTCATCTGGTCCGCGATCTCGCCGATGTACCGGGACGCATTCTTCTTCTGCAGATTGTACATCGAGATATAGATGATGCTGACGGTGACCACGAGCGCCACGACAATGACGAACATGGAGCCGAGGAAAAATTGCACCTTGGTCCGATCCAGCCCCAATTTCTGCGCTAGCTTCATCGTATCACCGTCGCTCATCTGGATGTCGGCAGGGGCATGGCGAAGATGCCGGGTCCGCAACCGCGAAAACCTATCGCTGCACAAGCGATAGGTTCTGTCCGCATCGTCTAACGATTCGGGTAGATCATGATCTTGATGCTCGTATCCTTCGCGTTGATCGCGGTGTCGAGCGCTTCCTGAATATTCGACAGGGCGAATTTGTGGGTGATGGCCTGCTCGATGTCCACCCCGGACTCGGCCAGCAGCTGAATGGCGCCGGGGTACGTGTTCGCGTACCGGAATACACCCAGGATATCCAGCTCGCCGTCGATAATCTGATTCACGTTAAACGGAATCTCATCCGCCGCCGGCATGCCGATCAGCACGACCCGGCCGCCGCGTTTCACGAGCTTGACGGTGTCGCCGACCACGCGGCCGTTGCCCGACGACTCGACGATCACATCGACGCCTTCGCCGCCGGTCAGTTCCGCCAGCCGCTCCGCCGCATTCTCGTTCGCCGGGTCGATCACTTCCGTCACGCCGAGCTTCTTCGCCAGTTCGCGGCGGAACGGCACGATGTCCGTGCCGTAGATTTCCTTCACGCCGAAGAGCTTCGCCGAGAGCACCGCCAGCAGGCCGATCGGACCCAGGCCGGTCACCAGCACCCGGTCGGACGGCGTCACCCGGCCGCGCTTCATCGCGTGCAGTCCGACGGACAGCGGTTCGATCAGCGCGCCCTGCTCATAGCTCATGCCGTCCGGCAGCTTGAACAGGAAATCGCTGCGCACCGTGACGTATTCCGCCCATGCGCCGTCCACCGGCGGCGTCGCCATGAACTGCACATCCGGGCACAGGTTGTACCGGCCCGACTTGCAATGGCGGCAACGGCCGCAGGTCACGCCCGGTTCGACGGCGACGCGGTCTCCGGGCTTCACGTTCGTCACGTTCGCGCCGACCTTGACGACGTCCCCCGCCAGCTCGTGGCCGAGAATGATCGGCTTCTCCACCACATAGCGGCCGATCCGTCCATGCTCGTAATAGTGGACGTCGGAACCGCAGATGCCGATGCAGTGTACGCGAACCAGCGCCTCGTCTTCCTTCGGCTCCGGAATCGGCACCTGCCTCACTTCAATGTCCAGCGGCTTGTTCAGCACCGCCGCATTCATCATGCCGCTCATCGTTCATGCTCCTCTCCCATGGGGCTCCCGCAGGCTGCGATGCCGCGCTCAGGCTTCTTCCCCTTCGCGTTCGCGGTATGTGAAATAATCGAAATCCGCATATTGTCCCTGACCGCTCAAATCCTGCACGCAGATGCCCAGGAATGCGCCCGTGAAGCCCTGGTCGATCAGGCGGCCGCCGATCAGCGTCTCCGAGTTCTCGTCGGAAATGATGCTCGCATCCAGCACGGGACCGATCGGCAGCCAGGTCTCCCCGTCCCTGGAGTACCAGAATTGCAGCTGCTCGTAATGGAGCGACGCTTTCAGGTAAACGCGCGTCCATCCTTCCACGGACACCGGCGCATCGAGCGCTTCATCGTACTCGCCGCGGTCGCTGAACATGATGTTCAGACATTTGCCGAGCTGCTCGTCGCGGCTGATGTGCAGGTAGTAGTAGTTGTTCGTGTTGTAGTAGTAGACCAGACCCGCCATCTGCTGGAACGTCGTCGGTTCGAACTCGACCGCCGTCTCCGCTTCCGCGGTGAACGCCTGCTGCCGGCGCGCGATCAGACTTTGCCGGTGCTTGGCATACAGCGACGCCCGGCCCGTGATCCTGAGCCAGCCCGGCCGTGCGGCAAGCGATGCCCACGCTTCCTCGATCGGCTCGCGCAGCGTCTGGAAGTGGATGCTGAGCTCGGGGCCGTTGAAATGATCCGTCTCCGGCTCGGGCGGGAACGGATGATCCGGCAGATCGGGCGCCGGCACGACCTGCTTCGGGCTGTTGCCGCCGCCGGCAAGCCGCAGCCATCCGTCCGCCGTCCATTCCACGGGCTGAAGCGCCGTCTCCCGTCCAAGGTTGCAGCGCATCGACGGACGAAGCGGCCGGCCGCACAGATAGGCAAGATACCAGTCGCCGGTCTGCGTCTCAACGAGGCTCGCATGCCCGCTCCGCTGCAGCTCCAGCTCGGGACGACCCGCCGCGGTCAGGATCGGATTCTCCGGGTCGACCACATACGGCCCGAACAGCGACTTGGACCGCGCCACCGTCACCGCATGGCCGAACCGGGTGCCGCCTTCGGCCGTCATCAGGTAATAATAGCCGCCGTGTTTGTACAGATGCGGCGCTTCCGTCAGCCCCAGCCCGGTGCCGCGGAAAATGTTCCAGATCGGGCCGACGAGGCGCTGCTCTTCCACCGAATACTCCTGCAGCGCGATGCCGCCGAACGGATTTTTTCCCTTGCGGTGATCCCAGATCATGTTGACGAGCCATTTCCGGCCGTCGTCGTCATGGAACAGGGACGGATCGAAGCCGCTGCTGTTCAGGTAGACCGGCTCGGACCAGGGGCCTTCGACGGAAGGCGCCGTGACCAGATAGTTGGGCGTATCCTTGAACGGTCCGAGATGGCTCTTCACGTCCGTGTATACGAGATAGAACAGACCGTCGGAATAGCTCAGGCAAGGCGCCCAGATGCCGCCGGAATCCGGATCGCCGGCCATGTCGAGCTGGCTTCTGCGGCTGAGCGGCCGGGAAACGAGTCGCCAATGGCGCAAATCGCGGGAATGATGGATTTGCACGCCGGGAAACCACTCGAACGTCGACGTCGCGATATAGTAATCGTCTCCGACCCGCAGGATGGAAGGATCCGGGTTGAAGCCGCGCAATACTGGATTGAGGATGTCCGCCATCTTAACGCTCTCCCGTCATCATGATTCGTGATGCGAAGAAGAACAGGCTTGACGGCCTGTCCTCCTCCGTTCCTTCATCCTGTTGGTTATTTCACCTTGCCCAGTTCTTCGACGACGTTGCTGTTCGCATCGCCGACGATCGCGCCGACTGCGTTCATCAGCTTGTCCGAACGGGCTGCATCGAGCGATTGGTCATAGTAGCCGAAGTAGCCGCCCAGGTTGCTGCTGACGAAGCTGGAATATTCATAGGCCAGCGGATGCATGTTGGACTCGTTGATGCCCGTCTTGATCATCGGGCTGATGTTCGGGCCTTCGTAGATTTCGACGCGCTGTTCCGGGCTCACCAAGAACTTCAGCGCTTCGAACGCCGCTTCCTTGTTCGTTGCCGCCGATACGGCCATGCCTACGCCGAAACCGCCGTGGAAAATGTCCGTCGTGCCAACGCCGCCCTCGACAGCAGGGAATGCGACAAATCCGACATTGGCTGCGAACTCCGGATCTTCCAGGAAAGCTTCCATCGCCCATTCGCCTTGCAGATACATCGCCGCCTGCTCGTTCATGAAGAGCGACTCGGCAGCCGCATAGTCAAGACCGAGGAACCCGTTGACGAAGCCCTTGTGCCCGACGGCCAGCGACTTCAGCAGCTCGCCCGCTTGCACGAAGCTTTCCTGCGTGAAATCGGCTTCGTTGTTCTTCGCCTTCTCGAACGGCTCGGTGCCGCCGATCCGCTGCGCCAGATACGAGAACCAGTGCAGCACCGGCCAGCGGTCTTTGCCGGCTACGGCGATCGGCGTAATCTTCTTCTCGTTCAGCTGATCGACAACAGCCAGCAGCTCGTCGAACGTCGACGGCGGCGTCAGGCCGTTCTCCGCAAAGATTTTCTTATTGTACCACAGGGACACGCCGCTAAAAAGAACCGGAATGCCGTAGTATTTGCCGTCATATTCGAACGTTTCCAGACCGCCGGGCAGCACGTTGTCCTTCAGTTCCGGCGTCTCGTTCAGCATGTCCGTCAGGTCGGCCAGCATGTTGTTGGCGACGAGCTGGTCGAACGTTTCGCCGCTCCAGTACGTGATCAGATCCGGGATCTCATTGCCGGAGATCGCGACTTTCATTTTCAGCTTGAGCGCTTCGTCTTCGAAGAATTCGGCCTTGATCTTGATGTCTTCATGCGAGCTGTTGAACTCCTCGATCGACTTCTCGATGATGTCGCGGCTCCGCATTTCGCTGCTCCAGAGCGTGAGCTCCACCGGTGCGCCCGAGGCCGATCCGCCGGATCCGGCATTCGAGGTGCCCGAAGACGCGTTGCTTGCGGAATTGTTGCTGCTGCTCGAGCAGCCCGCGGTCACGACCATTGCGAGCGCAATCGCCGAGACCAGCCATTTTTTCAGCTTACTCACTTTCTGTTCCTCCCCTTGATGTCTGAAATTCATTTATGAGCAGCCTTAGCCTTTTACGGATCCGGCTACCATACCCTTCTGGATGTACTTCTGCAGCAGCGTGTACAGAATCAGGATCGGCGAAGTCGCCAGCACGAGCGCCGCGCTGATCAGACTGTAGTTCGCGCTGAAGCTGCCTTTGAACATCATGAGTCCGATCGTGATCGTCCGAAGCGATTCCTTCGAAATCATGATGAGCGGGAAGATGAAGTCGTTCATGATGTTGAAGAACGACAGGATCGTGACGGTCGCCAGAATCGGCTTGGCCAGCGGCAGGTAGATCCGGAAGAACGTCTGGTAGATGCTGCATCCGTCCACCACGGCCGCTTCTTCGATTTCCCGCGGAATTTCGCCGAAATAGTTGTACACCAGGAATGTTGCGAGCGGCAGCTGGAACCCGATATACGGGAAGAACAGCGCCCAGAACGTATCATAAATGCCGAGATTGTGCGAGATGGTAAACAGCGGCACCAGCGTGCTGTGCACCGGTATCATCATGCCCAGGAAGAACATCGCGAGCAGCAGCTTCGATCCCCTGAACGGCCGCACCACCAGGTAGAAGCCGATCAGAACGGCCGCGGCGAGCAGCCCGATGACCGAGAATGCCGTGATGTACAGACTGTTGAACAGATATTGCCCGATGCCTTCGCGCCACGCCTCCGCGTAGTTCTCGAACCGCCAGGCGGACGGCAGCCCCCATGGATCGGCGAAGTACTCCTTGTTCGTCTTGAAGGACGAGATCAGCATCCAGATGAACGGATATCCCGTGAGCACCAGGTGAACCAGCAGTATGCAATAAATGATGACTTTGCTTGAAGTTCTCAGACGCATTTCGCTCCCGCTCCTTCACTGAAATTTCCGGTTGCCGATCCGGAGCAGTTGGTTCACCACAAATGCAAGTGCCAGTCCGAATACGAGCAGGAAGGTGGAGATCGTGCTGCCGTATCCGTAGTCCATCAGCCGGAACGCATTCGTCATCATGTAGCTGGCGATCACTTCGCTCGAGTGGTTGGGACCGCCGCCCGTCATGATGTAGATCAGATCGAAATACTTGAGCGAGTTGATGACGCAGTTCAGAATCGTGAACGAGATCGTCGGCCAGATGAGCGGCAGCTGGATGTTGAAGAAGACGCGCCATTCGCCTGCGCCTTCCATCCGCGCCGATTCGAGCACCTCGTCCGGCACGCTCTGCAGCGCCGTGAAATAGATGACGATGTAGAAGCCGATATACTGCCAGCCGACGACGGCGATGACCGATCCGAGCGCGGTCTTCGGCTCGCCCAGCCAGGCGTGCGTCCACTGTTCCAGCCCCAGATGCGTCAGCAGGCTGTTCAGGAGCCCGAAGTTCGGGTCGTAGATCTGCGCCCACATGATGCCGAGCACCGCGGTCGACAGCATGACCGGCGTGAAGTAGATCGTCTTCAGCAGATTCGCGCCCTTGATCTTGTAAGAGAGCAGGACGGCGATCAGCATGCCGATCGGCAATTGGATGAAGAACGCTCCCAACGTGAGGTATATCGAGTTTCGAAGCGCTTTCCAGACAATCGGATCTTCGAGAAGCCGCTTGTAATTGTCCAGCTTCGCGAACAGCTTGTCCGAGATGCCGTTCCACTCGAACAGACTGTAATACGCGCTCATCAGAATCGGAATGATGATGATCACTGCGAAGATGATCAGCGCGGGTCCCATAAAGATGATGCCGCTTGCAATTCGCCGCCTGGTTGATTCGATCATCGGACTGTCTCCTCGATGGCTGATTCTGTACCTATCGTAGCAACCCGGCGGCGATTTGTTATGAAACAACGATTGGCTAAAATACGACAACGGTTGGGTCTGCGGCTTCCGTATGACCGGTCGTTCCGCTGCGCATTCTAAACATGTTTATTGCTGTGCGCGCCTGCCGGTCGACCGGATGCGCCACGAGCCCGCATGGAAATGGGGGATCCGGCGTGAACCGAACAAAGCGAAGCGCGCTGCTCGCGCTCAGTTCCATTCCGCTCATCATGACGCTGGGCAACTCGATGCTCATTCCCGTGCTGCCCGCCATCCGGCGCAAGCTGGAGCTGACGCCGTTTCAGACCAGCTTGATCATCACCGTCTTCTCGGTGATGGCGATCCTCTTCATCCCGCCCGCCGGCTGGCTGTCCGACCGGATCGGCCGGAAGCGCGTCATCCTGCCGTGCCTCGTCCTGGCCGGCATCGGCGGCGCCGTCTGCACCGCAGCCCTGATCTGGCTGGAGGCCCCGTATCCGTACCTGCTGGCCGGCCGCATGCTGCAGGGCATCGGCGCCGCCGGAGCGGCGCCCATCGTCATGCCGCTCGTCGGCGACATGTTCAAGAGCAAAGAGCAGGTAAGCGAAGGCCTCGGCCTGATCGAGACGTCGAACACCTTCGGCAAAGTGCTCAGCCCGATCATCGGCTCCGTCCTTGCGATGCTGGTCTGGTACGCGCCGTTCGCGGCCATACCGGTCTTCGCCCTGGCCGCAGTGCTGCTCGTGGCGCTGCTGGTCCGGACGCCGAAGAAGCCGAAGAAGCCGCAGCCGCTCCCGGAATTCCTTCGTTCGCTTAGGGTCATTTTCCGGCAGAAGGGCCGGTGGCTGTTCGCCGTCTTCGCCCTCGGCGGGCTCGGCATGTTCATCCTGTTCGCCAGCCTCGTCCATCTGTCGGACGACCTCGAGAACCGGCTCGGGCTGACCGGCGCATGGAAAGGCGCCGTGCTTGCCGTTCCGCTGGCTGTGCTCTGCACGGCTTCCTGGGCCGCGGGCAAATGGATCGGCGAGCGGAAACGCCGCATGAAGATGACCGCCGCGGCCGGCTTCGCGCTCTCCGCCTGCGCGACGGGGGCCTGTGCCGCCATGGACGGCATCTGGCTGCAGCTGGCCCTGTTCTGCGCCGCCGGCCTCGGCATCGGCGCCGCCCTGCCCTGCCTCGACGCCTTCATCACCGAGGGGATCGACGAGGCGCATCGCGGCACCATCGGCTCCTTCTACAGCAGCATGCGCTTTGCGGGCGTTGCCCTCGGCCCTCCCGCTGCCTCGCTGCTCGGCCGTCCGGACGCCGATCCGCTGTTCTGGTGCCTGTCGGCAGCCGGGGCCGTCTCGGCGCTCGTCGCCTGGCTCGCCATCCGCCCCGGCAAGCCGCGCTCCCGCGCCTACACGGGGCCGCGGCTCATCGGCCGGCCGTCCCCGAGCCGTTAAGCTTCGGCAGGCAGGCAGCCGCCGCGCCCTGCCTGCCGTTCTGCGCCGCTGCGTCCTGCCTGCAACAGCCGCTGATCTTGCCCGCGCCCCCCGCAACCAGCGACCCCGCACACTCTATCCCTCCCCAATGCCGCTATGCCCCAATGCCGCGATACCCCAATTCCCCGACACTCCCATGCCCCCAAGCAAAGAAAGGCCCGGGCGAGGCCCAGGCCATGATTCCGGCGGATGCCGGCATACAACCTCATCTTGGACGGGAGTCAACGCTTCCCCCGGACGACAATCGGGAGATCCTGACCGTCAACCTTGGCATGGGGAACGGTTACTTTCTTTTTTTGTCATGGTGGTCGAAGATGAACCTCAGCAGCGTCAGCAGAAACGTGCCGAAAGCCATCATCACCATGACAAATTGGAAGAGTGTCCATAGCATCACCTCCTCGGCGCCGGGACAGACGCCTTGGGTGCCGGACACCGCCGGACCCGGAGGAAATGCACTCCCAACCAAGGCCCACCTCCCTTCACGATGGCGGAAGGGACATGGAAGGTTACTGGCTAATCCTTCACACCCCGGCTGACTGTTTGCGCCCGGCTGCCGATTCAAGCCCCCGCCAGCAGCCGCTCCACTTCATCCCGCACCGGGATCGAAGCCTGCGCGCCTTCCCGGGTGACGGCAATCGCCGAGGCGGCTGCCGCGAACCGCAGCGCTTCAAGCATCGGCTTCCCTTCGCACGCCGCGGCCGCCGCGGCGCCGATGAACGTGTCGCCCGCCGCGGTCGTATCCACCGCCCGCACCTTGAACGCCGGCACGACGACGGGCTCCCCGCCGCGGCGAACCCATGCGCAGCCTTTGTCGCCGAGTGTGACCACGACCTGCTCCACGCCGGCATCCAGCAGCAGCTTGGCCGCCCGCATCGCGTCCTCCGCGCCGGACACCTTCTCGCCCGTGATCACCTCAATCTCCGTCTCGTTCAGGATGCACGTATGAATCAGCGCCAGCGTCTCCCGCTCGAGCTTCAGCGCCGGCGCGGGGTTGAGCCAGACGGGCACGCCGCGCCGCTTCGCCTCCCGCATGACGGCCGCGGTGGTGTCCCACGCAATTTCATTCTGCAGCAGGATGGCATACGCTTCGTCCCAGGCAATCCGCCCCTCGATCTCATCGAACGAGAAGGCCTTGTTGCTCCCGCCGGCCAGAATGATCTGGTTCTCGCCCGACTGCTCCACGGTGATGACGGCCAGACCCGAGTGGCCTTCCTTGCGCAAGATGTTCGCGGTGTCCGCGCCGCTCTCCGCCAGATTGTCGATCAGCGTCTGTGCGAAACTGTCCGTGCCGACCGCCCCGATCATCTGCACGCGGGCGCCGCTGCGAGCGGCCGCGACGGCCTGGTTGGCCCCCTTGCCGCCCGGATGATAGGCGACGCCCATGCTGTGGATCGTCTCCCCGGGCCGCGGAAAAGCTTCCACATTCGTGACCAGATCCATGTTGATGCTGCCGACGACGACGATCTTCTTCATCGCTCCAACCTGCCTTATACGGTAAATGACTTCACGATATATTCTCCCACATATCCTGTCGCATTTCCAAGCGAAGCGATGCCGTGCATTCCGTACGCATATTGCCCGTCCTCCGCCTCCACCGCCAGCTTGCCGTCGACGTACAGCTTAAGGGAAGCGCCGCGGACGATCATGTTCAACACATAGGTGCGGCCGGGCTCCCAGGGGAACGCGGCGGACGCCAGCTCGGTCCACCCGAAGTCGTTCTTCCGGATCGACACCGTGCCCCGCTCCGACAGCCCCAGCCAGTAGAACCGCTCGATGCCGAGCGCCCGGGCCACGAAGCCGTGGGAATCGCCGGACAGCGGCGTGAAGGCGGCTTCGACCTCCACATCCTGCGCGTAATAGTTCCCCGTGAACGCCGCGGCGTTCCGCTCCGCCGCATAATGCAGCCGGCCGTCCGCGAGGCTCCACTCGCCGCGATGCTGGGCCATCGGCGTCACCGAGGTGAACTCGACCGCCTGCTTGCGCCAGTCAATCGCGTACCCGCCGCCGCCGTACACCCGCATCTGTCCGATATACAGCGCACCCAGCGCGCGCGAGACGGCCGTCGACGTCGGCGAATCGATCATGAACCCGGCCTCGTCGGCGAAGCTGCCTTCCAGCGGCGGAACGGTGAACTTCAGCGTGTTCCACTCGCCGCCCGCCAGCTCCACCGGCTCAAGCCGCACGTCCTCCTTCGTGTACGTGTCGCGCACATAAGGCGTGATCCGCAGAGGAGCACCTTCCCACTGATCGAGCCGGAGCTTGAACTCCACCGTCTGACCGCTGTACACCTGCGGCGCGAACGTCGGCTTGTACTTCTCGTCGTTGAAGTCCTCGCGGCGATAGTACGGCTTGTAATAGATCTTGCTGCTCTCGATATTCGTAATCCGGTCGAAAATGATCTCCAGCGACCCGCCGCTCTCCCCGTACCTTTCTTTCCGCGAATGGCGGACGACCGGCGTCTTGAACGGATTGCTCGTGCGGATGCCGTGGGTCGAGCCCGGCAAGTCGAAGTCGAAATGCAGCTCGCCGAACCGCACGCTCTCCGCCAGCTTGCGCGGCGGCTCCTCCCCGTGCAGCCGATAGGCCAGCAAGGCCGCCTCTTTGCAGAAGGTCGGCAGATCGACGATGTTCAAATACCCCGACACGCTGCTCGCGACGATGCAGTCGTTGATCGGCCGGCGATAATGCTCGGGAATGCCCCGCAGACCGCACAGCACCCCCGCGATCGTGCCGACGTTGCCCGCGTTGCAGTCGGTGTCCCAGCCGCACATCGTCGCGATCTCCACCGTCCGGGCGAAATCGCCCCCGCCGTACAGCAAGGCCAGCACGCATACGCCCGCGTTCGGAATGATGTGGCAGACGCCGCCGTATTTGTCGTATCCCCATTCCGCATCGAGGAACCTGCGGCATGCCCGCCAATCGTGCGGATGGCGCTCGTGGAAGTCCATGACCGCCCGCACGACCTGCGCGTACAGCGAATCCCCGGGGATGACGCCCAGGGCCGCCTCCACGACCTCATGGATGCTGTCCGCTTCGAACGCCTTCGCGATGCAGGCCGCGATGAACCGCGCTCCGTACAGCCCGTTCCCGTCGTGGGACACGCTGGCCGCCCGCTCCGCATGCAGCGCCGCCTTCTCCATGTCGCCGGGCCACAGCAGCCCCCATATGTCGACGAAAATCTGCCCGCCGATCTGTTCCGCCAGAACCTCTCCGTTCACGGCGATCGAGCCCGAGGCCGGCGCCTCGATGCCATTCCGCAGATTGACGTAAGCCGTATGCTCGGTGCTGACGCCCACGCCGCCCCACCAGAACATGCCGACGCCTTCCCGCGCATAGTTCAGCCATGCCCGGGCGACGTCCTGCGCGGTCATCTCGCGGTCGACCGCATCATCGTAGAGCGCCCGCATAAAAAAAATGGGGCCGTTCGCATCATCATCGGCAGAGAATGTACGATACGGCTTCACATAATCCCGGATATCTCCATACACCTGTTCGATGCGCTCGAAGGTCCAGACCTCCGGCTCGACCGGCGCGCCAAGGCGGATGCCGATGTTCATGCCGAGGAAACCGGCATATACGCGCTCCAGGTAATTCGCAGGCAACATGCGTTCTATCCACTCCTCCAGACATACCTCGTTGGTCAATCGAGCACGGCCTCCCGCCGCTTGAGCTTCTCCAGATCGCGCCGGATGATATCGGCAGCCACTGCGGCGAAGGCGTCGCTCGCGGCCATCAGATCGAACCGGTTCGCACGGTCGAGCTGCTCCAGATCTTCGCGCCGGATGGCCTGCACGCCGTGCATCGCTCCCAGAATCGCGCCGATCATGACGCCGATCGAATCGGTGTCCCGGCCCGAGTTCACGCCGTCGATCATCGCCGGATAGAGATCGCCGTCATGCAGATGGATGAAAGCGAGCGCCAGCGGCAATTCCTCGATGCTGCCCAGCCGGCTCGGCGTATAGTGGTTGCTCGGCTTCCCGACCTTGTCGATATGGCGGTTCACGTCATCCCCCATCGGGGAGTAGGGCAGCAGCGCTTCATGCAGCCGCCCCACCGCCTCCTCATAGGACCACGAGCCTTGCTGTTTCAGGCTGTCTGCGACATTCAGGCAAGCTTCGATCGCCATCCGGGTGCCGTCCTTCGCATATCCGAGCGCCGCATCCAGCACCTCCCGGACCGTGCAGCCCGGCTCCATCGCCTTCGCGACGCAGGCCGCTAGGACGCCGGCCGCCTCCAGCCCGTAGCTCGACTGGTGCCCCATGGCGAACAGGATCGCCTCGTCGTATGCAGCCTTCGGATCGCCCGCGTTGACGATGCCCACGGGGGCGATGTACATCGCCG
>ERZ795043.946-NODE-946-length-17796-cov-3922.785130_pt1 | contig 17796 bp, 12 predicted proteins | sample MGYA00375127_ERZ795043 | MGnify/ENA primary metagenome ERZ795043 (study PRJEB30172, sample SAMN05518447) | compost metagenome | isolation source: Feedstock adapted compost from Newby Island compost facility, Milpitas, CA | place: USA:Newby Island compost... | reverse complement strand
ACAACGACATAACCTGTCCATAGCAAAAGTAAAAGCAACCAGTAAGGCCAGGAAATATCGCTAATCAGCTGCCGAGCCAATACCATATCGGCCTGCTGACGCCGAAAAAAATACAAGCCCATCAGCAGGGCAAATATGGCGATGGTTTCCCGCCAATACAATCGCCCTTTTAGCAAACGCAGTTGAATATGTTTCCAAATAGACACGGCCTATGTTGTGCCACAAAAATAAGATATTAGCCCTTTAGCCTAAATGGTTCCCTTGGGGAAAAGCATGCATATATGAAAAAGAATCATGAGAAAGATCAATCATGTAACGGAAAATGTGTTACACGATATGAGTTCTTTTTTTCATGAAAGAAATGGAATAGAAGAGTGGAAACATTGGGAATTTTAATCAGGAGAAAATCTATAAATGAAGAGTTGGTTTGGAATAGTTTTGGGCATTATATCATAAGATGGGGAGAAGCATGTTGAAAGCTATATCTGTGAGGAAAGAAAACTCTGGAATAACGATACAACGCTTTATAAAGAATTCAATAATCTAGTAGAAAAAATCTACCAGATAGCAATGCCTAAGAGAGGGCGGAGACGAAATGAGGTAATTCCTAATGATGAAGAAATAAAGCAGTTCTTAAAAGATGAAATGGATAATCTATAATTCAGCATATCGATCATTCTACTAAGATATCGCCCCTACGGGGCTCATGGGAATTTTGCGTTTATTGATTCTACTAGGATACCGCCCCTACGGGGCTCATCGGAATGATATGTTTATTGATTCTACTAGGATATCGCTCCTACGGAGCTCATGGGAATCTTACGTTTGTTTATTTTACTAAGATGCCGCTCCTACGGAGCTCATGGGAACAATATGTTTGTTTATTCTACTAAGATATCGCCCCTACGGGGCTCATGGGAATTTTGCGTTTATTGATTCTACTAAGATGCCGCCCCTACGGGGCTCATCGGAATGATATGTTTATTGATTCTACTAGGATGCCGCCCCTACGGGGCTCATGGGAATTTTGCGTTTGTTTATTTTACTAGGATATCGCCCCTACGGGGCTCATGAGAACCATAAATGGGAATGGTTTTATGATATAGCTCCGCTAGGAGCGGCATGTTAGTAGGTAATACAATTTCCCAAATCCATTGAGCTCCGTAGGAGCGACATATTAGTAGGTAATAAAAATTCCCTAATCCATTGAGCTCCGTAGGAGCGACATGTTAGTAGGTAATACAATTTCCCCAATCCTTTGAGCTCCGTAGGAGCGGCATGTTAATAGCTTCCGGAGTGACCTGGAAACAACGTTTAAGCCTATTTATTAATTAATGTTGCTCCAGCCATAAACCCATCCCGTATGGAATCTGCAATACCTTGAAAGGACCAACGTGCATAGCGGCCAACTAAATAGATATCGTGTTGTTGAAGGCTCTTTAAAGCTTTACTCTTCCACTGCGATCCTGGCCGTGACCAGGTATATGCCACATCAATCCATGTAGGATCCACCACTTCAGCATCCGCAATCCATTCCCATTCCTGAAGCTCTTTCACCGTTTGGCTACATAAGGCTTTCACTTCAGCTTCATAAGGCTTTTCTCCTTCTTGATAAGCCTTTTCTACGTAAATGCTTACTCGATCCTTATTCTTGCGTGCAGATGCCGGTAAAAATGAAACATCCACATTGCTATAAAATCCCACCCTATGAAAATGTGCCTTGCTTTGGGGAATATAAATCCAATGTTCCTCGGGGCAGCGGGGGCCCTTTACTGCACCAATGTTGATGACAAGCACTGAAGCAGCTGGATTGGGTTGCTCATCTATATGTAATCCAGTCATATCTATCATTCTATTGAGCGGCAATGTAGAAAGTAAAGTCTTATACCGTGTCACCGATCCATCTTCAAAATGTATGACTTTTTCTTTTACATCAATGTGTATTACACGTTTATCATATTGAATATCACATTTTTCAGCCATTCGTTGAGCAAGTGCATTTAGCCCGTCTTCAGGATAGATAAAAGTAACATTATACCCTACTGGCGTCACATTATCAAATGCTCCTTGGATGGCAAGAGAAAGATCAACAGGAGATTTATATGCATCTTGAGGTGCTATAGATTTCCACAAACCTGCAGTATACATTTCATGAAAAGGATGAAAGAACAGATTACACAATGTGGTACCAAAACTTGCCTCCAACCATTCTGCCATCGTTGTTATTGGGCGGTTTAATTTAGCTGCAGCTACGATCTCTTGAAGAACCTGAGCAGCTGTTTTCGTTCCAAGATAACGAAGATGATTTTGAATGGGATAAGGTACAAACAAATCTCGGTCTGGAAAATACACTGTTGATCGCCGATAATAAGATCTTACTGGGGCAAGCGATTGGATAAAGCGTATTACAATCGGATCCCCACCAAATATCCAATGACCACCTCCAATTTCAAAACGATAAGCCTCCCCATCTTGTGGAGCCACATAAAGTCGACGATGATCACCTGGACGCATGTAGTAAGAAGAACAGATACCTCCAGGGATATCTGCCGCTTCATACACAGGTAAACCCGATACATAGCCTGCAGCTAAACCAGTCATACCAGCACCTAAGATAACTAGTTCACTGTTCTTATTTTTCATATGATTCCGCATATTATTGCCTAAAATAAAAGTATACACTCGTTACATAAAATAAATCAGGAGTAATTTCGTATAAAATCTTGATTGATTCGCTTTCTCTCTTTATCAAATACCCATCCCCATTTATTGAAATAGTAAATGGCAGACCTTATGTGTATCATTAGCGCTTTATGGTTTTTATAAGAAGCTTTATCAAATTTATGAAAAATCTTTACGTTCGGATAGAATACAGTCTTGTACATTAAATGGATTCTCCTATTTAAATCAATATCTTCCAGATATAAAAAGAAATTCTCATCAAACAAACCTACTTGCTTGAGTGCATTAACTCTTAAAAACATAAAACATCCGCTAAGCGATGGTACGTTCATGATTTTATTATAGCCAGTCCATCGCAGTTCATATTGTTCATCCATTTTTCTCGTCAAAATTTTAAATGGAACAAATCTTCGTATGATTAAATCAGCAGGAGTAGGTAAAAGTTTACATAAGAACTGAATTTCACCATTAGGATAGAGTACCAAGGGCATCAAGTTTCCCACATCCTGATTTTGTTCCATGTAATTAAATATTCTCTCTAAAACACCTTTTTCGAAATAAATATCTGGATTAAGTACAAGATGATAAGGTATGTTTTGTTGTATAGACTCCTTGATAGCTATATTATGCGCTTTACCAAATCCTAGATTTGCTTGATTACAAACATACTGTATTCGGTCATCTATTTCCGATAAGCTTATAAAATCACAGGTGGATGAATTATCAATCAGATAAAGTTTAACTTTTAAACTTGTATCCAACACACAATCTACCAACCTTTTAATCTCTTCTACATTTTTGTAAAATAATACAACAGAAACAGATAAATCAGTCATAATAAAGAAATTTTATCTAAAACTTTAAAAAATGATTTAGCAGAATTTTCCCAGGTATATTTTTTTGCATTTTCAAAACCCTTCTGAATGAGTATATCTCTTAAACGTTCATCATCTAAAAGCATTTGAATTTTTTCAGCAATGTCTTCCGGGGAATATGGATCAACATAAATAGCCGAATCCCCATAAACTTCCCTAAAAACTGGTATATCAGACAAGACAACCGGGCATCCACACGCCTGAGCTTCAAGTGGCGGAATTCCGAATCCTTCATATAAGGATGGGTATACAAAGCAGATTGCATTTGAATAAAGCTCAATAAGTTTATCATCATCTACCCTACCTATAAATTTTATTTTACTGGAATTTTTTACTTCAGTTAATATTTTTTTACTATCTTTCCCAAATATTTTTTCATTTAGTCCTCCTACGATGTATAATTTAACGTTATCATTTTTTAGTAATTGAAAAGCTTTTATAAGACCAACAAAGTTTTTGTGATAAGCTATGGACGAAACGCCAAGAATATACCTTTCGTTACTATTAAGTTTTCTTGATGTAAATTTTTCATTAATACCATTATAAATTACCGATATCTTATTTTCATTAATACTAAAATAATGAACCATTTCTCTTTTAGAAAACTCGCTTACTGTTATAATGTGTCTTGAGTGTTTTAACATTAAAGGAAAAATAATCTCGTAATATTTCCTATAGCTATAGCTATAGCTAACAGGAAATTTTAAGTGTATAATATCGTGAATTATTACGATTTTATTTTCATAATAAACAGGTAAACTATTACAAAAATTTAATACTAACGGATTTCCCTTTGATTTTAAAAATTTTAAGAGAGAAATTTGATCCCACAATTGACCTTTTAATATTCCAATTTGTTTTACTTGTAAAAAATTTGCAATCTCATAATGAACAATATTTCGTGGTGAGATAAATTCAATGTTATATTCATAATTTAATTTTTTAATTGCTATGCTAAGTTCAATACCATATCGTTGAACTCCAGTAATGTTCTGGGTCAAAAACCTTGAAGCGATATAAATATCTTTTTTCATTGAGATATAAATCCTTATTTAACCCAACTAATGGGTATAAATCCTCATTTAACACAATATGATTTTATACTCTAGATTTTATCTTTTTATATAGCCGATAAAAATTAACTAAGAAAGTTAAAATGGACTTATTCAAAACAATATTTGATTCTAAAATATTTCTAATTTTTAACCTAAGAACAGTAAAAAGATTAATTTCAAAATGAATTTTCTCTACAGCTTTATCATATTCATTATCTGTAGATATTTCTATCGGATGAAATAACGGGAATCTTAATTCTTGTAGCTCAAGCTCATTTATGTGTTTAGGAATACTCCACTTAGTAGTTGTAGCTTCAGAAGTATATCCAATGTTAAGTATTAGATTCCTAGTAGGAACAACTGCCAACATTCCTCTTTGCATCATTTTAAATGTAAATTGAATGTCCCATGTTACATGTGGGTTATTATGAATAAAATCAAAAATATTTTCCCAATAATGTCTTACTAATTTATCCTCTTTAAAAACATCAAGTAAAAAATCAGTTCTTTTTAATTGGGGCCAATCTTTTGTGTAGATATCTTGATATTGCCAGCGATCCCTCCATGTTGCCCAACCCCATTTTAAATCATATTTAGAAAAAAAATAGCTATAGGGATAATTTTTGTCTTTCCGGAAAGGATTAAAACCTTGTATGACTCCAATTCTTTTATTATCTCTATAATAATCTAGTAAGTCGTTACAAAAGTTAAAAAAACTAATAGATGGTAAGCAATCATCTTCTAATATAATACCACAATCTTCTTCTGAAAAGAACCAACTTATAGCATCGTGAACTCCTAGGCCAAGGCCCATATTATTCTCTCTAAATTTTGTTTTTATATCACAATCCCAATTTATATTATTTATTATAAAATTTCTTACCTGTAGAACTTTTTCTTTATCCGTATTATTGTTTGGGCCGTCGGAAGCAATATATAACTTTAAAGGCTTTATCCGTTTAATTTGTTCAAAAACCTTTCTTGTAGCATCAAACCTTTTAAATACAATAAATAATATAGGCTTTACAAATTGTTCCATTAAAAATCCTCCTCAAGAATTTTTTTTAATGAATTATATATGTTTGAGATTACTAAATCACTATCAAATCTTTTTGAAGATTTAGATATTTCCTCTGGACTACTAAATTGCAATTTGCCTTCTATGATATCATTTACAACTTTTATAAAATCATTAATATCACCTTCCTTAAATAAATACCCGTTCACACCTGGAATCACAATATCTTTTGGTCCAGATTTACAGTCTGATGATATAACGGGTACTCCCCTCTGGTTTGCTTCAACAAGAACCATAGGAAAACCTTCCCATCTTGATGTTAACATTAATGCTGTCACTTCATTAATGTTTTTATATGGATCTTTTCTAAATCCTAACCATTCTATCCTGTCTGATATATCTAGCTTATGAGCTAATTTTTGTAACATTTTTTCATCTTTTCCAGTACCAACTATAATTAATTTCCATTGTTTGTTTTTTATTAATGCTAATCCTTTTAATAAAAAAGAAATATTTTTATCGCTATCGCTCAACCTACCAACGTATAAAAAAACATTTGATTTAGACCTTTTAATTAACTGACCTTCATAATTTTGCAATGGATTATAAACCATAAAAATTTTTGCTTCTGGATTTATATACTTAATAAAATTAGATATATCAGAAGAAATTGTGAGGTGCGCATCTGGTAAAACTAAGGATTCAAGAATTTCATTTTTGTAAATAATTCGTGTAAAATAATTATTTAAATATCCCATAAGACTACCATGATCCCAATAAATAATTTTTTTATTCACATTCCTATTTTTTAATAGGAAATAAACAGTTGAAATCAACAAAGGATCTGTTACAATAATAATATCCGAATTAGTAATGGAATATATATGTTTCTCTAATGTAAAATAATTAATCAGCAATTTCTTACCAAATAATTTTTTCTTAACAATATAAAAACAATATTGAGTTTTATCTTTATAATCAGATTCTCTAGATATATTATAAGTCTTAAAATCATCATAAATAGGTCCATCAAGTAAACATTGATAGTGAGGAGCAGAAATTAAAGAAAAATTACAATCAAATTTTTTTGTTAATACATTAAGTACTATTTCAAGTACCCGTTCATAACCACCATAAATAGAGAATGTATTATTTGATATTAACGTTATTTTCATTCATTCACTCCCTTGAATAATTCAGCTACCAAAGATAAAATAACATATAAAAAAGGTAAATAAAAAGCTACTTTTACAGTTTGAGCCAATGGCATAAATAACAAATCTCTAGGTAAAAAGGCAATATATTGCATAAAAGTAAAAATAATTAATTTATTGAAAATAGTAGTATATTCAAAATAACTAAATAATCTACTTATTAAAAATCCGAGTACAAAAGAAAAAAAACATGCAAATGGAATGCCACCTAATAAGTAGGCTTCAGCTAAATAAGTTGACCCTACTCCATAACCATGTAAAAACCCATCATAATTAATTTTTATCATTAAATCTGTTGCAAAAGAATTCCCTGGTGTACCTCCTAATTTTGTAAAAATAGCAAGAAAAGGTTCAATCACTAAATAGTGAAATATTCTTGGTGCAAACTCATGTCTAAATTCAATAGCCATTGCTGTTACATAATAAGATACTCCTTGTTGTTTAAAGAATAAAAAAATAGGATTATTATTAAAAATATCTATTAAATTTATTTGGATACCTTCTCTAAATAACGAAATCATCAATCCAAAAATAGAAATTATAGATATAAGGACAAATAATGACTTATAAGAAATATGATTATTAAATTTTTGTTTATAAAATAAAAGAAAAGTTAACCAAAAGGTGAAAAAACTTCCTCTAAATCCTGAAAATAAGAGAGAAAGTGTAATTATAAAGAAAGGCAAGGAAATAAATAAAATATTTTTTTTCTTTCTTTCTAATAAGAAAAAGCATAAAAATGCTAAAGGAGTAATAAAACTAATAGCTCTTGGTATATATCCAACTTGTTCTAAGTAATCAGATGTTTGATAGAAAGCAATATAACCATACTTTAGAAAGAAACTAAAATAATTTAATTGTTTATAAACATAGAAAGGTAAAGTAAGAAAATATATTATCAGAAAAAAAAACTTAATTCTGTTAAGGAAATGATTAGAATAGATGCTAAAGTTTTTATCCTTTACTATAGATTTTTTTCCAAAATAACCACCAATAAGCGTGAACCAGTAACTTAAAGAAATTAATAAAAACGTCAATCTTATAGCTGTCTCAGTTAAGGAAAAATTTGCACCCATTAACCACACGTAAGAATAATCGTCGTAATCTCCAAAAATTATCAATCCACCTTGAAAAAGTGTAAGAGTACCTAAAAAGATAAATATAGGATGCCAGTATTTACCAAAAAGTTTAAAATAAAAAACAAAAACAAGTAAAATATTAACTATAAATAAATATTTAATTTCTCTTATATTAATAAAGGAATAACCAAATATATTAACAATTATAATGAAAGAAATTAAGAAAAGGTAAAATACTAAGTTATTTACGCCTTTTAAATATCCTGCACTTTTGTGGCTATATCTATCTAACGACTCCAATTCTTTCAAGCTCTTTTTTGGCAAATATATACATCAAAATCGCTATAAATATTTCAATTATAAGTCTTGAAATTGCTGCACCATTCTCTTTCAAGAATATACTTAATGGAATAATAATAATTAGATTAATTATGCCTGCATAAATTAGTACCTTTGAAAATAAATCACTTCTACCTATATTTATTAAGATTTGATTACCATAAATATTAGCTAAATAACAAACTAACGGAACATAAAGCATAATAAGAACGAGAGAGATAGAGTTATTAAATTGTTCTCCAAAAATAATTGGCACAATCCACCTACTCGACAACCCAATAAGAGATAAGACGATAAAGTAAAATAAAACTCCAATGTTCCTTATTCTTTTCAACTTATCTAAAATAAAAATATAGTTTTTATTTTTAAACTCTTTTGAAACAAACGGAAACATTGTATTTACAATTGGAACTTGAGTTGCAATTAGAGTACCTATTATCCTTGCAGATAAGGTGTACATAGCTACTGCATAATTATTTGTAAAAATCCCAAGTATTATTATATTAGTATCATTAAATAATGGTATGGAAGCTATCGACAAAAAAATATGCCATCCTTCATTTAACTGATTCTTTATTTCATTTATACTAGGAAATATAAACTTTATGTGAAAGTCTTTAAACACAATTAAAAAAGCTAAAGATCCAGCTATTATAAAACCAATAGAATTTAATAATGGCACATATACATAATCAGAAACACTTTTTACAAAAACAAATATTGCTATAGTAAATATAATCTTTGCGACAATATTTAATATTGTAATATATTTCATCTTCTCCATGCCCTGAAAAAACCATACTGGAAATAAAACTTGACCCACTACTATACCAAAAGTTAAATAATAAATAAGCCAGTCTTGCCTAAATTTTTTAAAGCTAAATACGATAGCCGACATTAAAATAAATGAGAATAACAATAAGCCAAATTTTATAATCATCACAGAGCTAAATATCTCTGATATTTTATTCTTATCTTCTCTGTTTATAGATATCTCCCTTGTTGCTGAGAGGTTAAACCCATAATCAGTCAAAATATTAAAATAGGTTATAAATGCTTGAGCGAAAGCAATAAGCCCAAACTTTTCTGGCCCAAGTACCCTGACCAAGTACGGTAAGGTTATTAAAGGGAGTATATAATTTGCAACTTGTAATACAGATAAGGAAAAGAAGTTTGATATTAGCCTTCTTTTATCTTCTGTATTTGTAAACGTAAGAATTAATGCCCTAATCATCTATTTGTTTATACTATCCTTGATTAACAAGAACCTATTTGGCACAATTAAAAAAACCTATTTGGCACAATTAAAAATTTTTTTGTATAACCTTTTTTATTACCGAGAATCCTCGCATGCCTATTAGTTCGAGATTTTCTAATTATTTACGCAAATAAACAATATACCTTATTAGCAAACAAGTGCATTATAGAACATCTACTCAACATTATTAAACAAGTGTAGATTATGTACATTTCAATGCCATTACTCATTTATCATAATTTCATAATAAGTCTTTCTTAAAAAGAAAAAGAAGCAACAAATTAATCCGCCAATAATTCCGCCCAAAACCAATCCTTTTAATTTTCCTAATTTCTTCTCTTTCAATGGCAATATAGGTTTGTCTATTACCTGAATTAAGGGGGTTTCTTGCAATAAAGTCATCTTGGCTATTTCCAAATTCTTAACCAGCTCTGCATATTCTGCCCCTAATATTTGAGCCTGGGTTTGCTTACTAATGGTGGGTACATTCACCACTGCCCGAGCTGGATTCAGGTTTTGATCAGTAGATACTGCAGTACCGTACAAAGCCGCATGATAAGCCTGGCGTACTGAGTCGAGCCTGTCTTGCAAAATAGCTACATTCGATGCCGCCCGTTTGGTTTTTGTTTGAATATAAAACAACGATACATGCTTTACAAGGCTTTCTGTAAACGTTTTAGCGAATAATTCATCCGGTGCTGTGCAAGTCACGGCTATGATGCTTCCATTTTTATTGGTCTTTTCAATATCCAGATAGTTTTTTACAATTGCTTCGCAGAATTTTCCCATTAAGCTATCCTGAACATGGGATAAAGAATCAGGATTAGCACCTGCCGGAAATGATAAATGGGGAGGAATATCTTTATTCTTTTTCCAGGCTTCTCGCAACTTATTCATGCGAATATAATCATCGGCTAAACTAATGATCTTTCCGTTGCGTGGAATGCTATCCAGTAAAGCCTGCGTAATCATTAGCCGGGATTGCATCAGATCCATGATATTATCTTCGGAGAACACGCCACTGCTTATTCCACCCACATCAAAGCCAAGTTGACTGGCAAGCCCGGCGTAGGAAGAGAGCAGACCACTACTGCTTTTTTCTTCCAATGCAAAGGTGAGTTTGGCTTCATACTTTGGCTTTTTTGTCCAAGCATAAGCTAAACCCAACAATGCTCCAACCACGCCTGACAGCAGTATGATCCGCCATTTGGAACGTAAATAGCGGTACCATTCCTGCAATTTTAGGATGAGCTCTTTCAAAGATATTTCATCCTCCTGCCAATGAGGAGGCACATTTTGGATCGGTGGTTTTTGTTCTTCTGACATAAAGGATTCGATTTATTTCTGACTCTCCCCCATCCCCTCTCTACCTGTAGAGAGGGGAACCAAAAGGGGTGAGTTAGTTTTTCTCTCCCCTAACCCCTCTCTACCTGTAGAGAGGGGAACCAAAGGGGTGAGTTAGTTTTTCTCTCCCCTAACCCCTCTCTACTTGTAGAGAGGGGAACCAAAGGGGTGAGTTAGTTTTTCTCTCCCCTAACCCCTCTCTACTTGTAGAGAGGGGAACCAAAGGGGTGAGTTAGTTAAAGAAATCACAAGGAATCAGTCAAACCCAACAAAATTTTTCTTTTTACAGCTTCAAGATCTTTTAGCTCCTCATTTTTTATCCTTAAGACTTTCAGCTGTAATTTATTTAAAATATAATCCCTGTTCTCATCGTATTCTTTTTGAAAATCATGGACCTTCCCATCTAATTCAATCACCAATCGTTTTTCTGCACAATAGAAATCCGCAATAAAGAACGATAATCCTTTGCGAAGATCATGTTCATAAACAATAGGATGCTGCCGCAGGAATTTTAAACCGTTCAATCTTCTATTCCTCAGTGTTTCCCACAGAATCTTTTCTTCAGGGGTTTGCTTTCTCCTGAGCTCACGGGCAAGCAATGTAATTTTGCTTTTTTGCATATTTCTGATTTTCCTGACTCTCCCCCATCCCCTCTCTATTCATAGAGAGGGGAATCAAAGGGGTGAGTTAATTTTTCTCCCTCCCCTATCCCCTCTCTATCCATAGAGAGGGGAACTAAAGGGGTGAGTTAGTTTTTTCTCTCCCCTATCCCCTCTCTATTCATAGAGAGGGGAACCAAAGGGGTGAGTTAGTTTTTTCTCTCCCCTATCCCCTCTCTATTCATAGAGAGGGGAACCAAAGGGGTGAGTTAGTTTCTCACTCTCCCCAACCCCTCTCTATCCATAGAGAGGGGAACCAAAGGGGTGAGTTAGTTTTTTCTCCCCCCTATCCCGTCTCTATAGATAGAGAGGGGAATCAAAGGGGTGAGTCACTTCACCAGATTCACGATCGCTAAGATAGCTGCAGCTAAAGAAGCCATGCCCGAGGTAAATCCTAACACTTCCCCAGGTGTAAGTTTTTGTCGGGGTGGTCTTTGCGGCACAAATATTTTCGCACCCGGCTCTACACGCGGATAATTTCGGATGAATAAAAATCGTCCCGTGCCTTTCACATAGCCGTTGGCATATACCACAAAGACCTTGCTCTTTTTAGCCTCGGTCGAAAAACCGCCAGCTCTCGAAATATAATATCTTACGCCTCTCCCTTCTTGATAAGGTGTGGCTACCGGATACAATACTTCCCCGGAAATCTGGACGGTTTGCAGTTGGGGAGGAATATACAGTACATCCCCATCTTGCAAAATCAAATCATACTTAGATCCCGGATGCGATAAAATCTTGTTGAGTTCAATGCCCACATAATCGTTCTTTTGTTGTTCTGCCAGCAACAGCCGGTTGATTCGGCCCAGGCTGTCATTTGCCACCCCTGCCTGGAGTTGCAAGAACATGTTTAATTTTTCCTTTGCTGTCTTGCTGGTGTCGCCCAATGCTTCTGAAGTTCTTTTCAGCGACGCACCTTCCGGGTAAGCAAAAGCCGTTAATCCTCCGGCACGCTTGATGAGATCCGAGATGCGTTCATTCCGGGAAGTGATGGTATAAGTTCCGGGGTAAAGTACTTCGCCTTCCACACGAACCTGCTGTTGGACTTCATAGCCTGGCGACCGCCGCACCGTGACAATATCAAAGGGTTGCAAGATAAATTTACGTGCCTGCAAGGAAAGATCTTTGTTTACTTCCACTTCAAATACCTGGGCTAACTTGGCCGACGGAGAGAGCGGATTGCTGTTTTGAAGCCGGCGAGCCACTTCAATTTTCTGAGGCGCTGCACCTTCCTGAAACCCTCCGGCCTGCATGATCAAGTCTTCCAGGGTCATGCTATCGGCATAGCGATATGTGCCCGGATCGCGCACGGCACCCTGAATGGAAACAGTGTATTCATCCCGCAAATCAAAGATGGAATAAATCTGTACCACATCTTCCCGTTGCAAGGGAATATCGGGCTCCTGCCCGTTCATGATATTGGCTACATTAAATTGGACTACAGAAGTAGTTAAATCCGGATTTAACCTAACGATGTATCCTCTTGGCAGAAAAGCATCTTCCCGCAGTCCATCTGCTTTTTCAATAAGTTGCTTTAAGGTTAATCCTTGTGTTAAGGCAAAGGTTCCCGGACGATATACAGCCCCCTGAATAATCACCCGATTAAGATACCTATCTAATATGCTCGACACATAATATTGATCCCCATTTTGCGGTTGAAAAACAGCATATTGATCTGCCGGGATATCGGTTACTTTTTTCTGGGTAGGCGTCAGCTGAACGGCTTTGATGCTGGCCGTGTAAGCACTGTCTGAGAATCCGCCTGCAAAATGCAGTAAATCCTGCAAGGTTTCACCGGGTTTTAACTCATAAATTCCCGGACGTTTTACCTGCCCGTTAATGATCACATGGGTTTGATACACTGGCACACGAATCACATCCTGATCCTGTAATCGAATGTTTTTGCTTTGATCGCCTTTCATAAGAAAATCATAGATATCCACGGTATCAATCACCTCATTGTTGCGGATGACCTCGATATCTCGAAATGATCCTCTTGCAGTTGGCCCACCACTGGCATATAAGGCATTAAACACTGTGGCTAAGGAAGGTAAGGTGTAGGTCCCGGGTTGGGTAATCTCACCCATGAGGGTGACTTTTATGCTGCGAATGCGGCCAATGCTCACCTGCACAGAAGTCTTGCCAGAGGCAATAGTAGAATATACGGTAGCTAATTTGGATTTGATGCGCCGGGCAGCTTCGTCGATGGTTAATCCGTTGACATATACAATGCCAATATAAGGAATATTGATGGAGCCTTCATTGGAAACCGTGAGCCGATAACTGGCCTCAGAATAACCATAAATCTCAATCACGATTTCATCGCCCGGACCCACCTGATAATTCCTGGGCGTGGGAATATTTAAATCTGGCTCAAAGGTAAGGTTAGGATTCCGAAACAATTCCTCTCCGAAAATGTGTGGGCGCAGCATGTTCAGCGCATGAACCAAACGAGCCACGGCCGTGCTGTCGGCAATGCCATAACCATAGCGATGAATACCGGTATCTTGCACGCCAGCCTGCTGCAATTGCTGGATACGCAAGCTATCCTGAGCACGGATACGGGCAATACGGGCCTGCAACTTCTGCAATTCCGCCGGATTCATCCCACGGGCTAACGCCATCTGGCTGATCTGGGCATCACTCAACCCACTTTGCTGAGCCTGCAACATGAATTGGCGGATTTGTTCATCCGATAAATTATCAACCTGCATATTCGCAAGATTCATCCCTGCGGGAAGCTGCTGAGCCTGAAGCGATGAACATGAAATCATCATGCCGAACAACAAGACGAATGCATATAAATGACGAAGCAGGTTTTGCATGTATATGTGTTTAGGATAAATAATACATCTGGATCATTTCAACCCTATTCGGCTTCTTTTTCCCAAAGCAAGAGAAACTTTTCCTGATCCGGAAGTGCCCGATGGTTTTGCTGCCATTCTTCCATCTCGTAACTCAAAAAACGAATCTTGCGATGGATTAATTTCTCCGCTTTATCAATGAGTTTTATAAGATAATTTTTGTCCATCTTCCCCACAAATATCAGATCAATGATGCCGGTGTCTTTTCCCACGGCATAATCACCCGTCAAATAAACAAGCTCCAAATGCCCTAAGCGTGCAATGACTTCCTTCAACACCTGATCCAAACCTACATATTTCATCAAGATATTCCGGATATCGGGATAAAGGGGATGCGAGGTATTCGCCCGATATATTTTTTTGTTACCCCGATTTTCTGAAACCAGCATGCCTGCTTCTTCAAACCGGTTGAGTTCCACCCGAATGGCATTCGTACTCTGGTGAAATTCTTCGGCCATTCCCCGCAAATAAGCCCGGGATGCAGGGTTCAAAAATAAGCGCAACAGCAGTTTAAGCCGCGTCTGCGATGAAATAAAAGAATCTAACAAGGCGGAAAGAAAATGCAATAAAAAACTCAGGATAACGTTACTGGGTAACCTATATTTATGGCTTCGCCACCTCAGTCCCAGCAGGTGAACTGATAATGAGTAATTTCCTTACTCAATATTGCGCCAAAATTATCATACTAACGTTTACAGGCCAAAAAAATTTTAGCCCGTAATGGAACTTTAACAAACGGCTTTACGCTATTGTAGGTTTTAATCGGGTTTAAGTGGGGGTAGTTGTGAAACAACATATACACCTTCAACCCTCTCCTTCGCCCACAAACCAATCTTTTTTATCACGGAACAATATATTAAAGGTAGTTAGGGATCCATAGCAACGGGTGATGAACTGCTGCAAATCAATCTTTTCTTCTTCATTGAGGCCTTTGTGGCTGTTGATTTTTTGTTCCAACACACGCAAACGATCCCTGAGCATCACAATCTTGTGAAAAAACACTTCAATAGGAATTTCCTTAGGCTTTAACTGATCATCGGATGGCTGCAAAATGAGTTTTCCTTTAATCCATTTATTGCCTAATGGCACGGGAGTCAGGATATCTGTGTATTCTTCAATCGTTTGCCGGATAATGTTTTCCAGGTATTCCCGCGTGATGTATGATTCATCTTGATTGACTGCTTCAATCACTTCCAGCCCATCATAATTCTTAGCGATCTCTACTGCGCCTTTGCCGGGAAACATGATATGATAATAAATCAAGTCTTGCTTGTAGATTACACCTTCTCCGTAGGTAGGATGTTTCACGCGTGTGCCGATACCTATGTTATTTGCCATCGGAATACAGCTTTTTTAAAACACTGGATCGGCAAAATAACAGAAAATCACGGATATCTGAAGCTTTCGGGCGGGCCCAGATAAGAAGATTCTACGCCGCCCATGTCTACCACAATTTTTTGCAAGACCACGCCCGGATCCAATGCCCAGTATTTTAACACGTGCCAGCCCGCTTGATGAATGAAATGTATGGTAGTCTGGATATTAATGTTGTCGCTCACATGTTGGGCCCAGGCCTGATCCGAGGCATCAGCATTCATATTCACGATTTGTGGCGCCTCATCGTCAATCGCTATTGCATATCGCAAGCCTTTTTTATGAAAGGCTAATGTAGGGGAAAGATACACTGATATCCTGGCCTGGCCGGTATCGAAAAGCAATATGTGATATTCCAGATGTGCATGCCTGTCATCGGCAGATTCCGGTTGAGTGGTTACCGGCATGATTGTCATTGCCGAGGAAGTGCGTCCCAGGTTGGGAATTTCTATCCAATGTACCTGGCTATCGTTTACGATATGGGTAGCATGTGGAGCTTCGATTGACACATATCGGGTGCTTTCGATGAAGCCAGTATGATGGGCCAGCAGATTCGTATCCGGGAAAAAGCTTATCACGCGGATATGGGCTGCCTGGTGCGTGGAAGCCAGGATATGAATCCAGCTTGTATCCCAGCCCTGTGCCAGCCGCCTGTTGGCTTGGGCAGCCTGCCAATTGATATGCACTTCAACCCGCTGTTGGGTGCTGATCTCGGCTTCCTGAACGGAAAGCTGAATCCATGGCACTGTTGCATGCAGGCGCACATGAAAAGGCCGCTCTCCTTTGTTGTAAATGTCAAAATACAGGGGAGTATCTGTTTGAAACGGGGTGGTTAGGGGTAATTGAAAAATAGTTTGCTGATCATGTGGATCGAAAGAAGGGCCCCCAGCCACATCCACACCCATTTCAGCCCGATCGGGGAGCTGTAACGTAGCCGTGATGGGCATAAAGTTTCTGCCCGGCTCCTGCCAGTAAATGTAACCGATATGCGATTGATCCATCATGTGATTCCATTTACCATGCGCCATCACATGATTATAGGTATACGACAGGAGGCTGTCGCATACGTAGAGCACGCGTGCGCTGTCGGCCAGGGCATTCGTTGCGGCCCTGCCCTGCAGGGCATAGAGGCGGTTTTTCCCCACCGTCACATACAGCTTGTTCAGATTGGCGCAGGCCAGAATGGGATATAGCACCAGCTGGTAATAGGCATCCCGATAAACACTGTCGAGGCGCCGGAACACCCGCTGTGCACTGTCGGCCAGCCGCTGATAATCGCGTACCACCCGGTCGGCCTCCTGATCATGCGTCAGGCTGTAAGTGAATGGGGTGAGTAATTCTGGTTTTCTCCGGGAATTGAATTTGGTGTATTGCGCGAGGAAATAAGCTACTGGAGCTGCAAGGCTATCATTAAATTGTTCGGCCGCCCATTGTTGATAATAATTGGGTAATGCGGAGGCCGGCCACTGATCGGGGTTCCAGGCATAATCCAGGAAAAAACTGATAGGAAATTCCATGGGCTTCAAATCGCCCACATTTACAATCCAGATGCGGCGGGCATGATAGGCATAAGCCAGGTGCATCTGCTCCCATACACGCTCGATCTGGTTGGTGTTAATCCATTTGTAATTGCGAGGATCTCCCACATAATCGAAATGATAATATACGCCATATCCGCCCAGCCGGTTGCTGTCTTTTAATTCGGGCAGGCGACGGATATTACCCCAGTTGTCATCCGAAAACAATAGCGTCACATCATCCGGTACGCGCATACCTCGATCGTAATATTCCTGCACTTCTTTGTATAATGCCCAATCCTGCGGTGTTTCCGAAGCCGGTTTACCCGTTACCTCGGCAATGATCTGGCGTTGATCATGGACAATTTTTTCTAACAAAGCAATATTGGCTGTATCACTCATGGGCATATCACCATTGCCTCGCATGCCGATGGTTACGATGCTTTCATGATGATCCATGTGCTCAATACCCTGACGCCAGAATGCGCGCAACACGCTGTCGTTGGTTTGATAATTCC
>ERZ795043.941-NODE-941-length-17916-cov-9.043951_pt1 | contig 17916 bp, 16 predicted proteins | sample MGYA00375127_ERZ795043 | MGnify/ENA primary metagenome ERZ795043 (study PRJEB30172, sample SAMN05518447) | compost metagenome | isolation source: Feedstock adapted compost from Newby Island compost facility, Milpitas, CA | place: USA:Newby Island compost facility... | reverse complement strand
TCGGTGCCCGCCGTGGTCCGCCGGATCAACAACGCGCTGCTGCGCGCCGACCAGGTCCAGTGGTCGGAGGGCTCGGGCGACGTGCACTACCTGGCCCCGATCGTGGCCGACGCCGAGGCCGGCTTCGGCGGCGTGCTCAACGCCTTCGAGCTGATGAAGGCGATGATCGAGGCCGGCGCCGCGGGCGTGCACTTCGAGGACCAGCTGGCCTCGGCCAAGAAGTGCGGCCACCTGGGCGGCAAGGTGCTGGTGCCCACGCGCGAGGCCATCGACAAGCTCAACGCCGCGCGCCTGGCCGCCGACGTGCTGGGCGTGCCGACCATCATCATCGCCCGCACCGACGCCGAGGCCGCCGCGCTGCTGACCTCGGACATCGACGACAACGACAAGCCGTTCTGCACCGGCGAGCGCACCGTCGAGGGCTACTACCGCACCCGCAACGGCCTGGAGCAGGCGATCAGCCGCGGCCTGGCCTACGCGCCGTACGCCGACCTGGTCTGGTGCGAGACCGGCACCCCGGACCTGGAGTTCGCGCGCAGGTTCGCCGAGGCCATCCACGCCAGGTACCCCGGCAAGATGCTGGCCTACAACTGCTCGCCGAGCTTCAACTGGAAGAAGAACCTGGATGACGCCACCATCGCGAAGTTCCAGAAGGAACTGGCGGCGATGGGCTACAGGTTCCAGTTCATCACCCTGGCCGGCTTCCACGCCCTGAACTACTCGATGTTCAACCTGGCGTACGGCTATGCCCGCCGCCAGATGAGCGCCTTCGTCGAGCTGCAGGAAGCCGAGTTCGCCGCCACCGAGAAGGGCTTCACCGCGGTGCGCCACCAGCGCGAGGTCGGCACCGGCTACTTCGACGCGGTCACCAATGCCATCCAGGGCGGCGCCTCCAGCGTTACCGCGATGGCCGGCTCGACCGAGGAGGCGCAGTTCAAGGACGGCAGGCGCCAGGCCGCCTGAGCCGGGCGCGGCGCGGAAGGAACCGCGCGGGGCCCGCGGCGTCAGGCCGCGGGCCCCGGTTCCATCCGCCGGAAATACGGCCACAGCGTGGCGGCGCGGGCGATGACGTAGAGCACGAAGGCCAGCCACAGGCCGTGGTTGCCCCAGGCCGCGGCAAGCGGCCAGGCGGCGAGCAGGAACACCGCCAGCGAGGCCGCCGAGGCGTTGCGCATCTCGCGGGTGCGGGTGGTGCCGATGAAGATGCCGTCGAGCTGGAACGCGGCCACCGAGACCAGCACGTAGAGCGCGGCCCAGGGCAGGTGGAGCAGGGCGGCCCCGCGCACCGCGGGCAGGGTGGTGAGGGTTTCGACCACCGGGCGGCCGAGCAGCAGCACTGACAACGCCAGCAGCAGGGCGGTGACGGCGGCCGGTTCGCTGGTCAGCCGCACCGCGTGGCGGAAGCGTTCGCGGCTGCGCGCGCCCCAGGCCGCGCCGGCGTGGGCCTCGGCGACGAAGGCGAAGCCGTCGAGGAAGAACGCGCTGAAGGACACCAGTTGCAGCAGGATGTGGTTGGCGGCCAGGACCACGTCGCCGAAGCCGGCGCCCGCGTGCGTGAACCAGGCGAAGCCGCCGAGCAGGCACAGGGTGCGCAGCAGGATGTCGCCGTTGGCCGCGAGCGTCGCGCGCAGCCTGGCCGGGTCCACGATGCGCGGCCACGACAGGAAAGGCTCCGCGTCGCGGTGGTGCCCGCGCAGGATCCGCCACGCGACGAGCAGCGCCACGCAGCAGGTCGTCCATTCGGCGAGTGCGGTGCCCAGGCCGATGCCGCGCACGCCAAGGCCCAGCATGCCCGCGAACCAGACATCGAGCGCGGCGTTGAGCCCGTTGAGCAGCAGTTGCACCGCCAGCAGTTCACGGCTGCGGCCGAGGCCGACCAGCAGGCCGTTGCAGGCGAACACCGCCAGCGCCGCGGGCGCGCCCCAGATGCGGGCGTGGAAGTAGCCGGCGGTCGCGGCCTGGACCGCGTCGCTGCCGCCCATCAGCGCCAGGTACAGCGTGCGCAGCGGCCCCTGCAGCGCGAACAGCAGGCCGCCGAGCGCCACGGCAAGCAGCACCGCGCGCGCGAACGCGGCACGCACTTCCTGCCCGTCGCCGGCCCCCGCGGCCTGCGCCACGAAGCCGGTGGTGCCCATGCGCAGGAAGCCGAGGCTCCAGTAGAGGAAATTGAACAGCAGCGCACCGAGCGCCAGCCCGCCGAGCCCGGTGGCATCGCCGTAGCGGCCGATCACGGCGGTATCCACCAGTCCCGGCAATGGCACCGCGGCGTTGGCGAGGATGACCGGCCAGGCCTGGCGCAGGACCGCGGCGCGGGTCAGCGGCGGGGTGGATGCGTTCATTCCCACATGATGCCGCCCCGGCCGCGGGGGCCGGGGCGGGCGTGTGCAACGCGGTGCCTGCGTCAGTGGCGCACGTCCGGCGCGTGCGCCTGGAGCGCATCGGCCAGGCCAGTGACGTGCTCGGCGCCAACCGGCACCTGGATGCTCGAGCCGGCGAAGTCGCCGCCGATCGGTTCGGCGCGGCCACCCAGGCAGGTGGCGAGGAAGCCCTCGGCCACCGCGTTGAAGGCCTTGCTGTTCTCGGGCCGCGCGAAGCCGTGGCCCTCGTCGGGGAACAGCACGTAGGTGACCGGGATGTTCTTCGCCGTCATCGCCTCGACGATCTGGTCGCTCTCGGCCTGCTTCACTCGCGGGTCGTTGGCGCCCTGGCCGATCAGCAGGGGCCTGCGGATGGCATCCACGCGCGTCAGTGGCGAGCGTTCGGTCAGCCAGGCGCGGCCTTCCTCGGTCCGCGGGTCGCCCATGCGCCGCACCAGCTGCTCGTAGAAGCTGGCCCAGTACGGCGGCACCGTGGCCAGCAGGGTGTTGAGGTTGGACGGGCCGACGATGTCCACGCCGCAGGCGAAGGTGTCGGGGGTGAAGGTCAGGCCGACCAGCGTGGCATAGCCGCCATAGCTGCCGCCCATGATCGCGACCTTGTCGGCGGTGGTGACGCCCGACTGGACCGCCCACTGCACGGCGTCGATCAGGTCGTCGTGCATCCTGCCGGCCCATTCGCCGTCGCCGGCGCTGGTGAACTCCTTGCCGAAGCCGGTCGAGCCGCGGTAGTTCACCTGCAGCACCGCGTAGCCGCGGTTGGCCAGCCACTGGTCGTAGCTGTTGTAGCCGTAGCTGTCGCGCGCCCACGGGCCGCCGTGCACCAGCAGCACCATCGGCACCGGCCTGTCGGCCTTGCCGTCGCGGTCCGGGTCGGCGTGCGGCGGCAGGGTGAGGTAGCTGACCAGGGTCAGGCCGTCGCGCGACTTCAGTTCCAGCGGCCACTGCGGCACCAGCGGCTTGCCTTCCAGCGCCGGGCGCCCCGAGAACAGGCGGGTGAGGCTGCCGCCGCCCTGGCCGTCGCGATCGTAGCGGTAGTACTCCACCGGCGATTCCGCGGCGGAGTAGGCGACGATCCAGGTGCGGTCGTCGAGCGTGCGGGAGTTGACCGAGGCCTCGCCCGGGCCGATCGCGGCCAGCCGCCCGAGGTCGGCGCGGATGGCGTCGTCCAGCGCGACCCATTCCTCGCGCAGGTAGTTGACCGAGACCGCCTGCAGCCGGCCGGTCGCCGGATCGGACAGGCCGCCGCCGATGTCGGCGCGCGCGTCCTCGTGCAGCAGGGTGTGCTCGCCGGTGGCGGTGTCCACGGCGAACAGCGCGGCGGTGTTGCGGCCGCGCGAATCGCTCATGTACAGGATCGAGCCGTCGTCGGTCAGGCCGGCCGGTCCCGTGGTCATGGCGTCCTCGTAGGGGATCGAGTCGAACTCCTCCCAGCCGTCGCCGGCGCGGCGCAGCAGGTCCTGGCCGCCGTCGGGCCGCGCGCGAACGGCGAAGCGCAGGTTGTAGTCCGCGTCGGCCAGCCAGCCGGCGATGTTGCCGGTGTTCCTTTCGACCAGCCGGCGTGCGCCGGTGGCCAGATCCACCGCGTACAGGTCGTGCCACTGCGGGTCGCGGTCGTTCATGGCGACCAGCACGGTGTCCGGATGGCGGTCGCTCGCGGCCACCACCTGCGCGGTGGTCTTCGGGTACGGCGTCAGGTCCCGGCTTTCGCCCGAATCGAGGCTGACCGCGTAGAGATGGAAGTCCTCGTCGCCGCCGGTGTCGCGCAGGTAGAGCAGCGTGCCCGGGTGGTACGACCAGAAATAGCGTCGGATACCGCGGCCGGTGTCCCGGGTGACGGCGCGCGCCTGCGACGGGTCGCCGGCGGGCGCGACCCAGACGTTGAGCGTGCCTTCCAGCGGCGCCAGCCAGCTCAGCCAGCGGCCGTCCGGGCTGAGCTGCACGTTGGAGCGCTCGGGGTTGCCGAACAGCGCGTCGCGCGGGATCAGCTCGACCCCGTCGATCGAGGCCGGCGCGGCGGCGGTGTCCGCGGGCGCGTTCCGGTCCGCGCAGGCTCCCAGGACGAGGCTGATGGCGGACGCGAGCAGGAGGCGGCGCATGGGGATCTCCGTCGGGTGGAAACCCCCGAGGATACGGCAGCGCGACGCAGGGTTGCGTCATGCGCGCCCGCGCCGCGGCTCAGGCGGCGGCCTGGGCCAGTCCCTGCCCGCCCGCCCGGAAGCCCAGCGCCTCGGCGAGGTGCGTGGTGGCGATGGCCTCGCTGCCGTCGAGGTCGGCGATGGTGCGGGCCACGCGCAGGATGCGGTGCATCGAGCGCGCCGACAGCTGCAGCGCGTCCATCGCACGCTCGAGCAGGGCCTGGTCCTTCGGCGCGAGCCGGCAGCAGGGCTGGTCGTGCGGCTGCGGCAGGCGGGCGTTGAGCATGCCGCGCGCCTGCTGGATGGCGCGCGCGCGCTCGACCCGGGCGCGGACCCCGGCGCTGGATTCGCCGGGTGGCGTGCCGGTGCGCAGTTCCGCCGGCGACAGCCGCGGCATCTCCACCTGCAGGTCGATGCGGTCCAGCAGCGGGCCGGAGATGCGCGCGCGGTAGCGCGCGATGGCATCCGCCGGGCAGCGGCAGCGGCCGGAAGGATCGCCGGCCCAGCCGCAGGGGCAGGGGTTCATCGCCGCCACCAGCTGGAACCGCGCCGGGAACTCGCATTGCCGCGCCGCGCGCGAGATCGTGACCACGCCCGATTCCAGCGGCTCGCGCAGCACCTCCAGCGCGCGCCGGTCCCATTCCGGCAGCTCGTCGAGGAACAGCACGCCGTTGTGCGCGAGCGAGACCTCGCCCGGGCGCGGGTCGGCGCCGCCGCCGATCAGGGCCACCGCGCTGGCGGTGTGGTGCGGCGCGCGGAACGGGCGTTCGCGCCAGCGTGCCGGGTCGAGCCCGCGCCCGCTGACCGAGGCGACCGCCGCCGATTCCAGCGCCTCGGCCTCGGTGGCCGGCGGCAGGATGCCGGGCAGGCGCGAGGCCAGCAGGGTCTTGCCGCAGCCGGGCGGGCCGACCAGCAGCAGGTGGTGGCCGCCGGCGGCGGCGATCTCCAGCGCGCGCCGCGCATGCGCCTGCCCGCGCACGTCGGCCAGGTCCGGGCCCGTGGACGGCATGGTCGCGGGCGGCCCGGCCCGGGGCAGCGTGCGCTGGCCCGAGAGCATCGCGCAGACCTCGAGCAGGGTGCGCGCGGTGCATACGTCGAGCCCGGAGGCCAGCGCCGCCTCGGGCCCGTTCTGCGCGGGCACGACCAGGGTGCGCCCGGCCCCGGCGCAGGCGAGCGCGGCCGGCAGCACGCCGTCCACCGGGCGCAGCTCGCCGGTCAGGCCCAGCTCGCCGAGGAATTCGTGCCCGGCCAGCCCGTCCATCGGGATCTGGCCGCTGGCGGCGAGGATGCCGAGCGCGATCGGCAGGTCGAAGCGGCCTCCGCCCTTGGGCAGGTCGGCGGGCGCGAGGTTGACGGTGATGCGGCGCGCGGGGAACTCGTACTGTGCGCACTGGATCGCGGCGCGGACGCGGTCCTTCGCCTCGCGCACCGCGGCTTCCGGCAGTCCGACGATGGACATGGACGGCAGGCCGCCGGACAGGTGCACCTCGACCTTGACGTGGGGCGCGCGGACCCCGGCCCTCGCGCGTCCATGCACGAGCGCAAGTCCCATGGCGGCGCGTGCTCAGTGCGTGGCGGAGGTGTCGTCCGGACGGCCGGCCAGGCGCGCTTCCAGCCGCGCCACGGTGCGCTCCAGTTCCTCCAGCTTCTCGCGCGTGCGCAGCAGCACCGCGCGCTGCACCTCGAATTCCTCGCGCGTGACCAGGTCCAGCCTGGCGAGGCCGGCCTGGAGCACGGCCTTGAAGTTCTCCTGCAGCTCCTCGCGGCTTTCGCGCAGGCCGGGCGGCACCAGGCCGCTGAGGCGGCGGGCCAGTTCGTCGATGTGGGCGAGGTCGATCATGGCGTTGTTGCTCCTGCGGGGTCCGGTGGCAGCATGCCCTCCCGCGCGTGGCCAGGGCGTCGGCGCCGCCCGCGTCGCGCTGTCGGAAAACCCCGAATCGCGGGGGCGGGCATGACAGCACGGCCGGCGCCGCGCCGCAAGCCGGTTTATCCTGTTCCGACCTGACCCGGAGGTGATGCGATGAAGATGGTCATGGCGATCATCAAGCCGTTCAAGCTCGACGACGTGCGCGAGGCGCTGGCCGAGGTCGGCGTGACCGGCATCACCGTCACCGAGGTCAAGGGCTTCGGCCGGCAGAAGGGCCACACCGAGCTGTACCGCGGCGCCGAGTACGTGGTGGACTTCCTGCCCAAGATCAAGCTCGAGATCGCGGTCACCGACGACCAGGCCGACGCGGTGTGCGAGGCGATCCTGCGTTCCGCCAGCACCGGCAAGATCGGTGACGGCAAGGTGTTCGTGTACGACCTCGGGCGCGTGGTGCGGATCCGCACCGGCGAACTCGACGCGGACGCGCTGTAGACGGATGCCGGCAGCCGGGGGAGGGGAGGTCCATGGCGATCCCGTCGTTCCAGGAGATCACGTTGCCTCTGCTGGGCATCGCGGCGGATGGCGAGGTGCATTCGCTGGCGGAAGCCCGCAAGACCCTTGCGGCCCACTTCAGGCTGACGGAGGCGGAAGAGGCGGAGTTGCTGCCCAGCGGCAGGCAGGGCCGCTTCGCCAACCGGGTGGCCTGGGCGAAGGTGTATCTCGAACGCGCGGGCGTGCTTGCCTCTCCGGGCCGTGGCCAGTTCCAGATCACGCCCCGGGGGCGGGAAATCCTGGCCAACCCGCCCGGGATCATCGACATCAGGTATCTGGAGCGTTTCCCCGACTTCCGGGATTTTCGCTCCAGGGCCCGGGCGCAGACGGCCGAGCCGGGAGAAAGCATCGAACCGGATACGCCGGAGGAAACGCTGGAGACGGCGTATCAGAGCATCCGCGCCAGGCTGGCGTCTGAACTGCTCGAACGTGTCAAGGCGGCTTCCCCGCGTTTCTTCGAGCAGATGGTGGTCGAGCTCCTGCTCAGGATGGGCTATGGCCGCGCGGGCGGCGGAGAGGCGATCGGAAAGTCCGGGGACGAGGGGATTGATGGCGTCATTGCCGAGGACAGGCTGGGCCTGGAAATGGTGTACCTGCAGGCCAAGCGCTGGGAAGGCACGGTGAGCCGGCCCGAAATCCAGAAATTCGTGGGTGCCCTCCACGGGAAAAGGGCAAGGAAAGGGGTCTTCATCACCACCGGCACGTTCTCGGCCGAAGCCACCAGCTACGTGAAGACCATTGATCCACGCATCGCGCTCATCGACGGCGCGTAGCTTGCACAGCTGATGATCGACTTCAATGTCGGGGTCACGCCGAGCCAGGCCTACGAAGTCAAGAAGATCGACTCCGATTACTTCGAAGACTGACGCCCGGACCGGGCGTGGGCGGGAGGCGCCCCCCTCGTCCCTTCCCCGCAAGCAGGGAAGGGCAATCCGGGCGCGGTGCCGCGCGCCCGGATGGGGGGGGAGGGGCAATGTCTCGCAAGCGGATCTTCCCCGCCTCCCGCGTTGCGCCGGGGATCGGGAGAGGGTCAGCCGCCCAGCGCCTCGGCCACGAACGGCGGCAGGACCTGCGCGGCACGGTGCACGGCGGCACTGTAATACTTCGTCGCGAACGCCTTGTTCTCGGCGTCGGCCTCGCGGAACGCGAAGCCGCCCGACTTGCGCGCCATGGTCACGCTCCACCAGCCGGTGGGATAGCACGGCTGCGGGAACGGCAGGGTCTGGAACACGGCGAAGCCGGCCTTGGCCATTTCCTCGCGCATGGCGCGGATCAGCGCGAGGTGCGCCAGCGGCGATTCCGACTGCTGCACCAGGATGCCGTCGTCCTTCAGCGCACGGAAGCACGATTCGTAGAAGGCCCTGTTGAACAGGCCCTCGGCCGGGCCGACCGGGTCGGTGGAGTCCACGATCACCACATCCACGCTGCCGGGCGCGCGGTCGCGCATGTAGGCGATGCCGTCGTCGAACAGCAGTTCGGCGCGCGGGTCGCCGTTGGACTCGCACAGCTCGGGGAAATACTTCTCGGCCATGCGCGTGACCTGTTCGTCGATGTCGCACTGCACGGCCTTCTCCACGCCGGGGTGGCGCAGCACCTCGCGCAGCGTGCCGCAGTCGCCGCCGCCGATGATGACCACCTGCTTCGGGTCCGGATGGGTGAACAGCGCCGGGTGCGACACCATCTCGTGGTAGAGGAAGTTGTCGCGCGTGGTGACCATCATCGCGCCGTCGATCAGCATGACGTTGCCCCAGTCGGTCGACTCCCAGACCTCGATCTTCTGGAACGGCGACTGCACCTCGTCGAGCTTCCGGGTCACGCGGAAGCCGATGGCCGAGCCGGTGGGGTCGAAGTTCTCGTACAGCCAGGTGGGTGCGGTCATGTCGACGGTCGTGCGTTGGGTGGCGGCGCATTGTAGGCCCCGGCCTGCCGGCCCGCCATGAACCGTTCCCGGCGCGTCCCGCCGGCGGCATGGCCGGCCCGGGGCGTGCAGGCCCTACAATGCGCGTCCCTGCCAGAGGATGCGCCGATGACCGCCTGGTCCGCCGACCAAGCCCGCAAGACCTATTCGATCCCGCACTGGGCCGAGGGCTATTACGACGTGGACGGCCGGGGCCGCGTCGTGGTGCGCCCGCGCGGCGAGGGCGGCCCGGAAATCGCCCTGCCCGAGGTGGTGGACGCGGCGCTGGCGCGCGGTGCCCACCTGCCGCTGCTGGTGCGCTTCCCCGACATCCTCGTGGACCGGCTCGGCCGGCTGCAGGCCGCGTTCGCGCGGGCCCGGGCCGAGTGGAGCTACGGCGGCGGCTACACCGCGGTCTACCCGATCAAGGTCAACCAGCACGCGGGCGTGGCCGGCACCCTGGCCTCGCAGCACGGCGAGGCGTTCGGCCTGGAGGCCGGCAGCAAGCCGGAACTGATGGCGGTGCTGGCACTGTCGCGGACCGGCGGGCTGGTGGTGTGCAACGGCTACAAGGACCGCGAGTACATCCGCCTGGCGCTGATCGGGCGCAAGCTCGGCATGCAGGTCTTCATCGTGGTCGAGAAGCCGTCGGAACTCGCGCTGATCATCGAGGAGGCGCAGGCGCTCGGCGTCGAGCCCGCCATCGGCGTGCGCATGCGGTTGTCGTCGCTGGGCGCGGGCAAGTGGCAGAACAGCGGCGGCGACAAGGCCAAGTTCGGGCTCTCCCCGCGGCAGGTGCTGGACCTGTGGAAGACGCTGCGCGACACCGGCCGCACCGGCTGGCTGCAGATGCTGCACTTCCACATGGGCTCGCAGATCTCGAACGTGCGCGACATCGCGCGCGGCATGCGCGAGGCCACGCGCTACTTCGTCGAGCTGTCGCGGCTCGGCGCGCGGATCACCCACGTCGACGTCGGCGGCGGCCTCGGCGTGGACTACGAGGGCACGCGTTCGCGCAGCTTCTGCTCGATCAACTATGGCATCGATGCCTACGCCGGCAACATCGTCCAGCCACTGGCCGACGCCTGCGAGGAGCACGGCCTGCCGCAGCCGCGCATCGTCACCGAGTGCGGCCGCGCGATGACCGCGCACCACGCCGTGCTGGTGACCAACGTGGTCGAGGTGGAGCGGGCACCGGAAGGCCGCGTGCCCGAGCCGCACGACGACGAGCCGGCGGTGATCCGCCACCTGCGCGAGATCCTCGGCGACCTCGACAAGCGGCCGCCGGTCGAGCTGTACCACGAGGCGCAGCATTTCCACGCGGAAGGACTGGATGCCTACGTGCTTGGCCAGATCGACCTGGTCCACCGCGCGCGCATCGACGACCTGTTCTACGCCATCGCCCACGGCGTGCGCGCGCGCCTGAGCTACGACGAGAAGGCGCACCGCGCGGTGCTGGACGAGCTTTCCGAGCGCCTGGTGGACAAGTATTTCGTCAATTTCAGCGTGTTCGAGTCGATCCCCGACGTGTGGGCCATCGACCAGGTGTTCCCGATCGTGCCGATCGAGCGCCTGGACGAGGAGCCGCAGCGCCGCGGCGTGATCGCCGACCTGACCTGCGACTCCGACGGCAAGGTCGACACCTACGTCGAGAACGAGGGTCTGGACAGCTCGCTGCCGCTGCACCCGCTGCGGCCGGGCGAGCGCTACCGGCTCGGGTTCTTCATGGTCGGCGCCTACCAGGAAGTCCTCGGCGACATCCACAACCTGTTCGGCGACACCGACGCGGTCGAGGTCAAGCTCGACGGCAACGGCGGCTACGCGATCACCCAGCAGCGCCGCGGCGACACCACCGACGTCATGCTCGACTACGTCGGCTACAAGGTCGACGACCTGCGCCGGATCTACCGCGCCAAGGTCGGTGCGCTCGATGTGGACAAGCGCGAGGCGATGCGGCTCAACGAGGCGCTGGAGGCCGGGCTCACCGGCTACACCTACCTCGACGACTCGCCGCAGGCCTGACCGGCGCCGGATGCGCGGGACACAGTGGCCCGCGGGCGGGCCGCTGCGATCGCCGCGGGAGACGTAAGCTCTGGCGCGTTCCCTTTGCCCGGAGAGGTGCCGCCATGTCCCGTTACCCACGCCTTGCCGCCGCCGGCCTCGCCGCGGCCGTGATCGCGCTCGCCGCCTGCACGCGTCCCGCGCCGGGACACTCCGCCTCCGAGGCGCCGCAGGACCTGCCCACGGCGGTGGAGGCATCCGCCCTGGCGCACCCGTTCGCGATCGGCACCCTCGAAGCGTTCGTGCTGCACGACGGCGACATCACCGTCCCCAACGACGGCTCGGTACTGCCGCGCGGCGAGGGGGACGACAGCATCGACGCCCTGCTCGCGGCCAACGGCCTGCCAACCGACGTCCTGCGCCTGTCGGTGCAGGCGCTGCTGGTGCGCGCGCACGGCCGCGTGATCCTGTTCGACACCGGCGCCGGCGACGCCGCTTTCGCCGATGCCGGGCGCCTGGGGCAGGCGTTGCGCGTGGCGGGCGTCGAACCCGGGCAGGTCACCGACATTTTCGTCTCCCACGCGCATCCCGACCACGTCGGCGGGCTGCTGGATGCCGACGGCGGCCTGGCGTTCCCGGATGCCACCGTGCGCATGTCGGCGCCGGAATGGGCGGCGTTGCAGGCCGACGAGGGTCGTTCGGCGCTGGCCGCGGCGATCGCGCCGCGGGTCGAGACCTTCGAGCCCGGCGCCGCCGCCATCGTCCCGGGCGTGGACGCGGTGCCGGTGGACGGGCACACGCCCGGGCACAGTGCCTATCGCATCGGCGACGGTGTAGCGCAGGTGCTGTACATCGGCGACGGCGCGCACCACCACGTGGTCTCGGTGCAGCGTCCGCACTGGACCATCGCCTTCGACGGCGATGCGCCGAAGGCCGGGGCCAGCCGCGAGGCGCTGCTCGCGCGCGCCGCGGACGAGGGGCTGGTGCTGGTCTCGCCGCACTTCCCGTTCCCGGGCATCGGCCGGATCGGGCGGCGCGACGGCGGTTTCACCTGGGTGCCGGCGGAATAGCCGGCGCCGGATGCGCCGCCCTGGCTCCGCGACGGGAAGGCGGCCGCTTCAGCCGGCGGTCTCCGGGCTGATGACCGTGGCCACCTCGGAGACCCGGTCCGCCGGGAAACCGCCACGGCGGGCGTGCTCGCGGATCAGATCCTCCGACGGCGCCGAGTACACGCAGTACACGCGGTCGCCGGTGACGTAGCTGTGGTGCCACTGGATCTCCGGGCCCAGCTCGCCGAGCACCGAGCAGGATTTCTGCGAGATGGCGCGCAGTTCGTCGGCAGACAGCCGGCCGGCGCCCGGGATGTCGCGTTCGATCACGTACCGGGGCATGGCGGTTCCTCCCTGCCAGGGCCGGTTGCAGGGCCGGCCCATCTCCAGCAACGGACGCGCCGGTGGCCGGCGGACAGCACGGCCCGCATTCAGCCGCCGCGGTGCACCTGGAAGCCGGCGAAGGACTGCGACACCGGCATGATCTCCAGCCGGTTGATGTTGAGGTGCGGCGGCAGGTTGGCGACGTAGAAGATCACGTCGGCGATGTCTCCGGCGGTCATCGGGTTGGCGCCCGCGTAGAGCGCGTCCGAGGCCGCCTTGTCGCCGCCGGTGCGCACCAGGGTGAACTCGGTCTCGGCCATGCCCGGCTCGATGCTGGTCACGCGCACGCCGGTGCCGTGCAGGTCCGAGCGCAGGCCGAGCGAGAACTGGGTGACGAAGGCCTTGGTGCCGCCGTAGACGTTGCCGCCGGTGTACGGATAGGTGCCGGCGACCGAGCTGATGTTGATGATCGCGCCGCGGCGCTCGATCAGCACCGGCAGCAGTGCGTGCGTCAGCGTCGCCAGCGCGGTGATGTTGGTGTCGATCATCTGCCGCCACTGGGCGAGGCTGGCGTTCTGCGCCGGCGCGGTACCGAGCGCGAGCCCGGCGTTGTTGACCAGCACGTCGATGCCGCGGAACGGCCCGGGCAGCGCGTCGAGCGCGGCGCGCATCGCGGCCTCGTCGCGGATGTCGAACGCGGCCACGTGCAGGCGTTCGCTGCCCAGCCTTTGCGTCATGGCCTCGAGGCGCCCGGCGCGGCGGCCGGTGGCGATCACGCGCCAGCCGGCGGCGTGGAAGCGTTCGACAGCGGCCGCGCCGAAGCCGGAGGTGGCGCCGGTGATGAGGATGGTCCTGTCCATGCGGTGGATTGTCGGCGATGCGGCCGGCGATGGACAGTCCGCCCGTGGATCAGTCCGGGCGGGCCGGGGATTTCTTCGCGGCCTTGCCGCCCGCCTGCTTCGTGGCCTTCTTTGCGGCCTTCTTCGCCGCGGGCTTCGGCGGTGCCGCGTCTCCCGCGGGCCTGCGCCGGCGTCCGGTCACGGCCTTGCCGCGGGTCTTCGCCCTGGTCGCACGGTGCTTCGCCAGCATGTCCTCGGCCAGCACCACGTCCTCGGACAGGATGCCGGCGGCCCTGGCGATGGCGATGCGCGCCGCGGCGCGGTTCTCGTTGGGATTGGCCTGCAGCAGTTCCCGGATCGCCTCGCGCAGCGCCTTCTCGGCGTCGCGCTTGAGCTTGAGGTCGTTGCTGGCGCGGAACAGCCCCAGCAGCGCGTCGACCACGGGCTTGATCAGGGCGGCTTCGATCGGCATGGCGGCGGCTTCCTCGCAGGGCATTGTGCCGGCCGGGCGTCGCGGGAGGCGAGACCGAAGTCAGTTCGCCTTGATGGCCAGCGCCTGCAGGCCCCCGTTGCTGAGCTTCTGCTTGGCCTCTGCCATCTCGGTGGCGGTGGCGTAGGGCCCGAGGCGGACGCGGTAGACGGTCCGGCCGTTCGCGGTGCCTTCCTCGACCCGCGCCTGCAGGCCGAGCAGGGCGATCCGGGCCTTGGTCGCCTCGGCGTCGGCGGGCGTGCTGAACGCGCCCGCCTGCAGGATGTAGCGCGAGCCGTCGGCCACGGACGCGGCCCGGGTCTCCGGGCGCTGTGCCGGGGCGGCCGGGGCCGGGGCCGGCGCGGTTTCCGGCAGCGGCGCCGGATCGGCGGCGTCCGGGTGCGCGGCCGCGGCCGCGCGCGCCTGCGCGTTGCGGCGCTGGCGCTCGGCCTCCTCGCGCGCCAGCGCGGCGAGCTGGGCGTCGGTCATCGCCACTTCCTGCTCGGGGAGCATGGTGTAGAAGTCGTAGTCGGTCGGCGCCGGTGCCGCGGCGGCAGGCTCCGGTTGCGCCGCGCGCGATGCAGGCGGCGGCGGCAGGTCCTCGTCGATCGCGCTGACCACCGGCTGCGCGTCGGGGTTCGGCTGCGGGCGGAAGAACGGCGCATCGCCGCCGCTCTTGAAGTACCGCGGCAGCACCAGCATCGCCAGCAGGGTCAGCAGCACGCCGAGTACCAGCCACGCCCAGCCGGGCAGCCCGCCGGAATTGCCGCCGTTGCGCCGAGCCTGCGATCTGCCACGCCTTGCCGCCATCACATCCTCTCCGGGGCGCTCACGCCCAAAAGTCCCAATCCATTGGCCAGCACCTGCCGCACCGCCAGGGCCAGCGCCAGCCGGGCGTCGCGCTGGTCCCTGTCGTCCACCAGGAACTGGTGGTCGTTGTAATACGTCTGGAACGACTGCGCCAGCTCGAGCAGGTAAGCGGCGATCAGGTGCGGTTCAAGCGACGTGCCGGCGGCAGCCACGATTTCCGGGTAGCGGGAGATGTCGATCAGCAGGTCGCGCAGCGCCTGGTCGCCGAGGTCCGGCTCCTGCGACAGGCCGTTCTCGAGGTCGAACTCCAGGCCGCGTTCGGCGAGCTGCCGCATCAGGCCGCAGATGCGCGCGTGCGACAGCTGCACGTAGTACACCGGGTTGTCGAGTGACTGGCTGCGAGCCAGGTCGATGTCGAACACCAGCTGCGAGTCGGGCTTGCGCGCGACCAGGAACCAGCGCGTGGCGTCGCGCCCGACCTCGTCGATCAGGTCGCGCAGGGTCACGTAGCTGCCGGCGCGCTTGGAGAGCTTCACCTCCTGGCCGCCACGCATCACCGTGACCATCTGGTGCAGCACGTACTCCGGGTAGTCCTTCGGGATGCCGCGGCCCAGCGCCTGCAGGCCGGCCTTCACCCGCGCCAGCGAGCCGTGGTGGTCTGCGCCCAGCTCGGTGATCGCGCGCTCGTAGCCGCGCTCCCACTTCGACAGGTGGTAGGCCACGTCCGGCACGAAGTAGGTGTACGTGCCGTCGGACTTGCGCATCACGCGGTCCTTGTCGTCACCGAAGTCGGTGGTGCGCAGCCACAGCGCGCCGTCCTTTTCGTAGGTGTAGCCGTTGGCGGTGAGCTGGCGCACGGTCTCCTCGACCTTGCCGTCGGTGTACAGCGAGGACTCGAGGAAGTACACGTCGAAGGACACGCCGAAGGCCTCGAGGTCGGCGTTCTGCTCGCGCCGCAGGTAGGCCACGGCGAAGCGGCGGATCGCGTCGAGGTCCCCGACGTCGCCCTTGCCGGTGATGGTCTGGCCCTCGATCTCGACCGCTTCGCCGCGCAGGTAGGCGTCGGCCACGTCCTGGATGTAGTCGCCGTTGTAGGCCTCGGCGGGCCAGCCCTCGTCGCCCGGCTTCAGTCCCTTCGCGCGCGCCTGCACCGAGCGCGCGAGGTTCTCGATCTGGACGCCGGCGTCGTTGTAGTAGAACTCGCGGCGCACGTTCCAGCCGTTGGCCTCGAGCACGCGCGCGATGCAGTCGCCGATCGCGCCGGCGCGGCCGTGGCCGACGTGCAGCGGGCCGGTCGGGTTGGCCGAGACGTATTCCACGCCGGCGGTGCGGCCGCCGCCGCTGCCGTTGCGGCCGTACGCGGCGCCCTGCCCGTGCACGGCGCGCAGCTGCCGCAGCCAGGCGGCAGGCGTGAGCCGGAAGTTCAGGAAGCCCGGCCCGGCGATCTCGACCGAGGCGATGTCGTCGTTCGCCGGCAGCGCGCCGGCCAGCTGCTGCGCCAGCGCGCGTGGGTTGGTGCGCGCGGGTTTGGCCAGCAGCATCGCGGCGTTGGTGGAAAAGTCGCCGTGCGCGCGGTCCTTCGGACGTTCGACGACGAAGTCCGGCGTGGCGAGGTCCGCGGGCAGGGTGCCTGCCTCGCGCAGGGCGGCGATGGCCCGGTCGATCAGGTCTCGGAGCTGGGATTTCACTGGGAGCGTCCCGGACGCGAAGAACCCCACATTATAGCGGTGGCCGACCGGACCTATTGCGGCTCGCACAGCGCCTCAACCACTGCGCGGACCGCGGGCAACTGCCCCCGCCGATGGGTGGTCAGCACCGTGGTGGTGACGGTGCCGGCGTGCCACCCGGGGAGCACCTGGACGAGCCGTCCATCCGCGAGCGCCGTGCGAAGCATCCAGCGTGGCATGGCCACGATGCCGAGTCCCGCGGTCGCGGCCCCAAGCAGCACGGTCGATTCGTCGGCGAAGAACCTGGGCCGAGGCCGGACTTCCACGGTGCCCCCGCCGGCATGGGCAAGCACCCAGGCCGGGACATCCGGGTTGACCAGCAGCCCGTCGTGCCGCGCCAGATCCTTGGGTGCCTCCGGCATGCCGTGCCGTTCCAGGTAGCCCGGTGCGGCCGCCAGCCAGACCGGGTCTTCATTCATGCGCCGGGCCACCAGCCCGGAGTCGGGCAGGGGCGCGAAGTGGCTGCGGATGGCGATGTCGAAACCATCCCTGACCAGATCCACCACCCGGTCGCTGACGTGCAGCCAGACCTGCAGCCGCGGATAGCGTTGCGCCAGCGCCGGTAGCAGGTGCGACAGCCGCTCCTGCGCGACCGGCACCGAGGCGGTGATCCGGACAAGGCCGGCAGGCTCCGCCCGCCGGCGCAGAACCGCCTCCTCGGCCGCTTCGACCTCGATCATCGCGGCGCGGGCATGGTCGAAGACCTCGCGTCCGGCGTCGGTCAGTGCGAAGCGACGCGAGTTGCGCACCAGCAACTGCACGCCGAGCCGCGCTTCCAGCGCCGCCACCCGTTTGCTGACGGTGGTCTTGGGGCAGCCCAGCCTGCGTCCTGCGGCGGTGAAGCCGCCGGCTTCCACGGCGTGCACGAAGTAGGACCAGTCATCCAGGCGACCAGACACGGCAATGTTTCCAAAACGTGGACGATTGGTATCCGTATAGCCGTCTTCTCCTGGAAAGTCCACGAAATAACGATAGGGATCCTTGACCCCCCAAGCCTGTCCCAAGGAGGAGATCCCGATGTCGACCCCGATCCTGCTCACCGGCTATCCGCTCGGCAGTTCGCTGGGACTCGTTGCCGCGTTCGAATGGCTGGGCCAGCCCTACCGCCTGGCACGCGTGGAGATGCCGGCGGAGATGACTACCGAGGAGTACGGTCGCGTGAACGGTCGCCGCGAAACGCCCGTGCTGATCCGCGAGGACGGCAGTGTGCTGACCGAGACCCTGGCGATCGCACGCTGGATCGAGCACCGCGACCACGCGCGCCGCGTCAGCTTCGCCCCCGGCAGCCGCGAGAGTGAACGGATGTGGCAGTTGATGGCGTTCCTCAACAGCGGCTTCACCGGCGCGTTCACGCCCTACTGGGTCGCGATGGAGGCACAGGGCATGCCGGAGGATGCGCGTGCGTTCCTGCGCGAACAGGGCAGGCAGGCCGTGGTCGAGCGCCATGGAAAGCTCGAGGCGATGCTCGACGACAGCCCGTACCTGATGGGCGACAGGCCGACCCTTGCCGACGCGGTATTCGTGGGCGTGGCGCGCTGGGCCGAGTTCCACGGCGCCATCGACCCGGAACGCTATCCGCGGATCCGCGCCCTGCGACGCCGGCTGGAGCATACCGATCCGGCGGTGCGCTTCGCGCAGGCGGTTGAGGACGGCGCGCCGCTTCCCGCCGGCCACGCCATGGTCCGGATGATCCCGTTGGCCGAGGCACTGGCGGAAGCGCGCCCCGGAGCCTGAGCCCTGCACCATCCCCCCTCCAGGCCTTCCCCCGCAAGGGGGCGCGACGGGCGGGGACCGTGCGCGTGGGAGAGGGCGGTCAGACCCACCCGCGCGCGGCCAGCGACACCGGCGGGCCGTCGCCGACCACGAAG
>ERZ795043.939-NODE-939-length-17946-cov-4.523615_pt1 | contig 17946 bp, 11 predicted proteins | sample MGYA00375127_ERZ795043 | MGnify/ENA primary metagenome ERZ795043 (study PRJEB30172, sample SAMN05518447) | compost metagenome | isolation source: Feedstock adapted compost from Newby Island compost facility, Milpitas, CA | place: USA:Newby Island compost facility... | reverse complement strand
GTCAGGTCGGATGTAACTGGCGGTGAAGAAGGCTGCATTTCTCAGGCGACGTGCGGCTTCCGGCGGAACAGGGGTGTTCTCGCGCTGAAGGACGAGCGCGGTAACGAGAAACAACTCCGTGACCAGGCGGTGATAGGGGATAGAACCCTCGAACTGCACACCGTCCGGGCAAAACTGATTGAGAATCTCGGGAAAGGTGCGCTTTGCTGCGTAAGCGAGCCAGCGACGGGCGCTAGGCCAGTATTCGGAAAGAACATGGCCAGCCACAGCAAGGCCTGCCAGGTTGGCCGCGTAATGGTTGTTTCTCAGCCTGCCGTACTCGACGTTTCGCCATAGAAACTCCGCCTGGAGGGTGATCTGGCGAAGAAGTGGGGCGAGGTCGTCGGGTCGAGTCGCCGGATCGAGTCCGAGCATCATCGCTGCCCAGGACAGGTTCAGAATGCGCATAGCGCATTCCATCGGATGCCAGTTGGCTGAGTACGCGGTGGGGTTTGCTCGTTCCCAGCGTTCCACACCGTCCTTGATGCACGTCCTGAAGCGTGCTTCTCCCGTCAGTAAGGTAGCCTCGCAGAGCGGAATGAGCCAGTTCATCCGCGAGAGTTCCCAGGGGAACTTGATCTCGCCCCTCTTATGTGACGCCACATCCTGCCGAGCAGACCGGAAGTACGCTGCCGGCCAGGAAACTCCCGATCGCCAATCCTCGAGCCAAGGCATATTGCCCCAGGACATCGAATAGACCCGGTCGAAGATGTCGATCCGGCCGTGCACGATGGATGCCGCCCACTCCCGGATTGCGTTGGCGCTTTCGACGTGATCGCGAGCCCAGGACGCGAACGCTGCGCCTCGTGAAGGTCCCAGGAGGAACCTGCCGGCCTGAAGATCTCCTGTCCAACGGCTTACGCGATGCGGAGTCCAGAAAGACCGGACGCACCGCTCCAGTCGCTGCCACGCGTCGGTGCGCCTGTAAACCTCAAGGATCGCGCGCTTCTTGATCTGGTAAGCAATTCCGCCGAGACGCTGCTCGCGAACCCAACGCGTGACCTCAGTCAGCCTGCGATAGAGCATTCCCGGGTGCTTCAATCCATTGGCGCAGCACACGTCACCAAAGATGGCACTGACTATGCACGCGAAGTGGTGCGTCGCGAGTCGCGAACGTACAGCACCAGTGATGCCAGGAGTCCCAGCATGAGGCCTCCTCCGGTGCCTATAACCAGTGAGCGTGACCAGCGCGGGGAGATGTGTTCATCGGCTGGGGGAATCATCGGTTCATCCAGAAGTACGAGGGCATAATCTTCCCGTGTCGAAACGACGGAAGCCTCCCCCAGCCTCGCCTCGAGAACCTTGGCGATGGCCTGACGCACCTCGACGTTGTCTGCGGCATCGAATTCCCTCCGCAGATAATCGATGCTCCGAGAGAGATCACGTAAGCGGCGTTGCCGAAGCTGCTCGTTTACTCTCTTCACGAGAGCTATGAGCATCTCGGATCCTTGGTTAGCGTCGGGCCAGTCTATGGACATCTGAATGAGTCCCGTCCGCTTGTTCTCAGTGATGTGGAGCACCTTTGACCGGAAGCGATCCACTGCGCGCCAGAGGGTCGGAGGCCGTCCATTCCATTCCCTGGTCTGAGCATCCCATTTCCGCGGATACAGCGTCGGGAGCAGATCGCGCTCGGTGATGAAAGTCGCCAGAAAGGTATCGGAGCGCATCAGGGAAAGCGCCAGGTCCGTAGTATTCGAATCGTTGTTTCCGAGGATGACTCCGAGCTCGTCACCGAGCAATCCGCCAAGGCCTGACAGGTTCAGACCCTGCTCGCGATTCGGCTCAAGAATCGCCTCTACTCGATAGATCGGGCGCGAAGTGATGACGTAGATGATTGCCGCCACGATGCCGAGAACGATCCCCGTAACGATGGGGAGCTTTCTCTGAAAGAACCGGGCAAGCCACCTTGTGCCATCCGACAACTCGTCCTGCTCGGTGAGCGGTATCAGATACGCCACGGTAGTTCGGTGGACGCTCGATGATTCGTTCAGGTTGCTGCTGGCACTGGTCATCAATTATTCCCTTAGGAGTCCGGTGGTGTACGTCCCGCGGAGGCAAGCTTACTGCAGAAACTGAGCAGTGCGCTCAGACCGGCCGAGTGATGCGCCTGATGAGGCTGCGACCCCGGGTTGTCCTGATACCGGTCGAAGCCGGCCGTGTGTTCCAACGAACAGCCACAGGAGAACCAGGATGCCTCCGCCGTAGGTCGACAATGTACGGAATACGCTCGCCTGCGCCAGGAACGTCACAGTGATGAGCACAAAGATGTGGAAGACCCGGTTGATGAGCAGGGGTTGGAGCGATCCCAGGAAGCGATCCAGGATATACAAGACGACTCCGAGCAGGAGGCTGAGGACCAGCCAGCCGGACCAGCCGAACGCTGCGTAGAAATCGGTCAGAGCGCCGATGGCCCCGGACCCTTCGGCGAAATCCAGGCGCAGGAAGTACTGGTATGTCGCTACGGTGTCTTCGTAGAGCCTGGTGCCCAGCAGGTCGGCCAGGAATCCTACGTTGCGCAGTCCGTAGTGGCCTTCGATGTCCGGAAAGTAGTGGGCGTACATCAGGTTTGTCATGGTAAGGCGAGAGAAGACTCTCTCGACCGCGAAGCCGAGCGCGAGACTGAACGACAGGCCGCCCCCTGAGACGAGATAGTAGGAGCCTGCAGCGAAGAGAACAAAAGCGCCCAAGATAAGCACTAAAGGTCTGCGCGGGAGAGCCTTTCGGGTTTTGGTGAGGATCAGAACATCGTTTGAGTCGGTCAGTCTCCACTGTCGGCGATTGGCATATACGACATACCACGTTCCAATGAGCGAAAGGAGCTGATTAAGCAGGGGTATCTTCTTGAACGTAAGAATTGATACGACAACGGAGGTGCAGATCGCGGCGTAGGCGATCAAGGTGTGTCGTCCTTTCAGCCATGTGGCACCGGCGACACACGCAGCAAGAAAGGGCAGCACATTGAGGGCCGCATAGGCGAATAGCCTGCCATGTTGATCAAGAACGAATCTGGCTTGATAGTAAGTTTCCCCCTCGAAGCCGGAAGCGATTGCAGCCTGGATTGTTGGCAGTTCGGCGAGAAGGGTTCCTGTGACGATCAATAGGGCAGCGAATGCTGAGAGGAGAAGGGCTGCCGGCCGGATTCCAGTGCCGATAAGGGGGTAGCGATGGTCCAGCAGGCTTGCTGGAGGCACAGAGCGGATGGATCCGAGACTGGCTGCCATCGCGAGACGGTATCCGAGAACGACCAGGGCCATGCCTCCAATGACCAGGACGATCGCTTTGGCGACATCCCGCTCGGAAATGAAGTCGACGCGTAAGTAGGGAAAACTCAGTGGCAGATAGGTGTCGACCAGCCACGGTGCTGCGACAAGGCCCGCTGCGACCAGCACGACGTGCGAGGCGAAGAATATTCCGATGGCGGACAGCGAGAGCAGAAGACGTCGCTGGGTAAGGACCAGCAACACAAGGGTGGCTGCCGCACATCCAGCGACGATCTCAGCAGACATGGTTCTCTGCGGCCATCGAAGGGGCCGGACGTCGGTGGCAGCTCACCTTCACGCTCCTGCTGTGCGGCTGCGGTGGTTCAAGTTGGTGCCTTGCCGTACGGGTTCTGCGATCACCTGGAGGTAAGAGCAGTTTGCGGTGGCAAGTGGCGCGTACATTGGTCGATCCGGCGGGGCAATGGGCGATGCGGCCTAACGACTTGTCGATACCAGGCGTCTGTGCAGGCTAAGAAATCCTTCCATTAGGTAGTCACGGAGGGTTGCGGCTACTGGTGACGGGGACGCCCATAGGTATCCGGCTACGACGACGGCAGCGCTCAGGCTGCCCACGCTGACCATGCCGGCGACTCGCCACCAGATGGAGGACGATTCGGTCGCATGAACGGCGATGGCATTCACTACATATGAGAGGGTCGCCAGTCCGGCGAGGCGGAACAGCCCGAACTGCCAGAGGTCGGACAGGTATTTGCGCACTACGGCCAGGGCGCAGGTGCACATGGCGAAGTAAGCGATGACATACGCCCAGGTAACAGCATCGGACGCGCCTGCTGCCGGGCGCAGAAGTGCTCCGATCGCCAGCAGAAGTGCGTTTCCGAGTGTGAAAGCACCGAGGATGTACGGTGATTTCCACATGATTTCGATTGGCTCCTTGAGTGTCTGAAGCAGAGCCAGCGGAGCGATCGCCAGTAGAAGCACGTTCACATATGGCTGAACGGAGGCGGCGAGCGAATCGCCGACCCAGAGTTGCAGGATCAAGGCGCTCCAACAGTGGACGACAGGGACGATAATTGCGGCGGATAGGAGCGCGCCACCGGTTATCAAGTCCAGCCCTCGCCGGACATCGTTTCGTTGGCCGAGACTGTGGAGTGCCCCCAGTTTCATGCCGATCAGGATCGCGACAGGTTGGGCGGCAATCCGGGCCAACCGCAGCAGGAAGAAGGCGATCGTCAGATACGCAACGGCCGCGAGGTCGTCTCGCAGGAGCCATGGGCCGATGACAAGAAATCCGCTTTCCAGGATGAGGGAAACGGCTCTGGGCAGGCCGTATGTCGCCGTCTCTCTTAGGTACTCGAAGGAAAGGGGCCGCGTTGGGCTGTCCACGGCGCCCCTCGCGGAAAAAACGATCGCCGTCAGGACGGCGAAGGAGAGCGCGGTAACCCCGACGGCCTGAATGGTGATCAGGTGTTGGGGGGTGATGGAGTCAGTGAGATACAAGACGGCTATGGGAATGGCGGCCACATTCGTCAGTTCGAGGACATTCGCCGCAACGACGCGTCGGCGAGAAAGAAGGGAGCTGTTCGCGAGGTAGTGAAAGACCAGCGCACCGCTGAGCAGCACCGTGCAGATCATCGTCTGCGGGTCGCTGCCCTCCGTCTCGCCGAGCAGCTTCATTGCGGTCCTTGGGAAGGCCAGCAGGACGGTTGCCCACACGCCAATCCCCACAATGGCCAGTACCAGTGCCGCAAAAAAATGGCCTGCCCGGTCATGTGCTTGCGAAGATACTGTAAGATAACGCCTTATCGCTATTGGAGCCCCCAGGTGCATCAGCTGCGAGACGGTATCCGCCAATCGGCGGATAAGAAGAAATAGCCCGAGAGCGGCCGGATCCAGCGCCCGGCTTGCCAGCCAGAGGAGCCACATTGTCCCGAGAAGGCTGACGAAGGTCAGCCCGACGTTAAGCAGGACGTCGCTCTTGAAGGAGCGCATGGGATGGCTAGGATGCGGTGGCGGAAGTCGCGGTGAGGGTTGCGCCGGGGGGTGTCACTGGTCCGCTGTTGTGAAGTGGTCCGGCGTGCCGATCGAAGGACGGAGGGGGTCTTCATCCTGGAGTGCAAAAACAGATTGCGGGAGAGCCGGTCGGGCGGCGAGGCGCGGATGATACAATTGCGAGCGTAGGGAAAGTACCTCCCCTTTGTCCGAAAGACCCGCAACGACGGGGCGGTCAAGTACACCCACCTGTAAGGAGCGGCTACCCTGACACGGGCAGCTGGCGGGTAGGCCTTGCGTGGGTGTTGTAGTCGCCCCACGTTCACCCAAACGCAATCCATCGGGAAGATGAAGCAGATTCTGTTTACCGGGACCGGTGCTGTCGAAGTGTGTGACGTTCCGGTTCCAGCCCCCCTTCCGCGTTCGATTCTGGTCCAGACGGTCTACTCGCTCATCAGCACGGGTACCGAGAGTGCCGCATTGTCGACATATGGAGGGTGGCGAGGGGCGCTCGAGAAGGCGCGTAAACGACCGGAGAGGCTGTTGCAGGCCTGGAGACTGGTCCGCTCCGTGGGCATCCGTCAGGCCGCGGAGGTCGTTCAGCAGAGGCTGAGTGACTATCTCGTCCCGGGTTACAGCTCCGTGGGCCGAGTGGTCGAGGCTTCCAGCGATGATCTGAACGTCAAGCCGGGTGACTACGTCGCGTGTGTAGGCGCTGGAATCGCCGTTCATGCGGAGTTCGTCTCGGTTCCCGAGAACCTGTACGTCGTGCTGCCCGACGGCGCTGACCTTCGACAGGCCAGCTTCGGAGCGCTCTTGTGCGTGGCCATGCACGGCATTCGGCGATTGGACCTGAGCCCGGGTGAAACGGTCGCCGTGGTGGGTCTTGGTCTAATTGGGCAGATCACTCTACGGCTACTTGCCGCGATGGGCTACCTGCCGATGGGCTTTGACGTTCGCGCGGATCGCGCCCGGAAGGCGCGGTCCTCCGGCTTCCCGGCGAGCTGGGCCTTGAGCGAAGTGGACGCAGCGGAGATATGCCGGGCGATGACCGGTGGGCACGGCGTCGACGGTGTGATTCTTACTGCAGCCACACCATCAGATGAGCCGGTGAATCTCGCGTTCGATCTATGCCGGCGCGGCGGTCGCGTGTCTCTGGTCGGCGATGTAGGACTCAGGCTGGAGCGGCCGCGGATGTACAAGAAGGAGATCGAACTGCGCATGTCCTGCTCGTACGGTCCTGGTCGCTACGACGACCAGTACGAGCTCGAAGGGAGGGATTATCCCTACTCCTATGTGCGCTGGACGGAGCGTCGCAATCTCGAGTATGCGATGAAGCTCATTCGCGATGGTCGAGTCGATTTGTCCGACCTCGTGACTCATATATTCCCGGTGGATGATGCCAAGCGGGCGTATTCGGTTGCTCGGGCAGCGGAATCCGACACATACGGCATCCTCTTCGACTATGGTGTGCATGGGACGAACAATGTGCCCGCCAAGTCTCAATCCAGGCGCATCGTGCTCTCGTCACCGCCCAAGAGGGAGCAGGGCGGGCGGATCAGGATTGGCGTCATCGGGACAGGAAACTTCTGCAAGACGGTCCACCTGCCTAACCTGGAGGTGCTGAAGGAGCAGTTTGAGATCGCGGCCCTCGTGTCGCGCACGGGATCATCAGCCGTAAGTTCCGCGAAGCGCTACGGAGTGCCGATAATCACGACCGATTACAGGGAAGTTCTCGAAGACGATTCCGTAGACGCTGTGATGATTACGACGCGCCATGCCAGTCACGCGCGTCTCGTCATCGAAGCCCTGGATTGCGGCAAGCACGTTTTCGTCGAGAAGCCAATGTGCCTGAGCGAGGAAGAGGGCGAGGCTATCGTCGAGCGTGTGCAACGGTCCGGGCTCATTGTTCAGGTGGGCTTCAATAGGCGGTATGCCCCGATGATGTCGGCACTGCGGGAAGCGGTCGGTACCGTTGGTCCGCGCTTGTTTACCTGCCGCGTAAATGTTGGACCGCTGGGAGACACCTGGAGTAACTCACCAGAGGAAGGCGGGAGGTTGCTTGGAGAGGGGGTCCACTTCTTCGACCTCTGCAACTGGTTCATGGGAGCCGAGCCGTGCTCGGTACACGCAACGAGTGTCGGACATCCCGGCGTCACTAATCCCAATGTAACCGTGACGCTTTCCTATCCGGATGGCAGCGTGGCCCAGGTCGTTTATACGACGCTTGGCAATTCTTCTGCCGGAAAAGAGTACTACGAAGCCATTGGGAACGGCCGGTTGGTCATATGCGAAGACTTCGTTCGCTTCCGCGCCTACGGCTCGAGCGCGCGTCCCCCGAGACCCGCCCGTCGTGACAAGGGTCTGCGAGAGCAGTTGGTCGCCTTTGCCGCTGCGGTCCGCGGCCAGCCCCACCCGGTGGAAAGACCTGACGAGAGGGCCGGGCTGCTGGCAACCCGCATTGCGCTGCAAGCCAGCCGGTAGACGGCGCATACCGGGAACAAAGCGGGGAGCAGGGGCAATGTGCGGGATATGCGGAATCCTGGCGACGGGGGAGGCAGACTTTCTCGTCGAGAAGACCACACTGGACCGGATGGTCCAGTCGATGGCTGCGCGGGGGCCAGATGGTCACGGTACGTGGTGGTCCAGTGATGGGGCCGTAGGTCTCGGTCATCGTCGGCTGGCGATCATCGATCTTTCCGATCATGGGCGGCAGCCGATGTCCAACGAGGACGGTACCGTCTGGGTTACTTTCAATGGGGAGATCTACAACTACCGTGAGTTGCGGCGGGAGCTCGAGGCTTCCGGCCATGTGTTTCGATCAAACACCGACACAGAGTGCATCGTCCATCTCTACGAGGAACTGGGCGAGCGTGTGGTCGAGAAGCTCGACGGTGATTTCGCTTTCGCTGTCTGGGATGCGCGTCGTCGTTGCTTGTTTCTGGCCCGGGATCCGCTTGGAGTCAAACCTCTCTACTACGGATGGATAGGCAGGGAGTTCGTATTTGCATCCGAGCTCAAGGCAATCATCACACATCCTCGCTTTCGACGTCAGATCGACGATGTAGCTCTCTATCACTACCTCACATTCCTTGCCGTTCCCGCGCCCTGGACTCTGGCTGAGGGCATCTCAAAGTTGCGTGCGGGAGAAAGTCTGACTGTCTATTTAGACGGCAGGACAACTATCAGGCGCTATTGGGAGCCCCTTCCAAGGGAGAACGATTGTGCGCCCAACGAGTGGGACGAGCGGTTGCAGGATCTGTTCGATCGGGCGGTCAGCAAACGAATGCTGAGCGATGTACCGGTGGGCGTGCTGTTCTCCGGAGGTGTGGATTCCACTCTGAACGCGATGTCGTTCGCGGAGATAGCCGGTCAAAATCCCGTTCGAGCTTTCACGGTGGGCATGAGAGCCAGTCGTTACTCGGACGAGTCGACGTTCGCGGAACAGATAGCCCGTGTGCTGGGGTTGGAGTGGTACAAGACGGAGCTGACGGAGTCTGCGCTCAGAGAAATGATGGGGCCCCAAGGTGACCTGGTGGAGCGCCAGGACGAGCCGCTGGCGGACCCTGTGTGTGCACCTCTGCACCTCGTGACGGCTCTCGCGCGTGAGAACGGAACAGTCGTTCTTCAGGCAGGGGAAGGTGCTGACGAGACTCTTTGCGGCTATGACGGTTACAGGAGATGGATGTCGCGCCATTCCAGCCTGTGGCGGCCATTAAGCGCTTTGCCTCGGGTGCTGGCGAGGCTTGGCTACCATGCACTAATGCAGAGCCCGCGTCACGTCGACCGGAAGATCGCCGACGTCCTGTTGCGAAGGTCCCAGGGAAAGGAGTTCTTTATATCGGAGGCGGTTGGCTACTACGAGACGGAGAAATCGCCGCTGCTTTCTCAAGAGTACCGCCAGCGGGTGCGTGGACTGGACTCATATGAAGTCGTTGCTCCCTACTATGCGCGTATACGCGAAGCGTGCCCTCGGGCGACCTTTCTGCAGACGCTGACGTACATCGAGCTCAGTCTGCGGCTGCCTGAGCTCTTACTGATGCGTGCAGACAAGATCGCCATGTCGAATTCGGTCGAGTTGCGCGTTCCGTTCCTCGACCGGGCCCTCGTGGAGTTCACTCTTTCGTTGCCTGAGTCTTTCAAGCTTCGGGACGGAGTGTCGAAGGAGCCGTACAAGCGTCTGGCTGCAAGGAAACTGGAGCGCCGCCTCAGAGTGCCCTTGGCAGAGGAGCTGGGTAAGACACCGAAGGACGTGTTCTATCGAAGAAAAAAGGGCTTTGGCGCTCCAATACAGGACTGGTTTGAGGGCCCTCTCGGTAATGACATGCGCGACCTGATGAAGGAACAACAGGTGGATCTGTCTAGGTACTTCGATCTTGACCAGATCGCGGCCTGTCTTGATCGGAGGATGGCTAACGAGAACCAGGCATTCCAGATGTGGGTTCTTTACTGCTTCATGCGTTGGAAGTACCGGTACGGCTTTTGATGCGGCAACATCTCGTCGCTTCCTGGGAACAACTGTGAAGGTCTGCTTCCTTTCGACCACTCATCCGTTTGATGACACGCGGGTCCTGCACAAGGAGGCCCATGCGCTGGCTAAGGCTGGTCACTGTGTTACGCACATAGCGCCGATGAAGGGAGGCGCGGATTCAGCGCTTCCGCAGGCGTTCGAGGCGAGTGGGGTGAAGATAGTCCTCTACGGCTCCGGCAGGCGATATCGGCGCTTTCTGAGGCTGTTCCGGCTTGCCTGGCAGCAGCGCGCGGACTGCTATCACTGCAACGAGGTAGACTCCTGGCTGCTCGGTCTGTTGCTCAAGCTCCTCCGGCCGGGAGCGAAGATTGTCTTCGACGTACACGAGCACTATCCGAGCAGGTTTGCCGAACCCCATGTGTCTCGCTGGCTGCGGCATATCGGTCCGCCGCTCATGGGAGCGATACTCAAGGTGCTCCCCTGGTTCACGGATTTCGTGATATTGGCGAAGCGCAGTGTTGCGGGTGATTTCCCAAAGCGATACGACCGTAAGGATTTCGTCTTCAACTATGGCGTCACTCGCATCGCGGTCCGTACCGCCGAACAGATCCCGGAAGATGTAAAGAAGCACTTCAGGGAAGGTGTGTTCACCGCGGTCCATGTGGGAGGGATCTCGCGCGCCAGAGGGTGGCCGCAGCTGCTCGAGGCTCTGAGTCTGACCACCCGACCTGTGCACGCCTTGTGTCTCGGGTCCGTCCTCGAAGGGACCGACACACTCATGGCGGAAGCGAGGCGGCTCGGCGTCGAGGACCGGATCACTGTGCTCGATCGAGTACCCTACGAGCAGATGTTCGACTTTCTGAGCCTCGGCCACGTCGGGTTGATGCTCTATCAGCCGGGCATACTCAACCACACCTACGCCTTCCCCATGAAGCTCTACGACTACATGTGGGCCGGACTGCCGTCCATAGGCCCGGACTTCGCGATTGAGGTCGAGCCTGTGATCAGGGAAGTGGGGTGCGGAATCTGTATCGATACCTCGGATTCTCGAGCTCTTGCGAAGGCGCTGGACACTCTGGCTGCCGATCCTGACAGCGCAAGGACGATGGGGCAGAGGGGGCGGGAAGCGGTTCTCGCCAAGTACAACTGGGAAGCCGAAGCCCGAAAGCTGGTCGCAATCTATGAGCGGCTCGCGCGCGAATGAGTGGATGTCTTCACGATAACGATGGCGAGTGAACTGGACAGAATTCGCGAGCGGTACAGCAAGCGGACGGCCCGTTACGATCCGTGGCTGCCCTGGGTGTACATGAGCCGGTTCGAGCTGGAGCGGGAGTTGCTTTCGCTGCTCCGTAAGCATCGAATGCTGCCTGCCGAGAACCGCAGGGTGCTGGACTTCGGCTGCGGAACGGGCGGGCATCTGCAGTTCTTCATCCGAGCGGGATTTGCTCCCGAGCTGCTGTGTGGTGTCGATCTGCAGGAGTCGAGAGTCGAGGCGGCGCGTATACGGTTACCAGCCGCGGTCCGGTTGATATCTGGAGATGCTTCCACGGTTGACCTGCCCCATGGTGAGTTCGACATCGTCTTTCAATCTCTGATGTTCAGCTCGGTGCTCGACGATGGTCTGCAGCGTGCACTGGCAGACCGGATGTGGAAGCTCACGTCGCCCGGTGGTTGCATCATCTGGTATGACTTCACGTGGAATAATCCCCGCAATCCCGACGTGCGCGGCGTGACCGTGAGGCGCATACGTGAGCTTTTCCCGGAGGCGATGCTGGAAGTCCGTCGCGTAACCTTGGCTCCTCCGATCGCCCGCGCGGTAACGAGGGTCAGTCCGGGGCTCTATTCCCTTTTCAATCTTGTCCCGTTACTCCGAACTCATGTCCTCTGCTGGCTCGGCAAGCCGTCGAGGCAGAAGGTGTGATAAACAGGTGCTCACGAATATGTCCGACTTCGTCCCGTTTGCCGTGCCGGATATTGACGAGAGCGAGATCGAGGCGGTGGTCGATGCCCTTCGCTCGGGCTGGTTGTCGACGGGTCCGAAAGCCCGGGCCTTCGAGGAAGAGTTCGCGGCAGCCCTGGGTGGGGACGTTCATGCCGTTGCCGTGAACTCCGCAACAGCCGGTCTTCATCTGGCGCTTGAAGCGTTGGGTATCGGGCCGGGTGATCGGGTCATCGTGCCGACGCACACATTCACGGCGACGGCGGAGGTCGTCAGATACGTCGGTGCCGATGTCGTGCTGGCGGATATCGACCCTTCGACTTACTGCATCGACGTTGACGATGTACGGCGCAAGCTGTCAGACCGGGTGCGCGCGATCATCCCGGTCCATTACGCGGGCATGCCTTGTGACATGGACAGGCTGCTCGAGCTTGCCAGGGAGCGGAATATCGCGGTCGTAGAGGATGCGGCGCACGCGTTTCCGACGCGCGTTGGCGATAAGCTGGTCGGAACACTGGAGAGCGACTGCACGGTCTTCAGCTTTTACGCCACCAAGACGATAACCACTGGTGAGGGTGGCATGCTCGTGACGCGAAATGACAAGATCGCGAAACGAGCGCGCGTCATGAGGTTGCACGGAATCGATCGCGATGCCTTCGATCGGTACAGATCGGAGCGTCCGGGTTGGTACTACGAGGTGGTTGCGCCGGGTTTCAAGTACAACCTGACAGACGTGGCGGCCGCTATCGGACTGCAGCAGCTGCATAAGTCGCAACGGTTCTTCGAGAGGCGGACGGCGCTGGCTAGGCAGTATGATGAGGCGCTTGCCGGGCTGCCGCTTCGTCTGCCGCCAAGGCCGGTGTCGGGGCAACATGCGTGGCATCTGTACGTGGTGCAGCTCACGGATTCCGCGCGCATTGGACGAGATGAGCTGATTGCCGGGATGTACGAGCGGGGTATAGGGTGCAGTGTCCACTATATCCCGCTGCATCTTCAGCCTTACTGGCGTGATCGATATGGCCTCTCGCCTGCAGATTTTCCGAACTCTCAGCGCCTGTTCGAACGTTGTGTGAGCCTTCCGCTCTATACGCGCATGACTGATGCCGACCAGAGACGCGTGATCGAGGCGCTGTGGGCGCTGCTGGGATGAGCTCTTCCAAACGATTATTCGACATCGCTGCATCACTGACCTGCCTGCTGGTCCTGAGTCCACTCCTCCTCGCGATTGCTATTGCGGTCAAGATCGATTCGCCGGGTCCAGCGCTGTATGTCCAGGAGAGGGTAGGGCGGAAGGGTAAGTTATTCCGGCTGCTGAAGTTCCGGACGATGCGGGTCGGGGCAGATAAGGCTGGTCCGCTGGTAACGAAGGAGGGTGACTCCCGGATTACCCGGGTAGGGCACTGGTTGAGGAACAGTAAACTGGATGAGCTACCTCAGCTTTTCAACGTCCTGCGGGGAGACATGAGTCTTGTCGGCCCGCGACCGGAGGTCCCTCGATACGTCGAGGTATGGCCCGATGATGCACGGTCGGAGATCCTTGCTGTGAGGCCGGGTATAACGGACCCGGCGAGCGTTGAGTACTTCGATGAGGCGGCGCTCCTCAGGAATTGTGCGGATGTCGAGCAGGCTTACCTGACGACAATTCTTCCAAGAAAGTTGGAGATCTACCGCCAATACGTGCGGGATAGATCGTTCGTCGGGGATATTGCGATCTTGATGCAGACAGCCGCGCGGCTGCTGAGGAGAGGTGGTTGGCGTACGGGGTGAGTTGATCTGCTCGGCCGGAGGAGTCTCGACAGCCGTTGGTGTCCGCTGTGAGCTCCTCGACTCAACCGAAATCGTGCGCTGAAACGCGGGCAGTTCAGTCCTTTCCTCAGTCAGCGGGAGAGGGGCAAGTCTGTGATGTGGCGTTTCCGATGTACACGACGAATCCCGAAATCAAAAATCCCCTTCAGATAGCCGATCCCGTACGAAAGGTGTGCGAGCGGAAAGCCGGCGAGAAGGAACGGAAGCACTCCCCAGCCTTGTCGTAGGGATTGCCGGGTCGAGACGGCGAGATTGACTGCCGTGTGCAGGCCCAGGCAGGCGAGGAGGGTCTTGCCGATCGGGGGGAAGAGAAGTAGGGCTATGGGGGTGGCGATCACGCAGGCGGCGAAGGCCGGAGGTGCAAGCTGGCGAATGGTGGCGGGTCGGCCATTCTTGATGGCAACCAGCGGCTTGAAGTAGCCGTACTGGTACAGCATGGTGGCCATCTTACGGAGCGTTCCCCTCGCGACGTATTCGATCTGAATTTCGGGAACGAGGAAGATACGACCGCCGGCCATCTTCAGTCGGGCGTTGAGTTCGTCATCCTGGTTGCGAACAAAGAGTTCGTCATACAACCCTATCTGGTCGAAGGTCTCTCGACGATAGCAGCCGTACGGCACGGTATCGACCTCGATGGGCTCGTCGCCGGCTCTGAGTCGATAGAGGGCGGTTCCGACGCCGAACCGGTGGGAAAGGATCAGAGCAACGGCCTTTGATTCGCTTGAATCGGCGGCAGGCACTGTCACCCACATGCCGCCGACATTGTCGGCATTGAGGCGACGCATCCACGTGACAAGCTGGACCAGATAGTCCCTGCCGTAGCGTGCGTGGGCGTCCATGCGTACGATGATTTCCCCTTTCGCCGAACGAATCCCTATGTTCATTGCATGGGGCACAATGCGGGCGGGATTGTCGAGAAGGCGTATGAATGGAAACCGCTTTGCGTAACGTTCGGCGACTTCATGCGTACCATCGCTGCTCCGGCCGTCGACGATGAGCACCTCGAGCAGCTCCGTCGGGTAGGAACCGCCAACGATGGAGTCGAGGCAATTGGCGAGATACTTTTCTTCGTTGCGGGTGGGAATGATGACCGTCACCGTCGGTAACGGCGCTTCACGTTTCAGATAAGTCGGGTCGGTTTCCCCAATGCTTGCCCCATTCATGTTCCGGTTGCCTGTTTCTGAAAGTGATGTTTTCGTTCTGTCGGTGGCTGGCGTGTTCGTTGTTTGCGCGTTGTTCACCATGGGTGAAGAGGTTACAGGAAGCCATGGCGGTCTGATTGCGGTATCAAGTCTTGCCGGAGGCTATCCGCGGCCATGGGGAGGCGGGTCAAACGGGATGCTTGCTTGCCGCACGCTCCCGGTCCGGGGTAGTGGCTGAGGGCCGTTGACGGTGCGTGGCGCGCCTCCTACGACGCTGTCTCAAGGGTCTCCGTAACGTTGGGCGCCACACGGTAGGACGTCTTGTCGAGGGTTGCTTGTTCTCCGGCCGCACGAAATTTTTTCTGTGGGGTGATCTCCGAGTGGTGCCAGGCGCCTGCTGCGGGTCCCGAGACCATGAACGCAGGGGCGTTCCTCGGGGCGAAAGATGTCTGTTGCAGGTGGCAGCGGCTTGCTCGCAGCGCACCGTCCATAGCAAGTAGGAAAGTCTAAGACCCTTTCGAATACCCTCACCAGCTATTCCCGCCCAGCTTGGACCCGGTCATGGTGGGGTGCTGCGCGAAGTTCTCTCCTCGGCGACCCGGGTGGCGCAGGCGACTTGGCCGAGGAGGCAGATCTCGCAGAAAACAACACCGTAATAGTCCGTGAGCCGTAAGGCCCTGGGAACTTTTCCCAACGCCTGGGCCAGCTGCAACAGGGAGAGTTTCCCCAGATAGCCGGGGACAGCGCAGCGAACCGAGCGCTCCGGGGCACCTCGTCTTCCCCCCCTTTCGCGTGCACACCGGAAGCTCCACTGACTGCACCGGCAGACCGAATCGGCCGGTTGCTTCGACGCGGCGAAGCGTCGGAAGAATACTCGTCCCGATCAAACTGACGCAAATTTGCGACAACCCGACTTCCTATTGCACTTGCGCCGCGATGCGTCACGGGGATCCAGATACTGTAAAATCTTTAGCTTCAGCAACAGTATTGGAATAGGTTGTAGAATCAAGGGCTTGCGGGCGGGTTGTGGATCTGCCGACGTTCAGGGAGCGAACGGCGAGCAATTGTGAGCAACAAGGAGAATGCAATTGGGCGCCAAGAAGGCTTCAACAGTTGCGCCACTGGCTGCTTTCCTTCTCAAGCTCTCACGTCCCACGAAGCGGGTCATCATGGTGGCTGCCGACGCCATCATGGTGCCGGCGGCTCTCTGGATTGCGTTGAGCCTGAAAGCTGAGCGCCCGCTCCCGCTTCAGGTCCACGCGGATCTCCTGCTGGTAATGGGAGCGTGTTCGCTGCTCATCTTCTCCCTGCTCGGGCTTTATCGAGCCGTGATCCGATTCATGAGCCCGAAGTCCATGGGGACAATCGCTTTCGGTGTCACCCTTGCCGCGATCGCGCTGGGGCTCTATGACCACGCTACGAGTGGGTCACATCTGTCGTTGTCGACGCTGATCATCTTCTGGATGGTCGCCCTGCTGTACGTGACAGGCAGTCGCGCGCTCGTTCGGTATCTCTACTTCTACGGCTTGAACGGTCGCGCAAGCACGCGAGTCGTCATATACGGGGCCGGAGAGGCCGGAGCGCGCCTCTCGTCGGTTCTTCAGGGAGGCCCCGACTTCGAGCCTGTAGCGTTCATTGATGACAACGAGGCGCTGCAGGGTAGTCAGATCAATGGCATCAAGGTTCATCCCCCGGAGGCATTGCCAGAACTCATCCGGCAGCGGGGCGTGGAGCGGGTATTGCTGGCCATGCCGTCTACCTCCAGGCGGCGGCGGCAGGAAATCCTGGCGCGCCTCGAGCCTCTGGGCGTTCACGTGCAGTCGCTTCCGGACTTGTCAGACATCATCTCCGGGCGCGCCCGCATCGACGATCTCCGCGAGGTAGACGTCAGCGATCTCCTAGGACGCGACCCGGTCCCTCCGGATCCCAAGCTCTTCGGTTCGTGCATCCAGGGCAAGTCCGTGATGGTCACGGGCGCAGGGGGGTCGATAGGCTCAGAGCTCTGCCGGCAGATCCTGCGACTCGCCCCGCGTAAGCTCGTTCTGCTCGAGATGTCCGAGCTCGCTCTCTACGACATCGAGCGCGAGCTGCGCGAAATCGCAACCCGGGAAGGGATCGATACGACCATCGTGCCGCTGCTCGGAAACGCCCACCACCGTCATCGTGTGCGGGAGATTCTCTCGACGTTCTCGGTCCAGACGGTCTATCACGCCGCTGCCTACAAGCATGTGCCGATCGTCGAGCACAACGTCATCGAGGGCATCCACAACAACGTCATCAGCACCTGGTACACGGCCGAAGCAGCCCTCGAGACTGGCGTGGAGACTTTCGTCTTGATCTCGACGGACAAGGCTGTCAACCCGGCCAACGTGATGGGTGCGACGAAGCGGCTCGCGGAACTCGTGCTGCAGGCGCTGCAGGAGCGAACCACGACGACGCGGTTTTGCATGGTGCGGTTTGGCAACGTGCTCGATTCTTCTGGCTCTGTCGTACCGCTCTTCCGCCAGCAGATCCGACGTGGTGGGCCTGTGACAGTGACGCACCCGGATGTCATCCGTTATTTCATGACTATCCCCGAAGCCGCACAGCTCGTCATACAGGCAGGATCAATGGCCAAGGGCGGGGATGTGTTCGTTCTTGACATGGGACAGCCGGTCCGCATCGACGATCTGGCTCGCCGCATGATCAATCTCATGGGGCTCACCGTCCGGGACGCGAACAATCCGGACGGCGATATCGAGATCAAGTACACGGGACTGCGAGCGGCAGAGAAGCTCTACGAGGAGCTCCTGATCGGCACGAACGTTACGGGTACCGACCACCCGATGATCATGCGTGCCATCGAGCACTATCTGCCTTGGGAGCGGATGCAGGTCATTCTTAACGAACTGCTGGTTCCTCTCTCGAGCTTCGACTGCCAGCGCGCCCTTGCATTGCTGTCCGAGGCGGTGGCCGAGTATCGGCAGACCGATATCCAGGACTACGTGTGGACTCGGAAGAAGGTGATGACGCCGGCAAGCCGGGATGGAAAGGTCACCGATTTCGTCGCCAAGCGGCGTCTTTCGGAGGCACCGCGGTTGAACTAGGATGCAGCCTCGTTTCTCGCGCGGGCCGGTACGTTCCTTGCTAGACTCGCGCACCACCCGGGCCCGCCGTGCGGTCCGCTATCGGTTCCTGAGCGCTCAAGAAGGGAAAGAATGCGCGTCACCATCTTTGGCTCCGGCTACGTCGGGCTCGTTACGGGCGCCTGCTTTGCAGATGCGGGTAATCACGTCATCTGCGTCGACGTCGACGAGAAGAAGATCCAGCGCCTTCAGAACGGCGAGGTCCCGATCCACG